>OIZS01000077.1_pt1 | contig 57075 bp, 49 predicted proteins | sample 1588641 | NCBI WGS metagenome assembly OIZS01 (sample SAMN03283240) | human gut metagenome | biome: human-associated habitat; material: feces | host: Homo sapiens | place: Peru | collected 2012
GGCTTGGCTTCACCGCCGTGTCGCCGATGGTGACGCGACTGTTTTTTATGGCGTCCACGGCCTGCGAGCGAGTCTTGTAGACCCTTGCCGCCCAAAGCCACTTGTCTATTCGTGCCGAGTCGCCAAACTTCGGCATGTGAGGAATGGTGCAGGTTGTCATTTCTTGTGTTTCCCTAATTTGTTAAACTGGTTCATGGTCTCGCCGATGCCTTGCAGCACGAAGCTCTTCACGATGTCGACAGAAAGGTCGAGAGCGGGCTGCAGCGTCTCCATGTCGGCCGCCGAGTAGTGGCCCAGCACCCAGTCTATCTGTCCTCCGCGCGGATAGTCGTTGCCGATGCCGATGCGCAGTCGGGCGTATTTCTCGCCGATGAGCTGCATGATGTGGCCCAGGCCGTTGTGGCCGCCGTTGCTGCCGCTCGCCTTCAGCCTGAACTCTCCGAGGGGCAGTGCCACGTCGTCGCTGATGACGAGCAGTCGCGACTGGTCTATCCTCTCCTCGTTGAGCCAATAGCGCACGGCGTTGCCAGAGAGGTTCATGAATGTGGTGGGCTTTAGCAGGAACACCTTCCTGCCCTTCAGCGATGCCTCCGCCACGAAGCCGTAGCGACGGTCGCGCCACTCGGCTCCCATGGCCTTGGCGCAAGCGTCGAGAGCCATCCAGCCAGTGTTGTGGCGAGTGTTTTGATATTCGTCGCCGGGGTTGCCAAGGCCGCAAATGAGATATTTGTCCATAATGAATGATTTTCTTGATAGACATGTGTCCACGCTGAGACGCGCGGGTATAATAAAAGGCAAAAAGGAGAGCCATGCCTTGGATGGCCATGACTTTCCTTTTCGCCTTTATTTCTTTGGCCTAAGCCTTACTCAGCTGCTGCTGCTGCGGCAGCGTCGGCAGCGTCGTCGGCAGCGGCAGAAGCCTTGGCGTTACGTGTCATCTTGACAGAGCAAACGACAACGTCTTTGCTTGTGGCGATCTCCAGACCCTCGAATGAGAGCTGACCCACCTTGATGCTCTTGCCGAGGCGAAGGGCTGTGACATCGATGTCGAGGTGCTCAGGAATCGTCTGATATGGAGCTGTGACATTGATCTTGCGGATAGAGAGGTTCATGCGGCCACCGTCGCGAACACCCTGTGCCAGACCGTTGAGCTTGACAGGAATGCCGATAGTGATAGGCTTCTGGTCGTTGACCTCGTAGAAGTCGACGTGCAGAGGAGCGTCGGTCACTGGGTGGAACTGGATGTCCTTGAGGATAGCTGTGTGATCCTCGCCGTCGATAGTCACCTTGATGACGTAGATGTGGGGAGTGTAGATCACCTTGCGGAGCTCGCTGAACGGAGACGCGAAAGCGAGAGCTACTGGCTTGCCGTTCTCGTCCTTAGCCTCGCCATAGAGGTTGCAGGGTACGAATCCTTCCTTACGGAGGGCTTTAGAAGCTTTCTTACCAAGGGCCTCGCGCTTCTTACCTGAGATGCTGATTTCTTTCATCGTTGAATGTGTTACTCTAAATTAAATTGTTTTATTAATTCGCCATCACACTGGAAGACTTTCCAAGTCTGAAAAGCGGTGCAAAGTTACTGCTTTTTTCGCTATTTGACCACAATATTTGAAAAAAAACTAATATTTGCTCATTATTTTTGCGTTTCACTCGAATAATTACTACTTTTGCAGAGTATTAAAAGACCAAAGTGTGAAAGGCACTGCCAAAGAATAGAATCATGATTAACAGAGAGCTGATACGCACCAAGATTGTGCAATTGACTTATGCTTATTACCAAAACGGCAGTAAAAACATCGAGAATGCCGAGAAAGAGTTGCTGTTGAGCCTCTCGAAGGCATACGACCTATACAATTATCTTCTTGACCTCATCGTGGCCGTCACCAAGGAGGAACGCAAGCGCGTGGAGCAGGCTTCCATCCGGAACAGGAGGGAAGGCAAGGCCGAGCCGTCCACGAAATTCATCTTCAACAAGTTTGAGGTGCAGCTGGAGGAGAACAAGACGCTCAACAGCTTCAACGAGGACAAGAACATGTCGTGGGACGGCGACGCCGACCTCGTGCGCAAGCTGTGCGACAAGATTGAACAATGCGATACATATAAGGAATACATGGACTCGCCGGCAAGCGACTACGAGGACGACCGTGAGTTGTGGCGCAAGCTCTACCGCCTGCTCATCGAGGACAACGAGGACATCGACGAGCTGCTTGAGTCGAAGAGCATCTACTGGAACGACGACAAGGAGGTGGTAGACACGTTCGTCTTGAAGACCATCAAGCGCTTCGACCCAAAGGAGAAGGGCAACCAGGAGCTCCTGCCGGAATACAAGGACGCCGACGACCGCGAGTTCGCCAGAAAGCTGTTCCGCGCCACCATCCTCAACGCCAACGAGTATCAACGCTTCATGAGCGAGACGTCGCGCAACTGGGACTTCTCGAGGTTGGCCTACATGGACATTGTGATAATGCAGATCGCCATCGCCGAGCTGCTCAACTTCCCAAGCATACCAATATCGGTTACCATCAACGAGTATGTAGACATGGCAAAGAGGTATAGCACGCCACGAAGCGGCGGCTACATCAACGGCATGCTCGACGCCATAGCGCGCCACCTTATCGACACGGGCAAGCTGCTCAAGCAGATGCCGGAGCGGACAGAGGAAAACATGCAGCCGCGCAAGCCTCGCGCCAACGGATACGCCAAGCCCGTGAGGTTCGTGCACAAGCCGAAGCCAGGAGAGGAAGCAGCGGGAGAGGCAAAGGCAGAAGAGCCAACGCGGGAAGACGCTGACAACGAGACGGAAGAATAAACAAACAACAATAAGACTATTTCTATGACAACAATGGTTCTTGCTGCCCAGGCAGCACAACAAGGTGGCGGATTCGGCGGCATGATATTCATGCTCGTTGCCATCTTCGTGATCATGTATTTCTTCATGGTTCGCCCACAGCAGAAGCGACAGAAGAAGATCCGCGAGTTCCAAAACTCGTTGACCGAAGGCTCCAGCGTGGTGACGAGCGGTGGCATCTACGGCACCGTGAAGCGCATCGACCAGACAAAGAACACCATCGACTTGGAGATTGCCAAGGGCGTAGTCATCACCATAGACAAGGGCAGCGTGTTCCAGGACATGGCCCAGGGTCAGGTTAAGGCTTGATGCATACGCTTCGACGCATATACGATATCATTAAAGGCTTCTTGTCCGACTTCTCGGGCAAGGAGTTTTTGATTTTTCTCTTCTTCCTCGCGCTCAGTGGCATCTTCTGGCTGATGATGACGCTCAACGAGACTTATGAGGTGGAGTATAAGGTGCCGTTGACCATTGCCGGAGTGCCCAAGAACGTGGTTATGACATCCGAGCCTTCCGACACCGTGAGGGTGACCGTGAAAGACAAGGGGTTCGTCATCATGACCTATTCCTTGTACCACAAGTTCAAGCCGTTGACAATCAGGTTCTCTGCCTACGCCAACACCAAGACGGGGCACGGGGCCATTCCGCTCGCCGACATGATGAAGATGATGAGGCAGCAGATTTACGGCTCGTCGTCGTTGACATCGCTGAAATGCGACAAACCAGACTTCACGTTCAACTACGGACAGAACAAGAAGGTGAGGGTGGTGCTCTCGGGCGACATTGTCCCGGCGAAGAACTATTACCTTGCCCATGTGCAGATAGTGCCGGAGTTTGTCTCCGTTTATGCCAACAGGCATGAGCTCGAGGCCATCAAGGTCGTGCTCACCGAGAACCTCAACCTATCCAACATCAGCGACACCGTGGTGCGTGTGGTCAACTTGCGTGCCATAGCCGGGGCCAAGACGGTGCCGGCGAAGGTGAAGGTGACGCTCTTTCCCGACGTGCTGACGGAGGGAAGCGCCGACGTGCCCATCGTGGCGGTCAACAAGCCGAGGAACCTCATAATAAGGACGTTCCCGCAGACCGTCAAGGTGAGATACACCGTTGGCTCGATGGCTTACAGGCTCGTGAGGCCTTCCGACTTCCAAGTGCATGTAGACTACATGCAGATAGCCGACCACCCTTCCGACAAGTGCAAGCTGCACCTCGTTTGCAACTCGCGCTTCGTGCGCGAGGCAACTCTCGAGACGCCGCAGGTGGATTATCTCATCGAGCAACAATAAGCCAAACGCATGAAACACATAGCTATCACGGGCGGCATAGGCAGCGGCAAGAGCTTCGTGTGCAAGAAGCTGGGCGATTACGGCATCGAGGTCTACGACTGCGACAGCGCGGCGAAGCGACTTTGGGCCGCCGACGAGGACTTGCGCAGGCAGCTGACCGAGATTGTCGGCAACGACGTATATATTAATAATGTGTTGCAGAAGCGCGTGCTCGCGCAATACTTGCTCCGGTCCGACGACAACAAGCTCACGATAGACAACCTCATACACCCAGCCGTGGCTCGCGACTTCCTGCGGAGCGGGCTCACCTGGCTCGAGAGCGCGATACTCTTCGACAGCGGGTTCGACAAGCGCGTCCGTTTCGACTTGAAGGTGTGCGTCTCGGCACCGCTGGAGACGCGCCTCGAGCGTGTGACGCGGCGTGACGGCATAAGCCGCGACAAGGCCATGGAATGGATAGGCAGGCAATGGAGCCAAGACAAGGTGGAGAGCCTATCCGACTTCGTCGTCCTGAACGATGGCAAGCGAGACCTCGACAGTCAAGTCAGGCAACTGATAGCCTTGGCGACAAAACAGGGAGAAGAACGGTAATAGAATAAAAACAACTTAATATAACAAAACATTAAACATGGAGACAATACTTTCCGTTTCGGGCAAGCCCGGACTTTATAAACTCGTGTCTCGCGGCAAGATGAACCTTATCGTGGAGACCATCGACGCGGCTCACCGCCGCACGCCAGTGTTCGCCACCGACAAGGTGACAAGCCTCAGCGACATTGCCATGTACACCGATGCCGACGACGTGCCTCTTTGGCAGGTGCTTGAGAGCGTGGGCAAGAAGGAAGGCTCTAAGAAGGCCGCCATCAACTACAAGAAGTGCTCCGCGCAGGAGTTGCGCGACTATTTCGCAGAGGTGTTGCCAAGCTACGACCGCGACCGCGTGCACGACAGCGACATCAAGAAGTTGCTGCAGTGGTACAACATCCTCGTGGAGAATGGCTATACCGACTTCAAGGCCCTGCTCTCAATGGAAGAGGAGGAGGCCACTGAAGCTGATAGCAAGGCAAGCGAGGAGCAGGAGGCTAAGTAACGCCTCATCTTTCCGAGCTCTTAAAAAAACGTAAAATATCAAGCGCGGCATGACAATTGTGCCGCGCTTTTATTAACTTTGCGCTTAAATCGTTTTTTAAGCGTGAAAATAATAGAAGTGGTCGATGCCCTTGAACGTTTCGCGCCTTTGCCCCTGCAGGAAGACTATGATAATGCTGGCCTGCAAGTGGGACTGACAGAGGCCGAGGTATCAGGGGCATTATTGTGTTTGGACGTTACCGATGCCGTTCTCGATGAGGCCATCGAGAACGGTTGCAATCTCATTGTGAGCCATCATCCCATCATCTTCCGCAAGCTGGCGCGGCTCACCGGTGAGGACTATGTGCAGCGCGTGGTGATGCGTGCCGTGAGCAAGGGCATTGCCATCGTGTCGATGCATACCAACATGGACGCGGCAAAGGGAGGCGTCAACTATAAGATAGCCGAGAAGATGGGCGCCGAGGTCTATGGCACCATCGGCCAGCAGAAGCAGGCCACCAACGACCGCGGAGAGGTGGTGACGGGCAGCGACGGCGTCGTGGCAAGGTTCAAGCAGCCGTTGGCAGCCGACGATTTCCTGAAGATGCTCAAGGACGTGTTCCGCGTGGAGTGCGTCATGGCGGGCGAGCTCCTGCGCAGGCCCATAAGCACCGTGGCCATCTGTGGCGGTGCCGGCGACTTCCTCTTGAAGGATGCCGTAGCGGCCGGTGCCGACGCTTTCGTGACGGGCGAGATGCACTATCACCAGTTTTTCGGCATGGAGCAGGCAATCCAGATTGCCGCCATAGGCCATTACCAGAGCGAGCAGTTCACCAAAGAGGTGTTCAAGGAGATAATAGAGGAGGCTTGCCCCGGCGTGCGCTGCGTGGTGTCGGAGATAGACACCAACCCGATATTGTATATATAAAAACAACAAAAAATATCCAACAATGGCAATAACAAAGAAAGACCCATCTGAGATGACGGTGGAGGAGAAGCTCAAGACGCTTTTCCAGTTGCAGGTGACGCTCTCGGCCATCGACGAGAAGCGTGCGCTCAGAGGCGAGCTGCCTCTTGAGGTTGAGGACCTTCAAGACGAGATTGAGGGACTGAACACCCGTCTGCAGAAGATAAAGGACGAGATAGCCGACTATCAAAGTGCCGTGGCGCAGAAGCGCAACGAGATTGAGCAGTACCAGCAGAGCGTGGACCGCTACAAGGCTCAGCTCGACACCGTGAGAAACAACCGCGAGTACGACAACCTGTCAAAGGAGATTGAGTTCCAGGAGCTGGAGATTGAGCTTGCCAACAAGAAGATAAAGGAAGCCATGACAAAGGTCAACGAGCGACAGGAAGACCTCAAGAAGGTGCAAGAAAGCATCAGCGACCGTCAGGCCGACCTCGTGTCGAAGCGCGAGGAGCTTGACGACATCATGCAGGAGACACGCGAGGCCGAGGCTGACCTCAAGGATCAGGCCAAGGAGCTGGAGGCACACATTGAGCCAAGGCTTCTCCAGAGCTTCAAGCGCATTCGCAAGGGCGCGCGCAACGGCTTGGGCATCGTCTACGTGCAGCGCGACGCTTGCGGCGGTTGCTTCAACAAGATTCCGCCACAGCGCCAGATCGCCATCAAGCAGCACAAGAAAATCATCGTGTGCGAATATTGCGGCCGTATTCTCATCGACCCAGAGCTCGCCGGCATAAAGGTGGAGCCGAAGGTGGAAGAGAAGCCAAAGCGCAAGCGCACCGTCAGGAAGAAGAAGGCGGAAGACGCAGCCGAATAAAAAAATAAGGCCAAGACAAAGGGTCGTATCAACGCTCAACATGAGATTGATACGACCCTTTTTGCATGCTGAAAGGCGAATGCCCTGAATGCCATGCTTTTAGGGAACGCTATTTTTTTTGCCTCACAGCCCCGTGCTGTGCCCCGAACAACAAGTATCGCATGATATATCTCAACATGGGTCATGGCGACGACTGCTTCTCCGATGCCGCGCAGAAGCTGCTCTTAATCAACGCCTTCAGGTGGGTTGTCAGCAAGTCGCCCAAGGGTAATCCGTTTGAGAAATGAGGTGGGCGAGGGGGCCAATCACCCCCTCATTCCCCTCGCTTTCCACACCGTCTCCTTTGCGGCGTTTATCTCCTGGAACTTCTTCTCGGCTGCCTTGCGCACCTCCTCGCCGAGCGACGCCACGCGGTCGGGATGGTTCTTCAAGGCCAGTCGGCGGTAGGCCGCCTTCAGCTCGTCGTCGGTCGCCGTCGGCTCCACGCCCAGCACCTTGTAGGCGGCGTCGAGCGACGATGAGGCGTCGTTGAGGTTGAGCATGCTGTCGAGGTCTTGGTTGTCAACGCCGAGATGGGCGGCGCACTCGCGCAGGGCGTTGACCTCCTCTGTCGACACCACGCCGTCGGCCTGGGCTATGAGCACGAGGAAGTGGACAAGCTCAAGGCGCTGCTCATAGGCCATGTATTGGTTGAGCTGACGGCACGAGCTGAACACTGCCGTGCGAAACTCGGCCATGCCAAGGCGCTTCTGCTGGTCGAAGAGCTTCAGCATGATCTGCTCGCCCTCAGTCACGGCTTGCTCGCCGAAGGTCTGGCGCAGAAAGGCGCGCACCACGTTCATCTCAGAGTGCATCACCTTGCCGTCGGCCCTGATGATATACGAGGCCAGGACGAGGAGCGAGAAGCGGAACGTGTTGCGCTGGCCCTCGTAGTATTGTTGTTGGCTCTGCTGGCCGTCGCCGCTTGAGGTTGCCGACATGTCGTTGTCGCTTGAGCTTGAGTCGAAGATCGAACCCAACACGTAGCCGGCGATGGCTCCCAAGGGGCCGCCAGCCATGAGGCCGAGGAAGCCTCCTATCCATTTTCCCATTGACATGATAATCCTAATTATTGGTTTTCCTTGCAAAATTAATAAAAAACAATCACCACGTGGCGTAAATATCGGGATTTTCAGTAACTTTGCCAAAAATTATAGTTAGGGAATTTAATCACATCAAAATATCAATCGCATTATGAGCTATGCATTAGCACTGATAGCATTCATCGTCGTGGCTTGCCTGCTGTGGGGCATTGGCGAGATGCGCTACAAGAACTTCAACTATGTTGAGGACGTTCCTCACCATGCCGACCCCACCGCCCATCACGATGGCCCCTACGTGGAGAAAAGCGTGCGCGACATCATGAAGGAGAATTCAACCAACGGTTACAGTGCCATCTGACCAGCCGCGATGACCATCCGTGGCATTGGAGTGTCAATGGCAGAAAGGCGAACCTGACTTGCGTCGGGTTCGCCTTTCTGCTTGTATCGCGTTGTCAAAGTATATTTGGGTAGGATACATATTGAGCCAAGCCTTCTTTCGCATTTCAACGCATATTATTTCATTTTCATTACAAAACGTAAAAAATATGCTTGCGTTATGATTGTTTAACTTTTCACTTTAGCTATTATTTAGAAAACATTACTACTTTAGCGAAGAATTGGGAAACGTTTAACGCTTCCCCGTTTTGAATGCACCTAAACAAGACAAATGAATAGCGATTTTTAATCTGCCAAATTTAGTATATATGAAAACTTCAATCAAGCAATCCTTGTTGAGTGCCGCCTTGTTGCTCGCGGCCCTCGCCACCCAAGCAGCCACCCATGTCGACTCGCTGCTCAACTGCCTTCACAATCCAAAATCCAATTATGTGTTCGTCATCGCCCACCGTGCAGATTGGCGTGGCGCGCCCGAGAATTCCATCCAAGGCATTGAGAACGCCATACGCATGGGTGTAGACATGGTGGAGATAGACATCCGCCGCACTGCCGACGGCCAGTTCATCTTGATGCACGACGCAACCCTCAACCGCACGTCCACCGGCAAGGGCCGCATTGCCGACCACACGCTTGAGCAAATCAAGCAGTTCCGCCTGCGCAGTGGCCATGCCATCAAGAGCCGCCGCACCATTCCGACACTTGAAGAGGCGTTGCTGGCTTGCCGTGGCCGCGTGCTCGTCAACATCGACAAGGGCGGTGACTTCATCCGCGAGATACTGCCCATCATCCAGCGCACTGGCACCGAGAAGCAGGTGATAATAAAGGGCAAGTACGCCCTCGACCGCGTGAAGGCCGACTATGGCGACAGCAAGGGCATGCTCTACATGCCTATCGTGGACATGTTCGACTCGGCCGCCGTGGCGCGTGGCGTGGAGTTCGCCAAGAAGATGCGCCCCGTGGCGTTTGAGCTGAACTTCAGGACAGAGCAGCAGCTCGACCCCGACTTCGTGAAACTCGTGCGCAAGCAGGGCTCGCGCGTGTGGATCAATACTCTTTGGGACACCCTTTGCGCTGGTCACGACGACGAGAACGCGCTCATCGAGGGACTGGACAAGCACTGGGGATGGGTGCTCGACCACCACGCTTCCATGATACAGACCGACCGGCCTGAGATGCTCATCAACTACCTGAAGCAGCATGGCCGCCGCACGTTGAAATAGAGACGCGCAAGTAGACAGATTCGCGCCTGTCTGCCTTAAACAATAGCTGTAAAAATCGAAGAAAACGAAACAAGATAAGCAATGAAGAAATTAGCGTTACTTTCGGTCGTCCTCTCCGCCCTGGCGAGCTGCTTCGCCTCTTGCGGAGACAAGAACGAGACGCCGGCACAACAGGCCGGCGTGTTCAAGATAGCCAAGACGGCCTATTCCGTTTCAGACGGCAGCAAGAACACGGCGTCGTGGACGGCGGGCGAGGAGTGCGGACTCCTTGTCGACGGCATCGACGAGAACATCATCGGCGTGGCCATAAACACCACCGAGTCAGCGTCGCCCTTCACTTTCGCCTTTCCGTCGGCCGGCAGGGGCAAGGCTTGCTGCTTCTATTCGCCTCGCGACGACAACTCCAAGTTCAGCAACGGCAAGCTGAGCCTGGACCTCACCGCGCAGACGGGCGAGCTGAGGCAGTATATGGCGGCGGTGTATGATGGTCAACAGCTTGGCCGCAGCACGTCAGACGCGCCAAAGCTGACCCTGAAGCCGGTGCTCGCGATAGCGCGTGTCCACGTGCCGGCGTGCTCCAGCTCCGACCCGCGCCGCCTGGCCAGCGTGACGCTGAGCGGAAACAGCGGCGAGCTGATTGGCGGTACGGCCACCATAGGCTTCCTCGACGATGGCGTGATAGAGACCTCGGCCACCGACACCAAGTGCACGGTGACCTACGCTGAGCCTCTCGACCTCGCCAATGGAGCCGACGTCTACATGGCCATCGCCCCCACCACGTTTGAGAAGGGTTACACGGTGACGGTGACCTACGAGAAGGGACAGCGGAACACCGTGGCATACAGCGCCCTGGAGACGTTCAGCCTTGGCACCATAACGCCGACGCAGGGCAAATTTGGCTACACCGAGCTGGCATTCGTGGGCAGTACCAACGTGTATATTATCAACGCCGACAATTCCACGGACGACAACCTCGACGTGGTGTGGCACTGGGACTCGTCGACCTCCGACATCCCCGATGCCTATCGTGGCATGTTCGTCCATTGCGACGACGCCAAGTCGGTGAACGACGGCAAGCAGATTCTTGTCACCTCGTCGTCGTCAACAGGCGGCTGCGCCCTCATAGACAGGCTGTCGAGGAAGTGCCTGTTCTACGCTCGCTGCAACAATGCCCACTCTGCCACAATGTTGCCAAGCGACCGCATCGTCGTGGCTTGCTCTACGGGCAACAACGAACGCCACAACTCGCTGCTGGTCTTCGACCAGGCCGAGCCCGACAAGGTGAAATATCAGGCCAAGCTCAAGTCGGCCCACGGCGTGCAGTGGATAGCGTCGCGCCAGCGCCTCTACGCCATTGGCGAGAACAACCTCGTGGAATACTCACTGCAAGACTGGGACACGTCATCGCCCAAGCTGAAGGTGGAGCGCACTATAAAGACGCCGACCAACGGCCTGCACGACCTCACGGTGGTGTCTGACGACGAGCTGCTTTGCGCCGGCAACAACGCCTACCTGTTGCGTCTCGACAACATGACGTTCACGGAGCTGAAGCAGTTCCACGGTGAGACGAAGGTAAAGTCGGTCAACTACAACAAGTCGTCCGGTGCCATCTGGACCACCATAGCCGAAGAGTCGTGGTGGACGTTCCACATCAAGGAGATGCACATCGGTTCCAACGACCCCGTGAAGGTGCTGTCGGTGCCGTTCAGCAAGTATGGCACCAACGTTTATAAGTGCCGCGTCTACCAGTGGTAGTCGTAATCTAAAATGCAGGGTGCGGCCATAAGGGTCGCACCCTGCATTATAATGTAAAATATTATTGCCAAAATTTAACACTTGGAAACAGGGGCAAATAGAGCGGAAAAACAGCTTGAAGATGCCCTTTGGCAGCGCTTCCAGTCGCTTTTTGGCCAAAAACCATTGCCGTTACGGTGCAATCGCGTCGCGATTACACCGTAACGGCATCGCGATTACACCGTAACGGCGACGCGATTGCACCGTAACGGCGACGCAAAATCAGCGAAAAGACATCGCCCACAAACTGTTAAAATCGCAACTTGTTAATAATCAACGATTTAACGAAAACGCTCAAGAATCGCGTTTTTTCGACCAAGAGACTGCTTGGTTGAAAAAAAACGATTCTCAGACGACTATTTGTAAAATATTATTATCAGATAAAATTGATGTGTACCCTGCAATGCCGTTGATTTCCTGCGGCCTTACTCGTAGACCTCGTCGATGCCGTTAGCTGCCTCGGTGTAGTCCTTGGCGCATGGGTTATAGTCGGCCGGCACGTTGAATGTCGCCTCGGGGTTATATGGCAGGCTGCGGTCGCGATACACCTTCTTCATGAAGTATGCCCAGATGGGCAAGGCCATCGTGGCACCCTGTCCCATGCGCATGGAGTCGAAGTGGATGTCGCGATCCTCACCGCCGACCCACACTCCGCTGACGAGCTGAGGCGTGAATCCCATGAACCAGGCGTCGGAGTTGTTGTTGGTGGTTCCGGTCTTGCCGCCTATCTCGCCCGGCATGTCATACTTGTAGCGCAGACGGCCCGCGGTGCCCTCGTCGACCACCGCCCTCAGCTCCACAATCATCTTGTAGGCACTCTCCGACGAAATGACCTCTTCCATTCGAGGCTCGAAGTTGGCCACCACGTTGCCCTCGGCGTCCTCGATACGCGTCACGAAGAGCGGTGCGAGGCGCACGCCGTTGTTGGCGAAAGTGGAGTAGGCACTCACCATCTCGCCCACCGACACCTCGCACGGGCCGAGGGCGAGGGCCATCGACGGGTAGATGTCGGGGTTGTTGATGCCGAACTTATGCAGCATGTCCACGAACTGCCTTGGGTTGAGCTTCGACATGAGGTAAGCCGAAATCCAGTTGTTCGATTCGGCGAGACCCCATTTCAGCGTCACCATCTGCCCGTAGCGGTGGCGGTTGCTGTTGCGTGGCGTCCACGGACGGCCCGCCACCATGTAGGTGCGTTGCACGTTTGGCGCCTTGTCGCATGGCGACGCGCCGTTCTCCATGGCCAGCGAGTAGAGGAACGGCTTGATGGTGGATCCCACCTGTCGGCGACCGCCCATCACCATGTCGTATTGGAAGTGGGCGAAGTCCATGCCGCCCACGTAGGCTTTCACCTGTCCGGTGTGCGCGTCCATGCTCATGAATCCGGCGCGCAGGAACTGCTTGTAGTAGCGTATGGAGTCGATGGGCGTCATCACCGTGTCCACGTCGCCGTTGTAGGTGAACACCGACATGTCGGTAGGCGTGTGGAAGGCGCGGTGTATCTCCTCTTGCGACGCGCCGTCTTGCTTCATGGTGATGTATCTCTCGCTCTGCGTCACCGCCCTTGCCATGATGGCGTTGACCTGTTTGGCGTTGAGGTTTCCGCTGAACGGCGCGTTGGCGCCCTTCTCGGCGTTTTCCTTGTCGAAGGCCGGCTGCAGGAACCGTGCCACGTGGCCGTAGACCGACTCCTCGGCATATCGCTGCATGCGCGAGTCGATGGTGGTGTGTATGCGCAAGCCGTCGGTGTAGATGTTCCAGAAGGTGCCGTCCTTCTTGGTGTTCTTCTTGCACCAGCCGCAGAGCGGGTCTGTGGCGAAGGCTATGGAGTCGATGACATACTGCCGCTTGTTCCACGAGGGATAGTTTTTCGGGTCGGGGCGATCCATCATCATGTATTGTCGCAGGAATTCGCGGAAATATACCGCCGAGCCGTCCTTGTGGTCGGCGCGGTGGAAGCGCAGCTCCACGGGTTCGGCGCAGTCGGCCTCATAGTCGGCACGTGATATGTAGCCGGCCTTGAGCATCTGTCCCAGTACCACGTTGCGGCGCTCTCTCGCCCTGTCTGGATAGCGCACGGGGTTGAAGAGCGACGGGTTCTTGCACAGGCCCACGAGCAGTGCCGCCTCGTTGATGGTGAGGTTGGCTGGCTCCTTGCTGAAATAGGTGTTGGCGGCGTTCTTGATGCCCACCGCGCCGTGTAGGAAGTCGAAGTAGTTGAGGTAAAGGGCTATTATCTCCTCCTTGGTGTACATGCGCTCAAGCTTTATCGCCGTGACCCACTCGATGGGCTTCTGCAGCAACCTCTCCGACGCGGAGTGCACCGGGGCGGAATAGAGCTGCTTGGCGAGCTGCTGCGTAATGGTGCTGCCGCCACCAGCCGACGCCTGCCCGAGGAGTCCGCGTTTCACCACGGCGCGCGTCAGGGCTATGAAGTCGATGCCCGAATGGTTGTAGAACCTCACATCCTCAGTGGCCACGAGAGCCTGCACGAGATATGGCGAGAGCTTCTTGTAGGGCACCGGTATGCGGTTGGACCGGTCGAGGTTGTAAGTGCCAAGGATATGGCCGTCGGCTGAGAGCACTTGCGATGCCGACTTGGAAATTGGGTTTTGCAGGTTGTTGATGTCGGGCGAATAGCCGATGACGCCAAACCATATAAGGAAAAAGAGCAATGCCACGAAGCCAGTGCCCGTGGCGAGCATGAGCCATAGCGTCTTTATGAAATTCTTTCTCACGGTGCTTTCATTAATATAATGTGCAAAAGTAGTGCTTTTTCATCAAAATGGAGATATTGTTTATTATTTTGTAGCTATATTCTTTTGAAGAAGCCTTCATACCCATCATCCAAGATTTTCCAATAGCCATTCTTCCGACCTCCTTCTCTGACAATCAAATGCAAATCAGCCAATCGTTTGAGATATCTCTGCACTTGGCGAGAAGACACTCCCATATTGTCAGCCATTTGGGTAGCATTCATTTTTGGACATTGTGATATATACTTATAAATCTGCCTTTTGGCTTTTGCGAACTCTTTTGCGAACTTTGCGTCTTCTTTTACGAACTCTTTTACGACACCGCCAGTCCCTTTTACGACATCTTTTACGACGTCATCGCCTTCTTTTACGACATCGACTCCGTAATTAAGATTCCATAAAATGGCATGAAACTCAGAAGCGTTAGAACTAAACTCTGGAACATGGTAGCTTTCCAAGTTTTCATATCGCTTGTATTCGCCTATAATTTTCTTCATGCCACTACCTCTACGCTCCATTAGCTTTAGGCGATGAAAGAAATCTGCAAGCAGAGGGTTGCGACGCTTCGACGGTACAGTCATTGGATTTAGCTGTTGTATCAATCGCCCATCGAACATACCTCCAGGAGAGTACACCTCCATGCGGTCATCATACATGTCTATATGAATCTCACTCCCAAGTTCCATGTAGTCTCTGTGAATAATGGCGTTACATATCACTTCGGTCACAGCACGTTCTGGATAATCAGGTAGTTCCTCTCGATAATCTGCTTCTTTCCACCATCTTCGATGTGAGTTGTTCCGAACAAATGCAACAGCATCTTGCAACTGACCTATAACACTGCCTTCAAGCTCTGCGTCATCCAAAGCCTCGCCCAAACCGCTTGTCATGTCTAAGCCATTCCAATGAGTGCAAAATATGCGAGAATGGCGTATAGGGGAGTCATCAGCCAAAAGAGCGCCTGCGTTTGTCAGTTTGCCATCATTGTCCACAATACCCCATGATACGAAATCACTATCATCAAACGACAGGTTCAACCGCTTAAAGTGTACGGATTTGAGTTTGGTGAAAGCCATATCTTCAAATTTATATGGTGAAGGAGTCGCATCAAAGGAGCGACCTGCACCTCTCATTACAAGATTTTTTAACTGCAGTCGGTCTGCAACAACTGACTCATTGCCTACTCTTACGAACGCCAAACGTTGCTTGTCTCCTATATAATAATAAGGTGTTTCTTGCCCTTTATAAACGTGAAGCAATATTAGTTTCTTACCATCCACCTCCTTAAATTCGAGGTTGACGGTTGGTATAGGGTCAAGTTTTGTCTTTATCTCTTCGCTTATTCTTTCAGCATCACTCTCTGCATCAGCAAGCCCAACCACTTGGTCATCGTCACTGATGCCAAATACCAATGTCCCGCCTTCGCCATTGGCAAAGGCAGATACACTTTTAAGCCAACTCTTAGGTCGTTTGACTTCAATCTGTTGTTTCTTGTCGTAAGCTGTTGTTTCGCCTATAAATGTATGTATTATGTCCATGATATTAGTCTTTTTAGTGTCTATTGCTTTATGGCCATTAGCCCAATAACATTCATTATATCTTCCTTGTTGATGATTTTGAGTGTTTCTTTGCTGTATTCTGGAGCGTTAGCCAGTCGATTTGCTTGTTGCTCAATTGTTTTCTCAAAAAGATTTCTGGCAAATCGTGCATTGCCGAAATCTGCTGTTTTTTTAGAAACAACATTTGAGAAATATTTTTGTAAAAAATCATTTGCGTTCGAAGACAATTCATATTGTTGCTTTCGGAGATATAACTCAAAGATTTTCATTAAGTCTTCAGAGCTATAATCTTGGAAGTAGATGTGTCTATTAAAACGAGATTTTAGACCAGGGTTGGAATCTATAAACATTTTCATCTCTTTTTCGTACCCAGCAAGAATAACGACCAATCTGTCTCGGTTATCTTCCATACGCTTTAGTAATGTGGCTATAGCCTCACGCCCATAATCTTGTGCTCCTCCTTGTGCCAAGGTATAAGCTTCGTCTATAAATAACACGCCATCAAGTGCATTGTCAATAATCTTATTTGTTTTAATGGATGTTTGCCCCAAATATTCAGCAACAAGCCCAGACCTATCGGTTTCGACAAGTTGTCCTTTTTTAAGTACACCTAATTCCTTGAGTATTCCAGCTAACAATCGTGCAACTGTGGTTTTTCCTGTCCCTGGGTTCCCGGTAAAGACGCTATGAAGAGAGATTTTCGTCGTTGGGAGTCCATACTCGATTCGTTTTTGGTTCAACTTGATGAAATTAGCTAAAGAAGTAACTTCTTCTTTTACGGAGTTAAGACCTATTAATGCCTCTAACTTTTCTTGGCAGCTATCATGATGTGCATTCCGACATCCCTCATATTTGTCATTTTCATTCATTACATTATCTTCTGCGTTTCTAAAAGCATACTCATTTTGGAACAATTGGTATTCAGAGGGCACTTTTTCTGTAATCACAGAAGACTCATGATAAGATGAGAATATAAATTCAAGTTCTTTTCTCGTTTTTATGAGTACATCACGTGGCCTTGAACCTATTGCCGGCCCGATAATTCCTAACGTTTCCAATCTGTCCATAAGCTTTCCTGCTCTTTTATATCCAATAGAGAAAATTCGCTGTATCAAAGAAGTAGAACCTATCTGACTTGATACAATGATTTCTGCAGCTTTTTGCAGATATGGATCTGGATAGTCAACAGTAGTTTCGTTTTGCTCATATAAAATATCAGGAAGTTCCATTGGGTCAATAGGGCCTGGTTGAATGTAAATATGGTCAGTAACCTCCCTAATTTCCTCTATAGTAGGTATGGCACTCTGTAATACAGAAGTCTTTTCTCCAAAAATGTAAATAAATTCACCCTTGTGTTTTAACTGTTGTGAATCCTTCGCAAATTTTACAGCATTATGTTCTATGGAACTGCATTTGAATATTATTTCCCCTTGAAAAGCCCCTGTTATATTCTGACTAAGAACTGATTTCGTCATCTGATTAGTTGAAGCAACAACGTAGACACCTACATTGGCGCCATGTTTGCATAAATAGACAATGTGTATTTCTGCTTTCTTCGAATCTGTCATCATTAATTTTCCAAATTCATCAATGACAACAATCATAGAAGCCATAAACTCGTGACCATCCGTTATTTTCAACATATGATTCACAAATTTATTATTATATTCTGTTATGTCATGTGCGGTAGCTTCCCTTAGCATATTCTTACGTAAATCTACCAAACGACATAAGCTATCCAATGTGTCATAAGCTGCCTTTGTGTTTATGAGGACAGGCTCTTCTTGCGTTGGCATGGCAGCCATGAAAGAATTGGATATCTTTGAAAATTTTGTTAGTGAATTTCCATTCATATCCATCATGACAAACTTGATTTCATTAGGATGTTTTTTAAATAGCAAAGAAAGTATCATGCTTTCCAATAAACATGACTTCCCACTTTTACTGTCTCCAACTATGAGGATACTATGGATTTTCATTAAATCCACAATGGTGTTTTCACCGCTAATTGTTTTGCCTAAAATCAGTGGCAATGTCATTTCGGATTTTTGAAACTTGCTTGAATTTATTAGATTTACAATTGAATCAGACGGCGTACTTTTTCCTTCAAAAATTCCAAAATTCGGGTAAATATATTTGGAGAATGGTTCTATGGGATTTATTGGCGAAGTAACATTTGCTTGTGGTATGTTCCCACCAATCTTTTCATCATGTGAATATGCTTTCGACTCACAAGAAGATTGCTCGGATCCTTCTTGAATGCAAATATTACTTTTGCCTTGTATGTTTTTTTTAGACACAAGCGCAAGGTAAAGTACAACCATTAGGCTAATGACAAAACCTACAAACAAAATTCCCACAATAAATTTATAATTTACAACAGCAATGATTAAAAGTAAAATGATAAAAAAGCAAGCCAAACATGAAAATACTCCATTTGGGCTATAAATTTCATTGTCATTATTTCCCTCTTCATTTTTACTTGTGCCAATCTTCTTCACATATGATATGCCAGTGCCTGGTACGCCTATATGAGTAGTTGTTCCTGTTGGGCCAAAAGTCACACCTATACCTTTTTTGCTTATGGATGTGCTAATCCCCTTTTTCCCAAAATTTAAGCGTATGCCTGGTGCTATTTTTATAGATTTTCTTATTCTTAATCCCATAACAGTCTATCTTGTTTTATTTATTTTTTTTTACCAATGTGGGTTCGACTAAATATAACTACTTGAAATTTTGGAGATTAATGAAAATGGGTGTGGCTTTAATGTGCTAAATATCAAAAATTACAATTAGTAAAAGATTTTATTGTGGCTTCAGCGCTGTCACAATGCTTTGAGGCTCTATTGGGAAGACATAGAATTGGCGGTCGCTGTCGTCGTCGATCATCCACTCGTCGAACGTGACGTGGCTGGACAGTGCCTTTATGGTGAGCGTGTGGCTTCCCGGCTCCAGGGCCACGGGCAGGTTGATGACCGCCTGCCCTCGCAGCACGCCTTTCATCCAACGCTCCGACCGCGTGCCGTCGTTGATGATTATGGTGCGCGGCTCACCGCCGTCGATTCTCACCTCGGCTTGCGACATTCCGCCGTCGAGCGCGTGGGTGGGCACGAAAGCCAAGCGCAGCATGCCGCCCAGGGTACCCGACGTGAAGCGATAGGTCAAGGAGTCGCCGGCGTTGAGGCTCACCGCCCTCATGGAGCGGCCAAGCATGCCGATGGCCTTCGCGCCCTTGGAGGCGGAAGCGTAGGAAGCCGCAGCCGACGCTATGGCCTTCAGGTTGGGCATGGAGGTGTCGGCGTGGGCATCGGTGGCGCCATATTGCCGTATCTCCTTCTCGCTGAGCGTGTCGGTGAGCAAGGGCTTGCCAAACACCGCCAACCCTTGTGGCGCGGCATTCATCTCTACGTCGAGACCCATGCGGGCCATGGCGTTGTCGTAGAGGCTGGTCAGGCCTTGCAGCTTGCGGTAGGCGCGTATGCTCCTTGCTGCCGACTCCAGGGCCTCGCTGTCGTGGTGGAAGCTCACGGGGCGGGCAATGAGGCGCGACTCCTGCGCCTCAAGCGTCTTCTCGGCCATCAGCGCGGAGGCCACGACAGGATATTCCACGAGGGTGAAATAGCGGTCGCTGTCCTTGGCGGCGACCATGCGGCGGATGCCGGTCACCTTGTCGGCCACAGCCTTGTAGTCGCTGAGGTAACGGTCGAGCTCGTTGCCAAACTCCTCGGCGTTGAACTCGGTGTTGGCGATGCCGCCATCACCGTTCTTGTTGTGTCTCGACGGTGCTTTCTGCATGGTGAAGTCCATCATCTCCGGGCGGCGTATGTTGGCGAGACGGTAATATCGCGTCAAGGGCTTCATCAGCGCGTTGGCGGCTCGTGACCCGAAGTTTTTGGCGAGCCAACCTTTGAGGTGACTGCCCACGTCGGCACGGTCTGCCGCCTTGACGTCCCACGCCATGTCGAGGAAGAGGCTGAGCTGGTAGGCCGCCACGTAAGGATTGTGGACCACGCACATCCACAGGCGGTTGGCGCCACGGTCGAAAGCCGTGCCCATCTCGCTGGCTATCAGTCCGGGCTGCGTGGTGCAGAGCCATAGGTAGCTGTGTGGCCTGCCTGAATAGGCGAGGTGGTACACCGCCCCGCAATCGTCGTCGGGGTCATCGTAGGCCGGCTTCATGTAGCCGTAGTTGTCGTCGGCCCACCCTATGTTGACGTTCAGGCTCTTCTTCTCGCCTTGCAACTTGAGACCATGGGAGCCGTGCGGCGTGGCGAGCACTATGCCGAAGGAGTCGGCGAGGGCGCGAAGGTCGTGGGCGAAATGGCTCGGGGCCTCGCCGCGGTCCCATCCCTCGCACAGGAGGTTGGCGCGTTGGCGCAACATCAGGCCGAAGAGCTGCCGGTAGTCGGTTGGCGCCTGCCCTTCGAGCGATATGCCGCGATATTCCACCGACGGGATGTGAGTCTCGCCTTTCTTGCCTAAGTCGGCGCCGCCCCTTCGCGCGAACCTCATGATGCCGTAGGCCGTTCCGCGCCCGTTGCTTCCCACGACAATGGTCTTGCCCATGCGCGACCCTATCCAGAACGCGTCCTTGTGGGCAATGATGTCCATGGCGGGCACGGTCATCTGGCTCAGGGCTTTCAGGTCCTTGTTGCTTGCCATGTCGAGCTGGTAGACCATCAGGCTGGAGGCCTCGCCACGACCCTTGGCGGTGGTCTTGCCCATGTCGGCGGCCATCAGCTGGAGGGCCTTGCCCACCACGGGGCTGTGCTTTTTCTGTACGGAGACGGTCATGTCCTCGTTGACGTGTCGCGTGGCTTGGCGCGCGTTCAGCGAGAGAGGTGCGATGATGATGAGCAGGGCGTAAAGGCTATGTGGTATCTTCATTTTAATTGCAAAGTGGTTTTTATGTAGCGGGACGTGTTCACGGTGAAAACATCCCTGTGAGACAAAGTTACTAATTATTCTTACGACATCTAAAAAAATTAGTTTTTATTTGTATTTTAACAGGAATATGCCTACTTTTGTCAATCCTATTAAAATAAAGACAGACATTTTTTATAAATGTCAAGACGCGAAATGCAAAACATATAAACACATTATGACATTATATCCCAAGCTTATTAGAGACATCCTCGCCACGGTCATCTATCCAGGCACGAAGAAGAACCTCGTGGAGAGCGGCATGGTGGCCGACAACCTGCGCATCAATGGCAACTCGGTGAGCTTCTCGCTCATCTTCCCCCGCGATACCGACCCGTTTATCAAGTCGACCGTCAAGTCGGCTGAGGCCACGCTGAAGCTGAAGCTCGGCGACGACGTTGAGGTGAAGATAGGCACTGAGTTCAAGTCGGCTCCGCGCCCGGAGGTGGAGAAGCTGCTGCCCGACGTGAAGAACATCATCGCCGTGAGCTCCGGCAAGGGCGGAGTGGGCAAGAGCACCGTGTCGGCCAACCTCGCCATAGCCTTGGCGCGCCTCGGCTATAAGGTGGGCCTGCTCGATACCGACATCTTCGGCCCGTCGCTGCCTAAGATGTTTGGCGTGGAAGACGCGCGCCCCTACGGCGTGAAGAAAGACGGCAGGGACCTCATTGAGCCAATAGAGAAATATGGCGTGAAGATGCTGTCGATAGGCTTCTTCGTCAACCCCGACACGGCCACGCTGTGGCGCGGAGGCATGGCCACGGCTGCCCTGAAGCAGCTCATTGCCGATGCCGACTGGGGCGACCTCGACTATTTCGTGCTCGACACGCCTCCGGGGACCAGCGACATACACCTCACGCTGCTGCAGACACTCGCCATAACAGGCGCGGTGATAGTGTCGACGCCGCAGAAAGTGGCTCTCGCCGACGCGCGAAAGGGCATTGACATGTATACCAACGACAAGGTGAACGTGCCCATTCTCGGACTGGTGGAAAACATGGCGTGGTTCACGCCAAAGGAGCTGCCCGAAAACAAGTATTATATCTTCGGCAAGGACGGATGCAAAGACCTGGCAAAGGAGATGGGCGTGCCATTGCTGGCCCAGATACCCCTCGTGCAGGGCATTTGCGACAGTGGCGACGCTGGCAAGCCCGCGGCCACCGATGCCGACAGCATGACGGGCCAGGCGTTCATCAACCTCGCGCAAGCCGTGGTGACGCGTGTCAACCTGAGAAACAAGCAGCTGCCCAAGACGAAGATAATCAAGGTGAAGAACAGTTGAAGCCGATAGCCATAACGGTGGTTTGCCTTGTCGCGCTCTTCTTAGCGTCGTGCGGTGCCGACAAGTACATGAAACGGGGTGAGAAGGAACTCGCCCTGGGTGAGTATTTCGATGCCGCCGCCGACTTCAAACAGGCTTACCAGAAGACTCCGCCCAAGGAGCGGCAAGCGCGTGGGGCCATAGCTCGCCGCATGGCGTTCTGCTACGACAAGAGCCTGCAGACGGGAAAGGCGATAGTGGCTTACCGCAACGCCATACGCTATAAGGCAGACCGCGGCACCGACCATCTCGCCTTGGCGCGCTTGCTCATGAGAAACGGCAACTACAAAGACGCCGCGGCGGAGTTTCAAGTCGCGCTCGACTCCATGCCAGGCCATGGCATGGCAAAGGCAGGACTGGAGGCGGCGAGGCGCGCGCCGGAGATAAGGCAGGTGGGCAGCCGCTACACCGTGAAGCGGCTCGACGAGCTGAATGGCCGCCGCGCCGACTACTCGCCTATGCTTCTCGGCGATGACGCCGACGAGATTTACTTCACCTCGACACGCAAGGAGGCGGAGGGCGACGAGCTTAGCGGCATCACGGGCATGAAGCCGGGCGACATATTCTATTCCACGAAAGACGACAAGGGCAAGTGGACCAAGCCTGTGGCGGTGACGGGCGTGAACAGCGCCTACGACGAGGGCGCGTGCAGCTTCTCGCCCGACGGCAGGGAGATGTACCTGACGCAGTGTGTCACCGATCCGTCGTCGCCACGCTATGCCAAGATAATGAAGGCGGACCGTGCCGACGCGTCGTGGGGCAAGCCGTCGGTGGTGGAGCTGTCTCGCGATACCCTCTCCAGTTTCGCCCATCCTGCCGTGTCGCCAGATGGTGAGTGGCTCTATTTCACGAGCGACATGCCAGGCGGCATGGGCGGCCTTGACCTGTGGCGCGTGCGCATCACGGGCCACGGCTTTGGTGGCGTGGAGAACCTCGGCAGTCAGATAAACACCGCCGGCGACGAGGCTTTCCCGACATTCAGGCCAAACGGCGACCTCTATTTCTCAAGCAACGGGCATCCCGGTCTGGGCGGCTACGACATTTTTATTGCGCGTAAGGGCAAGGACGGCAAGACGACGCTGTCGCATCCCGGCTATCCGCTCAACTCGGCCGGCGACGACTACGGCATGACCTTTGAGGGAGCGCACAACCGTGGAGTGTTCTCAAGCAACCGTGGCGACGCGCGAGGTTGGGATCATCTCTACTCGTTTGTAAACCCTGAGATTGAGCAGACCGTGAAGGGTTGGGTATATGAGATTGACGGTTACGAACTGCCGCAGGCGCAGGTCTATTGCGTTGGCGATGACGGAACCAACGAGAAGTTGACGCTCAAGAGCGACGGCTCGTTCACGAAGACCATGTCGCCGGGGGTGAGCTACCTCTTCCTCGCGGCGTGCAAGGGATTTCTCAACCATAAGGAGGAGATAAAGGCGCTCGCCAACCCGAAGGCCTCGCGCGACACCACGCTGCAGTTCGCGCTCGCCAACATCTCGGCTCCGGTGCTGATAGACAATATCTTCTACGATTTCGACAAGGCCACGTTGCGCGACAGTTCCAAGGTGGCCCTCGGCCAGCTCGTCAATATACTGAACGACAACCCTAACGTTACCATTGAGCTTGCGGCGCATACCGACTTCGTTGGCTCTGACGCTTACAACAAGGCTCTCTCGCAGCGCCGTGCCGAGTCGGTGATACGCTATCTTATCGGCCACGGCATAGCAGCCGACCGCCTTACCCCCGTCGGTTATGGCAAGGAGCGGCCGCGCAAGGTGAACCGCAGGCTTGCGGCACGCTATACGTGGCTGAAGGAGGGCGACGTGCTGACAGAGCAATTCATCAAGGCTCTTGGCGATGCCAAGCGGCAGGACATCTGCAACCAGCTCAACCGCCGCACTGAGTTCAGCGTGCTACGCACGACGTATGGGCTTTTCGACAAGGACGGCAAACTAAAGCAGATGCCAAAGCCGAGGAAGCAGCCGCAAACGAATGGCGACGACGATGGCTACATAATCGTGGAGTGAAAGAAACGAAGAGGAGAAAAGGCAGGATGTGACTTGACCAATCAAAATAAGACAACGCCCATAATACAATCGTATTGTGGGCGTTATTATAATTGTCAGCATGTTGTTGTCAGCATGTTGCTCTTGTCTATATCATCAGTCGAGGATAGTGTGATGTTTGCGATGTGTGATGTGTGTCGGGCTTTCTCATTGGTCCTTGTTCTCCACGTATCCTTGATACTCGGGCACGAGGCTTGACATTATGGCCTCGTAGCTTTTGTCCTTTATATGGTCGATGTTCTCGCGACCCTTGCCTATCGGGTGGATAGGCTTGTGGATGGTGAGCGTGAGAGGATGCCAATTGACCCAATGCCAATCCTTCATGCGGGGCATGATGTTGAACGATCCGTTGATTGTCAGTGGGCAGACGGGCAGTTGCAGTTCGTCGGCAAGCATGAAGGCGCCACGGCGGAAGAAGCCCATGTGACCGGTGAACGTGCGGGCACCCTCCGGGAACACCACTACCGACATGCCCTCTTTCAATGTCTCACGCGCCTCGTCGTAGGTCTTCTTTATCTTTGACGCGCCACGCTTGTCAACAATGATTTGGTGCGACGACCTACAAGCCTGACCAATGATTGGGATTGTTGTCAGGCCGTGTTTCATCATCCACTTGAAGTTGCGGTTGAGGAAACCATAGATTAGGAATATGTCGAAAGCGCCTTGGTGGTTGGCCACGAAGACATAACTCTCGCCAGCCTTGATGTTTTCCCTTCCCTCCACCTTCACGGGAAGAAGCATCAGCCTTACGGTAATCCACGACCAAACGTGTCCGGGCCAATAGCCCCAGAAGTGGCCGTTGCTGATGGCACACCCCACAACGGTCAGGAGTGAAGTGATGATGGTGATAACGAGAAATATGGGCAGTGCTATGAAAAGCTGATAGGCGCGATAAATAAATTTCATTGTTTTGTCGTTTATTTGTTGTCGTCTTATTGTTGGTGTTGCGTTTTAATGTCTTTTGTGTAGGGTGATTACCGTTATCTCTCCCGGCATGTTTAGTCTGAACGGCACCAGTCCGCCCAGTCCGGCGTTGACATAAAGGCATCTTCCGTTTTTGTCGTAGAGGCCGAGGTCTTCTTTCAGCGCCACCATGGTTGGGCGCAATCCCAACACTTGCATCTGGCCGCCGTGCGTGTGGCCAGTGAGCGTGAGTTGCACGTTGGAGTGGGGCAAGATGTCCTTTTCCCACGCCGAGGGGTCATGCTGGAGCAAGATGACAAACGCCGACGTTGGTATGCCGCTGAGCGTCTTCTTGAGATTGGAGTGGTCCTGTTCGGGTATTTTACTGTAGTCTTCGGAGCCCGCGAGCCAAATGGAATCGCGAGACCACTGTCCGTTGCTTAGCTTACGCCTTATGGGAATGTTGGAGTTGAGCAACACGCGCCCAAGCCTGTTCTCAAGCTCCACGACCTTTTGGGTCATCCTCTTCTTTTCCGCCGGTGTCGCGTCAGTGTATTCGGCGTAGTCGTGATTGCCAAGCACGGAATACATATACGGCAACCGCTTCAGTTCGGGCATCATGGCCTCCACCTCTCCTGGTTGCATATTCTCGATGTCGCCGGTGAAGCAAACGAGGTCAATGTCTTTTTGCGCCCTCACGCTGTCAATCTCAGCCCTAAGGATCTTTCGTCTCCATCCATTGAACGTGCCAGTGTGGATGTCGGAGATTTGCAGCACGCGGAAGCCGTCGAACTCCTCGGGCAGGTCGGCGAAGTTTACATCCACGTGCCTTACGACAATCTTGCCCACGCCAAAGGCCAGTCCGTAGAGATAAGCCATCACACCAATGGCACCAGCCACAAGACCCACACGGTGGCCATAGTTGTAGCGAGTGTGGGAAATCGCCCTGATGGCCGAGCCTATTCCCGAACAGACGGCGAACATGGCCTTTGGCACCACAAATAGCCCGAAAAGGCAGAGGTAAGTGTTGAGCCATGTGAGGTCGGCAGGCGCGAAGTTGCGTGTTGTGGAAAGCGCGATGGTGTAGGCGAGCATGGCAGCGCATGGTAACCACCACAACACCCTTACCACGCGGTTGTGGAGATAGCGGGTGCGATAATAGTGGAGCCAAATGTAGATGTCGGGCACCAAAATCATCAAGATGAAAAAAACGAGGTATCTAAGTATCATGTGGCTTATAATACTGGCGTTGGTGTTATTGCTTCAACAGCGAAGACTGTAGGAATCGTCTTATCGTGTCGACAGGCAGTTGCCGGCGTCGGGCATAGTCAATGAGCTGGTCTTCGCCAATCTTCCCCAGTTCAAAATAACGGGCTTGAGGATGGGCGAACATGAGTCCGGAGGTTGAGGCGTGAGGCTGCATCATGCCGCTTTCGGTGAGCCGTATGCCGATGCTTCCCATGTTTATCAGCTTGTCTATGAGGAAGTTCATGCTCGTGTCGGGCATTGACGGATAACCCACCGCGGGCCTTATGCCTTGATACCTCTCGGCGTGAAGCTCTTTTATTGAGAGGTTTTCATTCGGAGCATAGCCCCAGTATTTCTGTCTCACTTGGAGATGCGTTAGTTCGGCAGTGCCCTCGGCGAGCCTGTCGGCGAGCACCTGCGATAGCATCTTGCCGTAGTCGTCGTTGTCGTAGCCGCGTGTCATGTCGTGGTCTACCGTTGCGGCGAACACCCCAATCCTGTCCTTTATGCCTTTCGATGCTGGCCTTATGAAGTCGGCGAGGCAGAGGTTGGGCCGTCCCGGTTCGGTTGGTTTTTGCTGCCTGAGCATTGGCAACCTTACGCCGTCGGCTATTATGTCGTCGCCGTCGCTGTTGGCATCCACTATCCGGAACACGGCGTGGGTATGGTAAGAGCCTTGCCAGCGGTCGAGCATGGCGTTGGCGTCGGCATGCAGCCTGTCGCGCTCCTCGTTATCCTTGCCGTTCATGCTCCACGCATAGTCGAAATAAATCCAGTTGATAAACGGCCTTATGTCGGAAATGTCGTAGTCTATTCGCATGGCTTGTGCCCTTGTGTGCATTTCTTTGTCATTTGTGATGCTTGGCGCTGGCTCATCGTGCGAACGTCACCGCCTCGCCACGGTACGTCTCATCCATACTGCCGTTGTCGAACACCGTGTGGCCGTTGCATATCGTCTTCATCACGCGCCAGTGGAACTCGTCGCCCGTGAGAGGGCTCCAGCCGCACTTGCTTTGTATCATGTCCTCGGTAAGCGTCCATGGCGTGTCACGTTTCACGATGGTGATGTCGGCCTTGTAGCCAGGACGGATAAAGCCACGATTGCTCACGGAGAACAGGCGTGCCGGGTTGTGGCACATCAGCCATACCAATTGCTCGGTGGTAATGATGCCATCATCGACAAGGTTGAGCATCGAAACCAATGAGAATTGTATCATCGGCATGCCAGAAGCCGCGTGCGCGCAACCTCCCTGCTTGTCGCTGAGTTTATGTGGCGCGTGGTCGGTGCCTATGCAGGTGATGACGCCCTTGCTCAGCGCACGGCGCAACGCCTCACGGTCTTTGGCGGTCTTTACCGCCGGGTTGCACTTTATCAGGGCCTTGCGCGTGGCGTAGTCGTCGTCGGTGAAGAGCAGATGGGCGATAACGGCCTCGCCCGTGACGTTTGGCATTGTGCCTAAACGGAATGAGCAGTCGTTTTCCGGTATCAAGCCGAGCTCTTTCGCCGTGGTGAGGTGGGCTATGTGGAGGCGAGTGCCATGCGCGTTGGCTAACTTCACCGCGAGCGATGAACTGGCGTAACACGCTTCCTCAGAGCGAATGACGGGGTGAAGGCTGATGTCTGGGTCGTCGCCATGAGCGGCCTTCGCCTTTGCCATGTTGCGGTTGATGATGTCGGTGTCCTCACAGTGCGTCATCAGCGGCAGGTCAAGCTTGGCGCATTGCCCGAAGATGTCGTCAAGGGCATGCTTGTCGTCCACGAGCATGTTGCCTGTCGACGCGCCCATGAAGAGCTTTATGCCAGGCAAGCGTGTGGCGTCCAACCGGTTGAAGCAATCGGCGTTGCCGTTTGTCGCGCCGAAGAAGAAAGCGTAGTTGACATGGCTTTCCTTCTCGCCTCGCGCCATCTTGTCTTCCCAGTCGTGTATGGTCGTCGTGGCCGGCTTGGTGTTTGGCATGTCGAAGAACGTGGTGCCGCCGCCCCATGCCGCCGCTCTCGTCTCGCTGTCAATGTCGGCCTTGTCCGTGAGTCCCGGCTCGCGGAAGTGGACGTGCTCGTCGATGACGCCTGGCATAACGAGACACCCCGAAGCATCTATATGTCGGTCGTAGATGCCTCGGGGTGCCTCGTCTTCGGCAATCACGCTTTCAATATGGTCGTTGTCTATTATGATGGAGCCTTTGAACGAGTTTCCCTCATTGACAATCGTGCCATTCTCGATGATTGTCCTCATATAAGAGATGATATGTGCTTGTTGTGTATTAGCTATAAGATTACTTGGCCATTTCGTTTGGCGTTTGGCCATATTGCGGAGCTTCTTGCTGCGCGTTTTGCTGCGCGGGTTGCGGTGTTTGCTCTGGCATCTTAGTGCCGTTCATTATGTTTTGGTTCTCTTGCGCGGCCTCATAATACTCTTTCACCTGCGGGTCGTTCTTGAACTTGTCCGTAGCCTTGCTCATGATGTCCTCGACCCAAGCGTCGAGCATCGGCACGTTGTAGCGGTTCATGCAAACGTTTATGAAGATGTAAGGGCCCAGCACGTTGTCCATGTTGTCGGTGACAAACGTGGTGACAAGCTTGTCGACGCGACGGTTGATGTCAGCGTCTTTGGCGGCGAGCCGCGCGTTCACGGCATCCATGTTCCTGCCGTTCATTATGGCTTGGTCGTGCTGGTGCACGAGGTCGTTGCTCTCATTCATCAGTCGCGTGAACTGCTGGCGGAACTTCGTGAGCTTGTCGTTGAGAGGCGTGCCCGTGACGGTTTCCTGAGAGTTGTCTATCTTCACTTGAATGTCTCCGTCCTCAAGCACCACGGGTATGTTGTTGTTGTCGTCAAGGATTATGCTGGCCACTCTCACCGAGTCTGTAGAGCCCCCGAACTGGAACTGCCCATGCACGACATCACACGAGTCAAGGTCCTTCAGGGTGGTGTCTTTCATCACCTTGAGGTACAGTTTCTGACCATCAAGCATGCTCACGCTCGTGGACCCAGCGATGTGGAAACTGTTGGCACATGAGGTCAAGGCAAGTACACTGATTATAGTGTATATAACTTTATTCATAAGTTTTTGTTTTCTTCTTATAGCAAAGATACAACCTCTTGTCGAGTATATAAATTATTTTTATGCAATTTAATGGAAGTGGCTACTCTTTTATATTTTTTTTCGATAGTTCGTGGTCAATTCTGTGTGCGGTGTACACTTCGAGAATGGCGGCCACGAGCAACAAGACCACCCACTTGTTGTATAAATAAGTGATGTATGCCTCTTGGTTGTTGAACAGCGGTTGGAAAAAACTGTGGTTCACGCCCGCGTACACGGTATCGGCGAGAATCAGTCCTGCCAATACGAACAGCAGGTCGCTGAGGTTTTGCAGCCTTTTCAGTCTGCGCACCACTATTTCCTTCCCTTCATAGGTTTGTGACACTTGCATGACGGCGAACATGACGGCGCCCAAGAGGTAGACCCAGCAGAGCACGGTCGGCGCGATGGTGAGCACGCAGCAAGCCACGCCTATGACCATTAAGGCTCCGCCGGCGAGGAATATGGCGCTCTGCAGTTTATTCAATTGTTTCATTCTGGTGATTATTTTTCAGTATCATCGTTTACATTGTCCGTGCTGATCACGAAGATGTCTTCATCGTCAGCTTTCATGAAATAGCGCTCACGGGCTATCTTCTCGATGTATCGCGGGTTGCGCTTGAGCTTTTCCAGTTGCGTGTTGGCAGAGTCGTTGATGGCGTTGTATTTCTTTATCTCTTCTTTCAGCCCGCTTATCTGGATGTCGTATTTCACGCGCTGCATGAAACTGTTCTCATCGATGAAGCCAATGAACAAGACTCCTATCACTATCGTGATAAGATACTTGTGCCTTGCCACGGCTGACAATATTGACAACAATTTCTTCTTCTCCATGGGTTTCTCTCCCTATTTCTTATGCAAAGGTAGCAATTTAGCGCAAACGAGACAAGATAATGACATATTATTGTGTTTCGTTTGCGCCTATTTCAAGATAGTGTTCCCAAAGTGTTCTCGCTTATTGCATGCAAAGCGTTATGGTATAGAGGTAGAGCACGGCGGCTGGTATGGCCAGGAGGCTTGAGTCGAAGCGGTCCATCATGCCTCCGTGTCCGGGCAATATCTTTCCGCTGTCTTTCACGCCAATGGTGCGCTTGAACAGGCTTTCCACGAGGTCACCCCACGTGCCGAAGACCACGACCACGGCACCGAGGCCAAGCCATTGCGCCACGTTGAGCACGTGGGCCTCACTGCCGGAATTGGCCAAGATGCCTATGACGCCAGCTATTACGACAGCGAAGATGCCGCCGCCCACGCTGCCTTCCCATGTCTTTCCGGGGGAGATGCGGGGGAAGAGCTTGTGCTTGCCAAACATAGAGCCGAAGCAATAGGCGCCGGAATCGTTGGCCCAAAGCAGGATGAACACCGAGAGCGGAAGCAACATGTCGTAGCCGCTGAAGTTGCCATATTCGTCGCGCTTGAACGCGAGCACGTTGATCAGCGCCAATGGCAAGGCTATGTACATTTGCCCGAGCATGGTGTAAGCCATGTTGGTCACGGCGTTGCGGTTCTTGGCATACAGCTCGCTGATGAGCAGGTAGATGATGGTGAGCACGTATGGCATCATCACCGCGAAGCCCTTCACCACGCCAATGCTCCACATGGCGATGGCGATGAAGAAGTAGACGCCGCCCACGGTGGAGATGAAGCGGTTGACGTTGACGTCGGCCACGCGGTCGTTGACCAGCCCCGTGTATTCCCATAGCGTCAGTCCGGTGATGATGGTAAAGAGCAGTATCATTGCCATGCTGTTGAGGAAGCCGGCTACCATGATGGCCACGAAAAGCACTCCCGTGATTGACCTGACGATAAGATTCTTCTTTTTGTCTGTCATGACTCTTGTTGTTCTTTGTTGTTCTCTGTGTTCTGGCCTTCCGGATTTTCGCCGGTGTTCTCGCCCTTGCCTTGTTCGGCCACGGCCTTGTCGTGCTCGGCCTGTGCTTGTTTCACCTCGTCGGGCATGTCCTCGAGCTTTGGAGCTTCAGCGTCTTCCTTGGCTTTTCTCTCAGCCTCTATGCGCTCGTTCTCCTTCATTAGCTCTTCCGAGCGACTTGTCCATTGGCGCTTGCCAAGTATCTTCTCCACGTCCTCGCGGTATATCACCTCCTTGTCGAAGAGCAGTTGCGCCAGGGCGGCGTGTCCTTCCTTGTGTTCGGTGAGCAGCTGTTTGGCGCGTTGGTACTGGTCGTTCACGATCTTGAGCACCTCGTCGTCGATGACCTTTGCCGTCGTCTCACTGTAAGGACGCTGGAAGGAGTACTCGTCATTATTATAATAGCAGATGTTTGGCAGCTTGTCGCTCATGCCGGTGTAAGCCACCATTCCGAACGCGGCCTTGGTGGAACGCTCCAGGTCGTTCATGGCTCCCGTGGATATGGCACCCACGAAGAGCTCCTCCGCGGCGCGCCCGCCAAGCAGCGAGCAAATCTGGTCGAGCTCCTCTTCCTTTGTCGTGATGACCCTTTCCTCCGGAATGTACCATGCCGCGCCGAGGGCCTGGCCACGTGGCACGATGGTCACCTTCACGAGAGGGTTGGCGTATCTGCAGAACCAACTTATCGTGGCGTGTCCGGCCTCGTGGATGGCTATGGCGCGCTTCTCGTCGGTCGTCATCACCTTCGTCTTCTTCTCCAGTCCGCCCACTATGCGGTCCACGGCGTCGAGGAAGTCTTGTTTCTCCACGGCTTGCTTGTTGTGCCTTGCGGCTATCAGCGCGGCCTCGTTGCAGACGTTGGCAATGTCGGCTCCGGAGAATCCCGGGGTTTGGCGCGCGAGATAGTCGACGTCGATGTCGTTGCCGAGTTTCAGCGGCTTGAGGTGCACGAGGAATATGGCCTTTCTCTCGGCCAGGTCAGGCAAGTCGACGTGTATCTGCCTGTCGAATCGTCCGGCGCGCAGCAAAGCCTTGTCGAGCATGTCGGCGCGGTTGGTGGCGGCGAGCACTATCACGCCCGAGTTGGTGCCGAATCCGTCCATCTCGGTGAGCAGGGCGTTAAGTGTGTTCTCGCGCTCGTCGTTGCCGCCCATCGACGGGTTCTTAGACCTTGCTCGGCCCACGGCGTCAATCTCGTCGATGAAGATGATGCAAGGCGACTTCTGCTTGGCCTGGGCAAACACGTCGCGCACGCGGCTCGCGCCCACGCCGACGAACATCTCCACGAAGTCGGAACCCGACATGGAGAAGAACGGCACGCCAGCCTCTCCGGCCACGGCCTTGGCCAGCAGGGTCTTACCTGTTCCCGGAGGGCCGATGAGCAATGCGCCCTTAGGAATCTTTCCTCCGAGGTCGGTGTATTTCTTCGGGTCCTTCAGGAAGTCGACAATCTCTTGCACCTCCTGCTTGGCGCCTTCTTGTCCGGCCACGTCCTTGAAGGTTATGCCCATCTCGTTGGCTTTCTCATAGAGCTTTGCCTTGCTCTTGCCGACGCTGAAGATGCCTCCGCCACCGCCGAGACCTCCGCCACCGCTCATGCCGCGGCTGAACATCCAGAAGAGGAAGAAGAAGAAGAACAGTGGGCCGAGGTTGATGAGAATGCTCCAGATGTCGGTGCCTCGCTCGTTGTCGTAGCTGTAGCCTGCGAGCTTGTGCTTCTGTTGCTCGTAGCCGAGAAATTTCTCCAGCTCGTCCACGGAGCCGAACTGCACGCTGACGTATGGGTTTGGCCCCACTTGCTGTGCGGTCATGTTGAACACCGTCCGGATGTGTTGCGGCTTGACAAACATCTTCAGCGTGTTGTCGCTCTTGTTTATCACCACGCGTTGCGCGTAGCCTTTGTCGACGTAAGCCTTGAAGTCGCTGTAGTTGGCCTCTTGGCTTGAGCTGCCTTTCACGATAGACCCGCCACCTCCCGAGAAGAGCATGATGGCGAGAATGACGGCGACGATGATGTACAGCCAGTTCATGTTGAACCGGGGCATCTTAGGCTGCTGGTCGTTTTGGTTCATTTGCCTGTTATTCATTGTCTTGTGTTGTCCTTTCCTTATTATTATAAGCTCTCGCCTTCCTTTATGATGGAGATGTTGGCGTCTTCCCAAAGGTGCTCGAGGTCGTAGAACTCCCTTGGCTCTGGCAGGAAGATGTGTACGATTATGTCCACGAAGTCTATGGCGACCCATTGGTCAGTCCCGAGTCCGTTCACGCCAACGGGCTTCTCGCCGGTCATCTCGCGGCATTTGTCGCCCACCGATTGCGCTATGGCCTCCACTTGCGCGGGCGAGCCACCTTGGCAAATCACGAAATAGTTGGCGATGGCTCCGTCGATGTGCCTGAGGTCGACGACGCGGATGTCTTCGCCTTTCTTGTCTTGTATGGCGTTGACGATAATCTTTAGCAGTTCTTCTGTCGTTGTTGCTTTCATTAATTTAATATCAGTGTGTTAACAGCATATTCATGACAAAGTTAGTGCTAATCACACGAACTGCAAAATTTATTAATCTTATTTTTGAATTTAGTGATTATGGCATGACATAATGGCGGAAAAACGGCAATGGAATGTTTTTTTTGAAAAAAGTTGGCGAAAAGTTTGGTGGGTAACAAAAATGTCTGTACCTTTGCACTCGCAATTCAGAAATGAGGTTGCAAACAAAATTGGGGTATGGTGTAATGGTAACACTACAGATTCTGGTCCTGTCATTCTTGGTTCGAGTCCGAGTACCCCAACAGTGAGGAAGTCAAGCAAGTATCTTGCTTGGCTTTTTTGTTTTTAATGTCATCTAAGTTCGGTAGTCATGCTTAATAGTTCACGTGCGCGCTTGCCTTTTTTGGCCATGCTGCTTCTTTTCCTGCCGCTATTGTCGTTCTCGCGAAAGCGGCTCCCTGGCTTTTCCGTTTCCATGATACCCGACGCGGTCTTTGCCAGGATGCAAGGCAAGAGCTATCCCGCGGCTTGCCCCGTGCGCAGGCAAGACTTGCGCCATCTGAAGTTGCTGCATGTCGACTTGGAGGGCCATGTACGTCATGGCGAGATGGTTTGCAACAAGGCTATAGCCAACGACGTGTTGGAGATTTTCGAGCAGCTTTACGAGCATCGCTATCCCATAGCCAGCGTTCGCCTTATCGACGATTTCGGCGCCAGCGACGAGGCGTCGATGCGCGCCAACAATTCGAGCAGTTTTTGTTATCGTGTGGTGCGTGGCAGCAAGAAGCTGTCGGCCCACGCCAAGGGCATGGCCGTTGACATCAACACGCTCTACAACCCATGCGTTCGGCGATCGCGGTCGGGCAAGCTGACGGTGCAGCCTTCCGTGGCGGCCAAGTATGCCGACCGTCGTGGCTCGTTTCCTTATAAGATAGAAAGGGGCGACCTCGTGTGGAAACTGTTCACCAGTCGCGGGTTCAAGTGGGGTGGGGCATGGAAGTCGGTAAAAGATTATCAGCACTTTGAGAAATAAATGTACAAAAGCCTGCCACGCGTGCGTGGCAGGCTTTTCACATTATTATTTCATGTCCTTGTATTCGTCGCTTTCCAAGAGTTGCTTTATGGTTGTGTTGCCATGCTTCCTCATGTATGCGCTCACCATTCGCACATAGTCGGTGCGGAAGAGCTCCGTGCCTATTGCCTTGTTGGTTACCCACATCAGCTTTCCCATGTGCAGGTCTTTCTCCAGTTGAGACCTCGTGTCGAAGTTTTTCATTGGGTATAGGCTGAGGAGGTAGAACAGTGTGCAATCGGGCACGATGTACGACCTGTTCATCGATTCCAGTTGCTCGTTGCTGTAGCCGAACTTCTTGTAGATGGGGTATTTCGCCCCCATGTATTTATCGAGCGAGATGCCTATGGTGCGGTCGCCCACCACAATGCTTTGGTCGAGCGCGCCTATCTGGGTGTAGACGTGCGGCAAGGGCAAGTCGGGAATCCATTTCTTCAGTTTCGTGAACGTGTTTCTCAGTCCGTCGCTTATGTCGTCCATGTTGGCGTATTCCAGTTCCACGTCGCTGACCAGCGATTGCAGTGTCGAGTCTTGGTAGAACCTGAGGAAGCGCTCGCTGATGTCGTGGTCGCTGACGTCGCCGATGCGCAATATCTTCTCCACGAGGGTGCGTGTCTCTATTGGGTACTCGGTGTTCATCTGCTGCAAGGCCGAGAAGTCGCCCGTGACAACATAGCGGCTTTCCAAACGGTCATAACGCTCCACCTTCATGTTTGAAGGGTCGTCGTCGTCATCGTTCGACTTGAGCTTGAACCCGCACGAGGAGCACAAGACACACAATATTAATATATAGTATATTTTTCTAAGCAAAGCCTTTCAGAGTAATGTTTGATTAATTTGGCATCTCAACCTTTGGCCTAAAGCCTATTATCCAATGCAAAAGTAACGAAAAATATGGAATTAGCCAAATGTTAAGATAAAAAAATGCAAAAACACAAGCGTAATTACCAAGATTTATGCACATTTTATTAAGAATGTGTAAAAAAGTAGTAATTGTGTGTAAAGGTTTATTCCATGATGAAGGTAAGCACGTAGTCGTGGTTGACCTCATAGCAGACCGTTGCCCGCGAGCCCTGCCTCAGGTTTTCCAGGCACGCCACGCCCTTCTCTTGCGGCGCGAACGGCAGCAGCCGCATCTCCAGCAGTCCTAAGTGTTGCTCATGATAATACTTGTAAGCCGCTTCTTTGGCGCACCAGGTTATGAGCTTTCCCTCGAGCGTGTCTTGCGGCTCATCGTCGCGGAGGAATCGAGACGCGACGCGGTTTACCCTGTCTGACATGTATTCCATGTCAACCCCGCTTCTGTGGCTTCCCGACACGATCATTGCCGCCCAGCCCTTGGTGTGGCTGATGCTGACGTGGAATCCCTCCACCAGTGGCGCGCCGTCCTCGTCGTGATTGATCATGAGGCCGTCCACGTTGGTCAGCTCGCCCAGCAAGGCATACTCCGTGAGCTTCTCCCTCAGCCGTTGCGTCTTGTATTGGCCGAGGTCAACATGCCTTGGCCGCGGCAGGATGTCCAGCGGCTCGTCCATCTTCCATACGCCGAGCCACGTGTCGTGGTCAAGCCTCTGCTTTCTTGTCAGTGGCATCGCCCGTCGTCTTGTTGTTCACCACCACTTTCACCTTGCTGATGCGCCTTTCGTCCACGGCCATCACCTCGAAGGTGTAGTTTTTGAACGTTATCTTCTCGTGCAGGTTCAGGAAGTCGCCTTTCAGCTCAAGCAAGAGGCCGGCAAGGGAGTCGGCGTCGCCCACCACGCTGTCGAACTCGTCGTCGTCGATGCCGAGAATCTTGCAGAAGTCGCTGAGGAGCGTCTTGCCTTCAAACACATAGGTGTTGCTGTTGAGCCTGGTGTAGTTATTCTCTTCCTCGTCGTACTCGTCGTTTATCTCGCCTACTATCTCCTCGAGGATGTCCTCCAGGGTCACGAGGCCACTCGTGCCTCCAAACTCGTCGACGACGATGGCGATGTGGATCTTGTTTTCCTGGAACTCGTGCAGCAAGTCGTCTATCTTCTTTGTCTCCGGCACGAAGTAGGTCGACCTTATCAAGCTTTGCCAGCGGAAGTTGTCGGGCTTGCCGAGATAGGGCAGCAAGTCCTTGATATAGAGCACGCCGCGGATGTTGTCCTCGTTGTCTTGATATATTGGTATGCGACTGTAGTTGTTGTCGACAACGAACTTTATCACCTCCGGGAACGTCGACTTGATGTCTATGTCGCCAAAGTCCTGTCGAGGCGTCATTATCTCTTTCGCCGTCTCGTCGCCAAAGCGGATGATGCCCTTGAGCATGCTCTGCTCGTCTTTTATGTCATCCTTGTCGGTCAGTTCGAGAGCCTGTTCCAAGTCGTCCACGCTGAGTTGCCTCTTCTCCTTAGGCACTGCCTTCTCGGCTATCACGCCGCTCTTTATGAGAACGGTCTCCAGCGGCCAGAAGAGCTTCCTGAGCAGCAGTATTCCGCCCACGGCCCTGCGGCAGAACTTCAGCGGAGCCGAACGGCTGTAGACCTTTGGCATTATCTCGCCGAAGAGAAGCAAGAGGAAGGTGAGAAAAACGGTTATCACCAGGAAGTCGAGCCACTTTGCCTTGAACTCCACGAGAGAGCCAAAGATGAAGTTGCAGAGCATGATTATGGTGACGTTGACCAGGTTGTTGGTTATCAAGATTGTGGCAAGCGTGCGCTCGGAGTCGTCGCGCAGCCGGCTGATGCCCTCGTCGCTCGTGTTCTTGTCTGGTTTAAGCTCGTTGAGGTCGGCTGGCGACAGGCTGAAAAACGCTATCTCGGAGCCGCTGGCGAAGCCCGACAACATCAATAGCGCGATGGTCAGCACTATGGCTATTGCCACTTCGGGCGTGATGGGGTGAAGTGTCACCAAGTCGTTGAGGTGACTTAGAAAATATGAATCCAATGTTTTATTAAGCTTTGTTTGGTCTTGGAGAAAGGAGCTCCATGTTGTCTACCATTATCTCGGTCACGTCGTGCCGCTTTCCGAGCTTGTCGTCGTAGGTGTTGTAGCGGAGCCTTCCTTCTATGTACAGCTTGTCGCCCTTGTGTACGTATTGTTCCACTATCTTGGCGAGCTGGCGGTAGAAGATGAGGTTGTGCCAGTCGGTATGGTCTGGTATCTTCGTGCCGTCCTTTGTGGTGTATCCGCGTTCGGTCGTGGCAAGCGCGACTCTCGCCATGGCCTGGTCGGCGTCGTAGTAGCGCACGTCGGGCTCTTTGCCCACGTTGCCGATAAGCATAACCTTATTCATGTCTTATATCCCCCTTGTTGGATATTATTTCCACATTCCCAAGTACTTGAAGCGGAACTTCTTGCCTTTTGCCGACGGGAACTGGCTGCGGTTGTCCACGCGCGTGCGCAGGTAGTCCACTATGCGGTTGTAGCAGTCGGCTCCCGAGAGGGCCTTGCAGCGCGCCACGAATCGCGTGTCGCGATACTCGTGCTTCCCGGTCGACGGTGTCAGCACCACGCGCTTGAAGTCGATCTCGCCCTCATACCAGCCATCCTTGCGGGAGTTGAGCCTTGCCACGGGCGAATCGTTGCTTGCGGCGTTGTTGTCTTGCGCTTGCTTCGTGGCTTTCTTCTCCTTGAAGTCGCGCATGGTTGCCGCGGTGGTCTTTATGATGATGAAATATTTGCGCGGGTTCACCTTGTAACGTTTCGGGAACATGACGTTGCTCGCCACATATTCGCGAATGTCGTTTTCCATGTTGCGAGTCACGGTGACCTCGCCTAAAGAACGCAAAAAAGCGATAGCCTCTTCTACATTAAATACAAGAGTCTCGTTATCAAAATACCTAAGATATAAATTCATTGAAAATAGACTTCGATTTTGTCTTTGAGGGTGGGATGATAAAAAAGAGCGGCAAACGGGACTCGGACCCGCGACCTCGACCTTGGCAAGGTCGCGCTCTACCAACTGAGCTATTGCCGCAAACAAATCAAATATAAAACAAATAACAAGTGAAGAGGAGGAGACTCGAACTCCCACGACAAAATAGTCACTACCCCCTCAAAGTAGCGCGTCTACCAATTCCGCCACCCCTCCAAATGTTTGTTTTCAATCTTTGGTGCCCAGAACAGGACTCGAACCTGCACGTCGTGAAACACACGCACCTGAAACGTGCGCGTCTACCAATTCCGCCACCTGGGCTTGTACTTTCCAAAAACATTGGATTGTTCAAAAAGATGAGCGGCAAACGGGACTCGGACCCGCGACCTCGACCTTGGCAAGGTCGCGCTCTACCAACTGAGCTATTGCCGCATATTCCTCTGTATTGAGAAGCATTCCCCTGAATGCGAGTGCAAAGGTACAGCTTTTTTCCCAACCTGCAAACTTTTAGACACTTTTTTTCAAAAAAAACTTCATTTTTCTTTTTTCACATTATTATATATAGCGGGAAATTAATGGTTGATACTGCTGTTTCCGACTAAGCGTGTGCTCAAAACTTTTTTCCAAACACATGCCGGAAGTTGGCGACAATAGGGGTGAAGCCGACAATCTTCATGATATTTTCAGGATTGCAGGGACGGCACCACACGCCTACGCGGAAATGTAAAATATTATTGCCAAAATTTAACACTTGACAACTGGTGCATTTAGAGCGGAAAAATGGCTTCGAGGTGCCCCTTTGCGGCACCGTTGGCGGCTTTTTGGCGCAAAACTTTTGCCGTTACACCGTAATCGCGTCGCCGTTACACTGTAATCGCGACGCGATTGCACCGTAACGGCAACGCGATTACACTGTAACGGCGACGCGAAATCAGCAAAAAAGCGACGTCTAAAAACTGCTAAATATGTAACCATCTAATAAACAACAGTTTACGAAAATGGCCCATAATCGCGTCATTTCGGGCCAAGTGATTGCTCGGTCGAAAAAAATCGATTCTCAGACGACCATTCGTAAAATTTCATTACCAACCAAAACATGTGTTTGGTGATAATCATTTGCCTTGCGGGGGCGGGTAGGGGTGATTAGGGCCCGCCCCCGAAAATTTCATTCAGTCAGTGGACTGCACAAAGAGTCGTTACCCTTTCGTTGCCGTGGCGCACTGGTCCACGAGATACACTATCGACTGGTAAGGCACGCCAGAGTTTGTGGTGAGGCCAATCTCGCACGTGCGGCTGTTGCTGTAACCCCTGCTCACGCCATTCTCCTTGAGTTGCGGCGCGAGCTTGCGCAGGGCGTAGGCGTTGACCTCGGGATGCAGGAAGCCGCGGTCGCCGGCGAATCCGCAGCAGCCGATGCCCTCAGGCACCACCACGTGCTTGGCGCACATCTTGGCCAGGTCGACGATGAAGTGGGCAGTGCCCATCCTCCGCATGGAGCACGTGACGTGCACCGCCACGGTGTCGTCTATTGGCGTGATGGTCAGCCTGTCGAGCAGGAAGGTGCAGATAAACTCCGCGGGCTCGTAGAGATGAAGCTTCTTTATGGTCTCGCGCATGCGATGCAGGCATGGGCTTTGGTCGCACAGCACCGGATACTTGCCGTGCTCGCTCGCCTCCCACAGGGCGGCCTCCAGTTCCCTCGACTTGCGGTCGGCTATGTCCATCATGCCCTTGCTCTCCCAGATGGTGCCGCAGCACATGTGCTCCATTCCCTTTGGGAAGATTATCTCGTAGCCGGCCTTGTTGAGCAGCGACACCATCTTGTTGACCAGTGCCATCTTCTCCGGCGTCTTGCGTGGCAAGCCCATGGTCTGGTTTATGCAGCTTGGGAAATACACCACCTTGTCGCTGCCCTTTGCCTGACTTGCCTCCAGGCCCTTGTCCACGTGGAACGCCTTTGGCATGGCCGGTGTCCACTGCGGCACCTTCAGGGCTTGGTGCATGCCTCTCGTTATCGCGCTCATCGCCTTGGTGCCGAGCACGGCGTGGGCGGTGTCGGCCAGGGTGAGCGCCGGTCGCAGCGTGGCTTTTATGCCGGCGAGGTGCTTGGCGGCTAAGTCGCCGGCCTTGTAGCCGAGGCTTCCCTCGGGCAGTTCCTTTTGTCGCAACACGTGGGTCAGCTCGCCCGTGTTGATGTGCATCGGGCACGACGTAGAGCACATGCCGTCGCCGGCGCACGTGGCGTTGCCCCAGTATTTGTATTCCTTCTCCAGTTGTTGCAGCCGCCGTGGGTCCTCGCCCGTGTTCCTGAGGCGTGTCATCTCCCTCTGTATGACGATGCGTTGCCGGCTCGACAGCGCGAAGCCGCACGTCAGGCAGTTGACCTCGCAGAATCCGCATTCTATGCAGCGGTCCACGATGGGGTCGGTCATGGGCAGCGGCTTGAAATGCTTGATGTGGCATTTGGGGTCGTCGTTGAATATCACTCCAGGGTTGAGCAAGCCGTTGGGGTCGAAGAGCTGTTTCACGGCCTTCATCACGGCATAGGCGTCGTCGCCCCACTCGTAGCGCACGAAGGGAGCCATGTTACGGCCCGTGCCGTGCTCGGCCTTCAGCGAGCCGTCGTATTTGTCCACCACCAAGGTCTTCACGTCGTCCATCAGGCTCTCGTAGCGGCGCACCTCGGCGTTGGAGTCGAACGACTGGTTGATGATGAAGTGGTAGTTGCCCTCCAGCGTGTGTCCGTAGATGCAGGCGTCGTCGTAGCCGTGGCGCGCTATCAGCTCTTGCAGGTCGGCAGTGGCGTCGGGCAAGTCCTCGATGTGGAAGGCCACGTCCTCGATGAGGCAGGTGGTGCCCAGCTTGCGCGTGCCGCCCACGGCGGGGAAGACGCCTGAGCGCATGGCCCAGAACTTGGAATACTCCTCCGGCTTGTCGGTGAACCTCACCGGTACGTATGTGGTGAACGCCTTGAGGCACTCCTCAATCTTCGAGATGTTGGCTCGCAGCTCCTCGGCCGTCGACGCCTTTGTCTCGGTTAGAATAGCGGTGAGCCCCTCGCCTGTGGTGTCGTTGACCGAGGCGAGCGACTTCTTGTCGAGCAGTTCGGCGCTCTTCACTATCCACTGTCCTTTGTCGTCGACCAGCTTCTTCATGGCCACCACGGCCTTGCACGCCTCTCTTATGTCCTTGAAATAGAGCATGGCGCTTGCCTTGAACGGATAGTCGTATTCGGTGTTCATGCTCACCCCGGCGAGGAAGGCCAGCGTGCCCTCCGAGCCCACCATGAGATGGGCTATGATGTCGAATGGGTCGTCGAAGCGCACGAAGGGCAGGATGTTGAGACCCGTCACGTTCTTGATGGCGTATTTGTAGTTGATGCGATCACACAGCTTCTTGTTGGCGCGCACCTTGTCGCGCAGTTGCTCAATGCCGCGTATGAAGTCGGGCCTTGCCTTCCGGAACGCCTTGCGGCTTGCCTCGTCGCCGGTGTCGAGCACGGTGCCGTCGGCGAGGATTATCCTGACGGAGTTCATCATCTTGTCGCTGTTGGCGTGGGTGCCGCAGTTCATTCCCGACGCGTTGTTCATCACGATGCCGCCCACCATGGCGCTCTTCACCGAAGCCGGGTCAGGGCCGAGCTTGCGTCCGTAAGGCTTCAGCAGGTCGTTGACGCGCTGGCCTATGAGTCCGGGTTGCAGGCGTATGGTCTTGCCGTGGTCCAGTATCTCGTATTTCTCCCAGTGCTTGCCAGCCACCACGAGGATGGAGTCGCTTATCGACTGTCCCGACAGGCTCGTGCCCGCGGCGCGGAAGGTGACAGGCAGGCGGTGGCCTTGAGCCGCCTTGAGGATGCCGGAAATCTCGGCCTCCGAGTCGGAACGGATGACGATTTGCGGCACGAGGCGGTAGAAGCTCGCGTCGGTGCCCCAGGCCAGGCGACGGAGCTCGTCGGTGTAGACCCTGCTCTCAGGTATGAGGTGGCGTATCTCTTTCAGGAATGAATTGTAATCGTTGCTCATTATTCTTTTAGTTTGTGAAATACGGCTTGTTCGCCAATATGACCATACTTCGTATTTTACACGCAAACTTACACAAAAATTGCAAAACGTGCTACATTTTTCCTGAAAAATCATCGCTGTCCGATAAAATTTTCTTGGCTCCGTAATGCGTCGTGATGTTGCTGGTCTTTGTCTTGGACGGATATGTAGCAAAAAAACTTCCCGGTGACATGTTGTCGGCATGTCACCGGGAAGGCTATGGTGAACGTTTACTGATGCACGTCGCGCAAGAGGTCGTTGACGGTCTTCACGGGGTTGAAGGTCGTGAGCGGCACCTCCACGAACACCGTGTTCCAGTCGCTCATGGCGCCGTTCCACAGTCCGGGCAGCTCGAGGGCTTTCAGCGCCTTGCCGTTTTTCGACTTGCTGCTGATGAATCCTGTCTTCGTGTCCACATACTTGCGCAGGTCGAACGGCTCGCCCTTGTAGTTTTTCGTGGCGCACACCAGGTCGACGGGGTTGAAGTGGGTGCCGCCGGTGAACATCTTGGCGTAGGCCTCGTTGTCCTTGTCTATCTGCGAGCTCTCGAGTATTTGCGGGCTCACCGTGCCGTCTTGGTTGTAGGCGAGGAACGGTCCGCCGCCCGGCTCGCCCACGTTGCGCACCACTCCGCATACGCGGAACGGGCGGTTGAGCTTTGAGCGGAGGTAAGACACGAGGTCGCCGTCTTCCAGCTCCTTGATGTCGGCCTTGCGGCAGCACAGCTCTTGCTGCACGAAGCGTATTATCTCTTCTATCTTCTCGTGGTTGTAGATGCCCGTGTCGAGCAGGCGCAGGTATTCGAACGCCTTCTCCTGCACGTCGGCGAGCACGCCGCCTATTACTTGCTTCCATCTCACGGTGTCTGCTTTCAACCTGTCGGGCACCACGTTGTCGATGTTCTTCACGAACACCACGTCGGCGTCTATCTCGTTGAGGTTCTCTATCAGCGCGCCGTGGCCGCCCGGACGGAAGAGCAACGTGCCGTCGGGGTTGCGGAAAGGCGAGTTGTCGGGGTTGGCCGCTATGGTGTCGGTGGATGGCTTCTGCTCGGAGAACGATATGTCGTAGCTCACGTTCAGCTTCTTCTCGTAGGCCGCCTTCTTCTCGGCAACCTTCCTTTCGAAAAGCTCCAGGTGGTCGTGCGACACGGTGAAGTGCACGTGTGCCTGGCCGTTAGACGAGGCGTAGAGCGCGGCTTCCACGAGGTGCTCCTCCATTGGCGTGCGTGGGCCTTCGGCATAGCGGTGGAAGAGCAACAGGCCCTTGGGCAACTGTCCGTAGGAAAGGCCCTCCTTGTTGAGCAGGTTGGCCACGACGGGCTTGTATTCCCCGGCCTTTATCAGCGTGGGTATGTCCTTGCCGTTGTTTTCCTTGCACTTGTCGTTCAGCGCGTCGTAGAAGGCGAACTTGCCGATATTGCCGAAAAAGTCTTTCTCGAAGTCGGTCTGTGGCTCGTCGTAGCTCGCGTCGAGGAAGGCGAAGAGGTTCTTGAACATCCTGCTTGCCGCTCCCGACGCAGGCACGAACTTCACTATCTTGTGACCGGCCTTCTTGTAGGCTTCCCACTTGCTTATGGCGGCCTCCTGGGCCTTGTCGTCTTCCACGGTGATGCCCTTGCCCACCGCCGCGGCAGCCTCGAGCTTGAGGAACGGGAATCCCTGCTCTATCTCCTTGAGTTGCCGTTCCACCTGTGCCACGGTCATGCCACGGTCTTCAATTTGTTTCTTGTCTTGTTGAGTTAGCATGTTATATTGGTTTTAGAATTTGACGTAATCGCCTTGGTTCAATCGCCACTTTATCGTTTCACGAAATCCAGCTCCTTCGGCATTTTCAGCCATTTGCGGTTCCTGGCAATCTTCAGCGTGCTGCCCTTGACCTGCTTGAGCTTGAAGTTCTTGCCGTCGTCGGTAGTCAGTGTCGCTATGAGATCCTCGCTGCCATAATCGTTTATTATCTGTATCTCAGCCGTCTTGCCGTTCTTTATCGTGGCCGCGGTGAACAGCCATTTCCGTCCGTCCTCGCGGTCGCCGAAGTAGCCCGACATGGCCCCGTATATTTCCTGCTGCGGCACCATGACGTTGTTGTGATAGAAGTCCATCACGATGAAAACGTCGTATTTCTGGTTGTAAAGATAGCCCCTGAAGGTTGTTGAGTCTTTTTCTGCCGTATTGGCTTTAGCGACCATAGCCATTGGCAGTAAGGACAATAGGAAAAATAATAAAGCCTTTTTCATTGTTGACATGTTCTTTGTATGCAAAGATAAACGTTTGCATCAAGAATTGCACCCATTTTAAGCATTTTTTTTATATGTTTTTTGTTTTCAGTTTATTTCTTATTAACTTTGGGCAGAATTTACGATCGAAATGGCAAAAAAAGAATTGTTTCCCGACTACATTTTTGAGTCGAGTTGGGAAGTTTGTAATAAGGTAGGAGGAATCTATGCGGTGTTGTCAACACGTGCAAAGACGTTGCACGACAAGCTTGGCGACAATCTTATCTTCATAGGCCCTGATTGTTGGGGCGAGACCCCTTGTCCGTATTTCACGGAAGATGCCAAGCTGTTTGCCGATTGGCAGAAGAAAGCCTTGTCGGAAGGTCTCTTGGTGAAGGTCGGACGCTGGAACGTCCCAGGCGAGCCAATCGCCATCCTCGTGGATTTCAAGCCGTTCTTCAAGAAGAAAGACGAGATTTACGGCCAGCTGTGGCAAGACTTCCAGGTAGACAGCCTTCATGCCTATGGCGACTACGACGAGGCGTCGATGTTCTCTTATGCCGCCGCGCGTGTCACCCAAAGCTTCTATTATTATAATGTGTCGCCCGACAAGAAAGTGGTGTATCACGGCAACGAGTGGATGACGGGCCTCGGCCTGCTCTACATCCACAAGTACGTGCCAGAGATAGCCACCATCTTCACCACCCACGCCACGAGCATAGGCCGCAGCATAGCCGGCAACAACAAGCCGCTCTACGACTATTTCGAGGGCTACAACGGCAACCAGATGGCCGAGGAGCTCAACATGCAGAGCAAGCACTCCATAGAGCACCAGACGGCGAAATACGTGGATTGCTTCACCACGGTGAGCGAGATTACCGCGCGCGAGTGCAAGCAACTGCTCGACAAGCCTGTCGACGTGGTGCTGCCCAACGGGTTTGAGAACAATTTCGTGCCGAAGGGCGCGGCGTTCACGCGCAAGCGCAAGGCGGCACGCGAGAAGCTGCTCTTGATAGCCAATGAGCTGACGGGCGAGCATTTCGACGACAGCACGCTGATAGTGTCGACCAGTGGCCGCTACGAGTTCCGCAACAAGGGCATCGACGTCTTCATCGACGCCATGAACCTCTTGCGCCACGACGCGCGACTGAAGCGCAACGTGGTGGCGTTTATCGACGTGCCGGCATGGGTGCGCGAGCCACGCGAGGACTTGCAAAGGCGCATGGAGCAGGTGTTCAATGATGGCACGCCTCTCGACACGCCCGTGATAACACATTGGCTCAACAACATGGACTCTGACAACGCACTCGGCAAGATGCGCGCCCTCGGCATGTCAAACGGCAAGGGCGACAAGGTGAAGATTGTCTTCATACCATGCTATCTCACGGGCGACGACGGCATCGTCAACTTCAACTATTATGATGTCATCCTCGGCAACGACCTTTGCGTGTTCCCGTCCTACTACGAACCTTGGGGCTACACGCCCTTGGAGTCGATAGCCTTCAAGGTGCCTTGCGTCACCACCGACCTCGCCGGCTTCGGCCTGTGGGTCAACTCGGAGCTTGGACGCTATGGCGAGCTTGCCGATGGCGTGAAGGTGGTGCACCGCACCGACAGCAACTACGCGGGCGTGGCTAATGCCATCGAGGAGACCATCTACGAGTTGTCGGAGATGGGCGCCGACCAAGTGAAGGCTGCAAGGGCCAAGGCAGACAAGTTGTCGAAGAAAGCCCTGTGGAGCCATTTCATCAAGTATTATGAGAAAGCCTACGACTTCGCCCTGCGCAAGGTTCAGGAGCGCGTGTCGAAGTCGTGAGCGAAAAGCGCCGCTGGCTACACATTATTATATATATTATATATAACAGATAACATTTAATAGTTAAATATGAAAATCAAAGCTGATTACACTAATGCCCCTCAGTGGAAGGCCATCAACGTCAAGTCGAGCCTCCCTGAGCAACTGGAGTGCCTTAACGAGCTGGCCCATAACATGTGGTGGGCTTGGAACTATGAGGCTCGCAACCTTTTCAAGAGCCTCGACGAGGAGCTCTACGAGCAAGTAGGCCACAACCCCGTGCTGCTGCTCGACCGCCTTGGCTACGACCGCAAGGAGGCCATCGTCAAGGACAAGGCCATCATGAAGAAGGTTAAGGATGTCTATACCAAGTTCCGCAAGTACATGGACGTGAAGCCCGACAGCAGCCGTCCTTCTGTGGCTTACTTCTGCATGGAGTATGGTCTTAACCAGGTGCTGAAGATCTATTCCGGTGGCCTTGGCATGCTTGCCGGCGACTATGTGAAGGAGGCTTCCGACAGCAACGTGGACATGTGCGCCATCGGCTTCCTCTATCGCTATGGCTACTTCACACAGAGCCTGAGCATGGACGGTCAGCAAATCGCCAAATACGACGCACAGGACTTCAACTCGCTGCCTATCGAGCGCGTGCTCGACGAGAACGGCAACCAGGTGGTCATTGACGTGCCTTACATGAACTATCAGGTTCACGCCCTCGTGTGGGTGGTCAACGTAGGCCGCGTCAAGCTCTATCTCCTTGACACCGACAACGACATGAACTCAGAGTTCGACAAGCCTATCACCCACAGCCTCTACGGTGGCGACTGGGAGAACCGCCTGAAGCAGGAAATCCTCCTCGGCATGGGCGGCGTGCTCATGCTGAAGAAGCTCGGCATCAAGAAGCAGCTCTTCCATTGCAACGAGGGTCACGCCGCGCTTTGCAACCTGCAGCGCCTGGTCGACTACGTTGACGGCGGCATGAATTTCAACGAGGCTCTTGAGCTCGTGCGCGCTTCTTCGCTCTACACCGTGCACACTCCGGTGCCCGCTGGCCACGACTATTTCGACGAGGGCTTGTTCGGCAAGTACATGGGCGGCTACCCAGCGCGCCTTGGCATTAGCTGGGACGAGTTCATCGGCATGGGCCGTGAGAACCCCGACGACCACAACGAGCGTTTCTGCATGAGCATCTTCGCCTGCAACACTTGCCAGGAGGTCAACGGCGTGTCAAAGCTCCACGGCTGGGTAAGCCAGAAGATGTTCGCGCCGATATGGAAAGGCTACTTCCCTGAGGAGAACCACGTGGGCTACGTCACCAATGGCGTCCACTTCCCCACATGGTGCGCAACAGAGTGGCGTAAGGTCTACGATAAGTATTTCGATCCTTCCTTCATGAGCGACCAGAGCAACGAAAGCATTTGGCACGCCATCTACAACGTGCCCGACGACGAGATTTGGAAGACTCGCATGGCCCTCAAGGAGAAGCTCATCAAGTATATCCGCGACAAGTTCACGAAGCAGTGGCTCCGCAACCAGGGTGACCCGGCGCGTGTGGTGTCTCTCTTGGAGCGCATCAACCCCAACGCCCTGATGATTGGCTTCTGCCGCCGTTTCGCCACATACAAGCGCGCTCACCTTCTCTTCACCGATCTCAACCGCTTGAGCAAGATCGTCAACGACCCCGAGCATCCAGTGCTCTTCTTCTTCTCTGGTAAGGCGCACCCTGCCGATGGCGCGGGCCAGGGCCTCATCAAGAAGATTTACGAGATTAGCCAGCGTCCTGAGTTCCTTGGCAAGATCATCTTCCTCGAGGACTACGACATGCAGCTCGCGCGTCGCCTCGTATCAGGCGTTGACATCTGGATGAACACGCCGACACGTCCGCTCGAGGCTTCAGGCACGTCAGGCGAGAAGGCCGAGATGAACGGTGTGGTCAACCTCTCCGTGCTCGACGGCTGGTGGGTTGAGGGCTATCGCGAGAACGCCGGTTGGGCTCTCCCGCAGGAGCGCACTTACCAGAACCAGGGCTATCAAGACTCGCTCGACGCGGCTACCATCTACTCGCTGCTCGAGCACGAGATCGTGCCTCTCTATTACGCGAAGAACAAGAAGGGCTACAGCGAGAACTGGATAAAGGTCATCAAGAACTCCATCGCAACCATCGCGCCTCACTACACCATGAAGCGCCAGCTCGACGACTACTATACGAAGTTCTATACCAACGAGGCTGAGCGCAGCGCGAAGCTTCAGGCCAACGACAACCGCCTTGCCAAGGAGATTGCCCAGTGGAAGGAGAACGTGGCCGAGCGTTGGGACAGCATCCGTGTGGTAAAGAAGGACGAGGCTCAGCTCTTCAACGCTTGCCAGACTGGCAAGAAGTACAAGCTCACCTATGTCATCGACGAGCAGGGACTCAACGATGCCATTGGCCTGGAACTTGTCATCTTGAAGCCGGACACCGACACAAGCGACCGCAGGGTCTTCCGCGTGGACGAGTTCAAGATGGTGGGACACAAAGGCAACAACTACACCTTCGAGCTCGAGGAGACACCAGAGCTGGCTGGCAGTTTCAAGACATGCGTGCGCATGTTCCCGAAGAACGCCAACCTGCCTCATCGCGAGGATTTCTGCTACGTGAAATGGCTTGACTAATACATCACCGACATAGCCGCTAAACCATAGCGGCGATAAAAGCATGGGCTGCCACTGCATCCTCCAAAGGATGGTGGCAGCCCATTTGTGTTTGTGTCTTTTATGCATAATTATAAGCGCATTGCATGATATTTGCGCAAATTGTAAGATTATTACGGTTTTTTATTGATAATAGAAAATAAATACTTAATTTTGCAAGCATACTAACAATTGAGTAAATGGTATGACTCAGGATTCAAACATGCTAAAGCGTTTCTACGCTTCATATTCCGAAAAGGTGAAATCGGCAAGGGCGCGCGCTGGCCGCTCGTTGACCTACGCCGAGAAAGTTTTATTCTCACATCTGTTTAATGATTCCGCGTCTTTGCGATTGCGTCGTGGCGAGTCGTATGTGAATTTCCGTCCCGACCGCGTGGCCATGCAAGACGCCACGGCGCAGATGGCGCTCTTGCAGTTCATGAACGCCGGCAAGAGTCATGTCGCCGTGCCAGCCACAGTGCATTGCGACCACCTCATTCGTGCTGACGTGGGCGTGAGTAAAGACCTTCCTGCCGCCAAGACCCAAAACAAGGAAGTTTACGATTTCCTGAAGTCGGCGTCGGCAAAGTTCGGAATAGGCTTCTGGGCCCCGGGCGCGGGCATCATCCATCAGGTGGTGCTTGAGAACTACGCTTTCCCTGGCGGCATGATGGTGGGCACCGACTCGCACACGCCCAATGCCGGCGGACTTGGCATGGTGGCCGTGGGCGTGGGTGGCGCCGACGCCGTGGACGTTCTCACTGGCCAGCCATGGGAACTGCGCTTGCCGCGGCTCATCGGCGTGGAGCTGAAAGGCAAGCTCTCGGGATGGGCGTCGCCTAAGGATGTCATCCTTGAGATTCTCGGTCGCCTCACCGTGAAAGGCGGCACCAACGCCATACTCGAGTATTTCGGCGAGGGCGTGGCAAGCCTCTCGGCCACGGGACGCGCCACGATATGCAACATGGGCGCGGAACTTGGCGCCACGTGCTCCATGTTCCCGTTCGACAACAACACGGCGACATACCTTCGCCAGACAAGTCGCGACGACGTTGCCGACATGGCGCTTGCCAATGCCGACGACCTAAAGGCCGACGCGGAGGTGTATGCCGAACCTGAAAAATATTTCAACCAGTTGATAACCATCGACTTGTCGGCCCTTGAGCCGCACCTCAACGGCCCGTTCACGCCCGATGCCGCCACGCCGTTGTCGGAGATGAAGTCCAGGGCCCCACATGAGGGCTATCCTTTGAAGGTGGAGGTGGCGTTGGTGGGCTCCTGCACCAACTCATCGTACCAAGACTTGGCTCGCGCCGCGTCGGTGGCGCGTCAGGCCCTGGCCAAGCGCATACCCATGAGCGCCGAGCTTATCATCAACCCGGGTTCGGAGATGATTCGCGCCACGGCTGAGCGCGACGGCATACTCGACGACCTGAGAAAGGTGGGCGGAGTGATAATGACCAACGCCTGCGGCCCTTGCATCGGCCAGTGGAAACGCCACACCGACGACAACAACCGCAAGAACACCATCGTGACGTCGTTTAACCGCAACTTCCGCCGCCGTGCCGACGGCAACCCCAATACCTACGCTTTCATTGGCTCGCCAGAGATGGTCGTGGCCCTTGCCGTGGCAGGACGGCTCGACTTCAATCCCGCCACCGACAAGCTGAAGGACGCCGACGGCAACGAGGTGACGCTCGACGAGCCACGGGGCGAGGCCTTCCCGCCCGCGGGCTTCATCGTGAGCGACGGCCAAAAGGTCGGCAACGTGGAGCAGCTGGAGAAGGAGAGCCTCTTCGTGCCGCCGCACGACGACAACGAGGCCGAGGTGGTCATTGACCCGCATTCCGAGCGCTTGCAAAGGCTCGCGCCGTTCCCGGCTTGGGACGGCAAGGAGCTCACCGGCATGCCCGTGCTCATAAAGACCAAGGGCAAATGCACCACCGACCATATATCCATGGCGGGGCCATGGCTGCGTTTCCGTGGCCACCTGCAAAACATATCCGCCAACCTGCTCATGGGTGCCGTTAACGCTTTCAACGGCAAGAGCAACAGCGTGAAAGACCAGATAGACGGCCAGTATAAAGAGGTGTCGGCAGTGGCGAGCCACTATAAGGAGCAGGGCGTGCCAAGCATCATCGTGGCTGAGGACAACTATGGTGAGGGCAGTTCGCGAGAGCACGCCGCCATGGAACCGCGCTTCCTCAACGTGCGCGTGGTGCTGGCAAAGAGCTTCGCGCGCATTCACGAGACGAACCTCAAGAAGCAAGGCATGCTCGCCCTGACCTTCAAGGACAAGGCCGACTACGACAAGGTGAGGGAGGACGACCGCGTGGCCATCACGGGGCTGAAGACCATGGCCCCTGGCAGCGAGCTTGCCGTGACGCTCATCCACGCCGATGGCACCACGGAGACCTTTACGGCGCTGCATTCCTACAACGACTTGCAGATAGAGTGGCTGAAGGCTGGAAGCGCGCTTAACTACTTGACAAAATAAAAACACAGACAATCATGAAGATAACAAAGATAGATGGCAAACTGATGGTGCCGGACACCCCGACCATTCCTTTCGTCGAGGGCGACGGCGTGGGCGCGGAGGTCACTCCGGTGATGCAGGCCGTGGTCAACGCGGCCGTGGAGAAGGCTTACGCCGGCAAGCGCGAGATAGAATGGAAGGAAGTGCTCGCCGGCGGCAAGGCCCATGAGCTGACGGGCGAGTGGTTGCCACAAGCCACCATGGACGCTTTCCGCGAGTACCTCGTGGGAATAAAAGGCCCGCTCATGACCCCAGTCGGCGGTGGCATACGCAGTCTTAACGTGGCGCTTCGCCAAGGTCTCGACCTCTATGTGTGCCAGCGCCCGGTGCGTTATTTCAAGGGCGTGGTGAGTCCGGTGAAGCATCCGGAGAAAGTGGACATGTGCATCTTCCGCGAGAACACCGAGGACATCTACGCCGGAATAGAGTGGGAGGCAGGAACGCCAGAGGCAAGAAAGTTCTACGACTTCATCCACGACGAGATGGGCGTCTCCAAGGTGCGCTTCCCCGAGACGTCGGGCTTCGGCGTGAAGCCTGTGAGCCAGGAGGGCAGCGAGAGGCTCATCCGCGCCGCCATCGACTATGCCTTGGCCCATGGCCGCAAGACCGTGACGCTCGTGCACAAGGGCAACATCATGAAGTTTACCGAGGGCGGATTCAAGAAGTGGGGCTATGCCTTGGCTGAACGTGAATACAAGGACGCCCTCGATGACGGCAGGCTCGTGGTGAACGATTGCATATGCGACGCCTTCCTGCAAAACGCGCTGCTGAAGCCGCAAGACTACAGCGTGATAGCCACCATGAACCTCAACGGCGACTACGTGTCGGACATGCTCGCCGCGCAGGTGGGCGGCATCGGCATAGCGCCGGGCGGAAACATCAACTACCAGACTGGCCATGCCATCTTCGAGGCCACCCACGGCATAGCGCCCGACATCGCCGGCAAGGACATCGTGAACCCGTCGAGCATCATACTCTCTGCCGTGATGATGCTCGACTACATGGGCTGGCACAAGGCTGGCCGAATGATAGAGGACGCGCTGGAGCGCCTCTTCCAGAAAGGAGTGGCCACGGCGGACCTCGCGAGGTTCATGCCCGACGGCACGACAGTTGGCACGAAGCTGTTTGGCGAAAAAATCATTGAGCAACTATGAAGAAGGAATATTTAGTATATAAACTCAGCGACGAGGTAAAGGACGCCTGCAAGATACCGCAAGAGGCTTTCACCAAGTATGGCGTGAAGCGCGGCTTGCGCAACGAGGATGGCTCAGGCGTGCTCGTGGGATTGACAAACATAGGCAACGTCATCGGCTACGACCGCGCCGAGGACGGCACGCTGAAGCCTTGCCAGGGACGCCTCTATTACCGTGGCTATGAGCTCGACGACCTCGTGTCGCCACTGCTGAAGGAGAAGCGGTTCGGCTTCGAGGAGATAGCTTACCTCCTGCTCTCGGGCAAGCTCCCCGACAAGGAGGAACTGGCAGCGTTTACCGAGCTTCTCAACGACAACATGCCGCTCGACCACCGCACCATAGTGCACATCATCGACATCGAGGGCTCTAACATCATGAACATCCTGTCGCGCTGCGTGCTGGAGATGTACACACTCGACCCCAACCCCGACGACATAAGCCGCGACAACCTCATGAGGCAGGCCGTGGAGCTTATAGCCAAGTTCCCAACGGTCGTGGCCTACGCTTACAACATCTATCGCCACTCCGTGCAAGGCAGCAGCCTGCACATCAGTCACCCGAAGGAGAACCTGGGCATTGCCGAGAACTTCCTCTACATGCTCAAGCGCGACTATACCGACCTCGACGCGCGCATGCTCGACCTCTTGCTCATCACCCAGGCGGAGCATGGCGGAGGTAACAACTCCACGTTCACCGTGCGAGTGACAAGCTCGACCCGCACCGACACCTATTCGAGCATAGCGGCGGGCATAGGCTCGCTGAAAGGCCCGTTGCATGGAGGCGCCAACATCAAGTGCATCAACATGTTCCACCACTTGAAGGAGAATATCTCCGACTGGACCGACATCGACGAGATTGACACCTACCTCAACCGCATGCTCCGCAAGGAGTCCTACGACAAGTCGGGACTTATCTATGGCATTGGCCATGCCGTCTATACCATGAGCGACCCGCGCGCCGTGGAACTGAAACGTCTCGCCGGCGAGCTCGCCAAGGAGAAAGGCAGGATGAAGGAGTATGACTTCTTGAAGCTCATAGAGCAGGAGGGCGTGAAGTGCGTCACGGAGTTCAGGAAGTCGAAGAAGCCCATCTGCGCCAACCTCGACTTCTATTCCGGATTCATCTACGAGATGCTGGGCTTGCCACAGGAAATCTACACCCCTATCTTTGCCATGGCGCGCATCGTGGGCTGGATGGCGCACCGCATAGAGGAGCTCAACTTCGAGGGTCGCCGCATCATACGCCCTGCCTACAAGAACATATTGGAACACAAGGATTATGTTCCTATAAACGAGAGGTGAGGGAAGAGTGAAGAGGGAAGAGTGAAGAACGATGCTGTGCAGGGGCGGGCCCTGTGCCCGTCCGCACCCCGTATGGCGGTTGAAATACCGCACCCCGTATGGCGATTGAAAATCACTACACGAGTTATACAAATTGAAGCAAATATTGTCAAAAGGCGAGCAAAACGGTTGCCTTTCACCACATTCTTCTTTCCTTTGCACGCGGAAAAACAAGACAAATGCAGGACAATACCATTCTGACCATAACAGGAAGTGACCCTACGGGCGAGTCGGGAATCCAGGCTGACATAAAGTATATATCAGAGCTTGGGCTTACCGCCGTTTCCGCCATCACTACCGTCACCCTGCAAAACACTCTCGGCATTCAGGAGTTTCACGACTTGCCTGCCAGTGTCGTGGGCGGTCAGATAGAGGCCCTTGTCAACGACGTGCAGCCCAAGGTGGTGAAGATTGGCATGATGCGGCGCGTGGAGACCATACAGACGGTGGTCGAGGCGTTGCGGCGTTACACTCCGGCCTTCGTGGTCTACGACCCGGTGCTTTTCTCCAGTCGTGGCGACAGGCTCATGGGCGATGAGGCCCTTGGCATAGTGAGGCGAAGGCTGTTCCCCTTGTGCTCGGTCATCGTGGTGCGCCGCCATGAGGCCCATGCGCTTTTGGGCGACATGGTGCCCGGCGACGTTTGCTTCATCGACGACGACAATCGTCACGGACTGAGCAACGGCTTCTCGTCGTCGCTTGCCGTGGCCCTCTGCAAGGGCAAGAAGATGGACGAGGCCGTTGGCACGGCCAACGAGTTTTGCCAGCGCCAGCTGTCTGCCACCACTGTGCTGCAGGGCAGGAGCGCGCAGCTCTACAACGACTTCGTGTCGCTCGTTCGCCAAGACTTCGCCGTCAGCAGCGACGTGGCGTCCTATGCCGAGAAGCTCAACGTGGGCAGTGCCTATCTCGGGCAGGTGTGCCGCCGCATAGCCGGCAAGAGCCCCAAGAGCATCATCGACGACTTCATAGTGAAAGACATAGAGCGGCAACTCTCCAAGACCGGCAAGACCATTCTGGAGATAGCGCAAGGTCTCGGGTTCTCGTCGCAGGCGCATTTGTCGAGGTTTTTCAAGAACATAGTAGGCAAATCACCAAGCGAATATAGAACATGGAAGACAGAATGACTTTGAACCGCAACCTGGCGCAGATGCTGAAGGGCGGTGTTATCATGGACGTTACAACGCCCGAACAGGCAAAGATAGCCGAGGCGGCCGGCGCGTGCGCCGTGATGGCCCTGGAGCGCATACCTGCCGACATACGCGCGGCTGGCGGAGTGGCGCGCATGAGCGACCCCAAGATGATAAAGGGCATACAGCAGGCCGTGTCGATACCTGTGATGGCGAAGTGCCGCATTGGCCATGTGGCCGAGGCGCAGATATTGCAGGCCATAGAGATCGACTACATCGACGAGAGCGAGGTGCTCAGTCCTGCCGACAACGTTTACCACATCGACAAGACCAAGTTCAACGTGCCTTTCGTTTGTGGCGCCAAGAACCTCAGCGAGGCTCTCCGCCGCATTGCCGAGGGTGCCACGATGATACGCACCAAGGGCGAGCCGGGCACGGGCGACGTGGTTCAGGCCGTGAGCCACATGAGGCTGATGCAGAGTGAGATACGTCGACTCGTGGGCATGGCCGAGGATGAGCTTTTCGAGGCCGCCAAGCAGCTTCAGGCTCCTTACGACCTCGTGAAATATGTCCACGACAACGGCAAGTTGCCTGTGGTCAACTTCGCTGCCGGAGGCGTGGCCACACCAGCCGACGCGGCACTGATGATGCAGCTCGGCGCCGAGGGCGTATTCGTGGGCTCGGGCATATTCAAGAGCGGCAATCCCGCCAAGCGCGCCGCCGCCATCGTCCAGGCCGTGACCAACTATAACGACGCCGCCAAGCTGGCGGAGCTCTCCGAGGACCTCGGACCTGCCATGGTGGGCATCAACGAGGAGGAGATAAAGGTGCTGATGGCGGAAAGGGGCAAGTAGATGCGCATAGCTGTCTTATCCCTTCAGGGGGCTTTCATTGAGCACGAGCGCATGCTGCGAAGCCTCGGAGCCGACGTGTTCGAGGTGCGCGAGCTTGCCGACTGGCACCAGCCCAAGGACGGACTGGTGTTGCCCGGCGGCGAGTCTACCACGCAGGCCAAGCTGCTCGGCGACCTCAACCTCCTGGACCCAATCCGGGCCGACATAGAGGCGGGCTTGCCCGTGTTCGGCACTTGCGCCGGGCTCATCCTCCTGGCCAAGGACATTGAGGGCAAGCCGGAGCGCCGCCTCGCCACCATGGACATCAGCGCGCGCCGCAACGCCTATGGCCGTCAGCTCGGCAGTTTCCACACCGAGGCGGAGATGGAAGGCGTGGGCCGCATACCCATGACCTTCATCCGCGCGCCATATATCGAGGGCGTGAGCGGCAGTGCCAAGGCCCTTGCCACGGTCGACGGCCACATCGTGGCGGCGCGTCAGGGCAACCAGCTCGTCACGGCGTTCCACCCGGAGCTCGACACCGACACGCGTGTACACGCTTATTTCATGGACATGATGAGGTAGAGGCTTCGCGGCAGTTGCGAGGCACTCCATAAACACACACACACCCGCCCTGGCAGAAGACGCTCTGTCAGGGCGGGTGATTTTGTTTGACTAGCATGTGTGTTGTCTAATGGGTGCAAGTCCCTAACGAGCCCT
>OIZS01000078.1_pt1 | contig 56002 bp, 51 predicted proteins | sample 1588641 | NCBI WGS metagenome assembly OIZS01 (sample SAMN03283240) | human gut metagenome | biome: human-associated habitat; material: feces | host: Homo sapiens | place: Peru | collected 2012
TCCGCCACAAGACCGACAGGGACGGAGTCTGTGATGATGATGTCGTAGCGGTTCCTCAACTCGGCGAACATCTCATCCAGCCTCTCGTCCATCAGGAGTTCGGCGGGGTTCGGCGCGATGGAGCCTGACGGGATGAGGTCAAGGCCTTCCACACCGGTCTCGTGGGTGATGATGTCGTCCAGCGCTATGTCAGAGTCGGCCAGGAAGTTGGTGATGCCGACGGTGTGGTGGCTATGCTTGCCGAACTGTGAGGTCAGGGTTCCCTTGCGGATGTCAAGATCCACAAGGATCACCTTCTTCCTGGCGGAGATGAAGCTTTTAGCCAGGTTGGCGGAGACGAAAGTCTTTCCGTCCCCGGAACTGAACGAGGTGCACATTATCACCTTGATCTTCTCTTTTCTTGAAAGGAAGGACATGTTCGTGCGGACAATCTTGAACGCCTCCGAGGCGAAACCCTCATTGTCCTTGTCCTGTTCCGGAATCACTCCGAGGAACGGTGCGGTGACTTTGCCCTGGATGTCTTTCCTGGTGTGGATCCTCGTGTCAAGGAACATGGTCATCAGGAAGATGACTCCCGGCACGGCCAGTCCGAGCAGCAGCCCCAGAAGCAGGATCTTGTTCCTGCTCGGGGCGATCGGATCGCCTGGCCCGGAGGCTCCGTCGATCACCCTTGCGTTGTTGTCCACCATCGCCTGGGAGAGGGCGTTCTCCTCGCGCTTGTTCAGGAGGAAGAGGTAAAGCGACTCCTTGATCTTCTGCTGGCGCTCGATCGAGAGCATCTGGCGTTCCTTGGTAGGAATGGACGAGACGCGGGACTGTGCCTGTGACTCACGCGACTGCGCGTCGTTGCGGCGGACATTGATGCTGACGATCATGTTGTCCACGGCCCTGATGATGGACTGTTTCATCGCCCTCAGCGAGGTGTTCAGCTCCTCCACGATCGGGTTCTTCTCGCTGCTGTCCTCGATGAGCTTGTCGCGGCGCAGCTTCACGGTGTTGTACTGGGCGATCTGGCTCTCGATGTTCATGTCGCTGATGCCCGTGTTGGCGGGGATCAGGTCGATCTCCCTTGTCGGATCCGTGAGGTAGTCCTTGATGTAGGTGGCCAGGCGGAGCTGGGTCTCAAGCTCCATCACGTTGGTGTTGTACTTCTGGGACTCACCGACATACATCCCGGCTGTCGTCGCGATGTCCACGATCCGGTTCTCGCGCTTGAAGGATTCCAGATGGGACTCCACGCCTCCCAGCTCGCTTTCGATGATGATGAGCCTCTCGTTGATGAACTCGGCGGTGTTGATGGCCACCTGGTTCTTGTCGTTGATGGCCTCCTCGTTGTAGACCGAGATCAGCATGTTCAGCACGTCTTCCGCCCTTGCGGAGGAGCGGTCCTTAAGGGAGAGGGTGAGAATCGAGGCCTCGTCCTCCTCCTGCCTGATGCCGAGACTGGAGACGAAGTAGCCGACCACCGACGAGAGGGGATTCTTCGTCACTTGAATATGCTCGCCCATCCAGGAGGTCGTGTAGTAGTTGGTAGGGGCGATGATGAGCCGCACTCCCTCCACGCTGACCGTGTCCTTCATCGTGACCGACAATTTCTTGTCGCCGTCGACCGTACCGAAGTCGGAGACAATCACCTTGCCGCTGTCCACCGGGGTCACGACCATGCTCAGCCGCGTCTCGGGAGTCGTGTCCAGGAAGCGGACAGAGACCGGAGACTTCTTGTAGAGCTCCGTCATCTGGAGGCCGTCCTTGACTTTGTAGTCGATGTCGGCGTTGACGCGGCTCACAACCTCCCGCATCAGTTTCTTGGACCGGAACTGGAGGATCTCGTTGGCGACGTTCACCTTGTTGATGTAATTGTCGTAGCGGTCAAGTCCCGCCGAGGAGATCTTGTTGGACGGATCCTTGATGATCACGGTGGCGGAGCGGAAATAGGTCTTCGGAGTCCTGGCGTACTGGAACCAGGCCAGGCTGCCGAACACTATCACGGAAACGACGAACCATTTCCATTTGGAGAGCAGTAAGAGCAGGATGTCGATGATGTTGACATCCTGATCGTTTCTGCCGGTGGTATTGTTTGTCTGCATATTCGTTGATTATAGGTGTGACGGGACTAGTCTTTTCTGAGTGTCGAGGTTGCCCAGATGACGGAGCTCGCGGCTGTGATGGCGCTCATGAACATTGTGGCGATCTGCATGCTCCTGTCCTCTCTGTCCTTCTTGCCGAACTTAGGCTGCACGTAGATGATGTCGTTCTGCTGCAGGAAGAAACAAGGCGACTGGAGGATGTTGCTGTTGCGGATGTCGTGGAAGTAGATCCGCTTGTCACCGTTCTCCTCCCGGATGACGGCCACCCTGTCGAGCCTTGCCTTGCTGGTCAGGTCGCCCGCGTTGGCGATCGCCTCCAGCAAGGTGATCCTGCCGCTCTCCACGGTGAACGTTCCGTTCTTGCTCACGGCTCCCCAGACGGTGTACTTGAAGTTGAGGAACTCCATGCTCACTATGGGAGCCTTGATGTAGTCGCCGTCGATGATCAGATTCTTGATCCTGTCCGAGGCCTGGCTCAAGGTAAGTCCTTCAAGATGGATGTTTCCAAGGATAGGAAACTCGATGTTTCCCTTGGCGTCGACCTTGTAGCCCGGCTCGTTGGCCGTCGGGGATGACGAGGCTGTTCCGTCCGAGGACATCTTGAACGAGCCGCTCTGGATGTTGAACGGGATGGCGAGCTCCGGCTGCTTGCAGCTGACCGTGATGCTGAGCCTGTCGTTGGCTTGGATCACAGCCTCGTGCGCGGAATCGAAAGGATACCCTGTGCCCGGGGTCATGTCGTTGAGGTAGACGTACTTCTTCGCCGATCCGCAGGAAACGGCCATGCCCAGAAGCGGGATCAGAAGCAGTTGTGACAATCTAGTCTTCATTTTATGATCGATTTTATATTCTTATGACAAACAATGGCGGACTCATCGTCCGGAAGGCAAGTGAGCTCTCCGACCGGAACCCGTTCCGAAAGTCTTGTGAGTGTGTCGTATAGCATCGACTGTAGGTTGGCGTCGCTGTGGATCACGGAGCAGCTCGGAAGCAGCGCGACGAAGGCGGCGACATCCTCTTTTTCCGTGAATATGTCGGCGTCTCCCTGCCTGAGGCGGACGAATCCTCCCACGGGGGCGGACTCGTCGCGGTAGCACGGGGTCTTCCCGCTCCAGGGGGTGCCGAACGCGACGGCCTTTCCGTCAACGAGGCGCACCGCCGGATTGTCATCGTTGAGCAGGCGAGATCCCGGAATATTCCGAAGCCACAGCCGTGCGTGCGTGCTTTTGCCGGTGCCGCTCTTTCCGAGGAAGAGCCAGGCCTTGCCGTCCGCCGCGACCGCCGAGGCGTGGATGGAGATGCCGTCCCTCCGCAGAATCGCCTGCGCGAATGCGATGCGGAGCATAGATGTCAGCACAAGCCCGCAGTCAAGGGAGTCCGGCGCGACGGAAGCGGTAATATTCGTAAAATCAGCGTTTGCTATGAATATGCCGGGGCGGGGGACAGCGCCTCCATTTGCGGTGGCGCAGTTTGCCAGGGCGTCGTTTCCGCTCTCACTGCCAGAGTTTTGCCTCTCCTCCGGGTGGTCATACCAAAGTTCGAGGCAGTAGCTTCCATTGGCGGATTTGCTCAGCCTGGTGTGCCCCATATCATTGTCATCCACCTCCGCCAACTTGGCTTCCTCCGGCACCTCAATCGCTTCAGCCTGAAGAGTAAAGCGGAACAGCGTCTCGCTCGTCGAGCCGTCATCCCCGGTCACTGAGCCTGTTGAAGAGTCCGAATCCCCCGAACAACTCCGGAACCCCGCGAACGACGGCAGCAGCCCTTCCACATCATAACACTCGGGCGCGACCACCGTAAACGTCAGTCCCGCCACCTTGTATGAATATGTCCGCTCTCCGCTCATTCCTTAATATCCTGCTTTAGTCCTAAATTCTCTATCTCAAGTACTATTTCTGTTCAGTAAGAATATCAAATTACCTACTTCCTGAACTGCCCCTTGACCAGCCCCCAAAACGTCCAGAACGCCTCCTTAGGCGCGAACCTCAAAGAGAACCCCGCCCTCCTGAGAAACATCCCCGCCGTCTCCAGCTTCCGTCTGCCCGTTCCTTTTCCATTCGAACCAGCCGCCCCCTTGCCTCTGAACTGCCCGAAATTCCCCCCGTCCTCCACAATCCGAAAAAGCGGCCGGTACGACACAACTTTCTCTGAATATGGCAGTTCCTCTTCCGGCAGCCCAATAACTCCCACCAAAAACGAATGCAGCAGCCGGCTCCACTTCAGAATCCCGGCCCTGCGGTAAAGACTGAATATTCGTTCGCTCCGCTCCCGCTTTCCATCCTCTTCGCTGATCCGGTGATATTCAATCGCCAGATCGCACATTTGCCGCAGCCCGATCCCTTTGCCCAACGTGTGTTTAAGAATATGCGAGTTCAGCAGCAGCGCGTTGAGTTCCGGTGAAGGAACCCACAGTCCCTCCGTCAGGTCCGACGGCACATATCCCGGCTCCTCATCAAGTTCCGGAATCCATTTCCTTGCGGCAGGGGAGCAGAGGTCCACAATCGTGGGATGCTGCTCTATCTCAATGCCTTTCCATTCGTAACTCTGACTCCCGTCCGGCATCGTCTCCACCTTTATCCCGTGGCTCTTCACCAACTCCACCGCCTTGTCATTGTCCGAACTCTCCGGAAAGTAAAAGTCAATGTCACCGCACTCCCGATGCAACGGAGTAGGGTAGAGCGCCGCCACTCCCTGGCCTTTCTGAAGCACTGGCCGTAACCCTCCACTGACGAATATTCCCGTCAGCTCCTTGAGTATGGCATTCATCCTCTCATTGCTCCGCTCGATCCTGTCCGTCGCCACCACCCATTTCGCGAAGGCAGCCTGAGAAGGCTGAAACTCATCCGGAAGCCGGCATATTCCATCAAAAACAATCCCGGGGACAGTCTGCCTCCCGGACATATTGAACACCTGCTCCCATTCCTCTTCGCCCAGCCGCGGAAACCCTTCCTCCATCGGATTCCGTCCCCACAGCCCGGCCCGGAGCAGCATCAGGAAAGCATCCCGTACTCCTCCCATCTCTTCAAAAGGTTATGAATATCCTCCCTCGCCACCTGGGAGTCAACCTCATATTCCCCGCAAAGCCATTCCACCATCTCCTCCTCAGTGAACTCCACGCCGCTGAACCGCTCCCACAGCCCCGCCGCGGTCTCGTTCAGACTGATCACGTCCGTCAGGTTGACATCACCGTCCACCGCCCTGACAATCACCCATTTGCTCCCCAATCGGCGCATCTGTAACGAAGGGTTCAGCTTCATATTCATTAATTTAAAATTTCTTTCCGCTAAGGATTGACCAGATCGTCTGGAAGATGATCTTTGTGTCCATCGCCATCGAGCGTGTCTCAAGGTACTCAAGGTCGTAGTCGAGCCTCTTGAGCATCTTCTCCAGAGTGTCGGTGTAGCCATTGTGGAGGGTCGCGTAGGAGAACAGCCCCGGACGCAGCTCGTAGAGCTTCTCGTAGTCAGGGTTCACCTCCATAATCTTGTCGATGTAGTACTGTCTCTCAGGCCTCGGCCCGACGAAACTCATATCCCCCTTGATGACATTCCAAAGCTGAGGCAGCTCGTCCAGATGGCGCTCCCTGATGAACTTGCCGACTTTGGTGAGCCTCTCGTCGCCCTGCTGGCAAAGCGCCGGTTTCCCGTCCGACTCCGAAGTGATCCTCATCGATCTGAACTTGTACAGTGTAAACGGTTTGCCGCCGCGCCCGATCCTTTCCTGCTTGAATATGGCAGGTCCTTTGCTGTCGCATTTGATCGCGATGTAGATTCCAAGGATCAACGGGGAGAAAACAATCATTCCGCCACAGCTGGCGGCGCAGTCAAAGATTCTTTTAAGGTTCTCGTTAAAGGCGCTCATCTTGCTTTTCTCGGCCGGTCTTTCAGTTTGGATCGTCGTCACGATCCCTTCTTCCGGTGACATAGTATTTCCACTCATAAGTATTTGTTTGTTCAATCTATCTAATACTAATATAATGTTCTTGGTTCCGTCCTCTACAAATCAACACTGACCTACAAAGATAGTAATTCTGAATATAAATCCACGCAAACGTTTGCCAATTTCTTCCGATTTCAGATCTTCTTGCAGATAAAAACGCTGAAATGGTGCGTTTTAAGCCTGTTCGCCTAACAGTTCCGTATAAAGCCTTCGGCAGTCCGCGAGCATTTTCTCTTTGGTGAAGTTCTCTGCGAACCGTCGGCGTGAGCCTTCACTGAACCTTGTCCAGGTCTCAGGATCCTTGGTTATTGTCATTATAGCCTCGGCTATGGCCTTGCTGTCACACGGCTCAACATTGATGCCCGATACCCCGTCCTCATTGACCCAGGCGACCCCCGACGCCGGAATCTTAGTGGCGATCAGCGGACGTCCTTCAGACATAGCCTCGATCTGGACTATTCCGAAAGCCTCCGTCTTCATTATGCTGCTGAGACAGAACAGGTCACAGGCTCCATAGTAGGATGGCAGATCCTCGTCGGAGACCTTGCCGAGCAGCTTGACACAGTTTCCTACCTCAAGTCCGTCAATCTGACTTTGAAGCTCATCCTTCAGCGGACCGCCTCCGCCGATAAGTATTATGTGACTGTCATCAAGGTACTTGGCCGCCTCGATGAGGTAGCGGTAACCTTTATATTCAACAAGCCGTCCGAGAGAAAAGATGATCTTCCTCCCGGCATATTCATTTCTGATGCTTTGCACTTTGGCACTGTCGCTCCGGTTAGGCACGATTCCGATCGGGATGCAGCGGGTTTTGTCCTGAACCTTTTGAAGGTAAGGAGATTCCGCAAGGTAAACCGGTGAGGTTCCGACGATCGCGTCCGCTCTTTTGATGAGCCAATTCTGGATCGGCAGGTAGAATTTCAGCAGCGTTTTCTGCGACAGGATGTCGCTGTGCCAGTGCAGCACCACCTTCCCCCGGAACCCCGACAGCATCAGCGCCATCGCCGCCATAGGATCCGGATGATGAATATGTATGATGTCGTACCCGTCCGCCATCCGCCGCAGCTTGGTGATCATTGACGGTGCGATGGTGGTCCGCGCCTTCTTCAGCCAAGTCTTGCAGCAGACAACCCTTCCGTGCGGATTAAGCTCAATGACCTCAGACCCTCTTCCGTCGCTGGTGGCGCACATCATATCGCACTCCACCCCCGTCTCCGAGAGCCCTGAAGTGATGTCAAACATCACCTTTTCCACTCCCCCCAGCACCGGGTAAAACTTCCCCAACTGTAGTATCCTCATACGTTGTTTTATGTTATTTGTGGTTGATTAAGTGTTGTGGCTTGAATGCCTGTCTGTCGGCACACTGAACTTTATTCGTGATCCCTTAAAATCTTGATTCCTTTATAGTTAGACCAAGCTTTGATTGATTCGTGTAGTCTGGCCTTTCTGAAATCGTCATAACTGTAAGCGTCAGTCATCCGTCGCATAATTCTGGACTCGGCATAATCGTTTTTGACCATCATAATGCTTAGCCAGTGAAGAACATCGTGACCTTGGCAGATGTCATAGTCGGGTTCCTTCTCAAGTTCCAGGTCTTTTATTACTTGACTATACTCTTTCTCAATTCCGGACACAGCATCAGCATCAAAATTCCCACTATGATTGAAAAATATAGATAGTAGCGTTGCCGCCCAATCATCTTTTAATTGATGTGTTTCTTGATTCCAGATGAACTCTGTCTTGAACCATTTCCTGAAATCAAATCCTATGTTCTTGATATGGTTGAATATTCGCATATAACCGATTGTTCTGACCAGTGGGCGGCATTCATCAAATTTCACTGGAAAATCCGCATTCCATTGTTCCAGAGCGTTCGAGACGGAAGGAGCCGCAAACATCATCATTTCGAGATCACGATGGTCTGTCGCATAGATATTGGCAGGATATTGGTGCATAGGCGATTCATATCGAGTGTAATCCGCATCTCTTATGCCCAGAATGAGTATTCGATCATATTCCATTAGGAGTTCACTGACAATCTCTTCAACATACCTGTATCCGCTTTTCCCTTTATCTGTCAGTGATGACAAGACTTGCGCATATTCAGGATTGAAAAATTTTGAGTAAACGTTGACATCGTCAGAATATTCGACAATAACCCAAGTCTTTTTTGCACCTAATGGCGAGCGGACCCCAGCCTCGACTATTGCTTTTGTATAGCGAGGTTGTTGTGCTTGAACAAGAGATCGTAATGAAGAGTTGGCTTCGTGTCCCATTACTCCTGATCTTTTGTGGATTGCTCGTACAGGTCAACCGCATAACCCCAGTCCATATTGAACGTTTGTGGAGAGTGTGTGCTGACAATAGCCTGAACGCCTCTTTGTTTGACTATGGCTTTCAAATCATTCATAAAATTCAGTTGCCACATAAGATGGAATGACATTTCAGGTTCATCGATAAGCACTATCGAATCATCAAAGGCCTTGAACAAAAGTTCGTAGGCCATAACAAGCAGGTGTTGCTCTCCCGATGAAAGGCATTCAAGGTCAAGAATCTCGTGGACATCATTCTCAACCACAAAACGGTAACCAAATCTTGGGTCGATTTCCATTTTCTTGTTTACGAATCCACTATGGGAGATGATGTCGGAAAATAGATTAAGATTATCTATGGAGGAAGCGACTTTTGCAGTCATTTGTTCCAAAGAAACGAGGTATGCGTCTTGAATGACGGCTATTTCCGATTGGAAAGCTTTGGGGAACTGCTCATCTTTGAATAGTCCGAAAGATTTCAGCAACTCCAATTTAGGTAATATATTCTTCCTCCTGACATCGTAGTCATCTTTTTCTGGCTTACTGTCAAATCTCATAGCTGAGATGTTTTGCGCGGAATTTATGTCAGATTGGATGGCCTTCAGCCTTGTGGCCAGATCTTGGGCATTAGCCTTGACAACAGAATCTTTCCCTGATTGTGAGCCGCCTTCCAATCTTTTGTCCTTGACAAAACAAGATGATAGTGAAGACAGAAAAAGATTCAAACTACTGTCAGTAATCCCATCTATTTCATTCAATTCAATTATATTAGTCTCCGTAGAATCTCCCAATGAGAAGAGAACCGTTAAGCGGACTTTGTCTCTGACAGGTCCAAAGTCTTCTTCTTCAGCTTCCTTGTAGGATATTGTCTGCCTGAATTCAATAGTGGCTTCATCAAAGAAGAATTTCAAGGATTCAAAAGGAGTTTTCCAGAATATCCCCAGATCGTGTCTGCATAAGGAGTTGATGAAAGCCAAAACCGTAGTCTTTCCATATCCATTAGGCCCAGTGATGAACTTCAGTGCTTCTCCATCTGGGTTGATGAAATCCAATGAATATGAGAATGACCCGAATAATCGCCTTATGTCAAGCTTTTTTAGCATACCAATTTATCCTTTATAAATTTTCGCCAACATTTCCCTTGTTTTTGAGTTCACAGTCAGATTTTGTTCCCTGCTGATATTCTTGTCTTCTTCGGAAGTGACTGAAGCTGTGTAGGAAGGGTAGTCATCCGCCTTGCTTATGTTGTTTTGGTACTGCAATGGCCGTAAATTCTCCAAGACACACGTCCCTCCCTTTGAAACTGGGAATATATGGTCGATTACCCATCCGAATGGATGAGTCTTCCCATATTTGTCGCGCATAATCCAGGCACCGCAAGCATCTTTCCTGAACATCCCCTCATCAACCCCATCAACCTTGCGTCCTTTTTCCCAAACCAACCTCACCGTATTTTCATCAAAAGCCATAAACTAAGCAAACGTTAATATAAAGTTTTGCTAAGTTAGCATTTTTGTACTTTTTTACCAATATCAGAACTATTACTTTATCCTACTGAAATCCCATATTGGGATAGGCAGGATTTTGTGTTGGACGGCGGCTTTATATTGAGACGTGTGTTTGGGAATACTGCAATTTGACGATTGCACCCAGTAATATGGATTTTTCGACGTAGCCGTTAATTTTTTAATTTCTGGTGCGTGCATCGTTAACCATCCTTTCAGCCAGGTTAGCTTCTTGATCATTTTGGAGACTTCACTGCTTATGGCAGGATGTATCTCAATATAAAATACCTCATTGTGGTAACTTAGTGCGTAGTCCCATCTGTTTTCTTGTGGGTATTTGTCAGCAGTTGAGGCATCTATGTCCAGGCTTCCGTCAATCAATCTGCTGTCTGGCACTCTGATTTTACCTGCATATTGCCCAAACGCAGCCAAACCGCCCCTGAATCCATTGGCGACATCAGGTGTTCTCTCAATAGCTTCTCTAAAGGTTAATTGATTCATAATGTTATTATTCGGAGTATTTGAAAACGATTTCGGCCGCTTTTGAAGCGAACCGTGACAGTCCACCCCATTCTGAGACATCGAGATTGTCATTGCCTGCATCAAGAGATGAAATGTCAGTGGATGTTACATATTTACCCGCTCTGGAGAAATAGACAGTAGAAATCTTTTTCTCAAGCAGACTATCAAACAAGTGCTCATTTGACGCATCTTTGGCAATATCGAACATTTCATAGAAAGCATCAGTTTTATTATTGCAAGATGATCCTTTGATTATGTTGAAAGCCCAGGCAAAGTCAAGCAAAGTGGTGGAATGTGTAGAGATTATCACCTTTAATCCATTATGAATCAGTTCGAGGATTTCCAGAATTACGGATTTTATAGCTTGTGGGTGCAATCCCATTTCCGGTTTTTCGATCACGACATATTTGTGCTCACCTCTTTTCATCAATTGGTGGCCATCACCGCTGGAAAGATAGTAAAAAGCAAGAAGAAGGGGCATAAATTCTTTCTGTCCTGCACTCCACGTCATAAATGGAATGTTTGCGCTATCAATCCTCATTTTAAATTTTCTAAGTCCGGCGACATCTTCCATCACAATTTTCCCTCCGTGGAATATGTTTTCATCAAATGAATTCAAAAGAGCCTCTTTAAGGCGTTTCCCGGCAGGGAATATTACGGCGTTGTCAAGCCCACCTTGCAAGTAGATCCTTAGAGTTTCACTGAACAAGCGTAGCACGTATGGAGTCGCCACATCAAACTCCATAAAATTCTTAGGGCGGCCGTCTGATATGCTTAAAATCCTTTGCGCCGGAATATAAAACAGTTGCTCTGTTTCCTGATTTTCCTTGCTGAAAGTCAGTAAGGTGTTTATGGCTTGTTTTTCACCATTGAGGAAGATCTCTGTATTCTCCCTAAAAACCTCATTCATCCCTTCCCCGAAGAAAAGATCGAGAATTTTCTTGGGATTGCTGCTCTCTACAACATAATTGAATCTTTTGAGGTTAGACAGAATGAAATCTTTGTCCAGAAGATATTTCAATAATTCCAAGAAAAGACTTTTGCCACTTGCCTGAGGTCCGACAATGAACGTCAAGTCACCAAAGTTGACTTTAGCTTTCTCTATCGGCCCGAAATTATTTACTTCTAAAGATTCCATATACCGTGTTGTTATCTATCGTTCGCACAAACATACTTAAAAGAAATGGCTTTATCAAGACATATCTCACATCAGTGTCCCAGACATTCCTCGTAAAGCCTGATGTAGTCGGCGTAGCGGTCCTCCTTGCGGAAGTGTGCGAGGGCATATTCACGGCAAGGGGACTGGTAGTGGGATTTGCCGTTGGATTCGATGGTGGTGATCGCCTGGCGCAGGGAGGCAATGTCGCCTTTCGGGACTATGAGGCCGGTGGCCGGAGTGATGGACTCGACGCTGCCGCCGGTGTTGTAGGTGACAACCGGTGTGCCGCAGGATATCGACTCCAGATTGACGGTAGGGTAATTGTCCTGCCAGGTCGGGTTCACGAACACCTCCGCCGCTGAATATAGCTCCGCCAGCTGCCGCACATTCTCCGTTCTCGCGATAGGAATGATTCCTTCCGGCAGCGCTTTAGCCTGTTCTGGCTTTACCCCTACCATCACAATCACCTCATCATCCTTAAGCGACCTTGAAAGAGCGATGAAATCATCCCAACCCTTCTCCCTGCACCAAATGCTCGCAAGCCCAAGAATGATCTTCCTGCGACCGATGCCATATTTGTCCCTTATCGCCTGGTCTGATTCTGAAGAAATGAATATGCCCGTGTCTATCCCGTTGTGAATCACCTTGAACCGGTAGTCTTTGAGGAATGATTCGCGCATCTCGTTTCTCATCCATTCGGAGACAGGAACGATCGTCAGCAAATCTTTCGGCATCGAGCAAAAGGCCTTGGCCTTGTCCTTGAAATTCTGAGCCGATCTGTCGAATATGAGGCTGGCCGGGAACTGTCGTTTCTGCGGGCAATGACCGCATCCGGTTTTCCAGCGGTCGCAACCAACCGCAGTGTAATAGTAGCAATGCCCGGTGTAAAGCCAACAGTCGTGAACAGTCCAGACCACCGGTTTACCATCCTTGCTAAGATAGTCGAACAGAATCTTGTAGTTCAAAAAGTACCCGTGGATGTTGTGGATGTGGATGATGTCCGGATCAATCTCCTCAATCTTCTTGATGAAAGCCTTGGTCGCTCCGTTGGAAGCAAGCCCGTGCCTGTCAAACAACCTTGTCCCCAATCCGTGCACAGCCACACTGAAACGATTGCCCACCGGGACAGTCTTTGAAGTGCTTTCCCGCATTCCGTCCCGTCCCTTACTGTAGGCCACAAAAGACTCCCATCCGGCAGACATGGCGACATCCCCAATCTCCTGCATTATCCTACCCGTCGAGGTGTTCATCCTCAGTACCGGATTTATCTGTAACAACTTCGGCATTTTGCTATCAAATGATTGAATTACCGAATGATTTTATTTCAATAGTTGCCTGAGGGGCAAGACGAAAATGGGTTTGGCTTCTGAATACCTGCAGCCGCTCGCGACAGGAGGTTTGAAAGTTTGGGTGACAGCAATTGGCCGCATAAGCAGTTCTGTCGGAAAAATTGTGATAGTCGTGATTTTTGTTGAACACTTTGATCGTTTCCTTTAACTGATCTATAGCATCAGAGATCCATCCGGAAGTCCTGACATCTTTTAGTTCAACAAAGCAAATACTGCTGTCATCGTTGTATAGAATCATTCCATCACACGAAGATTCTTTCTGTCCGTCATCTCGGTAGTACACAATATTTTTGTCTACGGGAATGAATTGAATGTTCTCATTCCCCGTATTCTTTATGGTAGCTACCCATTTGTCAGGAGAATTTTTATCAGATGTGGAATATGCAGGTCTTTCGCCCTCAGGATCGCATATACCAATCATCTCCTCATTTCTCACCGGTTCAAGTCTATATTCTTTTGCCAAGAAATTCACTCTTTGCATAGCTCTTCCACATCTAATAATTCATTAAACAGATCATTGCATTCCGCAAGAGTATTGTTGAGGTAATTATCATCTGATGGCATTCCGTCAAAGGATGGCAATGACAAAATATCCCCCAACTCGTTGATTTGATAAACGGATACATACTCTCCTCTGACTTGCGCTGCCTTGGGAACTATGGAATCAAGCCTTGATGTTAGTTTTGAATCACTGGTCATTCTTGCGACATTTCCTGCCTTAATAGCCAAAGCCAAGTAGTTAAGAATATATGGACTATGAGTGGTAATCAGTAGTTCATTATTTCCAACAGAACTGAAAGATAGAAGTGAATTCAGGATTTCACGCTGTGAGGTCGGGAACAGATTCTCTTCGGGTTCTTCCACTATGCTAAGGAGGTACTTGTTGGACGTGTCGGCGGTTTGTTCCAACAAAAGACGACGAACCTCCGGATCCAATGAATCGTCTTTCAGAATCTCGGATATCCTTTTCTGAATCAATTCCTTTTCTTTCAGACTCTTATCGCTCTGCTGAACCTGAATTGTCTTGGCCACAACCTTTGAGAGGTAGTCCAAGACAACGTACATAGGGGTCAGAGACTGCATTCCGCTTGAAGCTTCATTAAGTTTGACCTTGTAGTCAATAGACTGAATATATGAGCGTTTGTTCAACGCGTCATAATGAAATTTTGCCTGATTTATAGGAAGTGTCAGGTCTGATTTCATATTCCTGCAAGCAGTGGTGTAAACACCAAGCATAGAGGCCAAAGACTGAGGAAGCCTTTTGACGTTCTCGGCATCCTCAATCACACTCAGAAGATTTCTTTCCGCAGGAATATATGAGATCTGAGGGCGTTCGTAGGCGGATCCTGCACAAGTCTTTACTCTGAGTTTCTTGTTTTCATAAATAAATTCAAATGCGGATCCTATATAATGCAGGAATGTGTTATCCTTGAAATAGTCTTGAATGCTTTGGTAAGAGCAAAAAGTTTTGGCGAAACGGTTGTACTTCGTCAGATACGCTATCGAAAAGTCTCCACGGACAAGAGCTTTTTCCAACCAGGAAAAGGTGGCGAACAATTTGGCGATGCTACTCTTCCCAACAGCCTGAGGACCACAAAGGACGGTGATTTTATTGATGGGCAAATACCCGTCATTATCCATATATCCGTTGCAGATTGGTCCGAAATGCTGTATTTTCAAACTTTTGCTTAACATATTCACCTATTTTACAGTTTATGTTATTCTTGTAAAAGTAAGAATAAAAATTATCTGTGACAAATTTCTATTTTAAGGTAAGCCTTTTGAACAGTTGAATCCATCGGCTCATCACGGCATCTTCTGAATATTTCTCCTTGATTTTCAACGCTTCGGTTCCCATCCTGCGGCGCAGAGGTTCATCGTACATCAGCCTTTTCATCGCTTCGGCAAGAGCCTGGACATTACCTTCTGGAACCAAAAGACCATTCTTGCCATCTTCGATGATGTCTTTAGGGCCGCACTTGAAGTCGAACGTCACCGCAGGCAGGCCGCAAGTCATTGCCTCGATCAGCACCATCGGCAGTCCCTCAAAATGCGAACTCATAACCAACATTGAGCTTCTGGCATATTCATTCCAAATGTCATTCGTTGGTCTGTTGATGTGCGCACTGTCACCAAGCCCCTTCTCTTGAATCATCCTTTCGAGCATATCCTTCCACTCGCCTTGACCGAATATGTCTAATTGCCAGTCGGAATATTCAGAGTCCTCTTTGACGATGCTCCAAGCCTCGATCAACCGGTCAAATCCTTTCTGGTAGTCGAGTCTGCCCACAGCGATGACTCTGTGGGCCGTGCAGTCTGATCGGGAGGCTTCCGTTGTGATTGCCGCATTTGGAATCGTCTCAATGTTAGGTAGTTTGCCCCAATAGCCTTTGTCCTCTTCCGTCAGCACGACAAATGAGTCAAACTTCCGCACAATCTTCTCATCCTGTCTTGTCCTCAGCCGATCTGACAGTCCCAACAGTCCGTGCCTTCCGTACTGAAGCCTGAAGTACTTGTTAAAGTGCAGTTCCAACACCTTCTTACTGCCATCCTTGATTGATGGGATGAGTGATGATTCGGAAGGGTAGAGCGAGTCCACGATGTCTGGCCTCTCCTTGAGCAACAGCTCCGTCAGAGCCTTCCTGTGCTTCCTCTTGCGCCAAAGGTACCCGATGGTCTTGATAACAGGATTCTTCCCGTTGTCATCCGTATAGTTGACCCCGAGATCAATGATTCTTACCCCATCCGGGAAGGGGTAAAACGTGGGTTTGCCATGCTGGTCAGTTGTCACAACCGCCACGTCCCATCCCATCCGCTCCTTGATGTATCGAACCTTATTCAGCAGCACCCTCTCCATCCCGCCGGGGTTGTACAGGGAGCACATGCAGTAGAGGATTTTCATTTGATTATGGTCATTTCTTTAGGTTTATCCCATTCCTCTTCTCTAAGACATAAGAATAGTGCGAATACAAGAAATATATCAGTGGAGACTTTGCACCAGATTATGAAATTTAACAAAAGCAGAATGGCGAATAATAATCTATGAGAGAAAAAACGTTTTACGCAGGTTGTTCCGACTTTGATGAAATACCATATGAAAGCAATCAATCCGAATATCCCAAAATAGAAAATGAATCTTAAATAACCTATATCGGTATTCTGATAATATCCCTTCCACATCGTTCCTGTATAATAGGGCTCTGAATCATAAGGATTCTCAAAATAGCCGTCTCCAATAACCCAGGTCTTTAAATTATCTGGGAAAACGACCATATTTTTCAGAATATCATTAGAATGAACTTCCCACTTGCCTGTTTCTGCCAAACTGAAAAATCCTTCAAATCCGAATCGGATATTAGAGCGTATATTGGGATTGGTATTATAGAGAAAAGTGACGGCAATTATGGTGATAATAACAACTGCAGTAATCCATTTCCATAGAAAACTATAATTTGTTCCGCTTTGTTTTTGATTTATAATTGATAAGACAACAATATATGTCAAAGCTACTATTACACCGATAGTTGTAGTTCTTGCAATCATATTTCCAACAATAGTAATGAACACAAAGGCCGTAAGGTATAAGATAACTCTGTTTCGCCTGTCTTTATCTTTAGTTATAGTGCAGAGCCGGTCTGCAATCATTATTAATATTGCGCTGAATCTAGTTCCTGCGACATCCAGACTACATCCAATACCATACATTCTGTGTTCATTTTTCCCCATAAAACCTTGGGAGTTTATCAGAGAATCAACGAATGCTTTTACTGATGGGATTCTATCAACACAAGCTGCAATCAGGCATTGAATAAAGCATAGAGCAATAAGGTAATCGCAGATGGTCTCAACAGAAACCCTACCGTTTAAACTTCTTATGCAACTAATGACAACATTTGCGGCACTAAGCCAAACAAACATTGATATTATGTATGTTGCATATGTTGTGTCAGTTGTGTTATTATAGCATATGGAGATAAGGCCAATTAATGAAACGATCAGTGCGAGAGCCACTATTGTGATAAGATTCTTATCTATATTAACTCTATTCCCTTTTACTAATTGGAACCCAAGTACAACGAGCCCTATTCCAGCCATAGCCATCTTGGTGTTCATTTCTGGGAGGAAAGATGGCTCGAAAGGGAAAAAGTATAAACTGGTTATAATGAGAATTATGATAGTAGATATAATGTTTTTCATTGTATAATGGTTTATTTATAGATTATTCCGTAAATAACACTATGTATGAACTTATAATACAACCATACTATCCAGTATTGACGTTTTGCAGCGCACTTCTCCAAAAATAGTCGTCTTATTCCGACATCTCTTTTAGAATTAATATATTTATTGGATTCAGGATACCAGTCACTCCATAATCTATATTTCTCACTGTTGTCAGTTATCAGAAATGGATATTTGACATCAAGCTTAAATAATCCAATCTCTACATCCATAGAGTCTCCGTAAATTTTGTGAATGAATTCATCAGTTCTTCCGACATTATACTTGAGTTCCTCAAGATGCTTCTGAGAATATGTATTGCTAAAGGCATTCGTGTTAAGTTTGACGTAGTGATAATATGCTTTAGGCAAATATTTTACATTCTTTGCATAAGCGAATAACATTATCATAGTCATATCCTCACCCATACCATAACCGGATGGGAAGAAGATGCCATTCTCTTCATATAATGATCCGCGAACCAGTTTGTTCCATACATTATACTTCATCTTGCCAGTCAACATGGCCTTCAATGCTTCCTTTGGTGTGTCGTAGTCGGGTTGTTTCATATACCTTTCGTTCTTTTCGAAGGTAAGATACCAATCGCACCAAACGATGTCAGCATTATCGTCACAAGCCGTATAATACAAATCGTTGAGCATCGTAGGCTCAATAAAATCATCGCTGTCACAATGAAATATATAGTCTCCTGAAGCCGCTTTCAGTCCCGTATTTCTGGCGGCGGGTAAACCTTTGTTGACCTCGTGATTAATAATCATAGTGTTACGATCCGGATAGTCGGCAATAACCTTTTTCAGGATGTCAATGCTATCATCAGGTGTACAGTCATTGACAAAAATGAACTCGACATCATCAAGTGTTTGATTAAACAGACTTTCAACACATCGCTTGATGAAACGGGAAACATTATAAATTGGAACTATGACCGAGACTTTAGCCATAATTAATGTACTATTCTTCTTTTTGCTTTTATGAGAAAATTAATGACTTTTTGCCCAAAGATTCGCCGCAACCAATTCTTAAATATAGCGGATTTTGGTACCCACGATTCAGCATAATGGTGAATCGTTCTTGTGTTGGAGGTTATTCTAAGTTCTCTGGTATCGTAATCTATTGGACAAAAGTAATCATTCGGGTAAATCGTAAATCCACAACATTCTTGTATGCCTTCTCTATTTTGCAGACCATTTGACAACAACTCTTCAGTTGTGATTTGAACAATGTTCTTTAGACAAGGAGTGCCATCTTCATTGAGAAAGTGAAAAGTCTGGTAAAGGTCTATCATCCTCCCTAACAATTTGTTTCCTGCTTCAGCTCCGAAACCAAGGCCAGGTGCGACAGTAATCGTTGTATCATTTTGACTTTCAACCCCTAAATACGCACCTTTACTGATAATATCTTCTAATGGTTTTATGACTTCAACATCTGTATCGAAATATAATCCACCATAGTTGAATAAGATCCAAAAGCGTGCGTAATCACTAACGAAAGCATATTTTTTAGCGGCGTAAGCTTCTCGAGTATATTTAATGGCGTTGACCTCAAAATTTGATTCGTCCCAGCGTTTTATTTCGTAACCTGGGAGAAATTTTTTCCACGATTCGATGTACTTTTTAGTACTTTGTGGAACTTCTTTCCCGCCGAACCAACAGTAATGAATAATCTTGGGAATCATTTGGAAGAATTTGTCGTTAAAAAATGGAATCCTGATTTATAACCGTAATATTTTTGCTTGAATATGGTCGTATTTCCTTTAATCAACGATATCAACAAATTAATAATCATTGTATAAACGAAGCAAATCAAATTGACGACCTTGTTTGCACGAGTAACATTGTCAAATAAGAATCTTTTCCAAAAGATCAGTTTAAACCTACAGTCACAAAAAGCCAAGACTTTTTCTTTCTCAACATTTTTGATTGTAGTGCCAGCATCCAAGTGCTTTATTCCGGAATCATAAGAAGTGAGAACGTTCAGCCCAGATAAGAACATTTTATAGAACATTGTCTGATCTTCTCCCAATGCATAGGGCATATCGTCAAGCCATAGTTCTTCTTGGAATCTTATCTTTTCAAAATCATTTTTTTTACACAGGAAACACGGACCAGCATTTGTCTGTGATTTCATAATCGGATGTGGGTGTTTATTGTAGGAATATCCTCCATTCCTCATAACCTTATATCCCCAAGTATTATCTTTATATCTAACCGATATTCTACCAGACAAAATCAATGGTATCTCTTGTTTAGTTGATCTTCCGGCATTATTGAAAACATCGGGCGATATCACATCACCATCGTATTGCTTCATAGCATTGAACAGATACTCAACTCCATCGGGAGGAAGATACACATCATCATCTAAAAATAGAATATATTCGGTTTCCACTTCTCTGTAATCCAGGGCTCGTTGTGCAACCATTCCCTTTTTAACATATATGTATTCTTCCCAACCTATTGTTTCTTTAGGAATAGCATATCCTTCTGCAATATATACTAAAATTCGAGATGGCTTGATGGTCTGGTTAACCAAGGAATCAAGCAGACATTGGTACTTTTCTTTTGCCTTTCCTAGTGTCCTGATTGCTGCTGTATACTCCATAATTTAAAAAGGCATAATTTAGATTTAAAATATTTTATGTAATACCGCAAAGCATCATATGATTTATAGTATCCCCTATTTAATAGATATATGTATAGTTGTTCTTTTCTTGAAGAAGTATTAATATACATACAATACGTTTGGATATCAATAGTATTAAGAATATTTAGCCGTAACGTCTTGTTTGTTTTATTGTCATAAAGAGCATTAAGTACTCTGCGACAATATGATGCTTTCGTCCACATTATATGTGTTATAGCAGCGCTATTGAAGTTGAATTCATCTATTAATTTATATATAATGGATGAGATTTGTTTATATGTATACATCTCGATGTCTAGAGAGTATGTTTTTTTTGTTAATGAATTGCTATTATTATAGAAATAATAATAGTCTGTGAATGATGTTATTTGTATCTTACTAGAGTTAAGGATATAGGAATATAGGAAATATAAATCTTCTCCAATGTTGAGATGTTCATCAAAGCGAAGATGTTTTATTTCGATTATCGATTTCTTATACATCTTCCCCCACGGAGATGTATGCCAAGCAAAATCAAAATCGGTGAATAATCTATCATAATTATAAGGAGTTAAAGTTGCTCCATTGTAAATTTCTTTTATGCTATCACCAAATCCATTACATTTTATAGAGAATGAAACTGACAAGTCACTGTCATTAGAAATCCCAAACAGTAAGTGTTGTAGGTACGTCTTTGACACATAGTCATCAGCATCGATAAAAACTATATAATCTCCATTAGCTATATCCAACCCATAGTTCCTAGCAGAACTAACTCCACCATTGACTTTATGGAATACTATGAATCGTTGATCTTTTTCAGTATAGTCATCAAGAATCTTACCGGATAGGTCTGTTGAACCGTCATCAATCAGTATGCATTCCCAGTCGCGGAATGTTTGTACCAATATGCTGTCGAGGCAACGGTGAAGATACTTCTCGCAATTATACACAGGGATTATTATTGATATTCTCGGGGAGTGCTTCATTGGTTAAATGAATAAATTATACTTTTCTAACTTTATTTATAAGCACAACTATCGGTCGTGCATGGTGAGTAAGAAGCCATGCCATAATTTTCAGCTTCTTGTTTATGAATGGGCAAGACCAGATTTCTTGACCGGATACCGGACACAATTCCAGGAATCTCTTATGATCAGAAGGCGAAAGAATCAAGTCTTGCGTGGACTTCAATAGCCTCCAGTTTAATGAGCGCCTGAACTGTTCATAAACTCCTTCTGATTTGAAGAACTGTGCAATGTCTGAATAGACCCATTGCTCGTCTGTCTCGGTTTCCTTATTCAGGTTATGCATTATAGACTTGGGATGCTGCCTGTAATTATAAAATGCATAATGGCAATTTGAGATTCTTTTCGCAAACCAGCATAGTCTCGTTATTAGGTGAAAATCTTCGCAATACGTGATCCCGGATGGACTTTTTAGATTATGCTTTATGTATATTTCGTGTTTTGCGATTCCTGACCAAAGGGTTGTCCATACGAACGAAATGTGATTGTTCAGAGAATCAATTTTGTTGCCCCTCCACTGTGTGTTTCTTTGATTTATTGTTTTATCGTGGTAGCTGAATCTAAAGTCTCCAAATACCATGTCTGAAGCCGTGTCTTTTGCAGTTTGGAGTAGTCGCTCTATGCTGTCAACTTCAATCCAGTCGTCGCCGTCAACGTGCATGATCCATTCGCCTACGGATCGTTCCAAGCCATAGTTTCTGGCACTTGTTAGCCCTTCGTTTTCTTTGTGGTAAGCCGCGAAGCGGTTGTCTCTCCTAGCATATTCGTCACAAATGCTCCCGGACTCATCTGTTGAGCCGTCGTCAATCAACAGACATTCCCAATCCTTGAATGTCTGGGAGAGGATACTGTCAAGGCATTGTCTCAAATACTTCTTGCAGTTATAGACGGGAACTATTATTGAAATCTTGGGCATTCGTTTGATTGATTTGGTTAAAAGGAGTTTAGAAAAGATTAGTGAATTGTGCGAAAAGTGAAGCTGTACATTACTAAAAACTATTAAGAATCTTCGTCCTCGTCCCACATGGTCTTGAACATTGGCCACACCTCACCTCGTGGTGTTGCAGTAAGCCTTGCAAAACGACATTTTGATAAATAGAGAAAGTGCTGAATTTTCTTGTGTGGTTGGCTTTGGTCGTCAAGAAGATACTGCCTGTCAACGTTTGTGTTTTTGTATCATCAAGCATCGGCGATCATAACTCAGGTTGCTAATAAAGCAAAGTACAACATCAGGCGGGTAGGATGCTTCTCCATCTGATACTATATCTTCGAAGGTGTTACCGAAGAATTTCCGTACTATCTTCTTCAAGATGTTGCGGACAAAGTTATCCATTACCTTGTATGGTGCGTTGTCCCTATTGCAATACACATGCATCGTCATTCCGAGCAACCCAACTCGCTCAGGTATAAATTCACTCTTCGATTGCCACGGTATTGTACATCAACCCGTCTTTCAGCTGAGGGACTCTGTACAAGCCTTTGTGCTGCATACTGTCATCGGTATTATCCAACAAATCTTTGAACTGTTTCACGGTATCCACTCCAAACAGAACTTTAGCAGCATCGAAATATTTCTTTGACACCAAGTTGGGCAAAATAGACTTATCGCGGTTGTAGACGTTTAGTTCTGGATACCAAAAAGGATCTAATATCTTATTGGTTGGATTCCATATTGAGATGTAATAAAGCAAGATATCAGCCTTGACTAGTCTCTCAAAACCAGTTCCCGTATATTTGTACATATAGTCCGCTGTTACGCTTAAGCGTTTAGGCTGGCTAATGTTCAGGAACTCATTCAAAGTATAGTTATACTCACGAAAGCGCATAAAATTCACCTCAAGCGTAATACCAGACTCTTTGTAATACACCCTATATTTTGAACGAAGAATCGCCTGCAAAGCATCAAAACAGTTGTTCTCTACAAGCATCGCAGTGAGCGAGATCAAGAGAAACTGGTTGAAGAAGCGATAATGGTCGTTGCGGATGAGGTCAATGTTAGTACCTGTATAAAGATCTATGCCTTGCTCTTCGTAGAAATTCAGCAACTTTTCTAAAAAGACCGGCAGATAGATTTTTAAAAACGGATGTTTGCTTGGTGCGAAGATCTCAACTACGGAAAGAAATTCTTTCCGCATAGGTTCCAGCTTTTCTATTCCATCCTGGACCTTTCGATACAGTTGGTCAACATTGATAATTTCCTGTAGGTTGATGTCATAATCCTCAAGCCGTTCAATAAAGGTCCTGAGGTAATTGCTGAACACTATATCAAGATGACTATTGTTCTTCAGAATGGCATCACTCACAGCTTCCGCTGTCCATTTGTTATTATCCATTAAAGCAGATGTTCTTTAAGAAATTCCTTGATCGGTATCAATGAGTCAGAATCGAGATCCCATATTTCCGGATTGTACCACTGCCAATCGCCACTTCCCACTTTATCTTTCTTCGTTTTGGATAGGGGAAGCGATGTAACATAGGTGTGTAACTTCCCCTTACGGTTAGGCGTACTGTAAAATTGCTTGCCATTATCATCTTTTCGTCGCGAGATGCAGCATTCGTACTTGCTGAAACAGTCAAAGAATTCCGGGTACAGGTCTTTGCGTGCGATACTCTCCATAAGATCCTCTACATCACCATCTCTGCTGTTGTCAGGCCAAAGGAACAATTCAAACTCCAAACCTAATTCTTCTTTTTTCTTTAATAACAGGTCACGCCGCTTCTCGAAACCTCCGTTATTATTGCCGCTGTCAGCATCGAACACCACTAAATTCTTTTCACCGGCATCGGTATTTACACGCATTGCATTGATGTTTACCGCCTTATCAGAGTCCATCAGATTGGTGTACCCGTTAGTGGGCTTCAGAGAATAAGCGTCAGCAGGAATGCCCAAACGATTAAGTATGGCAGTAAGAAATTCCGCTTCTGAAGTCTTCCTATCCTTCGCTTCTATGAAAATGTTTACCATACTATGCTCTCCTATCTTATCTCAATCTCCTGTTCCATTGCATAGCCAAGTTGGTCTACAGAATAACGGTATGATTTCAATTCACCTTCGGCTATCCGCTGAAGTTTAAACGCAGCGGCCACCCCAGGATCTCTGTATTGTTTTACATTCTGTAATGCCTCCTGAAAACCCTTAATGGAATCCTCATCGTGTGTGGTAGCAAAGATCTGTACATCGTTCTTGATGGCAGCTCGGATCACAACATCCCACATAGGCTTCATAACAGAATAATGGAATCCGTTGCTGAGTTCGTCAATCAACACCACGCCACCTTTGCACTGGTAGATACTGGTAAGGAAGGAAACGATCTTTCTGATGCCATCGCCCATCAAATTAATAGGGAGGCGTTGTGGCAAACCAGTGTCAACGAACATAATATTATCCATAAAGACAGGTCTCTTTGCGCCAGGCTCCAAAACACGCAAGGCTTCTACAAGGAAGTCTTCATCTTTATTCATAATAATATTATGGAGTCCCTCTACGGAAGCATTGGAGTCATAACGTGGACTGAGGTAAACGCACTTTAGTTTTTCCAAGTATCTGTTATCAATGTGCGCTGTCTGTTTTAATTGATTAGAGCCACCCACATCATATAATACCTCTGAAGAATATTCTCCTTCCTTGGTATAGTACTTCATTCGTAGGCCGTAATGAAAGGGTAGTTCTGTAGTTACGCTGTTTGAATCAGTGACTGCCTCCCGAAAACTTGTGATTGCAAGATGGCGTTCCTGAGTGCCCGCTGTGGCAATCTGAATTTCACGCGATGGATCCATATTATAGAAAAAGTAATGGATGTCATTTTCTTCCAAACGCTTATAGGCTCTCATCGCGTTGATTGAGGCAGGCAAAAGCGGATTAGATTGGCCACATACAAGAAAGATTGATTCAAGCAATGATGATTTGCCACAGTTGTTCTTTCCAAAGAAAAGATTAACCCGTGACAATCCGTCAATCTTGCCGTGATGAATTCCGCGGAAATTATTGATTTCTATACTATCTATCATAATACGATCTCTATCTATGTTTATTGCAAAAGTACAACTTTTCAGCCAATATAATGAACGGAAGTCGAGAGAATGTGATATATTGTGATATCTCCGTTGCAGATGACTGATTATAGAACTTTTCTATGGATTGCATCATCCAGAAAGTCTTTACTTTCCCGAACAAGTTCTTGTTTTCTGCATTCTACCTGTTTGTAGTTGATTGGCTGAAGCAGTTGACATTCTTTTTGCTTAAACTCGTTGAAGTCAAATACTAAGCGGTCAGTAAGCCCGAAGGTTCCAAGCAAGGAAGTGAACCTTTCGAGTCCTCGGTCTTTGTTGGCGATGGCGATGAAGGGTTTGTGGTTGAGGATGGAGAAGACACAACCGTGAAAGGAGTCGGTGACGATGAAATCAGCAGCGGCGAATTCCGACAGCCATTCTTCTATGGAAGGGAAAATGGCGGAATTGTCATCATACTTGGTGGCCATGACTCGTATCTTGCTTTGTTTTAGTTGCGTAGCGTTAGCAACGGCTTGAAGGACAGCGTCTTTCTCCTCGGTCTCATCCAGGATGTAACTAACCAGTCCTCCTTTGGGGCATTGGCTCAACGGGAATGTGTATTGCTTGGCTGTCAGCAGAAGTGTGGGGTCAAGCACAAGTTTCGACTCGTGGCCAAAAATGTTCTTCATTATCTCAACACCAGACTGTTCGCGGACGGAAATCGCGGAAAAACGACCTGACAAGCCGATGCAATTCGCAAGATGCTCATCGGAGATTGGAGTGTCGGCGGTTCCAAATGAAGCAGCATATGTGATTTTCAACGTGTTATTATCTTCTGGAAGAAAGCCGAGAAAAAAATCCTCGATGCACGGGCTGTAGATCTCTCGCCACACCTGGTCGCTGCCAACTACTATGCAGTCAAAGGTGTTAGATGTGAAATAGCCTCTTAGCTCCTCTGAACTTCGTAGCGGCTTTGTTGAATGAATATATTCATTAATGAAACGCTTCATCTCGCTGTTCCGTTTCATTTCCGAGTCTGACAGTTTCCGAATACTGTAATTTTCCGCCCAAGGGTTGCATAGAGCGATGTCTCGCCGCCCCATCAAGCACTTCCTGACCATGCACTTTGCCAAACTTGCAAACCTCATTGCCAATAGTTTCATGCCGGGTCTTGCCCACCTTCGGTTGATGACTGTCACTTGATGCCCCATATCTTCCAGCACTGTCTGCAGAGCATAGCATTGAAGTATTCCCCCGTAGTTGGTGTGAAGCGGAAGTGTCAGTATAGCTATTTTCATGCGAATAATTTGCTGATTCTTCTAACGATTCTACTCGTGATCGAAGTGCCGCAGCATAACCAGACGGCAGGCTTTAATCCAAAAAACTTGTAGACTATGAAGAACAGTTGCCGGAGTTTTGGAATGATGACAGATGTCCTGATGCTTGGATTGTACTTGATTGCATCGCTTAGTTGCATTTCAGTCATATTGCAACCGAAAGTCTTGAGCAAAACTTCTGTGCGTTTGTTGTTGACGATGACAAGGCTTAGACCTTTGTCGTCATCCAGTTCGGGTCTGATTTGGTCAATGCCCCAAAAGTCGCCCAAGGTGATGTCGCTGGTGGATCTCCCTTCGCGAAAGCGGCAACCGTAACAAGAAGGACGGAGGAATAAATTGCCGAGGAAGCCTTGCATATAGCCATTGTCGTGATAGACACCACTCGACTCTTTGTCCTCAGATTTGACAGTTACGCTATAATGCTTCCAACCAGTCCTTTTGTCGCGGAAGTTGACCTTGTTTATTGGCTGAACAGCTGATCTAAGGTACTCTCTGAACACTCCAGGGCTTGGAACTCCGTGACAGACGCAGTCTACCGTCAAGAGATTGCCATATTCCTTTCTTAAAAAGCTCTTAAGGCCGGCGATCTGGCATGGAGTCCCCGAGTATAGAACCTTCCGTCCGGCCTTCAGGAAACGTTCAGCCTCGGCATAGGTTGTTCCTGTACGGCTCTGGACGTATTTCGAGCCTCTGAATCTTGCGATTCCGTCAACTGTCTCCGCAAAGCAGTGAGTGACCTCCCAATCTTCATTGAACGCAGCGCCGAACACCACTCCGCCCTGTCTGATAATGTTTTCGGCGATAAGCGAGAAGATGCCTCCGCTACTGCTTTGCATCCTTATGCCCTCATCAGGGTTGGTTGCTGCATAGACACCTACAGGCTCTTGTGGCTCATGCCCATGGAGCATAGGACAGACATTGTCGCATTGCCCGCATTCGACGCACAAAGACTTGTTGACTGACGGATAGAGGAAACCTTCGTTGTCTTCCTCAAGCCTTATACATTGCTTCGGACACGTCTGGACGCAGGCCGAGCAGCCACAGCAGTCTATTTTGTCCTTGATGCTTATCATTTTTTGAAGCGGCTTATGATTCCTGCGACTCTGCTTCCGATTACCTCACGTTCGTGCCGCGTCAGCCCGATGTAATAGGCGAATGCGGCCACTGTGGCGGCACTTAGGCAGCAGACCAATGCTGCAAATGGTACTGAATTTGGCAGAAAAGCCTTGAACATCAGCGATATGGCTATTGCCGGCAAAGCGGTCACGGCGCATCGTGCAATTACGTTTCTGGCGTAGTCGGAAACTTTGATCTTGATCATCGGTCTGACGATGAATAGTCGTGCGATGAAAGCGACAATGCATACGCAGAGGTGTACGATGAAAACGGAATACGGGTTCCCTCCCAATTTCAGAACCACGTAGGAGATCGGTACTATCGCGAGCAAAATACCCCCGACAACAGATTGATAAACTTTGACATTGCCTGTCGCTGCGGCGGAAATCATCAAAGGGTTGGCGACAGCGTCAATGATCGCGACGCACAGCATGAGCCTTAGGAATATTGAGGAATATTCAGGAACGGTCTTTAGCCAGACGTTCAGAATCACGTCAGCTTCGAGCATGACCGGTAGAGACAGGCAAAGCAGAAGCAGGAACGTAAATTTGGAACTTCTGAATATGAGGGTGTGCATATTCCTTAAGTCATTCTGTGAGTATGTTTTTGTGATTTGCGGGTTGATCGCTGTCTGGAAGCCTCCGGCAAACTGCATTATCGCTCCTTGAACCTGGACTGCCACACCTCTTGCTGCGTTGACAACCGGGCCGAAGAACATGTTAAGGAGAATGTTGAGTCCTTGTGTGAAAAGGATATATGCCACGTTGCCACACATGTTCCACCCTGCGAATGATCCCATCTCCTTAAGTAGGCTTGTGTCCCAGAGCCTCTTGAAGCGGGTCTCCTCAAAATGCCGTTTACAGTAGATCGCATAGATAGATGTCATCACGATCTGGACAAGCAGCATGAGGATTGAATAGACGATCAGTTTGTCGAGATTTACGGCGTAGATGGTGTATGCCACTCCGAGTTTGAGCATAACGTCCAGAATCGAAATGTAGGCGAACGCATCCATCCTTTCGTGTGCCACAATTGCCGCGTTGAACGGATAGTTCAGGATTGACACGACAGTGGATAGTATCGCGAATTGGTAGCAGTACATGGCCGCAGCCTCGCGTCCTGACGGGATGACGATCTTGTTTTTCAGAAACCACAGGCCAATCGTCTCCGCGAGCAGAACTACGGTCGCGGCTATGATGATGTGGATGTACACGCTGGTCATGAATGTCAGTCTTAGGCGGCCTGTCTCGCCGCGTCCCAGCTCGTATGTCAGGTAACGCTGCGTCGAGGTCGTCATTGCCGCGTTCAGGAAGCCGAACATGGCCACGACTCCTCCAACCACGTTGTTGATTCCGTAGTCGACAACTCCGAGGCTCGCCAGAATCACTCGGCTGGTGAACAGTCCTACAGCCATCAGGAACAGCATCCTGACGTAGAGCAGGGCGGTGTTCTTTGCGATGCGTTTGTTGTTTATTGTGCTTTCCGAGTTGCTTGACATATGGTGTCGCTTAGGTGCGGTGGGCGGGAACTATTTCCCGGACCAGGGCCAGAGGGACTTGCGGCGGGTGGGGGAGGGCGATCGCGCACCAACCGTGGGCGTTCATCCGTCTTTAAGATTGTCTTTCTTCGTGTTGCTCTCAATCAGTTCCAGCTTCTCGTCGTAAATCTTGTTTTGGAGCTCGATGATCTCGCTCAGATCCTGATGCAGCTGCGCGTTCGTGACTTCGCATGGATTCTCCACAGCCGGCCGACCTTGACCCGCCCGCTCTTCTTGAGCGTGGAGCGGAGCGCCGCCAAACACAACCGCTATCAATATGATTATGAATCTTGTGGTTTTCATCTTTCTTAATCCTTTTTAAATCATATTCATTTGACATTAACCTTCCAATAGCCTCCGTTGTCAGGGCCGATGCGAGAGATAAGTCCGGCGGATTTTAGTTTCAGAATTTCACGTTGGATGGTTCTTGGGTTAACGGATAAAGCGTTCGAGATTATTGCCGAAGATATTGAACGGTCTTCTTTGATGAGGTTGAGGATTCTTTGCTGCCGTTCAGAAAGTTCCGGAGTTTTATCTACGACATTATCTACGACATTATCTACGACATTATCTACGACATTATCTACGACAATGGGCGGCTTTGTCATTTCATCAGGTCTTTTTATTGTGACGACAAATTCCTCTGTCGCCAGATTGTTTTCAATAGTTATGTCCTTGAAATCCTTGAACGCCCTGACGATTCCGCTGCCAATGCCTACGTATGGGAGAAGGTAAACCGCGTTGTCAAACAGCAATTGATTACGTGGCTTGGATATCCCGTTTAACAGAGTGTCTTCGGTCACGTCCATAGGCAGATTACCTGGGCTATGAATCTCGACCCTGTTGTCAAAAATCAGTAGCCTTATTTGTGCGGTCTGGTAAAAGTCTCGGTGTATCAAGGCGTTGACGATAAACTCGACGAATACTTGCGGTGGATTCTCCCATCATAATGATCGCTTTAAGTTTCTTGGCATCCATAAAATGTCTGGACTATAAGGAATATTCGGAGGAGGAGGGTTATATTCAATGGCGTGATGCGGAGGAGAGCGCGTCTATCTTATTGATTATGCGCGCCTCGGCATATTCAAGGTCGCTGGAGTCGTCGATCTCGTACCAGAGGAGGCCGGCGGCCATTATGACGGCGGAGGTGATAGGTGTTGTCGCTTTCATTGTGTGAATATGTCCGCTGAGGATTTATTTCTTCAGGCGGCTCCAGAAGGATTTTTTCTGGGATGAAGCCTGCCGGTCGTCGGACTGGCTGAGGTAATATTCGCGGAAGGTTATTCCTTCGGTGATCACGTGGTAGATCACGCCCCAGTCGGGAAGCCCTCCCAGGTTGCGGTCGTCGATGAAGAGATCGGCTTTCAGTTTGCGCGGGGAGGTCGGGGTGTCCTCGCCTTCGTAGAAGTCCTCGGGGTGGTTGCTGTTCACGGCATAGAACTCCAGGCCGCGGCCGCGGCACCAATCCACGGCGTCCTTCAGCAGCTGGCCTTCCCTTACCGACCAAAGTATCAGGGTGTGATGGTCGGCCTGAAGGCGTTTCAGCGTTTCCACGGCGAAAGGTATCTCTTTGCCTATCTTGGGGTACTTGTGCTCGACGATGGTCCCGTCAAAGTCAACCGCTATGATCATCTTTTGAAAGAGTTATGTTGTGTCTTGGGAAATTCTTGGGGCTTGGCACCTGTTGCAATAGGTTAGGTGTCAATTAGTTAGATCGGTGAACGACTCGAAGGCGATTACTGGTGAATGCGCTTTATTCATTGAACGGTCGAACATGCTCAGTAACATTGCATCAAATATATGAAATTCTATCCTAAAAGGCAAGTCGATCGGCCGGAAAAAATGAAATGTTCCTGAATCCCGGGCCGGTTTCCAAGGCATTTCCGGGCAACCGGAAGGCTTCCTATTCAATTGGGGCGACAAGGTCGGGATGGACGGAGACCAGCGCGACGGAGACCACGCCCTTTATCTCGACGACGACTTTCCTGGAGCGGGATCCCTTGACCTTGACAAACACACCTTCGCATCCTTCGAATATTCCTCCCGTTATCCGGACCTTCTGCGCTTTTGTGAAACTGATCTCGGCGGGGCCGAAAAAACGCAGGGACTCGTCGTAGGATCCCGCTACCGCGATGAATGTCCTCATCTGCTTCTCGGGGACAGTGATCTTCTTGCCGAGTCTTTGATCCATCATGTATTGCAGCATGGGAATGCGGGTGGGCTGCTTAAGCTCTTGGATTCCGGATGCGGTGGCGCGTACGAATATGATGTTGTGGATCACCGGTACGAGGCGCTTTTTTCCAGTTCTGGCGGATTTCTCGTACTTCATCGGAATGAAGTTTTCCACGCCTTTCTCATCCAGAAGCCTTTTGGCCTCCAGCTCACGGTGGTAGGTGACCCGCATTGCGAACCACATCAGTTCCTCAGCCTCGCCTGGTCTGCCCATTTGCTTTCCTGTTAACCACTATGAGAGCATCATGGCGGCGCGGATGCCTTCCGCAAGAGCTGGGCTTGTCACGTGTCCAACGATGGCAAGGGCAAAATCGATGGCGCATCCCGGCCCGCGTCCTGTGATCAGGTTGCCGGAAGTCACCGCCGGTGTCTTGATGTACTCGCCGCCTTTAGCGATAGGCTCCTCCTCGAATCCGTCGTAGCAAGTGAACCGTTGTCCCTCAAGGGTCGGGAGCTGCGAGACCACCAGCCCGGGAGCCGCGCAGATCGCCGCGACGGTGCCTCCTTCGGCGTAGTGGCTTTTCATCAGTTCCATGAGATCGTGGTTGTCGGCAAGGTGCCTGGCTCCTGGCAATCCGCCCGGGAAAACCATAACATCTTTCCGGTCGGTTCCCTCTGTCTTGACTTCGGATCGGAATCCGTCCCAGTCAAGGTCGGCGGTGACGGGAACCCCGTGAGCGCCTTTTACTTCCTTGTCTGTGTTGATGGAAACTGTCCGGGCGTTGATCCCTCCTCTTCTGAGGATGTCCACGGTGGCGAGGGCCTCGATCTCCTCGAACCCTTCCGCGAGGAATATGAATACTCCTTTCATGGCATTATATTGTTAATGATACTGTTTCCTCCATTGAAGACAAAACAACCGGTCACTTCGGCTGGCTCAGCGACCTTGTCAGGCCCCGCGTCCTAAGTGACCAGTTGTGATGTTGAGATATCAGGACTCGAACCTGAACTGGCAGAACCAAAATCTGTAGTGCTACCATTACACCATACCTCAGTTCCGTCCGCAAATTTATCTATTTTCCGGCAAATCTGCAAACATTATCTTTTTTCCCGGAAGAAATCAATCATCAGGGCAGAGCATTCGTCAGCCAATACTCCTGACCTTACCTGGGTCTTGGGATGAAGCAAGGAAGGTGTGGACATTGAATAGCCTCTCTTGGGGTCCGGCGCTCCGTAGACGATGCGTCCGATCTGAGCCCAGTTCAAAGCCCCTGCGCACATAGGACAAGGCTCCACTGTCACGTACAGCGTGCTGTCGCCAAGATATTTCCCTCCGACCGCTTCGGTGGCGGAGGTGATGGCGATCATCTCTGCGTGGGCGGTAGGGTCGTGCAGCATTTCCGTCATGTTGTGTCCGCGGCCTATGATCCGTCCCTTGCAGACGATCACCGCCCTGATAGTGGGAAGGTTACAGCCAAAGGCAAGGGTGTCCGCCGCGAGACGGAATCTGAAGGAAGCCGGCGGCAAACATCTGGTCTGACGGACAGAAATCCGATATGAGGCCTGTGAGTGAGGATAAGATTGCAAAAGAAATCAAAGTCCGATAACTATCCGAAATCGCCCAAGGTAAATCGGGCAGACATAAGATGGAAAGAGTATGTCCATAACTGGAGAGGTCTCGCAGGCGAGCGAAAGCGAGCAGTAACAACGAACTGCGAGAAGTCAGCAGAGGCCATATTACCTGCCTAATATCGACACGCGGGGAAGGGCCGAACTTTATTTGAAGTAAGAAGCTGTTTTGAATTGTTTGAAATGTTCTTTGAGGTGAAAAATCTTCATTTTCTTCCCGCTTCTTCAGTCAGATAGCACCGCTATCTTCCTTGGAAGAAGCGGTCGAAACTGAAGTTTTTCACTCTCAAACCTTCAAACAAACAATTCAAAACAGCTTCTAAGTCTAATGAAGAAACTCTATGGAGGAAAGAAAGCAGAAAACGAAAGTAGGAAGAAAACTACTTCGTTTTCCTCCTACTCGATTGTTGGAATGTCGCTTCGACAGGCTCAGCGGCACGAAACCTACTTCCCCATCTTGGACAACAACTTCTTAGGGTAGTTGGTGCAGATGGCTTTCATCTTGGGCGCATAGGCGATGTAGTAATCCATCGTGACATCGTCATCGGCGTTGAACACGCTCACGTCCACACCGGCCTTGTTGAACTCCTCGATCGTGAGGTTTCCTCCACCCTGCTTCATGAACTCGGTGGAAAGGTTCGCCCATTTGTAGCCCCTCTGGGTGTACTCTGAGGCGGACTTGTTGGCCATCCAGCCGATGTTCGAGCCAACCGCGGTGGCGTATGAATATGACGATGCCATCACGGTTGCGTTGGACGTGCAGATGAACTCAACGAAATTCTGTGCTTTCTTCTTCTTGATGATCTCGCAAGCCTTGCGGCAGGCGTTGATCGGATACGCCGACATTCCGCTGATGTTCTTGATGTCCAGCCAGAGCCTTGTGCAGCTTCCTGCCTTCATGACTTCGTCCAGAAACATCTCCAGATCAGGAACCGTCTCTCCGTTCGCCAGTTTTCCAGCCGCCCTGATCTGTTCCAAGGTGGCTTCCCATGGATGCAGTCCGTTGATCCTGTAGTCGCCGTCAGCATGGGCGACGACTACTTTGTCATCTTTTGTCCAGTAGATGTCACACTCTGAAGCGTAACATTTAAGGCTCATCGCATATTGCAACGAGGCGATGGAATTGTCGGGAAACGCTATGCCGGCTTCCGATGCTCCACCCCTGTGGGCTACGACGATATTGCCGCAGTCAGCAGGCTTGTCAGCGACCTCACCGGGCGTCTCACCCGGATCGTCAGGCCACACAGGCCCTGGATCCGGTTCGTCCTTGCTACATGATGACAGGCACAGGAGACTTGCCGCCAGAAATGACCAAATCAGTTTTATTGATTTAATTCTCATATTCTTGATCTTTGATTATTTGTAGTTCTTGACACAGCGGAACGGCATGATGGCCTGGCCGTTGTCGATGTTTGTCATCTCGGCATAGGTCACAGTGTTGTCCAGGATCACATTGATTCTGTAAAGAGCCTTGTCCGAGAAGAACAGAGGTACCCACACTTGTGCCCTGACACCGTAGCACTGGTAGCCCTGGGTCATGTAGCGCCAACCGAGCGGGAAGTACTCGAATCCGAACTCGTCGGCTCCGTCTGACACCGCCGCTGACCACCAGGTCTTGTTCCTGAGCCATGCGGCGAGGTTGCCGATACCTCTTGGTGAGACCGGATTGTTGTTGACGGCTGTGCCCGATGCTGTTGTGAACTGTTTGTAGGAGATCTGATCCTCCCTCAGAGGATAAGAGTGTCCGGCTGACGCCTTGCTTGCGGCGTATGCCAGGTCAAGCCAGTCGGAGGCGTTGGCGATGTGCCAACCGTAAGGACATATTCCTTGAATCTGCATCTTGAGGGTCGGGTGGTTCTTCTCGTCGGTGGTGTTGTCGCCGCTGAATGTGTCCGCCGACTTGTTGTTGAGGTACTCGATCGTGTAGTTGTCTCCTACCGCGTCGGTGATCTCGCTGCCGGCGGTCCATCCCTTAGGTACCACCTCTTTACGGGCGAAGCCGATGCCGTTGGTCGGGACGCCTGTCACGATTTCGGAGAACGCATAGATTCGGCCGCGCTCATCGCTTCCTTCGAGTTGTCCTCCTATCTCGGTGCATTCGTAGGCCATGTTCAGTTTCGGATCATCCCAGGATGAAGGGAATGCGCTCGCGCCGTAACCACCTGTGCCTTTCGCTCCGACACCTGTAGCGGACGGAATCATAGGAGAGCCGAGTCTCGGCTTGATGTCGCCACCGTTCCAACGCATGTTCTCGACCATCCAGACCTTCATGGAACCGTCTCTGGCAATGAAGGCCTTTGTCTTGTACTTGGACACTTCGGAGTCCGGCATGCTGTTCAGCGTTGATATTCTGCTCCAATTCCATGTCTTCTCGTTGAAGTTCACCACCAGGGAGCGCAGACCGTCCACATCGATTTCCGGGCCCTCCGGCATAGCGGACGCGGCGGATTCGATCGTGGTGACAGAACCATCCTTCGCAAGCGCGTAGCAAGGGTATGACAGCACACGTGAATCCTGATTGAACATCACGGTGTTGGCCCCGGCCTTTGCGTTCATGAAGTAGGCTTTGACGCTGTAGATGTCCTCGCTTTCCTTTGTCATCTGCAAGGCCTTGCCGATCTCAAGGCCGGCGGCCGATGAACCGTACATGAAGTAATATATGTCCGCCGCGAGCTGTGTCACAGGCACATCCACGGATGCCATGCTGGTCTCTGCCGAACCTACGGTGATGTGGAGCACGGCCTTGCGGACATTGACATGGTCGTTCCATCCGGAAGCGATCAATTTGACGGAGCCAGCTTCGGTGGCCTCGCAGGACAGCCAGTCCTTGCTCTCACCTTCGTAGTCCACGGTGAATGAATATTCGTCCCCCATGTTGGTCGTGTAGCTGATTGTCTGCTCACCTCCTTCGGCGAAGAACTCAACATCTTTCGTGTCAGTGGACACGGCGGCGTCAGCCTTCTCGCCTTTCTGGGTGAACTCGAAAGCGCGCTCGGTTCCGTCGGCTGCCTTGATTGTCAACGAGAATGACCTCTTATATTCAGGATTGGCCTTCATCTTGACCATCAATCCTTTCCCTGTGTAGGTCCTGGAATCACCTTCGTAAGTTCCGATGAAGTCCTCGGAGACATCCGTGACACTCACCTCGGCGCATTGCTTCGGATCCTCAAGGGAATAGTCCCAACCGATGCCGTTGATCTTGTCGCCTTGCACGATCGTGACGATGGCGCGGTAAGCGTCCTCGCCGTCCTCGGTGTTACCGCTGGCGGTGAACACAGGAATATCCTTGGACAGCGCGATTCTTGTGGCGGAATCTATCTCGGACGGGTCTGTCTTTTCCGCGCAACCTGACAACGCGAGCATTGAAAGAGCGGCGGCGTACATGAATATATTCTTGAATCTCATGATAATAGTCATTTAAGTAAGATCATTAGTCCCATCCTTCCGTCTGGGTCAGTTTATGGTTCTTGTTCCTTGCGGACTTGGAGATAGGCCAGAGCAGGATGTTCGGATTCTTCTGCTTCTTGGCGAGCAGCTCCGGGTTGTAGTCCCAGATCTTGTCCAGGCGGATGAGCGGCCACCAGATGACTCCCTCGGCAGGGAATTCGAGGAAATATTCATTGACAAGAGCTTCCAGGACGGCGTCCCTTGTGGCGGTCTTGTAGAAGTCCTCGATTCCGTAGGCCCTTTTAGCGATGATGTTCAGAGAGGCCAGAGCTCCGGCATAGTCCTTCTTGTAGTACTTCAGTTCCGCGTCCATCATCACAGCGTAGGCGTAGCGGTAGTAAAGAAGGTCGCAGTCGTTGATCACGGGCTGCTTTGACATGTCTCCGAGGAACTTGTTCGGCCAGGTAAGGGTCTGTCCTGAGGCACCGTAGGCCCCTTCGCCGAGGTTGCATTCCACTCTGGAGTCGTTGTGGTCGGCCTTGCTCTTGTTCAGCACATCGATGAACTCCTGCGAGTAGCACCACCACTGTGTTGAGCTCACCGGTACCGGTTTGTTCCTGTACTGCGCGGCTATGAGGTTAGTCGGGTGGTAGAAATAGCTGTAGTAACCGCCGGTGATCTTCTCCTTCTGGTCGTTCAGGAGGGCGAAGACAACCTCAGAGTTGCATTTGTGATCGCGGCTGAACACCTCTGAATATTTTGGAAGAAGCTTCCCTGAGGAGATCCCGATCGCTGACAGAGCCTCCGCGGCAAGGTTCAGGTACGAATCCCCACCGTCCTGTGTCGTGTACATCCAAAGCCCGTACTCGGCTTTAAGCATGTTCACAGCGTCGGCTGTAGCGAAGTATTTGTCTCCTCCGAGGTAGGCGGAGTTGGCCGCCGCTGTCTCGATGTCCCTGCCGATCTGGGCATAGACATCAGCCTTAGGGGCGCGCTCCGGGTAGGTCTCCGGCTGGTTCACGGACTCGATAGGCACGAGGTTCAGCGGAACGTCTCCCCACAGTCTGGCTGCCCAGAAGTAGCAATATGCCCTTGCGAACGCAGCCTGGCCGATCGCGAATCCTTTCTCGGATTCGGTCATGTCAACCTTGTCGGCGTACTTGAGCACGGCATTGGCCTGGTCGATGGTGGTGTAAAGTCCTGACCAGGCGGTCGATCTCGTGGAGGCGTTCATCGTGCTGGTGCGCACGGAGATCATGTCGTTGTCCTGAACCCTGGATTCAAGGCTTGGACCCCACATATAGTTGCCGACACGTGCCTCGCCCCAGTAGAAGACGTTGATGTAGCCGTCAACGAAATTGGAACGCATGCGCTCGTAGATCCCGTAGGTGGACTGGATGACATCTGTTGATGTCGTCCACATGTTGCTGGCGGACAGCTTGTTGTCCTGCATCACATCAAGATCCCCGTTGCAGGACATCATCGATGTGGCGGCCGAGATCATCAGAATATATTTCAGAATGCTCTTGTGTTTCATAATTAGAAGGTAATCTTGACATTGAACAATATCTTTCTCGCCGCCGGAGCGATGCTTGAGTTGGCGGACGCACCGGTGGACACAGATGAGTACATCGAGTCTCCCGATCCGGTTCCCATGCCGGTCTCAGGGCTGATCGAGCCGGAGACACCTGTCCAGTAGTAAAGCGTGTTGCCGGTGATCCCGACAGTCAACTTCTTGATCCACATATTCTTGACCCATCTCTCCGGGAAGTCGTAGTAGAGGGAGACATCGCGCAGACACAGGTAGTCGGCTTTCTCGACGTTGAAGTCGGAGGCACGGGAGAAGTTCCTGTTGCCATAGTCAGGGTCGTTCGGGAAGAATCTCGCGTACTTGGCGTTGTCGTCTCCAGGGTAGCGCCAGCAATCATAGACCATCTTGTCCAGATTGGAGTTGCAGTTGCCCAAAGTGCTCTGGAAGAAACGTGATTTCATGTAGTTGTAGATCGAATGACCGAGGGCGTAGTCAAGGTAGAACGAGAATGACAGGTTCTTGTACTTGAATGTGTTCATGATTCCGCCGATTGAGTGAGGCATCACGTTTCCGAGGCAGTACATGTCCTCCTGGTCGATCTGCTCCCTGCCGTCGGCCGTCTTCTTGGAGCCAGGACGGTTGCACCACTCGTAGTCACCGGCGTCCTTGCGTCCCTGGATGGACAGGCCGTCGGACCTGCGGTAGCCGTGCGACTGGCTGTCGTACAATGCGGCCGCGGCCTCGGCGTCATTCTGGAGAATATGTGAGATCTTATAGCCCCAGATGCGTCCGAGAGGCTCTCCGACAGCCGTGCCGCCGAAGCGCTCGCCGCTCTCTGACATGGTGTAGCCACCGATTCTCCAGGCGTCCTTGCCGTTGAGGTCGGTGTACTTGTACTCGTCCGGAAGCGACAGCACCTTGTTCTTGTTGAATGAATATGTAAGGCCGGTGCTCCAAGTGAAATTCTTGGTCTGGATGTTGACAGAGTTCAGTTCGATCTCGAATCCGTAGAACCTTGCGCTTCCGACGTTCGCCTTCACGGAGCCGAGGGATCCTGTGTCTGGAAGGGTGATGCTGAAGAGCATGTCGTCCGTCCTCTTGTTGTAGTAGTCCATCACGAGACGGAGACGGTCGTTGAAGAATCCGAGGTCAAGACCAAGGTCCAACTGGGTTGTGGTCTCCCATTTCATGTCTTTGTTCTGCATCGTGGAAGGCAGAAGGGTTGACTGCCCGCCATACAGAGACGAAGAGAACGCTCCGTAGGTGTCGTAGAGCCCGATTCCGTTGTTACCGGTCTGGCCGTAGGACGCGCGGAACTTGAATGTGTTCATCACGCTTTTGTCCACATCCCAGTACGGCTCCTCGGAGATGATCCATGCCAGCGATCCGGCCGGGAAGAATCCCCATCTGTTGCCCTCGGCGAACTTGGAGGAACCATCAGTCCTGACCGTGGCCGAGAAAATGTACCTGTTGTCGTAGTTGTAGTTGACACGACCGAAGTACGAGATGAGCACTTGCTTGGTGTCCTGGTTGGAGGCCGTGAAGTTGACTCCGGAATCCAGGATCGGAACCTTGTCGGAGACTGAGCCGGTGGCGTTGGCGGTAAGATACCAGTACCTCCATGACATATAGTCGTAGCCGGCGGTGGCGCTGATGTTATGCTTGCCGAACTCCTTGTCGTAGCTCAGGTAGGCGGTGAAGGAATCCTTCAGCGTCTCTGTCCTGGTCTCTGTTGTGGAACGGTCCGTGGAGATGTAGTTCATCGTGTTGCCGACCTGGCCGTAGGCGTAGTAGCTTCCACGGTAATTGTCGTCGAACACGGCGTACTGGGCTGTGGCCTTGAGGCCGTCGAAAATGCTCCACACGAGCTTGAAGTTGCCACCGAAGCGGTTCTGGGCCATCTCCCTGTCGTAGAAAGCATCGTAGAATGACGCTGACTGCTGGTTCTTGTTGCTTCCGCCTGTCACCCATCTTCCGTCCTCGTAGAACTCCTTGTTCACAGGGCTCATCATGAGGCCTCGTCCGATGGCGTTGAAATAGTTGCCGGTCAGCGGGTTCTTCACTGACCTTGAGAAGTCGAAAGTCGTCGACGCCTCCAGGTTCCTGGTGATGTTGAAGGACGTGTTGCCGTGCATGGTGAACAACTTGTAGCCGCTCATGGCCACCATGCCGTCATCCTGAAGGTAACTTACCGAGGCGGCGTACTTCATGTTTTGTGAACCGCCGTTCACTCCGACATATTCCTTGTGCCATAGCGCGTTGGTGAACCACTGGCTCTGCCAGTCGGTGTCGGTGAAGGTCAGCACCTTCTTCGGATTGATCGGGTCGTACATCCACTGCCAGCCGGACTGCAGCTCCTCGCCTTTCTCCATGTATCTGGTTGTGTAGATGTCCGTGCTCTTGTTGCCTGTTCCCGCGGCGTTGGCTCCGTCCAGAATCAACTGGCCGTTAGGGCCTTGCGCGATCGCGGGACGGACAAATGACAGGAACTCCTTGGCGTTCATCAGATCCCATCCGCGGGAAGGGGAGGACCAGCCTACCTGCGCGTCGAAAGTGATCCGTGGCTTCTCCCATGAATTGCCTTTCCTGGTCGTCACGAGAATCACACCATTGGAGGCGCGGGCTCCGTAGATGCCGGCCGAGGCTGCGTCCTTCAAGACCTCGATGGACTCTATGTCGTTAGGGTTGAGGTCGTCCATGTCCCTGGTCACGCCGTCCACGATGACGATAGGGTCGTTGCTCAAGGTGATCGAGGAACCTCCACGGATCAGAAAGCGTGGCGCATTTCCTGAGACCGTGTTGTTCGTGGCCACCCTGAGGCCGGTCACCTTTCCTTTGAGAGCGTCGCCGACGGAGGAGACAGGTGCGGCGTAGATGCTGTTGCCGTCCACCTTGGAGATGGCTGTGGTCAAGGTTTTTCTGGATTGGGTACCGTAGCCGACGACCACGACGTCATCCAGCACGTTGGCGTCCTCGGAGATCATCACATCGATCACCCCGCGTCCGTTGACCTTCTCATCGTGATTCTTGAAACCGATGAATGAATATTCCAGGACATCGTCGGCGTTGACTTCGATGGAGTACTTTCCGTCAAGGTTGGTGTTCGTGCCGATCGTCGTGCCTTTGACGAGGACACCGGCTCCGGCCAACGGCTCTCCCGAAGAGTCCTTCACCGTTCCTGTCACCTTGATGACATTTCCCTGTTTGGCCGCCGGCTGCTCGTAGGTCAGCACGACCGTGCTGTTTGTCATCTTGTAGCGGAATCCGGACACCTGATGTCCGAAAACGTCATCCAGTATGGACGCCAGAGACTCGTTCCTGGCGTTGATGCTGATGTCTCCCATCTCTTTCCGAGCCAAGGCTGACTCGTAGGAGAACAGGATTCCAGTCTTCTTCGTGAACTCTTCGGTGAAGGACTTCACAGTGGCGGACTTTACCGTCAGACTGAAACTGTAGGTCTTCCCGGTGTTTGTCTGGGCCGCCGAACCCGGCGCGAGGCCGAAGAACGTGGCCAGAACCACCGCAAGGACACCCAGTCTTAAATAGATTGATTGTCTCATGTTTTTGAGTAGTTATTATGTTTGGTACTTAGTCTTTATCCAAAGTCTTTCCGATGACCTTCAGGCGCACTCCTGTCAGTTCCTCGACCGCCTCCATGAGTTCGCCGGCGTCATCGGTGCGTTTGTAGTTGAGGTTGTATTTCTTCGTGGTGTCCACCGGTGACAAGGCCTGGACCTTGATTCCGTACATCCGCTCGATGTGCGAGATGATGCCGTCGATCGACACTTGCTGGAGCGTCACCTTGTTGTAATGCTGCACGATGTAAGGTTCGGCCGCCATAGGGGTGACCTCGATGTCTCCGGTCTTGGCGTCGAACTCGGCCATCTGATCCGGGGACAGCCTCACAAGTCCTACACCTTCAGGACTTTGCAGCCTGACGGATCCCCTTTCAAGGAGTACCGACACTTTGCCGGCCTCGCTGTCCGACTTGACGCAGAACGCGGTTCCAAGCACCTTCACTTCAATTCCCCGCGCCTTTACGACAAAAGGGTGGAGCGTGTCCCTGTGGACATCGAAATAGGCCTCGCCGGTCAGTTTCACGATCCGTTCGGACCGGTCCTTGGTGGAACCGTACAGGATCGACGAGTTCCTGCTCAGCCAGACCTTCGTGCTGTCATCCAGCATCATGGCCGACACGTCGTCGGAGATATTCGTGAATGTGGAATATTCCCGAAAGTAATCCGCGTCCGTCCGAAAGTGGCGGTAGGTGCCGGCTCCGCGGCGGCCACGGAAGCGGCTGCGAGCCAGGTCGCCTTGCGCCTCCGGCCTCTCCCTGATTGAACGGTGAATATCCCTCCGCTCTCCTCCGCGTCTATCCTTGCGTTGAGGCGGGACAGCATCTTGTCTGTGGCGTCGTCCCCGCCCAAGGCCGACGAGGCGTTGCGCATCGCTGACAAAGCGGCGAAATCCTCCCGGTTGGACTGACTTGCCTCCATCCACTCGACGAGGGCGGATTTCTCGTCGTCGGTCGCGGTTCCGCTGAGATAGCGGTGCGCGAGCCTGAGTATCTCTTCTGGAATTTCCATTTTCTGATCGCATTAATTATGTCTGTCAATTATTATACACACTTTATGAAGAAATCACCTAATGAAAACGTGATTATTTTCCGCAAAGGCATTTTTTGTCCTTGTCGAGACTTATGATTCGATTTTATTGACTATTTTTGCGCTCACCAAGGCTTTTTATGAACCGTACAGAATTAATAACCGGAATACAGAATGGCGACAGAGAGGCTTTCAACGACTTCTGCAAGGAAGAGTTGCCTGTGCTGATGTCGTATGCCAGGATCTTCCTGCCGGAGGAGTGGGCGGATGACGCTGTGCAGGATGTGCTGTTCTCGTTCTGGAAAAACCGTGAGAGACTGTCGGAAGGGACTTCGGCGAGGGGGTATCTTATGAAATCTGTCTATAACAGGGCGATGAACTATCTTAGGAAAGAGAATCTGTCGCGCCAGTACAAGGAATGGAATGATGCCCGGATCGCGGTTCTCTGCCTTGAGGGTGGTGATCCCGAGCGCAATCCAGTCATAAGGAACCTGTTCGACAAGGACTTGAGGAAGAATCTCGAGGATGCCATCACCAGCCTGCCGCCCAAGTGCCGCGAGGTCTTCATGATGAGCTACATCGAAGACCTTCCGAACAAGGACATCAGCGCGAGGCTCGGGATCTCCCTCAGCACCGTTGAGAACCACATATATTCCGCGTTGAAGCAGCTTAGGGTGGCGTTGGCCAAGGACAAAGCCTTCCTGCTGTTCACCCTTCTGCCTTATCTGGGCGACCTTCTGGACGGAATGCCGGACTGAAATCAAATCATCAAATTTTTATGAATATGAAAGGATATATTCTTTTGGCGTCATTGCTGCTTCCCGCGGCGCTGATGGCGCAGCCGGCGACCTCCGGACAGTACACTTACACCGGAGCGCCCGTTAACCTTACCGAGCACACGTTCAAGTGCGACCATCTGCTCAAGCTTCAGGGCACCGACAAGGAGGCTTACCAGGGGATGGACATCTGGGGAGACTACATCTTCAGCTGCCAGAACTCCGGTTGGCTGACCGTCTATAAGATTGACGGAGAGAAGATCACCAGAGAGTGCAAGCCGTTCAAACTTGCCAGCTACGACAAGGTGAACCATGCCAATGTGGCCACTTTCGGCCGCACGTTCTATGACAAGGATGACCGTTTCCCGCTTCTGTACGTAAGCCAGTGCAACAGGAATCCGATCAACGGACGCAAGGACGTGCTTTACGTCGAGCGTGTAGCCAATGATCTCAAGTCATCCGAACTGGTCCAGACGATCTACTTCAAGGACACCGACCATCTTTTTGGCTACGCCCTTCAGTGGGTCATCGATCCTGACAACAATTACCTTTACGGTTACGGCAACACAGTTGACAACACCAACGCCCTGAACCGTCACCGCATCGTGAAGTTCCGCATCCCGAAACTGAACGAGTCCACGGACGGCCTCGTGACCCTGACAAAGGATGATTTGTTGGAGAATTATCTGATCGAGGACACCTACCAGACTCATTTCAATCCGATCGGCCAGGGCCTTTTCATCAAGAACGGCCAGCTTTTCATGCCTACCGGTTTCGGTAAGGAGAAGCAGCCTTCGATCCTCTACGTCTGGAATCTGAACACCCGCACCATGCAGAATGTCATCGATTTGACGAAAGCCACCTTCGGTGAGCTCGAGGACTGCGCCTACTACAAGGGCGACCTCTACATCCAGGCCCAGGGCGATCTGTTCAGGCTCACTTTCTGATTCCCTACGCTTCGGGTGCTGTAGAAGCGCGAATCACAATGAATCCCGCTCGTGGAAGGACATCTGCCTCTCTGCAAGCGGGATTCTTGAATATACTCGCTCGTGGCGTCTGTCAACGTTTCCCTTTGAAGAAGTCGGTCATCAGGGCGGAGCACTCCTCGGCGAGGACTCCGGCCTGAACCTGTGTCTTGGGGTGGAGCAGGGAAGGGGAGTACAATGAATATCCCCGCTTGGGATCGAGTGCTCCATAGACTATGCGGCCGATCTGTGCCCAGTTCAGCGCGCTGGAGCACATGTTGCACGGCTCCACGGTGACGTACAGTGTGCAGTCATTCAGATATTTACCGCCGACGGCTTCTGTGGCGGCGGTGATGGCGATCATCTCGGCGTGCGCCGTGGGGTCATGGAGCCTTTCGGTCATGTTGTGGCCCCGGGCTATGATCCTGCCACGGCATACTATCACCGCCCCGATGGGGATCTCGTCCTCCTCAAAGGCCAGCTGAGCTTCCTTGAGGGCTTCCGTCATGTATTTCTCGTCGATGTCCATAATGAATAAGCTCAACAAAAAAGACAGGCCTGATAGACCTGTCTCTAAACGTCGTCAGACTGACTTGACTACCACCTGTCCTCAGATGATACTGTCAGCTTCTTGCGTCCGTGGCGGCGACGGGAAGCGAGTACGCGGCGACCGTTGGCGGTGGCCATTCTCTCACGGAATCCGTGCTTGTTCACGCGCTTGCGTCTGGATGGTTGAAATGTCCTTTTCATATCTACTAATTTTTTATATATTCCAAAACGGACTGCAAATTTAATCCTTTTGCCCGTAATTTCAAAATATTTTTGTATCTTGGATTCAGAAGCTGTTTTTCAATGGAAAAATTAATTGTCAGCAACGACACTTTCTTCGAGGAGGTCATCGCCTTGCTGCGGGAAGGAAAGAAGGTCACGGTCCCCGCGAAAGGGGAGAGCATGCTTCCGTTCATAGTCGGCGGAGTTGACTCGGTGGTTCTTGAGGGGGTCGATGGAGGATCGCCGGCGGGAACCGTCCTGAGGACAGCCAATGTCGGCGATCATTTCCTCGTCAGTGGCCTCTGGATTCCCCATCCTCAGATTCTCGCGTACCGTACCGCTGAACAAGGTTTTCCCCTGCGGCACGTAGGACAGGTTGTGGCGCGTGGCCTGTGACGCCGGAACCTCACTGCTCAGCTCGACCGTAGGGTTCTGAATCTGAGCCACAAGCTGAAGAAACGTGGTCACATAGCCTGCCGCGAACCCGCTCTGTACCGCGGCAGCCGACTCTTAGGTGTGTGAATATCCTCGCACCTGGAACGCCAACTCGCTGGCTGTCAGATGGATGATGTTTCAGGTGCGCGTCGCTTTTCACACCTGGAAGTCCGGAACACCAACAGAACGCTTTGTACTGAGGCATAAGCCTGAAATTATTTCACATAAGAAACTCCGACATATCCTTGCCGGCGAGGAGGCCGTCACGGATCTCGGTGGAGGAGATGTCCACTATGGGCGCGTCTATGACCTCTATGTTGTAGGAGCGGATGAGGGTTTCCTCAAGGCTTCTCATTCCGTCTGGGACAATCTCTTCGGAATCAAGGACATAGGGTGCGGGGAAATCCTTGCACTCCTCGATCAGCTGACGCTTGATGCTGTCCACGTCGTAGCCTTTGCGCGGATAGACAGTCACACCATATTCAGAAAGAATTCTCGGAAAATCTCTCCAGCGGCGGATGCTCTGAAGGTTGTCGGCGCCGATGACAAGCGTGAAGTCGTTGTCCGGCTCCCGCTGCTTGAGCGCGTCAAGAGTCCTGATCGTGTAGTGCGGCGGATCCATCCTGAGCTCGATGTCGTCCACCCAGACGTGCAGCTCAGGGTGACGCTTGACGGCGGCCACGGCAGCCTCGTAGCGGCTCTCGCCGGATTCGGCGCTGATTGAATCCTTCAGAGGGTTCTTCGGGGACACAACGAGATACACCCAGTCATATTCCTTCTCCCTGGTAAGGTACTCCATTATGGCCTGATGACCGATGTGCAGGGGATTGAAAGACCCCGAGTAGACGGCTATCTTCACGGATTCCTTAGATGAATGTTGAGTAGTTCAGCTTTCCATCGTCAAGAAAGTCCTCGACAACCTTTTCCACCTCGGCGAACGCGGTCTTTAGGTCATCGTTGACAAGCACATAGTCGAATTTCGGAGCGTAGGTCATCTCCTCGGCCGCCTTGGCGACACGCTCCTCGATGGCCTCCGGGGAGTCGGTTCCTCTTTTGATGAGCCTTTCCCTTAGAGCCTCCACGGACGGAGCCTGGACGAATATGGACAGAGCCTTGTCTCCGAAATATTTCTTGAGATTGACTCCTCCCTTCACATCGACATCGAATATGATGACGTGGCCGGCCGCCCATATTCTTTCGACCTCAGACTTGAGAGTCCCGTAGAAATGATCCTCGTAAACTTCCTCATATTCAACGAAAGAGTCCTTGGTGATCAGCTCGCGGAACTTCTCCGGGGTGACGAAGTGATATTCCTTGCCGTCCCGCTCGGCGCCGCGCGGAGCCCTTGAGGTGGCGGAGATCGAGAACTCCATCTGATCCTTGTATATTCCAAGAATATGGTTGACTATCGTGCTTTTGCCGGACCCCGACGGGGCGGAGAAGATCAATACTCTGTTGCTCATTTGATTTATGAATATTTTCGTGTGTCTGCAAAGGTATCATTTTTTGCGGAAAGTTCAGAATCTTCTGTGAAAATGTGAGGAAATATGCCCGTAATTCTCTCAGCCAACGGCCGTACCGGGTGGTTAAACGTTTTAGCAAAATAATTGATTATTAAAAAATTATGTTTATATTAGCCCCCGCTTTGGTAAGTGGCGAACAATAAGTTGCTACCGGGCAAGATGTTGTTTGTATTTCTTGAACAACTTTTTAAGTGAAGATTTATATACGATTGACAGGTATGTATAGTAGATGTTTGACCACTGTCCTTTCGGCTTTGCTGGCGTTTTCCGCTTGGGAGATGCCGACGCTTTGCGGTGGCGGAGACGCTCTCGCGCGGACGCAGGACCCGCAGGGGAGACTTGTGAAAGGAACCGTCACCTCGAATGACGGCGAGCCTCTGGCCGGGGCTTTTGTCTATGTGAAGAACTCAAAACTGGGTGTGAACACCGATCTTGACGGGCATTACGAGATAGCGGCCCCGGTGGAAGGAAAAAGCTATGTGCTTGTCTTCCAGTTTCTTGGTATGACCACCAAAGAGTTTACGGTCTCCGGGCCGAAGACCTTGAATGTCAGCCTTATGGACGATTCAAGCCTTGAGGAGGCTGTCATCGTCGGAGCCTATGGTGTCAAGCAGAAAAAGGAGGATATGATCGGCAGCGCCTTTCAGGTCAACGCCGACGCTCTCAAGGACAAGCCTAAGGCCAGGATTGACAATATCCTGAACGGACTTGTGCCGGGACTCCTTGTGGAGAACAATACCGATGCGGCCGGTTCGACAAGAGGCCGTCTTAATGTAAGGGTCCGCGGCAACGCCTCCCTGTCGGCTTCCAACGAGCCGCTGTGGATAATTGACGGCGTGCCTACCTACACGGGTGGAAGAACCAACCTGATGCCTGGAATGTCCACCTCTGTCTCACCTCTTTCATTGATCGATCCCAACGACATCGAGAGCATAACCGTCCTCAAGGACGCGGACCAGACCACGATCTACGGAGCCAACGGCGCGAACGGAGTCATCCTCGTCACGACCAAGAGGGGAGTGGCCGGGAATATGCCGCTGAAGGTCTCGGCTACAGTCAATTATGGAGTGGCCGCTCCTGACAAAAGCACGATGGTCAAGGTGATGAACGCCTCGCAGTACCTTGAGGTGGCGAAGGAAGCGTGGGTCAACGGCGGCAACAAGATGTCCGACTTCCCTTACCAGGACAACGACTACAACTCCTACAGCACCACCTCGACCGATTGGTTCAATGAATATATAGGGTTGGGTTCGACGCTTTATGCCTCTCTGTCCCTCTCGACCGGTACCAAGAAGGCCAAGACCTACGTCTCAGGATCATATTACCGCAACGAGAACACTGTCAAGGCCGATGAGTCCCAAAGGTTCTATCTCAGGATGAATCAGGACTATGACCTTACCGAGCGTCTGAAAATGGGCGTTTCGCTTATGGCGACCTACAACAACGATGATCTTTTCCCTCTCAGCTATGAGTATCTGGAAAACCTTCCGATCTTCTCTCCGTACCTGGAGGACGGCAAGACCTGCAGGCTTTACAACAAGATCTGGAGCGACACGGGCAAGGATTTTATAATGAAGAAGTTCCTCGGCAACAAGCTGCCGAACAGGGAGTACAACGACAACATCCAGAACTCCCTGAAGACCATCGGCAACTTCAAGCTGGACTGGACCATCATCGACGGCCTCAAGTTATCAAGCGTGTTCGGGGTCGAGTACCAGCACCATCACGGAAGTCTGTACTATTCCCGTCAGACATTGGCCGGGATGCTGGACGGCAAGCCTGTCGGAGAGTCCCGCAGGGAGGACGCCACCTATTTCAACTGGACAAACACCAACAAACTGGACTTCTCCAAGAAGTTCGGAAGGCACTCCGTAGGCGTTTACGCGGGTCTTGAACTTCATCATTCCGGCTACAACACCGCCTACGCCTCCGGTTCGGGCTTTATGAACGACCACATCAAGGAGATCAGTTATGCCGAGAAGGACACTCGTACCGGCGGCAGCTCGGCCTCGGTCTCAAGGACGATGTCCTATTTCGCGAGGGGAACATATTCCTACGACTCACGGTATTATATTTCCGCCAACTTCCGCCGTGACGGCAACTCGTCTTTCGGCAAGTACAAGAGATGGGCGCGGTTCTGGTCGGTAGGCGCTTCCTGGAACATCCACAAGGAGGCGTTCTACGATGTGGACTGGCTGAAGGTGATGAAACTCAAGGCTACCTATGGCACGTCCGGGAACTCCAGGATCGACACCTCGGTCGCCGCGGGGGCATATTCCTACGATGATTCCTATTCTTACATCGGTGTGACCGGGGCCACGCTTTCCACCGTGCCGAATCCGGGTCTTTCCTGGGAGACGACCAGAATGATCAATCTCGGTCTGGACGCCCAGATCGGCAGGGTACTGGATGTCGAGGTCGAGTACTACAACAATGTCACGAAGGATCTCCTCAGCAGGATCTATGTCTCCAGGACAATCTCGGATGACAGGATCTACGCTAACGTTGGGCGGATCAGGAACTCCGGATTCGAGATCAACCTTACCAGCCACAACATCGCCCGCAAGGATTTCGAGTGGAACACGACGCTCAACTTCTCGCGCAACTCCAACAAGATCCTTGAATTGTACAACGGCATCCAGACCGGGTTCACCAACAGTGTCTGGAAGGAAGGCTATGACTCAAACACTTGGTACCTTGTGCGTTGGGCTGGTGTCGATCCTGCGGACGGAATGCCGATGTGGTACGACAAGGATGGGAATCTGACAAAGACATATTCCACAGACGACCGTGTGGCGGACAAGAGCGCGACACCGATCGGTTTCGGAGGGTTGATCAATAATCTCACGTACGGGAACTGGTCGCTTTCGTTCCAGATCAACTATGTGATCGGAGGGTATTCACTTCCGACGTATGCCTCAAGGTTCATCAAGGATGGCTACGACATCACCTCCGGCAACCAGGCTGTCGAGGTCTATTACTACCGTTGGACGACTCCAGGCGAGGCTTCCCGGTACCCGATCGCGTCGCAGAAGACAACCAGTTCGGCAAGGTACTCGACAAGGTTCCTCTACAGCAAGACGAACTTCAACCTGAGCAATCTCACCTTGTCCTACAGGTTGCCCAAGCCGGTGATCTCCAAACTGAAAGTGGAGGGGGCGACCGCCACGCTGATCTGCGACAACCTCTATCTTTTCACTCCGGGCCAGAGCCGGAAGTACAACTCGTACAAGACCCTCAGCAACGGCTACCCTGTGACCAGGACCATCACCCTTGGCCTTAACGTTTCATTCTGATGACAGCACTATGATGAAGACAATATATTCAAAGATAATGACTTTGGCCGCCGTGGCCACGCTTTCGGCCTCCTGCGGCTTCCTTGAGGTGGAGCAGGTGGGCAAGAGCGACATTGACACCTATTTCTCGGAAGTCTCGGCTCTCCAGCCGGCTCTGAACGGATGTTACCATCTGTTATATTCATTCTACGACAGGGAGATGCTGGCCTATCCGGAGGTCACCGGCGACCTTGTGGATCTTTCCTCCAACAACGCGACCTGGACGAACCAGTACAATTTCATCTCCACCTATCTTGAGGAGACGACGGCTGTGGGTTACATCTGGAAACTGGGATATTCAGTCATCCAGAACGTTAACTACATCATCACCTACGCTCCGGACCTGAGGAAAAAGAACCCTGACAGCGCATCCGTGATCGACAACATCCTGGCCCAGGCCTATTTCCTGCGCGCCCTGGCGCACCTGGACATCTGCCTCACCTATGCCCAGAACTACACGTACACATCTGACGCGTCGCACCTCGGTGTCCCGGTGATGACCAGCATTCCGGTCGTGACCGACAAGATGAGGCGAAGCACGGTGCGGGAAGTATATTCCCAGATCATCGCCGATCTGGAAAAGGCTCTCTCGACATTCACGGCGGACTATTCTTTCAATGAATATTTTGCCTCTCCGGCCGCCTGCAAGGCCCTTATGGCGCGGGTCTATCTCTATATGAATGAATATTCCAGGGCCGCCTCCTTGTCCGCCGAAGTGATGCAGGAGTTCCCTCTGACTGCGCGCGAGAAGTACAGGAATATGTTCGTGAACGTGGCGACGCGGGGAGGGGAGTCCATTCTCCGGCTCAATGGGTACGATCAGTCGGATTTCATCAGCGACCTTTACTATTACGAGAGTCCGTCCGCAAGGCCTTCCGCCAAGTTGAAGGAACTCTTCACCGATGATCGTGACGTTCGTCTTACGCTGTTCCGCCACACCGCGAACAGCGGCCAGACCGGCCAGGCGGTGGACTACGACAATGTCTGTATGAAGTTCTACTGCACCGACGAGACGACCAACAAACTGGACAGGCACTTCGATCCGTTCATCCTGAGGTCGTCGGAGATGTACTTGATCAACGCCGAGGCGAATTACGAACTTGGCAACACATCTGTGGCTGCCGATGACATCAAGGCCTTGGAGGCCAGGGCTTTGGGCGTGGATGCCTCTGAGGTTGTGATTGACTTGGCCTCTTTGGAACTGACCATCCAGAATGAGAGGATGAAGGAACTCTGCTTCGAGGGGCACCGTCTTTTCGACATCAGCCGCCGTCACGAGAATCTCAGCCGCTCCCGCAACTCGACCTCATCCGTCTTGTTCCTGAAATATCCTGACTACCGTTTTGTCCTCCCGATTCCGTACCTGGAGCTTGAGTCCAATCCGGAGATGGAACAGAATCCTTCATCTAATTGATGGTTAATATATTGACAATGAATATGAAAAAGAATATATTGCTGATGGCTTTGTCAGCCGTTCTGGCTGTTTCCTGCACGAAGGAACTGCCGCTTTATGACACTCCGTTCTTCAGCATCGCCACCCAGGACGGCGCTTCGACCGCCGTTGTCGGCTCGGATGTCGAGAATGTCAACACCTATTATGTCACGATGAGTTCCGTCTCCCGTGGCGATAACGCTGTCGTTGATTTCACGGTCACTCCTGGTGCAGGGCTTAAGGAAGGCGTTGACTATGAGATCGTCACACAAGGCTCGTCGCTGACATTCCTGCCGGGAATCTACAGGATGCCGATCCGTGTACGCTGGAAGGAGCATTCGCTGGACGATTCCGCCGACAACACCCTGACCATCGCCCTGACCGGAGGAACGGACGGTTTCTGTCTCGGAATGCCTGGACCAGATGCCAAGTTCAGCAGACTGGTCATCACAAAGAAGAATCTTTACAATTAATTATTAATGGTTTTATCGTTATGAAAACTGCTAAATTTCTGTGCGCCGCGGCTATTGCCGCTTTGACAGCGCTCGTCTCCTGCAACAAGGACCCAGACATCCCTGAACCCCTCGTGAAGAGTTTCGGTTTTTATGCTTCCGACAACGTCGGCCGGATTGATTCTGACTGCGTGGGAGCGGTCTCCGGTACAGAGATCACCGTGGGCGTGCCTCCGACAACCGACCTTAGTGAGCTTGTGGCGCGTTTTACCACGAATGATGGCAATATCGTGTCTGTCGGCGGAGTCGCTTTGATTTCCGGGCAGACTGTACAGGACTATTCCGCACCAGTCTCTCTTAAGGTTGAGGATGAGGAACTTAAAGCCAGCGTGCTTTACACTGTCAAAGTCAGTCTTAATCCGGACTCCGATCCGAAACTGACATCGTTCAAGTTCGAGTTGGTGAATAATCTTGAGGCCGTCGGAGAGGACATCGAAGGTGAGATTTCCGGAGACGCCATATCCGTGCCGATGATCAAGGCTGCCGACAAGACCAAACTCGTGGCCACATTCACAACCACTCCTACCAACGTTGTCAAGGTTGGTGACGCTGTTCAGGTCAGCGGTGAGACGGCCAATGACTTCACGAATCCGGTTGACTACATAGTCTCCAACAGCGACGGCAGCAAGAGTGCGCTCTACTCCGTGTCGATCAGGACTGTGAACGGAAAGTTGGAGCCGATCGTGACATATTCGGAGCGTCCGGTATTTTCGGGAGCGGTTCTTCGCGTCGATCCATCTGACAAGTCTCCGTACATTGGATTCAAGGAAAGAGAGGTCAAGGATTCTGAGTCAGTATCCGCTGAGAAGATGACCGTTGTCAAGTATGTTGATGGTGCTTGGAGCACTGTGGGAAGCGCTGGATTCAGCAAGAATGTGAACAGTTCCCACTATGACTTTGACATCACGAAAGAAGGTACTCCGTATGTGGCTTATGCTAATGCTGAGGTTTCCCCTAAGAATGCCCAGGTAATGAAATATGATGGCGGTTGGAAAGTTGTGGGAGAAGAAAACACAAGCGATATGCTTTCAAATTATGTCGGTCTTGCGGCATTCTCTGACAATAACATTGTCGTGACGCAAATTAACGGTAACGCTAAGAGCACATTCTCTAATCGTACCTTGGTGGCGTCTGTGTTCAATGGATCTTGGAACAATCAGGAAACCAATCTGGCCAAGACCCAGGTTTATGCCAAGGCTTCCTGCAAGGCTGGAGAGACTGCTTATGTGCTCGCCATACGCCGAGGAAAATCGGACGGCGTGAACTATGGTCATGATGTCTTGGCCTATAATGGTGGCAATTGGTCCTCCTTACGCTCAAATTATGTGAGGGAAGGCGCTACACAGACAGGCACCTACGTCTATGATATCACGGCAGCTGAGGATGGATCTGTTTATATTCTCACAGCTGATAACGCGTCCGACGGATCCGCCTATCATTTTGTTGTCGAAAAGTACAACCCTACAACCAAAGATTGGTCTGTGGTCGGAGGCTCTTTCTATCCTTATGTCCACGCTGATTCTCACGACAGGGCTAAGATCGCTGTCGCTCCTGACGGAACAATTTATCTTCTGTATCTGGATAACAAGAGCAATGCGCTGAACCTTACATGGTTCGACTCTGAAACAAAACAGTGGGCAGATCCGTTGCTGGTTGCGAATGAGAAAGCGACTGATCCTTGCATCGCCTTCACGACATCAGGTGTGGGCTACATCGCTTTCACTGACGCCAACAATGCTGAGAAAGTATTCATTTACAGATAGTCTCTGTGCCTTTTTGATGGTGGCGCTGTTCCTTGGGGCGGCGCCATCTTCATATTCACGTCCCTTGAGGGTCGCTTTCGTGGGGGATCCGCAGGCGGACGGAACGCTGCAACTTGAATATTGCCGTAAAACCATCTACAAGGAACTTCGTGAGAGGAAAGACCTTGATCTGGTGATAGTTCTGGGAGATCTGGTGAACGACGATGTCTCGCTTTTGGAACCGACCAAAGCCAGTCTGGATTCCCTGCCTTGCCCTTGGCTCTGCGTGCCGGGCAACCACGACCGTGATGTCTATCCGAAGGTTGACGGCCGGAAGCGGCCCCGGGACATCAGCACCTACCGCAAAGTGATCGGCTACGAGGACACGACTTTCGTCAAGGGCGGCATCCGCTTCATCCTGATGAACGATGTGAGGCTCGGAGGGAAGGAATATGAGGGCGGCTTCCGCAATTCGCAGAAGGTTTGGCTTGACTCTGTCCTGAGGGCGACACCAAGGAATATGCTCGCGGTGCTGTCCGTGCATATTCCCGTCACACAGTTCGCCGCCAAAGATTCCTTGTCCGCCATTCTGTCAGTTCATCCGAATATCCTTGTGATGAGCGGGCATACGCACAAGGTCGAAAGGAAATACCTTTATCTGGAAAATGCCGGAGCGGCCTCCGGTATGTTCAGTACCACTGGCAACGATGATCGGGAAATCCCTGAGGTTCAGGTCGGTGCGACTTGCGGACTGTTCTGGCTTGGAGTTCGTGGCGAGGACGGATTCCCGGATGCCACGATGGCTTGTGGCGCTCCGAGAGGTTACTTTGTCGCTGATTTCAAGCGGAACGGGAAATATTCATTGGCATATAAAGCTGTGCTTAGGGACGATGTCGCCTCGGTCTGGGTGTCGGGTGATTCCACACTCATAGTCAACGTTTTCGGTGGAGCACCGGACGGGCGTGTCTCGGTCAGGATTCCAGGACCCAAAGGGTGGCTGTCTGCTTCCCGTGAGGAAAGGCCTGCTCCTGAAGCCCTTGCGGTCATTGAACGGAACAAGTCAATTCCACGGAAAATCGGAAAGGTGCGTAATCCTGAATATCTTCCGATGAGAAAGACGAACTCTCCTCATGTATGGTCCCGGGTTCTTGGCTCTGATGTTGATGTTCTCAAGGTCGGTACAGTAAAGATCCGCTACCGTGATCCAGTGATGAGATTCACGATTCAGGCCGATGTAAAACGTTGCCCGTAGGCTAATTCACTAAAAATGCTTATTTTTGCAGCCGGGAAAGTTGTTCGTGTTCCTTCCAATGTGTGGAGCCGCTTCTTCCCGGTTTGTTTTTTGTCTAAAGAAAGGCAGTTTTGGCAAGGAAAAAGCAAAGTTCTTCTGTTCCGGATCCGGAATATCTTAAAATGCGCAAGGCTTCCCTCCGGCGCACTCATCGTCAGGTGATCTACCTGAACGATAAGGAATTAGCTGCCGTGAAGGAGTATTGTGACCGTTTCGGTGTCAAGGAACGTTCCACAATCTTCCGCGAAGCCGCGATGGAGCGCATCCTTGCCCAGCTGGACGACAGCCATCCGACGCTGTTCTGATGAACAGCGTCGGATTCTCCGACCTTCCTAACCCCCTGCACCCCCTTCCAGGGGGACGAACGGCCTTCCGGCCGGCCGGCAGAAGCCGCCTTGTCGCTTCGCTCCGGAAGTTCTGATGAACAGCGTCGGATTCTCCGACCTTCCTAACCCCCTGCACCCCCTTCCAGGGGGACGAACGGCCTTCCGGCCGGCCGGCAGAAGCCGCCTTGTCGCTTCGCTCCGGAAGTTCTGATGAACAGCGTCGGATTCTCCGACCTTCCTAACCCCCTGCACCCCCTTCCAGGGGGACGAACGGCCTTCCGGCCGGCCGGCAGAAGCCGCCTTGTCGCTTCGCTCCGGAAGTTCTGATGTCGGCTCTGCACGAACCTCCAGACACGTACGTCGTGCCGCCATATTCATAAAAGCCAGTCACTGGAGTGGCGACGGCTTCCCCGTTTTCGCCACACCATAGGAACTGCCGCCACAATTTTATGTTTTTTATGAATAATTACGTTTTTGTGAGCGATCTTCGTGAACCGTCATATTCAAGTAAACCAGGGACTTGAGACGAGTGTGGCTGCCGGTGGGTGATGTTTGCAGAACTCGCCAAGCCTGAATGAAAGAAGTTGACTAAAACAGCGGACTTGAGCGAAGTGACCGAGAATGTAAACCCATTCACTATGCATCTTCGGATCTGGTACAAAGTGACTGAAGGCGGCGAATATTACAATGTGACTGGCGGTAACTAATATCACAAAGTGATTGGATGTGGCGAATGTAAAGGTCACCCTCTTTATAAAAGTGTGATTAACAATACATAAAAAACAAGGGTCCTATATAGGAGTTGGCTAACATTTCTCTTATAACG
>OIZS01000079.1_pt1 | contig 55132 bp, 45 predicted proteins | sample 1588641 | NCBI WGS metagenome assembly OIZS01 (sample SAMN03283240) | human gut metagenome | biome: human-associated habitat; material: feces | host: Homo sapiens | place: Peru | collected 2012
ATAGCTTTTCAATAGCAATTCGGTACATACATGCACCTCCGTCATCATAATGTAAATAAAGTACATCATACAATTTCAAAAAATGCAATGAGTTTTGGTCTCAAAACAACACTTTTTACAGCGATCAAAGTCGATAAATTTCACTATATTCTGGCAGAAATTAAAATGCAAGCGATGCCTGGTAGGTTTTCCGAGCACCGCTTGCGTATAGCTTTATTTAGTCAGCAACAAATCAATTCACTTTTGAGGATTTCTGCTGCACGATTGCGGGTGCTGTTCATAGCTCCGACCCATGCCATTTGGACTGTTGTGCACTCCGATAATGGCGTCCCAATGAAGGCTAAAAACATACTATACCAATGCTATGATCTTGGTGTACAAACACACTACTCTCGCCCTAGACAGAGTAATGATAATGCCTATATTGAGTCTTCATTTGCGCTTTTAAAGCATTGCCACACTATGAATACCAAAGAGCTTTAGAACCCTTGAAGAAGCACGCTTATGGTGCAAAAAATTTTATACTTGGTATAACGAAAAGCACCTTCATAGTGGTATTTGCTATATAACACCTTCTAAGTGCCATGCAGGCCAAGGACCTGCCATTATGGAAAGGCGTAATGAATTTATTTCCACGCTCAAGCAAGGTGACTGTGAAGTTACTGCTATGTAGCGTCTTAAGTTTCATAAGATGCCCGCAAAAGTCACTCTCATGAACTTTAGAACTAAACGAGACAAGATAGCTAGCCAAATAAAGAACAAGAACACCTAGGAAACGACGTTAACCACATTGACGAGGCGGCTTAAACCGCCAAGTGTGGTATGTAGTAATTTTTGGTCAAAACTAGCTTGACTTATACCAGTATACCGATTACCCAAAACAGAATTTTGGGACTTAGGAACTTCTAACGCCCACAACCAATGCTTTCAAGCACCTTGATTCGTCCCGATAACGCCCATACAGTCCAAACCAAGAATACCCCAACCGCAGTACACATAATTTCCGGACGAGATAAAGCAAACTCTGCATCCCATTCTAACAAGAGTGCATATGCTCCTAGTAAAAATGAACTACCAACGATTGCCGCCGTAGTTCTTTTTAGGACTAAAGGCAATAACGCAGCTACACTTGGCGCCACTAGTGAACACCATAAATCTGCATCCTTAAAATATAACATGGTTTTAAGTTCGAGCGTTCGATCTGTCGCCCAAAACAATAATGGCAACCGCCAAGAGAGTATGGCAAGAATAACTAAGGACCAAGCTTTTTTGCGTTTAAATGAAACATACATTTTTAACAAAGCTTCTTCCGCTGCTTTAGCTTGGGCTGCTTTAGCTTGGGCTGCTTTAGCTTGGGCTGCTTTAGCTTGGGCTTCCTTAGCTTGAGCCACTTTTTCTTTTGCTTCCTCTGCTCGAGCTACTCGTGCTTCCTGCGCTTTTTTCGCTTCTAACTCTTTAGTTTCTATTTCATTTATTGATGTTTCGATTTCATTTATTGAGGTTTCGATTTCTTTTGTTGCTTCAGGTTCTTTGTTTTCTTTTGTTATTAGCTCATTAGCTTCGGTTGAAAGGAAGGGCTTTGGTTGCCATGAAGTTACTAGCTCTTTGTTTTTACTAGCGCTTGCGGCCGTAGTTTTACTAACTTGTTTAACCGAAGTTTGGGCGTGTGAAGCCACAGAAGTTAAGGCCTGCAAATTAGCTTCAACTTGTGTAGTACTTACATCATTTAAGGTTGAAGCTTTAGTCTGAGTTTGAGTTTGTGATTGAGCCGGGTCAAGGCCGCTTTTAGCCTGGTTTACCAAAGATTTTATCTCCTCTTAAAAACCACGTTAAAGCCTTTAAAGGCCATGCATTTAGGGCAGTTTAACCTGATATTTAGGGCGTTTTGCTTTTGAATTAGTATCCTAAAATTTAAAGCTCTTATGCCTTAAGTTTGCTCCTAAAACAAGCAACATACTCCATGCCACTCATCCGTTACCAAATACCCCAAAAATTAGCTTCAACTTTAGGCTCAAGCCACACTTAATACCAAGAAGCAGCGTTGCCAGCAATAATGATCACCCAAGTCACGGTAGTTAAAGTCAACATTAAAAATACTGCCGCACTTCCCATATCTTTAGCGCGGCCAGAAAGTGGATGACGTTCATCGCTTATTCTATCTACCACCGCTTCGATTGCTGAATTTAAAATTTCAGCTAGTAAAATTAAAAAAGGACAAGCGACCAATAAAACTAACTGTGTAGCTCCGTGAGCTACAAATGGAGCGGCAATCCAAAGAATTAACGCTAAAATACAATCTTGTCTAAACGCAGCTTCATATTTTAAAGCCGCTTTAAAACCCATCATACTGTAAATCCCAGCGTTCATAATACGTTTAAGCCCGGTAGTTCCTGGTTTAGCCATAATCCTTCTCCTAAAATCTTTGGTCACACCATAGCAATTTGTGTTTTAAATTCTTGCTATTATAGCACCTCTAAGCCAAGCGCCTCAGCATCCTTTACGTAGTTCAACTAAATACTTTTAGCGTAATTTAGAATTTTTGACTGCGCTAAATCGACCAAGCTCAGAATTTTCTTTCCTTTTCCGCCATGACAATGAATTTAATTCCTTAAAGCTCACCAAACATAAATTTTTTTTCCATTTCGTTCTTCTTACGGTAAAATACGCCGTTAAAATTATTCAATTCACTATTCACTATTTGTTTTTTACATCATAAATAGAGACTAGGCTCTAGTCTTAGAGATAAATCCACCAGACTAGAACATTTGCCTCTACAACCTTTTAATAAAGAGAAGCGTCTATGAATCCTTGGTCTATCATTGCTACTAGTGCCGTATTACTCGTAGGCAGTAACATTTTTATGAATTTTGCGTGGTATGGCCACCTAAAGACCATGGCTGGCAAACCTGTATTATACGCCATCCTTATTTCCTGGAGCTTGGCCTTCTTTGAATATTGCCTCATGATTCCAGCGAACCGCTTAGCTAGTACCTACCTTACTGTAGGGCAAATGAAAATCATGCAAGAAGCTATTACCCTGTCAGTATTTATCCCAATCTCACTCTTGTTTTTTGGGGAAAAGTGGAACTGGGATTACTTGTGGTCAGCAATATGTATCATGGGCGCTATCTTCTTTGCTTTTAGATCTAAAATTTTTGCTTAAGCCTCAACCATTGGCTTGAGCCATGGCGCCACTACTAAAAACAGGCGATTCTTGAGTTACGAAATTCTGGCTTTAGCTTAAATTCTTAAAGTTAAATTCAGAATTTCGCTTAACTAAATATCTTTCCTTAATTATCCACCACGCCTGCCAAAGGTAAGACCTACCAACTTACCATCAACGGCTATTGCGCTACAATCATCACATCACTTGCCACAATTTTATCGCCCTAACCCCATTCTCTCTGCTCTACGATGTTCTGACTCGTTTTTGCTGTTCCCATATCAAAAATATTAAAGCCAAACCTACGCTCTAATGCGCGAAACTTTTTTACGCCCTAAAGCACACGTTCTATTTTTTTTTAATTTGTGGCTGATTTTTTCTTTTTTTTATAGCTGTGCATATCTTTTTACCCCGCAAAGCCTTGAAATCCCAATCTTCACGCCTTTAAGGCGCAAATGTTTTTACCTCTTCCCCAAAAAATACCCAAAATTATTCACCATCTTTGGGGACAACTCAAAAATCAAGTACTTTATTGCATTTTTTTCCCAAGGTCGCACCTCTTACTTAAACACTTGCGTTACTCATTTGAAGTTTTCAGCCGTAATTTTGGAGTACTTACATTAGAGAAAATTTAAACCTCTGTTCGATTTTTTAAGTCCCTTACTAGTCTGGAATTGTCATTTAGAGAACCATCAAACAAATTTGAGTTTGGCTACCAAGTCTAAAAAAAAGAAAGAAAGTAAAAGGATGATAAGGAAGGAAAAAAGGATGATAAGAAAGAAAGAAAACGAAGCAATCTAATAATCTAATTTGACCTGTTTAGTTTTGAATTTGCTTTGATTGAATTTGGTTTGACGTTATTTTATTTGCCTCAAGGCTAGCAGTAAAAACCTTCTAGCCGATAAAAGAAAAAAACCACATTGAGGTTTGAGCTCCATGTGGTTTTTACAAGCATGAATCTGAGCCTTAAAAATACTCAAATGATAATTGCTTTGAACTAGTTTAAGTCAACCTAAGCGGTTACCTCTAGGCGTAATTAGTTAACCGTGGTATTTACTAAAAACTAAACTTGCATTGGTGCCACCAAAGCCAAAGCTATTTGACATCACGCATTCAAGTTCTTTTTCCATGGTCTTAGTTACAATTGGCATCCCTTCAGCATCAGGATCTAAGTTAGCAATGTTAATACTTGGAGCAATAAAGCCTTCGTTTAACATGATAAGTGAATAGATTGCTTCCTGAACCCCTGCCGCCCCTAAAGAGTGACCAGTTAAAGACTTAGTAGAACCAAGGAATGGAATGTTATCCCCAAAAGTCTGACGTACTGCTTCAAGTTCTCTAGTATCGCCAACCTTAGTAGAGGTACCATGAGTATTGATGTATTCAACCTTTAATGGACCGTTTTCAGGATGCAAGCCCGCCATAGCACCTTGCATACAACGTACTGCCCCTTCACCAGATGGAGCAACCATGTCGTAGCCATCAGAAGTTGCACTAAAGCCTGTAATTTCAGCGTAAATATGAGCCCCACGAGCTAAAGCATGTTCGAGCTCTTCAACTACGACCATCCCGCCACCGCCAGCGATTACAAAACCATCACGGTCGGCATCGTAAGTTCTAGATGCTGTTTCTGGAGCTTCGTTATACTTAGTGCTCAATGCGCCCATGCCGTCAAAAAGGCAAGCTAAAGTCCAATCAAGTTCTTCCCCACCACCTGCAAATACTACGTCTTGACGACCTAACATAATCTGTTCAGCCGCATTACCGATGCAGTGAGCTGAAGTAGAACAAGCAGAACTAATGCTATAGTTCACGCCTTTAATCTTAAATGGGGTAGCAAGACAAGCAGAAGTAGTTGAACCCATGCAACGAGTAACCTGGTATGGACCAACACGACGCACACCCTTTTCACGAAGGGTATCGCATGCTTCTACCTGATTGTGAGAAGATGCCCCACCTGAACCACAGATAAGACCAGTACGCACATTGGAAACTTGATCTAGAGTTAAACCAGAATCTGCTACTGCCTGCTGCATTGCTAAATAAGCATAAGCTGCCGCGTCGCCCATAAAACGCTTTACCTTGCGGTCAATTAATTCATCAGGGTTAAGTTTAACGTTACCCCAAACCTGGGATCTTAACCCCATGTCTCTAAATTGTTCTGAAAATGTGATACCAGATTTTCCGGCTTTGAGAGCTTCACGCACTTCCTGCACATTGTTGCCGATGCTTGAAACAATGCCCATACCAGTAATAACAGCTCTTCTCATATCTTTATCCTTTATTTTTAAAATCTGCAGTGCCTTCGACGTCGCGTGCTTAAACATGGCACCTAAATTCTCATTTACATTTATGAGACTAGGTCGAACACAGTGGCTAAAAAGATAGGGACTAACCCCTAAACCACAGATGATAGTTGTGTTATATTCACACGGCATAAAACCAAGCGGGATTATTTTAACATCATATCAATGTATTTTGTTTTTAAAAATCTAAAAATATAAATTTCCACGACCTACCTAACTTTTTTGCATGAAAATTTGAAATCAGCTCGTAGAATTCAAGAGCACTCCGCCTAATATGTGCGACCTAACTAACAGCAAATTACAATTGGTGGCGTTTAAGCTCAATCCCCCCAAAAAAACTTCCAACCTAGACTTTCTTTATATATCCATAAAACAGCAAACCAAAATCAACATCTTGATTTTTTTTCTTCTATCCTTACACTTGCTTGTTAAAATCACGTCTACACCATTTTAAATTGTGCGTAAAATTTTAAACGGTTCGTAACACTTAATCACAAACCAAACAAGCTGTAAAACTTAAAATTAAAAGCAGTAAAATACCAAGCTTCAAATTACACGCGCTAAATTTTGAACTAAGCTCAAAATAAAGTTCATGCTTTAAGCTTAAGCACTTAGCACTTATCACTTAGCAAAGCTAAAGATGGTTTAATCATAATAGTAAACCGACTAGAGATGACATATGCAATTTATTTATCCACCAACTTTCACACCTAGCGCCACTAAGATTACTTTCGCCCAACCTGACTTTGGCCCGAGCGGCATTCCCCATAGTGAAGTTTTTGGGGATGTTTATTTTTCTGATGCCGGTGGCGCTTCAGAAAAAGAACAGGTATTTGTCAAAGGAAATGGACTTCCTAAACGTTTAATGGAGTCACCGCTCCCAGAATTTGCCGTTGGTGAAACAGGTTTTGGGTCCGGCTTAAGCCTCCTCATGCTCATTAAGAACCTAAAAGAAGCAGGTTTTTGGGAGCCTCCAGCACCAGAAAATATAAGCTCTAGCCCCAAGGCCACGGCCCCAATCTCCGTTCACCCTAAAGAACTTATCTATCTTTCAACTGAGCTTTATCCTATGACGCGCGCCGATATGCGCAAGGCGCATCAAGTTTTTCCCGAAATCACCGCTGAATCGCAGGAATTACTTAACGCGTACGCTGAAACTAAACTTCACCTTGGCTTAAATGTATTAACTCCTTGGCCTCACACCAAAATCTATCTCTTAGTTGGTGATGTCTTAGAAACCTTACCTCAACTTGAGATAAGAAATGGCGGGATTGATGCTTGGTTTTTAGATGGCTTTTCTCCCCAAAAGGATCTTGCCATGTGGAGTCCTGAATGCGCCCAACAATTACAGCGCTTAAGTCGCCGTGGAGCTACCATTGCGACTTATACGGTGTCAGGTTTTGTGCGCCGTAATCTAATAGCAGCGGGATTTGCCGTCCAAAAAATTCCCGGATTTGGGCGTAAGAAAGAAATGTTAGCTGGAGTTTTAACTGAACTCAGCAAGAAGTCCCCCACCTCTATAGGTGGGGGAGGATGTCACACCTTATTAACGATTAAAGACTAGGTGTTTTTTTAACTTTACTAACACATAGATGTCCAAGCTAAATTCAGGTAATGTAGATGTGTTAATACATTGATGTTTTGATGTTTTGATGTTTTGATGTTTTGATGTTTTGATGTTTTTAAAGATTTTTAATATTAAAACAAAACTGTTGAATATTATTTTAAAAGCATTTTATAAGCGTTTAGCCCCCATTAATGTTTTTAAGGCAAGCATTTGGTAAAAAATAGCACGCCTTATTACTCTCGTATATGTTTACCTGAATTAGTCTTTTTGGGACCGATATTTAATTGACGGTCTTAAGTTACTTAACGGGAAAATTTGTGGCTCTTGTTTACAAGTCATCGGATCAAACGCCACAGTTTTGATTTTTTGGTCTTCCGCTAAAGATAGTTCTGGTAATTCCAGAAACTCATCTGACTGCCAATCATCGCCCCCACAAATGGAAGCAATATACTTCATTTGATATGTCAGCAATAAATCACGGTGTTTTTTTTGCGCTTGCCATTTCTTTAGGTAAATGTTGGCCATTAACGCTGCCGCTTTAGCGTCTCCCGCAATAGCCGCATCATGGTACCAGGCTAAGTGCACCATGTTTTCTAAAGTCACACCATGATCTAAACCTTCATTACGTAAATACGAAATATCCTCTTCATCAAAAGCTTGGGTCTGCCACAACCGACCGAGTTCGCGCGCACCAGCTACAATTCCATATTTAAAAGCTTCATGGTACCAATAGGCAGCTTCTTTTAGATTTTGAGAAGTGTTAATGGCGTTTTCATATAACCCGGCAAGTCTAAAAGCTGCCCGACCATCATGGTTTTCAGCCGCTCTCGTATACCAAAAAATTGCATCTTCATCCGTATAAGTACTGTCTTCCACGCCATGCTCGAGATAAAACCCTAAAGCATACTGCGCTTCAACAATGTTTTGCTCTGCCGCTAAACGTAAATGCTCCATAATTTTAGGGGCCTTTGATGAAACTAAAACTTGAGGCGCTTTTAAATCATCTTCCGGCTTCATTAAATGATGCAAAGCTATATCTTGTTTAATCATTAAAGCCGCTAAATTATAATGAGCTTCAGGTACACCTTTAAGCGCTGCCGCATGAAAAAGTCGCATCGCTTGTAGATCGTTTTGCGGAATCCCGCGCCCAAATTCCGCCAAAATACCTAACGCATTCATAGCGTCAGGCAAACCGCCGTGAGCCGCCGCAGCGTAATATTCAGCTGCTTTAGCGTAGTTTATCGGTAAACCATCCCCGCGTTCCGACATCACCCCTAAAAAATAAACCGCCTGCAGGTCACCTTCTACCGCATGGTTACGGCAAACTCGAACCGCATCTGTAAAATCGTGTATCTTAACAGCTAATTGCACTTGTGACAAACAGCTAGCTTCACTAGCTCCCCAAGCCAATAAAAAAACACCACCTAAAAGCCATGAACTTTGAGATCTGCTTATACTTAGCTTAAGTTTTAAATTTTTCCTTATTTCTGCTCGTGCTATCGCCTTCATGTGCCACCTGCTCAACCACACATTGTTCCGATTCGACTATTTTAGACTATTTCAGCCTCGCTTTTTAAGCAAGTCAAAGTAATAATTCAAACCCAAGTTATTGATTTAGCTCTCGCCTTCCTCAATATACCCACCTAGCACAACTACCAACTTTTTTAGTTTGGTGTACGGACTAAATACGCCTTTGGGGATTTAGTACTTATTACCTCAAGTTTCCCACTTAAAAACTTAAAATTAACCTTACCTTTGATGTTGATTGCGCCACTTGTATACCTTTTATGCATGCAGGACCATATGAACTTTTAGCTAAAATTTTAAGCGAGTTTGAGTGAAACTTCTAAGGAAAAAAAATAATGATTCAAAAGAACTTGCATCTCGTAATGGAACTCAAATAATCCTAGTTTTCTGTCATTAGTTCCACTTTCCATGTGCAACTAGAAGTTGAGTTAAGGTTTAAAGAGGTGAACTACTCACCACCTAAAGAGGAAGGAGTCTTCTTGGAAATTTTAGATAAAACAAAGAGTCACCGAGCATTACTTACCGATATTTACCATAAACATGCACGGTGCCCCTTAAGTTTGTAGATGTAACCTTTATAATTAAGGCGCTAAGCGATTTACTTCCCACACGCCATTTTCATTTTTGGTATACATAAAACGATCGTGGAGTCTGCTTGGACGACCTTGCCAAAATTCCACGGTATTAAACCGAACTCGGTACCCACCCCAAAATGTTGGCACAGGTACTTCGCCATTTTTAAACTTTTGCTTTAGTTCCATAAATTTACTTTCTAAAGCCGAACGAGCTGAAATCTTTGAAGATTGATGTGAGGTCCAAGCCCCAATTTGCGAATCGCGTGGTCTAGAAGTAAAGTACTTGATAACTTCAAGGGTACTTAAACGTTCTGCCGTCCCCTGGAAAGCCACTTGACGTTCTAGCATGTACCATGGAAAGAGAATGCTAATTTTGGGATTACCTTCGATTTCATGAGCTTTACGAGAACCGTAATTAGTAAAAAATACCAAGCTATCGCGGTCATAGTTTTTTAATAAAACCATCCGTGAAGAAGGCTGCCCTTCAGCGCTTACAGTACTTACAACCATCCCATTAGGGTCATGAATCCCTGAATCTATCGCTTGCTTTAACCAAGCTTCAAATAAGTCTATTGGTTCTTTGGTTAAATCAGCTTCGCTCAAACCGCCTTCAGCGTAAACGCGACGCAACCCTGATACATCAATCATGTGTTATTCCTCTTATTCCTTATGTTGCTTGCCTATATAGACCAAATATTAAAACCAAAATTTAAAGTTTAAAATAGTTTGTTTACTACCAAAGAACTTAAACCATATATTTAGCACTATATATGGCACTCTATTTGTTTTAGTTGTTTTAGTTGTTTTAGTTGTTTTAGTTGTTTTAGTTGTTTTAGTTGTTTTAGTTGTTTTAGTTGTTTTAGTTGTTTTAGTTGTTTTAATAATAAAGGGCTTTTATCAAAAAGGGGCAACTAAATAAGCCTATGTATTTTTGTCTTCGTCCTAACTGTAGTTAAACCGGGCTATAGACATTAATAAACTCTTCTTCAATCCCAAAGCGCTCTCTAATACACTGTCCCAAGGCTCTGATGCCACACATTTCGGTTGCATGGTGCCCGGCAACAAACACGGTAACCCCTAATTCTTTAGCTAGATGGTAATGTTGTTCATGCACTTCACCAGTAATTAAAGCCGTACAACCATCCAAATCACCTTCTAGCACAAAACCACCGCCACCGGTGCAAACGGCAAGCTTAGTAATTGGTTTATCCAAAGGCCCCATAATTAAAGGTCGACGCCCTAACAGACGTTCTAGATCATCAGCGAGTTCTTGTGGTAAACGTGCGTTTTGTGAACCAAAATCTCCCACCATTGTGATGGTTTCACGGCCGCCACCCCCTAAGTAGCCCAATACTTCTGCATTAAGGCTCTTAATCATTAACGCATTGTTGCCAATTAAAGGATGCGCATCAAGGGGCAAATGAAAAGCCCCTAAAGACATATCACCTAAAGCTTTTACTCTTTTACCTAAGATCCCAGTTAAACGTGGATCGGCGCCTTTCCAGTAAATTCCGTGGTGTACTAACACTAAATCAGCATGCGCTTGTCGAGCCAAATTAAACAATTCACAGTTACCGGTAACCCCAGTAACAATTTTGTTGATTTCATTTGAGCGCCCTTCCACCTGTAAACCATTATAGCTACAGTCTTTAAGGGTAGAGCTATCTAAAAGTTCTTCGCAAAATGCCATTATTTCAAAAAGAGAAACAGCCATCGGGTTATCCTTAAATTAAGTAAAAAACAATGCCATTACCTAAATATTGGTGTCATTCGGGTTGTTTTTTTGGGATTATTTTTTTGTGGTAGACTTAATGGTGGCCGTTTAAGCCGTCATCAAAGCTCCCATTAAGGCCACCATTAAAAGCACAAAATTAAAACCACTTTATACTAACATCCTCCTTGCCGCAAGGCGAAGGAGGATGTAAATGGTTTTGAGATTAAAACCTCGTATACCTAAGGTAGAGCCGATTAAAATATAAGTTACGTAAAGGTAACTTGAACTTTAACTAGTCTTTAAGCCCTTATCTATTAACGATAAACGCATTACCAAAATGCTTTGCTTTTAAGTTTTGGAGCACTTCATCACTCAAAGATGGGCCTAAGAGTAAAATATACTTACCTGGGCTAGATTTTTCATCAATCTTAAACCCAAAGCCACGCCCTGCTTTGGCTAAATCAGCTTTGCTCATAGAGAACTTACGGCTACGACGGGCATTGTCCGCATTGGCACGGCTACTATAGACCCCAAGCTGTAAGTAACGCCCACCAGGCACCCCAGCTACTTGTGTTGGAGTAAGGTTTTTGATTTCATCTTTTTTGTTAGCTTGAGCCTGAGCTTCTTGTTTCTTTAGCTCTTCAGCTTTCTTCTTCTGAGCTAAAGCTTGTTTACGTTCTTCTTCTTGCTTCTTTTGCGCTTCGTACATCGCTTTACGCTCAGCTTCTAAACGTTCTTCTTCTAGCTTACGAGCTGCTTCTTTTTTCAAAGCTTCACGTTTTTGCGCTTCAAGAGCTAAATTACGTTCCTCTTCTTGAGTTTTACGTAGTTCTGCACTTTCACGTTGTTTTTCAGCTCTGATTCGAGCTGCATCAGCAGGCGAAGTCCCAGTAGCTACAGGATTGCTGACAAAATTGTTATTCTGTCCATTGGTGCTAGAACGCACCCCAACCACAACCCCTGAGCGATTAGATGAACTTGCGTCAGCATCAGCCGGCGCAGGCGCCCCTTCTTCTTCAAGTAAAGCGGCATAGCCCCCATCATCTACCGGCGTAGCTTCTGCAGGGATAATATCACGTTCCCCACCTAAATTGTTGGCCGAAGCCAAGCCGTCAGCCCCAAGGTTATCTTTATTAGCGGTAGCCGCACTTGAATCAGTAGTTCCCAAAAGTTCGGCCCCTTCATCCACCATGCCACCTGTCATATCACGGTCTTGAGTCCCCACTGGTTTTAAATCAGCACAAACACTACCGTTGCAGTTAGCACAGCCACAGTCAGTCTTTTCATTAAAAAATTGAGGTAAAACCAATGCAGCAAAAGATACTACTACACAGGCTCCGACTATTGCTCTCGAAAACTGAGTTGCCATTTATTATTTCTTATCCTGTAATATAAAAAACATCGCTTTTAAAGTTTAACCTTAGTTCTTAAGGTGGCGCAATTTTATTTAGTGAATTACTCCATCTAAATTAGGTTAAAAATTTAGATGTGGTGTCATCGTGCTATCACGCTTTATCACTTTTTGGCTTCTTAGAGACTTTTCCGCTTCTTAGAGTTTGGTAAAGGGCAATTTTTCCCCAAAACCAAGCTATACCAGCCTAAATAAATTTAACTTTAGGCATTACGCTTTTTCTCCACCTTAATCACTTGTGACTAAAGGTAAAGTATTACACGCATTTCTTAAAGCGTTTCCATCAAGTCTAATGAGCCACAAATAAAAATTGGTATTAACACCAAGGTGGCAATTAGTGCCATAAGAGTACCATTTAGCTCTAGTTGCTCTAACCCAAGGGTTATGCTTTAAGGCTTTAAAATATTAAGCGCCTTAAGCATTATACACATTTTATCATTAAATGCGGTTAGCTAAGGTTTAACATGGTTTATCTAAGGCGTATCCTAAGTCCATTTTCTGAAATAAAGTACTAAGACGCTCTAAAGACTTCAAGCTTACATTTAAAGCGCTAAAATCTGTATTTTTGGGAGTAATGGCTTTTAGTTTTAGCGCCTTACGTAGGCTTTGGTTGCTTTAGCCCTAAACTTTTTAGTTGTTTGGTAACTCTAAGCTTTTTTGTTGGCTTGTAAGCACAAGCTTTTTTGTTGGCTTTAACCTTTACTAAAAAAACTCAAGTTTCCCACTTGAATAAAAATTTTTAGGACGTGATAAACGAAGTAGCTGATTTTGCGCTTTTCGCTCTAAAATCTGCCTCCACCAATACCTTCAAGCACTTTTTCCACTGTCACAAAAGAACCAAACACAATGACTTGCCCATCTTCAGGTAAATCATTAAGCGCCCGTTCATACGCTTCATAAGGATCTAAACAACATTCAATGCGTTCCGGATTAACCCCACAAGCTGCTAATGCGCCTACAATGGTGCTAATTCCGGCCCCACGTTCACCTGGAAGCGGACATACGTAAAACTTTTCAAAGTTAGGCGCCATAATGCTTAAAGTTGCATTGATATCTTTGTCTTTAAGCATCCCAGTTACAGCATAACGGCGTTTATTACCATTACGACGTAAACAAGAAGATAAATATGCCGCTGCAGGAGGGTTATGCGCTACATCGATAATAACTTCAGGCTTGTGGCTGATGCGTTCGAAACGTCCATGCAAAGCCGTATGGCTAAAGCCATAAATGATATCGCGGTCTAAAATATGGAATTTATAGGCTAATCGCAGAATCTGAATCACCCCAAATGACAATGGAGCGTTGATTAAAGGCATGGTTGGCACTTCTAAGTGCGAGAACGCAATTGGAGACAACATACTAATATGTGTATCGTCTTCAATTTTCCAAGTCATGTTGCGTCCTGATTCATGTAGTACCGCGTGGCAATCTTGACACTTAGCGCGGATAACATCCAGCGCTTCATCATCTAATTCCCCGGTAATCACCGCTTCAGTTGACGGCTTAATAATTCCCGCTTTTTCCGTCGCAATTTCATGAAGGGTATTACCAAGAAGTTTGCAATGGTCAAGCCCAATGCTTGGAATAACTGCAATATCAGCGTCTAGAATATTAACGGCATCTAAACGCCCCCCTAAGCCCACTTCAAGCACCAAGACTTCGCAGTCATTGCTTTTAAAAATTAAAAAGGCGGCTAAAGTGGTAAATTCAAAAAAGGTGAGCGGTTCGTTGGGATCTTCCGCTTTTAAAACTTGTTCAAAAGCCGTGCATAATTCGTCATTTGAAGCTTCGACTCCATTAATCATAATGCGTTCACTAAAACGCAAAATATGAGGAGAAGTATACAAACCTGTTCTAATCCCCGCTGCACACAATACTGAAGCCACCATATGAGCCGTAGAGCCCTTACCGTTGGTACCAGCAATTTCAACCACGCGAGCATTAGGAAAAGAAGCCACCCCTAAACGTTCAGCGGCCGCACGCACCCTCTCAAGCCCTAACTTAATAACGTTAGGATTGATAGCATTAAGATAGGTGTACCATTCATTGATATTTCTAGGAGTCTTTTTTAATTCAGTCATCGTTGATTCCGAGCTGTTACAGCCTCTATAAACAAAAAGCCCGTCCACAGTGTGATACGGGCTTAAAACCTTAAGCATAAGGCTTAGTCAACCTGAGAAGCAAGTTCCTGTGGTTCGCCACCTTCTGGCATAGTCTTGATTTCAACAGTAGTCGGAGCTACCGCAGCACGACCAAGAAGCATAGAAACAATGCTTGCTAAACGGCTACGCATTTCGCGACGGTCAATAATAATATCTATAGCACCCTTTTCAAGGAGGAATTCAGAACGTTGGAAGCCTTCAGGAAGCTTTTCACGCACGGTCTGTTCAATAACGCGAGGGCCTGCAAAACCAATCAAAGCCTTTGGTTCAGCTACATTGAGGTCCCCAAGCATAGCTAAACTTGCGCTCACCCCACCCATGGTTGGGTTAGTAAGCACACTGATAAAAGGTAAACCTTTTTCAGAAAGCTTTTGTAAAGCCGCAGAAGTCTTAGCCATTTGCATAAGTGAGAATAGAGATTCCTGCATACGCGCGCCACCTGAAGTGGAGAAACAAATAAAAGCTCTCTTTTCTGCAATCGCGGTGTTTACAGCTTCAACAAAACGAGCCCCAACCACAGCGCCCATGGAACCACCCATAAATGCAAATTCAAAAGCGGCACATACAACTGGAATACCTTGAAGGTTTCCCTTAATCACTACCAAAGCATCGGTTTCATTTGTTGATTTTTGGGCCGCTACGATGCGGTCCTTATAGCGCTTGGTATCCTTAAACTTAAGGATATCTTGCGGCTCAAAACCACGACCGAGTTCCACCTGATTACCATTATCAAGGAAACGAAGCAGTCTTTCACGCGCGCCAATCTTCATGTGATGACCACACTTTGGGCATACGTTGAGATTACGCTCAAGTTCTGCACGGTATAGCACCTGCTCACAGGCTTCACACTTGGTCCATACACCTTCTGGTATATTATGACGCGTACTCTTTTCGCTCTTTGGAGTAAGTATTTTTTCAAGCCAGCTCATTCAAAAACCTTTTCTTTTCAGAAAACCTGTTAAAAAAAAAACAGGTATATAAACAAAGACATGGTATTATAAAACAACTAGACCCTTTATGCATGAAAAAATCAAAATCCGTGCCTTTAAGAGCAAGGATTGTTCACAATAAACACAATTCGTTACGTGACCTCCGTCTTCCCCTCCCTAAATTTACTCTCAAATCACCACTGTTTTTCTCATGCAAATTGGCTAAAAAAAACCTCTGCATCTATGCTTTTAGGCAAGAGGCAGAGGGGTATTTGCGGATTTAAACCTACGCTTTAAAGCGCGACCAACTTTACTTTAAAGTCCCTTTGTATTCAGGGTCAAATTCATTCATCTTTGGCTTGTTTTGCTGCCAGTATGGTGAATATTGACGAAGTTCAGCGATAATTCCTGGAACTACTTCAATTACACGGTCGATTTCAGCTTCGCGAGTGTAACGGCTTAAGCTAAAACGAATAGTCCCATGAGCGGAAGTAAACGGAATCTTCATAGCTCGCATTACATGAGATGGTTCAAGTGAACCTGAAGTACAAGCACTACCACTAGAAGCAGCAATACCATATTCGTTAAGCTTAAGAAGAATAGCTTCTCCTTCTACGTATTCAAAAGCGATGTTAAGAGTGTTATCGGTACGATTTTCAAGGTCACCGGTTACAAAGCAGTTAGGTACTGCTTTTAAGATACCATATTGCAACTTGTCACGTAATTCACGAACTGTGTCATTCATCATCGGGATATGTAAACCTGAAAGTTCACATGCTACCCCAAGACCTACGATATATGGAGCGTTTTCAGTACCAGCGCGACGACCTCTTTCCTGGTGCCCACCATGCATGAACGGACGGAATCTAGTACCACGACGGACATAAAGAACCCCAACACCCTTCGGAGCATGAATCTTATGCCCTGAGAAACTGAGCATGTTGATATCAGTATTCTTTACATCAACCTTGATTTTACCCATGGCTTGCACTGCATCAGTATGAAACTGCGCCCCAACTTCCTTGGCCATTTTAGCCATGATTTCCACAGGGAATACGGTACCAGTTTCGTTATTAGCCCACATGATAGAAACAATGGCGGTCTTTTCAGAAAGTAAAGCCTTGTATTCATCAAGGTTCAAACGACCACAGCTATCAACCCCAAGGTAATGAACCTTAACGCCCTTCTTAGCTAAAGCCGCACAGGTATCTAAAATAGCTGGATGTTCTACGGCCGTAGTAATAATTTCATTACGGGCAGGAGCACAAGCTTCGATAGCGCTACAAAGAGCGGTGTTATCAGATTCAGTTGCGCAAGCGGTGAAGATAATTTCGTCATCGTAAGCCGCCCCGATGTATTCAGCTACTTGATGGCGCGCATGTTCCATCGCTTTACGTACAGGTTCACCGAAGCGATGCATTGAACTTGGGTTACCGTAGTATTCGGTAAAAAATGGAATCATTGCTTCATAAACCAAAGGATCAGTTTTGGTAGTAGCGTTATTATCAAGATAAATTCCAGTTTTGGTAAAATCTGTTTTTGTTTCAGCTGTCATGTTTTTATCCTATGCTCGGCACAATACTAGGTCCCCTGCTTACTATGCCGAGTGTATTTCAAATCTAAATACCAAAATTATTCTTCAATATGAGTATGATCAACTGGAGTGCCAACGTTTACAACCTGGATATAAGTCCCAAGAGCTTCGACAAGGCGTTGTTGAATCCAAGATAAAGTCATATCAGTCATCATACAGCCAATACATGAACCTGAAAGTTCAACTTCAACGCGGTCTTTGGTCACACGCTTAAGCAACACATCACCACCATCTTGAGCTAAAGCAGGACGCATTTGGTCAACGATATCAACTACAGTCTGATAGAATGGAAGTTCTTCGTTTTCAGGACCCTTCTTAGCTTCAGTTGAAGTTTCTTCTTTATCAGCGTTAGAAGCTGCGATATCAGCCCCATCGCAACAAGCCCCAACAACTTTCTTAGGAGCATCACAAGCTTCACCTTCAGCCATAGCAGCTAAAGTGCGTTCAATAATTTCTTCAATCTTTTCATGGCAAGAACCACAAGCCCCACCAGCCTTGGTATAGTTTGTTACTTCCTGCAAAGTGGTAAGGTGGTTTTCACGAATAGCTTTAACAATCTTTGCTTCGTCAATCCCAAAACACTTACAAACAAGCGGAGAATCGATATGATCTTTTTCGTACTTTTCCCCACGAAAATCTGCCGCTGCTGCGTCTAAGGCTTCACGGCCCATTACTGAGCAGTGCATCTTTTCAGGTGGTAAACCGTCAAGGTAGTTAGCAATGTCCTGATTAGTAACTTTAAGTGCATCTTCAAGAGTCTTACCAATAATCATTTCAGTAAGAGCAGAAGATGATGCGATTGCACTTCCACAACCAAAAGTTTGAAACCCAGCATCTTCAATAATATGGGTTTGTGGGTTAACCTTAAGCATGAGACGTAACGCATCACCACAAGAAATAGAACCTACATCACCTACTGCATTTGCATCTTGCAATACCTTAGCATTGCGCGGATGGAAAAAGTGATCTTTAACCTTTTCTGAATAATCCCACATAGTGAACCTCGTAGATCTCTAAGATTAAATCGACTGTACCTTTGCTGATGGTCGATTTTTAAATACTATCAAATTTATGTGAATTATAGCTCATTTTTGCGATCAACCCAAATTCACAAATGGTATTTTTTTTCATTTTTAGGTGGCCACAAATCACCGTTAGCTTTACCATCCATCTTTTATGCTTATTAGCCCGCCCCCTTACGTTTATAAGGTACAACTTTAAAACTCTTTGAAACAACGTTGTATTTTGGCTCCTTTGTATACCTCAGCCCATCTGAGATTTATTGTTTGTCGAAACTATCGTACCACCTAAAGAAATATGCCATTAACAATGAAGCAAAGCTAAAGACCTTTTTAGATTCTCCTTATGGTCTAATGTCCTCTACTAAAGTTGAAGAAAAGTTTAGAGAGTTAGATATATTAAGAAACGGCATGCTTGCCTCTGATACCTGTAAAGGCGCTGAGAACTTAGCTCTGTTTTATTCACTGTATAAAACAGCTCAAATGCATGGTATTGAATTTGAAACTTACTTGCAAAAAGCTATTACAGTGATGACTGAGCACCTCGATGAAAGCGAATTTGAAAAAGATCATAGAGGTACAATTATTGGTTATAAATCTCACTCAATTTCTGATGAGATTTTATATGACTTGATGCCATGGAACATGGCTCAAAAACAATAGGTCAGAAATTTAATTCTGACCATTTACCTTTTTTCTTTTTTCTTTTTTCTTTTTTCTTTTTTCTTTGTTCCTTTTTCCGCTTTAAGCGAATTTTTCCACTCCAGACGCAGCTTTAAACACCTTTAGTACCTTAGTCAAATTTTTAGCCCGAGCGATAAGAGTTGGGTTATCAGATACCACGATAGCTGCCTCTACCCCAGCCCAAACTTCAAGGTCCACTCTAGAGTTGCCAACGTAACAAACTTCGGCTTGCGGAAATTGCTTTTTAATAAACGCTAGCTTTCTTTTACCGGTTAAATTAATCTTTGAGCTAGTGCCATATCCATCAGCAAAAAAGTCAAATTCATTAGCAATGCGTTTAACGATACCGTCATCACTACCTGATACTAAAAACATTTCAGCATTGGGGTCTTTGACTTTTATTTCACGTAAATGGGCAATCAATTCTTCATTAAAAGGTAAGTTTTGCGGTTTAAAGTCATAGAGTTTGGCTACTTTAGTCTTAACTTTGGCGCGCCCCCCAGTAAGATACCAAAACAAGCATTTAGGCCAAAGTTTTAAATTCGGTTTAACGGTTCTTAAGAACGATATTACTGACATATCGTAAGTAATCAACGTTCCATCAAGATCAACACAGTAAATCATTACTAAGACTCCACTCCTAAAGTCACAGACTAATTTTTTTTAACGCTTAGTTTTTAAAAAGATACCAAGAGCTTTAGTTACGCCAATTAAAATATTAATGCTTGATATCGATGGTGGCGTTTGGATTACAGGTAGCATTAAACCTCTGCTCCATTTCTGAAATACGCCCATCTTTTACCAAACCAAAAGGTCGAATGCATTTTTTTAGCTTTATGCAGTAAGCATAACCATTTACACAAGGGTTTTGCATTTTGATATCACGGGCATGAATTTCTTTAAATGAAGTTACAGATGAACGAGTTGAGGCTTTTTCGCACCCTAACGAAAAGAATATCGTAGCCAAAAAAGCAACAGTGGTCACCATTACTCCTATACGCATAATCTCTTCTCCTAATCACAAAACCGAAAGGCCAAAACTTTTTGGTAACCACATTATACACGTTTTATAAAAATCAAAGCTTAAACCCTCCCATCAAAAAGACAGCCAGAGTCCACAAATTTTACGTTTAAAATGATAAACTTAACGCCAAAACCAAACTTGGGGGCTCCTTGTCACCAAAATCGCTTTAGGCTACACCAACAATCTTAAGAACAAAAGACCAAAATTAGAGCCAAAGCATCACCAAATACTTTAAAATCATAGGTAGCTAGTAAATACTAGAAGAAACTGACTACGGCTAATGGTTATAAATAGGAAGAGTTATTTATGCTTAATGAAACAGAACTTACCATTTTAAACAGTGGTCAACTCTCCTATGGCGCACGTTTACTCTACTTAACGGTCCTTCTACCACAGGCGATTAGAGCCAACACGGTTATGGATTTTGCTTTAGCTCAGCTTGCTCTTTCCGTTTGCCGAGTTGGACCTTTAGGTATTACCGTTCAAGAAAAAAATCCATCCACGCAAGAGATTCAAACTTGGTTAGCCGAATTATTGCAAACAGAGCTTATTTCCGTTCCATTAAACGAAACTGATAACGAGGCTCGCAAGGACAACCAAGTGACCTCCATTGCCCTAGAGACCACTAATTCAAATCGCCCTGACGTTATTACAGAAATTCCTGATTACATCAAGCATCCATGTGCACGTGGCTTCGAGTCCTCCTTCCCCCAAAGTTCTGCTCGTTTGGCGCCCAATACCCCCACTAAAACTCCTTGGACTAAGTTAGCTGAGCAAGATGAAGCTCGCGCTAAAGAAAGCTTTTCAAATCAAGGTTTTAAAACTCCCAATAACTTGAGCTATCAAACAAACCATAGTACCTCAAGCGAGGACCCAGCTTTTATCCCTGACAACTCAGATCCATTAGCGTACATGCGTCGTTACGCCCGGGCTTATGAAACCACACCCCATCCATTTACTAAGGGCCACAACTTTAGTCAGTCTAGCTCAACCGTCTCAGGCCCAAACTCACTAAGTTCAAGAGACACACCCAACTTTTCTGCCACAAGCTCAAGTTCTTTTGGAGCGCCACCTCAGCGCCCAAACGCAGATACTGCTTATGCCTTAGGTAGTGCTCCTGCCTATCCTAATAGTAACGAAACGACTCAAACCCAAGCTTCTCCATTTTTTAAACTAGCCTTAACCATAAATAATGGAGATCCTATCATTCTCACTAGCCGCGTGCCATTTACTAAAAAATCAAGCCAGATTTTTGCGATGAACCGCGAATGGACCCCTGACGAAACTTTAGCCGAATTAGCCACTTTTACCGGTCTTAAAGGTATTGGTTATAGCCGCGAAGAACTAAATGATTTTGTAACTTTCTGGAGCCTTAAAGACGTAGCTTTCGACAATACTTCTTGGATGCTAAAATTTTTACGCTACCTCAAGATTAAACGGTTCCAACAATCAGGGCGTTTTTAAAGCTTTGCTTTCCGCCCGCGCACTTATTGCATTTATTGTTCAGCGCTTTTGCTCCAAACTTAAAATCTGGCTAAAATAAAGCCACGGTTAAATCAGCAACTGTTAAACCATTTACAAGGAATTTTCAGGTGAACGGACACGATAATATTTTTGCAGTACCAAGAAACAGTCTTGGTGACTTTACCTTTGATGATAAGGTAGCTAATGTTTTTCCAGATATGATAAAAAGATCCGTTCCTGGTTACTCTAGCATTGTTCAAGCCGTTGGGATGCTCACTGGACGTTTCGCTCAGCCTAATACTGTATTGTATGACTTAGGGTGTAGCCTCGGAGCTTGTACTACCGAAATGAGACGCAATGCCCCGCAAAACAGCAAAATCGTTGGCATCGACAACTCTGAAGCCATGATTTCAAGAGCTAGAGATTTAGTTTTAAGCTTTAAGAGTGAAGTTCCAACCGAACTTATTCTTGGCGATATCACCACGTACCCTTTAGAAGCGTCTTCTGTAACTGTATTAAACTTAGTTCTCCAGTTTATAAACCCTCATTTACGCGACGATTTAATCAAAAAGATCTATGACTCTTTAGTGCCTGGTGGCATTTTGGTTTTAAGTGAAAAGTTTGCCTTTACCGACCCAAAAATCAAAGATACCCTTTACGATTTACACCTCGATTTTAAACGCGCTAATGGTTACAGCGAACTTGAAATTAGTCAAAAACGTTCATCTATCGAAAACGTTTTAATCCCTGAAACTGTCGACGCTCATCGCGCACGTCTCCACAAGGCCGGCTTTAAAAGCGTAGAATTATGGTATCAATGCTTTAACTTTGGTTCTTTGCTAGCCATTAAATAAGTCTTTCTTTTAGACCTCCCTACCTATGCAGGCATTAAGTACTTCAAGTTTTTACTTAGGAAGCTTCTAGTTTTCACCTAGGAAACTTGAAGTACTCTAAATAGGCCTAAACATTTCTTATATATTGGGCCACAACAGAAAGCCACAACAGAAACCACAACAAAGGTCGCAACAGAAGCCACAATCTCAACTGCATTAGGCCCCCAAAGATGTTTTCGCTACCGTGAGCTCTTACTTTGAACCTTTAAAGCTAGAAAATTCGCACCTAATATAAGCACATGGCTTTAAATCAATATATAATGCCACTAACGAAACCGGCCGAACTTTGGGTGAGTTTTTCTACCAAGCTTAAGCTCTAAAAATTTGAATCCCATCATGGCCCTAAAAAGCCCCATGTTTTAATTTTTAGCGCTAAACGTACCTTATATTTAAGAAAACCAAAGAATATTTAAAAAGCCTAAAAGGCCTCTCAAACTTGCCTCGATTTTTTAAATAAAACTTGGGCCTGCTACATAGGCCCAAGCATCGCTTACGATGCCTGTAATTGGTCGGTACTACACCTAAGTTTTGCCTACTTTTTGGCACAAGGAGATTCTTTAGAGCTATGTTTGCACCTTGGCAACAATTTATGGCAGATATTGCCACTAGCAACCTGTCACAATGGCTACTTACTTTACCTCAAGACCTCAAAAACTTTTGGGAATCAGCCGAAGGCGCTGAATTTAGAAAGTATTTAAAAGTATTATCTAGAACGGCGCATTTTGGGGTTGACTCTTGCGACCTGCAAGCGCAATCCGTAGCTTTTAATAAAAAAAGCCCTTTAACTGAGAGCCAAGCTAAAATGATCATGGGAGTCTACAAAGATCTCATGCCATGGCGAAAAGGTCCTTATAACCTTTTTGGGGTACCAGCGCATACCGAGTGGCAAAGCTTTATGAAATGGGAACGCCTCCTCCCTTATATTACTCCGCTTAAAGACCGTTCCATCCTTGATGTAGGCTGTGGCAATGGTTACCACATGTGGCGCATGTTAGGTGCCGGCGCTGCTCGAGTTACCGGGATCGATCCATGCGCATTATTCACCGCTCAATTTGAATTATTTAGACAAGCCATGGCTTTAGGTTCCGCTCCATGCCAAGCTTATGCCAAACGTATTGCTCTTTTACCACTAGGAATTGAAGCTTTACCTGAACTTGAAGCTTTTGATACCGTCTTTTCAATGGGAGTACTCTACCACCGCCGAAGCCCAGTTGAACACCTCACTTCGCTTTTAGCGCAATTAAAGGCTGGTGGAGAATTGGTACTTGAAACTTTAGTCGTAGATGGCGATGAAAACACCATCTTAATTCCTAAGGATCGTTACGCTAAAATGCGTAATGTTTGGTGTATTCCTTCTGTGCCTGCCATGTTAAACCTATTAGCGCGCGCAGGTTTTGTGGATATAAAGTGCGTCGATACCGCCCTTACCACTCTTGAAGAACAGCATGCCACCGAATTGATGACTACCGAATCGCTAGCTGACTTTTTGGATCCTAACAACCCTAAACTTACCATTGAAGGGTATCAAGCTCCAACTAGAGCGGTATTTATCGCCCATAAAAAAGGAGTATGGCAAAACTAAATGCTTTTTTACCGGTCTAAGTAATAATTTTTCCTGAACTATTAAGGCTTAGAAAAAAAATACGCTAAGCCTTAAGACTTTAGAGCTAAAATTACGCTAATGGCTTTTAACACGTTTTTCTCAACTTTTATTTTAACCGGCTTTTGAGTTGTAACCTTTTAAGGTTTAACTTAAAAAATTAGAACTTAAAATCAAAACAAAATAAAAGCCAAACAAGATAATTTAAAACTTTATACGAAATTTTTATCATGAAAACACAACATCTGAGTAAATTACCCCTCTTGGCCTTTGGCGGTCTTTGCGCTCTATTGAGTTTAACAGCTTGCCAAACATTAAACGAAACCAAACAAGTTAGCACCCAAAACGGGGCGTTGCTACATGAAATTAGACAAGACCAAGTACAAGTCTTACCTGCAATTACTAGCCTTCGTTCCGATTTGGCGGAACAGGCTCAAGCAAATGAAAAGGCCTTAACCATGTGTCTAAATTCCCTTGATAAAGCCACTGAACAAAACTCAGTCATGGCCGCTGCTTTAAACTCTTGTCACGAAGAAAATAAAACGACTAAAAGTCGCCCTGTAATGCACGTTGCGGCTCCATCAACCCCAGCACAAGATCCATTAAAGCTAGCTGACGGGAAGATGATTTTTGGGGAAGCAGAATGGATCTACATTGCTGAAGCCGAAGTATCTTTTGATTCTCGTATCGACTCCGGGGCTAGCGTATCTTCCATTAATGCTATCAACATCCAGAAATTTGAACGTGATGGCCGTAAATGGTACAGCTTTGATATTCCAATAAACACTAGCCACCTTCTACACTTAGAAGCTCCGCTCGTACGTACTACCGATATTAAAAAGGCAAGTGGTGACGGTGAAACTGAAAAGCGTCCAGTGGTAAAACTTACCGTTAAAATCGGGGGCTACACCGCTCAAGCTGAATTCACTCTTAAAGACCGTACTACTATGCAGTACCCCGTACTTATTGGCCGTGAATTCATTAAAGACATCGCCATCGTTGACGTTTCACGTATTCACGTACAACCAAAGATCAAAGACGCTAGCAGCGTTGGTTCCCTTAAAGTTAAGCGTGATGGCACCAAGATTCCTAATAGCCAAGAAATAAAGATGGCTAAAAAAGAACGCGAAGAAAACATCCCAGCCAAACTTAAAACCGATGACACTAAACAAGCCATAACTTCTACCAATAACCAAGAAGCAAAAGCGCCAGGAACAGACGAAACTGTAGCCCCAAAAACAGAAGCTAAAAAAGTAGAAGCCAAGGACTCAAAAGACTCAAATTCAAATAAGGAAAGCGCTAAAAAAGACACTACTTCGAAAAAAGAAGCAGCTACCTCTAAAACCGACCCTGTAAAAGATGCTGCTACTAAGAAACCAGCTCCCAAAAATGCGGTTGAAGTAGCAGCTCCTGCGTTAAGTCCTGTTGGTGCGGCTTTTGATACTTCAAACGCTAAGGACTAGGTGACATCCTCCCCCACCTATAGATATGGGGGACTTCTTGCCGAGTTCAGTTAAAGCTTCGCTTAAGACCTAAAATAAAGCTTCAATGCTGCCTTGGTTCCTACGCTCTTCAAGGTAAGTGTCGTTAAAAGCATTGTTCAGCCTCTTGCGCCGAGCAACTATGTAAAATCCCTCTTTTAAAAGTACCAAAAAATCAATAATGGTAATACAATATCACAACTTTGATTTAACCACGGTTAGGCCCACCAAACCTAACCTAAAAAGACAAGAGCAAAAGCACAAGCTGCCCGCAACTTTTTTGAAGTTGGTTTATTGTTTAATATAATTCGGCTCATACTCGCAGGCAGTATAAGGAATACATATGGCAAGTCGTGGCGTTTACTATCTGGTGATTACTCTGCTGATTGTTACCGGTATAGCGTTAATGGTTTATCAGCATAACTCTTTCGAAGTACCATGGCTTCCAAGCTCAAAAAATGTAGCTTGGACCGCGGAAGCAAGAATTAGTTTTGAACCTGTTTCAAGCACTGAAGAAAAAGCTTTAGATGGTAACTCTAATCAATCAGCGCGAGTTTCTTTTGCTATTCCTGAAGCCCAACCTGGTTTTTTAATTACCTCTGAAACTACAGCAAGCCCTGACTACGGTTTCAACTATGTTGAAAAACAAGGTCACTCTAGAGTTGAATGGAACAAGCGTTTTGTTAGTGGCCCCCAAGTGCTCTACTACCGCGTCGAATTCTTATCAGCTCCAGATGCGACCGACACTTTAATGACTGTGCCTGAAATCAGTGAAGTGGTAATTCCTGAACCTTATTTAACCGCCTTGACTCAAATTAAAGACGCAGCCTTTGCCAAAAGCACGGACCCCTTTAGTTTCACTCGAGAAATCTTTGCCGAACTTAAAAACCAAGACCAAAATGCTAAACTGGTCTTAACTAAATACAGCAAAGCTAGCACCTTAATTAAAATCCTGAATTTAGCCGGTATCCCTGCGCGTGAAATTTCAGTCCTCCGTTTAAAAGATGGACGTCGTAACCAAAAGTTAGTACCGTTCATCGCCGTCTTTAACGAACAACACGAATACCAAATCTTTGACCCTAAAACCGAAACTACCGGTGATAGTAGCCAGGTTCTTATTTGGAAAAACAACTCTGAATCATTACTTGATGTTACCGGTGGGACTAATTCACAGGTTAGTTTTTCGATCGTCCGTAATTTCTTAAGCTCTGAACGCGCTAGTCGCCTCTTAAGAGATGCTAACCAAATTAAAAACCAAGACAACATTGACCTTTCTGTTAATGCTTTACCAATTGAAGAACAAGCCGTCTTTAAAAATATTTTGTTATTACCAATTGGCGTTCTTATCGTCGTCTTTTTACGTATTATCGTTGGGCTCAAGACTTCTGGTACTTTCATGCCAGTTCTAATCGCTACCGCCTTTTTACAGACTAATTTAATCGTTGGTTTAATTGGTTTTATTGCCATTGTTGGTATTGGCCTCATCATTAGATCATGGCTTTCTCGCCTCAATCTGCTCTTAGTAGCCCGTATCTCGACGGTTATTATCGCCGTAATCGGCATTATCGGCACCTTGAGTTTTATTATGTACAAGGTCGGTTTGGCTGATGGCATTAAGATCACTTTCTTCCCAATGATTATTCTTTCATGGACCATCGAACGTATGTCTATTTTGTGGGAAGAAGAGGGTTATAAAGAAGTATTTGTGCAAGGTGGTGGCTCTTTACTTGTAGCTATCATCGCCTACTTGGCCATGAATAACATTAACATCCAACACATCACTTTCAATTTCCTCGGACTACAGCTTATTATCTTAGCGTTAGTGTTGCTCATCGGTAACTACACCGGCTATCGTTTAAGTGAACTTAAACGTTTTAAACCGCTCTCTGATGAAATCAGCAAGAACCAAGAACTTGAAGCCGACCGTTTAAAAAAGTCCATCAAGGAAATGAAGAAGGATCTTTAAGATGAGTATCTGGCCTTTTAGTCGTTATTGTTCCCCCTTCTCCCTAGGCCATCTTGGGATCATGGGCATGAACCAACGTAATGTAAACTACATTGGTAGATACAATGAACGTTCATTATATCCACTGGTGGACAACAAGCTCCTAACTAAGGAAATGGCGCTCCGTCACCATGTAAAAACTACTGACTTACTTGGAGCTATCAAACACCAATATGAGGTTATGAATTTCTTAAAATTCACCTCAGGGCGAAGTGGCTTTTGTATTAAACCGGCTCACGGTTCAGGTGGTAAAGGGATTTTAGTTATCACCAAAACCGATGAAGCAGGTTTTTATAAGCCTAATGGGCAAGTGCTAACCGTTAAAGACGTGGAACGCCATATCTCTAATATTTTAGCGGGCTTATTCTCCTTAGGTGGGAAGCCGGACTTTGCCTTAATCGAAGAACTCATCAACTTTGATGACGTCTTTGCCGACTACAGTTATGAAGGGGTGCCTGACATCCGTGTCATCGTTTTTCAGGGCTATCCTGTCATGTGTATGATGCGTTTATCCACCGCTGAATCAGATGGTAAAGCTAATTTGCACCAAGGGGCGGTCGGTGTAGGTTTATGTTTAAGAACCGGTAGTGCCGTAAGAGGGGTACAAAAAAATGCCCCAATTGAAACCCACCCTGACACTGGCGCCGCTTTATCCAAGCTAAAAGTACCTCATTGGCAAGAGGTGTTAGAGCTCGCCTCTAGTTGTTATGACATGTCTGGTTTAGGGTATATTGGGACTGATATCGTTCTTGACCGTATTCACGGTCCACTACTTTTAGAGCTCAACGCCCGCCCAGGTTTGGCCATTCAAATTGCTAATGGTACCGGCTTATTGCCACGTCTTCACTACATTGAAGAATTTATTAAGCACCATAGTGGCTTAACTCCTAAAGAAAGAGTCAAAGTCTCGCAAGATGCCTTCGGGATTTTAGAACATCCACAAGCTTAAAATATAAGCCAAGCAAGAATTTGAGACCGGAACTTACGCTCCGGTCCCTTATCGTAAGCTTGGCTTATTTACTTTTAGGTTTAGCTTTAGCTTATTTTAAAGAACCCCAAATAAGATAACTTGACTCCTTGAAGCGCCTACGGCCCTTTATGGTATAATCATGCCTAAATCAGCTGGAGCTTAGACTTAAAGTTTAACCTTTAGGTTTACCCCATGGCCCTTAACCTGTGGCTTTAAATCGTAACCAAGCTTTATTTAGAGCTAATTAGTTTTTGTTTGGCTTTTAAAGCTTAACCCAAATTACTCCAGAGTTGGAAACTCAAAGCACATGACAGATATCAATACTCTACGCCAAGAAATAAACACCATTGACCAACAGTTGATTGAGCTTCTCGCCAAACGCCGTGAAGTATGTCTTGGAGTCGCAGCCTTTAAGTTTGACAACGCTCGCCCTATCACCGATAAAGCCCGGGAAGAAGCACATCTTGATGGGCTCATGAAATATGCCGACTCTAAAGAGGTCTCTTTAAACTTAGTACGTAAAGTCTTTACTGATATCTTTACCGATTCCGTGGCTTTACAAACCTCATACACCTACACTAGAGCTGACACCACTCCCGAACAGTTCAAAGGCCAAATAAATATCGCCAGCTTAGGCCCAGAAGGTAGTTACTCATACCATGCTACCTGCAAATATTTTAGAGCACTTAAAAAACAGATCACTATTCAAAACTGTTCTAGTTTTGATGAAATTATTGCGGCCGTTGAAAATGGTTCGGCCCTTTTTGGGGTTATGCCCATCGAAAATACTTCTTCAGGTTGCATCAACGAAGTCTACGATCTCTTGCAAGACACTAAGGTCAAGATCGTAGGTGAGTTAACTATCAACATCGATCATTGCGTCATCACAAATGGTAATAAAGATTTATCCTTAATTAATACCATTTATAGTCACCCACAACCAGCTACTCAATGCTCTAATTGGTTAAAGCACAACTTACCACACGCCACCATTAAAACCACCACTGCCTCAAGTGCCGCGATCCAAAAGGTAGCCGCCTTAAACGATCCAACCGTGGCCGCTTTAGGCTGTGGCGAAACTGGTAAAATGTTTGGTCTCACTATTGCCGCCGAAAACATCGCAAACCAAGCTCACAATGTAACGCGCTTTATTGTGATTTCTCTAAGCTTAGTGCAAGTTCCTGATTATATTCCAGCCAAAACTTCACTCACCTTTACCACCACCAATAAACCAGGGGCTTTAGTCAAGGTGCTCGAGATTTTTAGTCGCAATAATATCAACATTGCCAAACTTCAGTCACGCCCACGCTCCCCTAATGCAAATTCTGATTCCATTTGGGCAGAAACATTTTATGCCGATGTGTGCATCAATAACAACACCGTGCTCATGCAAGAAATCTTAAAGGAACTTAAAGAAGTAACTGGGAATGTAAAGGTTTTAGGGTGTTACCCCCTTGAAACCACTATGCAAGAAGCGAAATGATAAATGAAAGAATAAGCTCAAGGAACAAGTACTAAGATAAATTTAAGGTGCTACCACAAAAGTTGTGAACTTTATAGATTTAAGCTTGAAGTTAAAAATTGCCCCCACTTAAAGTGGAGGCATTTTTAACTGAACTCGGCAAGAAGTCCCCCACCTCTATAGGTGGGGGAGGATGTCACTTTTAACTTTAGGTAGGTAGAGGCGAGGGTAGGTAGAATTTGCCATAAAAACCTAAGTGCCGCTAACTTAAACTCAACTAAGTCCAAGCTCCATCCCCAAGCCTCAAACCTAAAACAAACTAACGCTCAATTTTAAGGGCGCTCAATGTTTCTAAAATGCTCCATTAAACCTGAAGCTTCTTTAGGTAAAGGCTGGGCATTTGCCGCTTCATTTTTTACTAAAATGTCTTCTTTGGTAGCCCGGTTAGAACTACCACCTAAATCAAAATTCCCTTTATGGCATCCTGTTCCTAAAGCCATTCCATTAGAATTGGTTCCGCGTCTTTGCGAAGCATCATGTTCCGCTTGCATCACTTGAGCACTAAAGCCACTCATGCCCCCAAAGTCAGGCATCTTACTTACATCTGCCATGCTAGGAGTGCCGGGAATAGCACTTGGCACTGGCTTAAGCTCTGGCGCCTTTAGTTCATTAGCAGCGGTTTTTACAGGTTTACCTTTCACTCTAAAGAGTAATTCAGCCTCGCCTTGCGGAATTTCACATTCACGGACTACTTCGTTAAGATCCGCTCCAAGATCAATCATCTTCTTAGCGCGGGTATAAAGCTTGCTGTCGGCGTCTTGAGTGGTCAAGCTAAGTTCATCTACATGGGCCGATAAATCACGCAGCTGTTGCTGCTGTTCATTGATTTTATGGCCTAAAATTTCACAAGCTTCCTTAAGATCTCCTAGCTCTTGACGTAACTTATCATTAGTGCGTAATAAATCAGCCGACTCCGCTTCATAATCTCGACGAAACCCATTAAAAGTTACAATACCACTCGCCCCTAAAATAAAACTAACAAGAGCAATCAACGCTCCAATGCAGGCGATAATCACCGGTAAATACTGTTCCATAAATAATACTCCGTAGACCTTGGAATTTAGTTTTAAGCAAATTTAAGCTTTATTGAGTAATTTTTTTCATAAAGCACTAATAGAACTAAGCAAGTTTTTGGTTTAAACCAAAACTTTTGGGTCCCCAAAAAGTTTGAGGATAGCTTTTATTAACCCAAACTTGCCTATCATAAACCTTTGCCTAATTTTAATGGCGTTTGCTTGGAACATAAAGCCAAACTTAACTTTTATGGCGGAAGATTTTATTTTCGCTTAAAAATCGACCTCAAGCCAATAAAACCTCAAGCAAAGGAAAAGGCCTAGCTACCACTTACGGAGCTAGGCCTTTTTCGGGCTTAGGCGCCCTCAGGCTTAACTTTAGCTTTAGTTCTAACTTAAACCTAGCCTTACAGTCTTTACTCTAAGTAGCCTTGGACTTAAGCTTCAATTTTTTAGCTAAATACGGCTTACTTCTTCCCATTCTTCATCGTTAAGAAGACGATTTAAATCAATCAGAATCAACAACTCGTTATTACGGTTACTAACCCCCTTGATAAATTCAGCGCTTTCTTCGGTGCCGATGTTTGGTGCCGGATCAATATCTGAAGAATTTAAATCAACTACTTCAGCCACACTATCCACTAAGATCCCAACTACTTGTTTTTCAGCTTCAATAATAACGATACGTGAATTGTCAGTTACAGGCGCATGTTCAAGCCCAAAACGCATTCTAGTATCGATTACAGTCACTACGTTACCACGTAGATTAATAATCCCTAGGACATATTCAGGAGAGCCAGGTACAGGTGCAATTTCTGTATAACGTAATACTTCTTTAACCTGCATTACGTTTACCCCGTAAACTTCATTCCCCAGATGAAAAGTCACCCAGCGCAGAATTTCTTTATTACTGCTGTCAGCGGATACGCCGTTGTTGATATCAGTCATTTTCACCTTCCTTTGATAAAAAAATCTACTTAGCTTAAACTAATAAGGCCAACCACCGGTTCATGGTAAATTCATGGCATGTCCATGGTAAGTTATTGTTTTAATAAGCAAATACTAGTTTTTATTATATCTTTAAAAGTAGCCTCAAATAATCCTTCTGCGCAATCTCTTTTAAATATTGTTATTCCTTGCACATATCAAGACCACTCCTAAATATATTTAAGAGTTCTGTTACATGAATTAAAGCACACATTTCATCTTTAACAATACCGGCTAACCACGGTCTAGCCCCGGGTAAAGCGCGCCATTTAATTGCGTCTCGACTTACCACCTTAGTCCCAATAAGTTCATCGCACCCGATGCACCACTTAGACTTATCAAGCATAATCACATATTTATAAGCCCGTTCTTGAGGGCTTTCAATATCTGGTAGCATCCACTTTTGGGTATCTACCACTGAAACCTTGTCCTGACCTAAAGACATAAGCCCCATGTACCATTTTGGTTTCCCAAATAACGCCGTAATTGTTCCCGGCTCAAAAATCCCCCCCAGATTAACTAGAGGCACAGCTAACGTAACCCCGGCTACCTTAAAAAAGAGCGCTGTAAATTGAGCTTCTGTTTCTAAGTTCTTCCATACAGCCCGAGCTTGGGTTTGCGCTTTGGGTTGTACTTTAGACAAAGTTGCGTCTTTACTTGCTGTAGTCGTCAAGGTCGCCGTGGTAGTAGCTACTTGAGGTTTAGTTTCTACTGCTGTTTCTACCGCTGTTTGGACTTGTGAAGTAGCAGCTGGCGTTTGAACTTGGGTTTGAACTTGAGTCTTAACTTCGGTTGTAGTTTTAGCGACCTCTGCCACTTGAGTTAAGGTTTTAGTTTGGGTGGTAGTCTGTGTTAGCTCCTCATGAGCCGGCACTGTAGCTAACAGTGTCTGGAGCTCTTCGCGTCGATCTTCGCGTAACGCAAGTGGCTTGGTGGCCGTTTGCTCTTGAGGAGCTGGAGCTAAAGCCATAGCCGGAGCCACACCTAAAGATAAATCCCCTGATGCTCCATTTGGTTTAGCTAAAGATGAGGACGCCTTACTTACGTCATTACTTTGTGGCTCATTGGTAAGGAGCGAATTAAAGTAGCTAACCATAGCTTGACGCTGCGAAAGCTTACTCATAGTTCAATCCCCTCTTGCGCTAAAAGATCTTTTAACAACTCACCGTAAGCCTTAACCCCTTTGGAGTTTGGATATAGGTCGGAAGCTGGCACATGTTGCTGACTGGCATCTCTAAAGTGGGTATCCACTGGAATAACATTATGCCATACGGCATCTTGATAAACCCCGACAATAGTTTCTAAGCTTTGGTGTGAGGCTCTAGTTCTGCGGTCAAACATAGTCGGCACCACCAAGTATTTAATCGGTTTGGATTTGGTGTCTTTTAAGATCTCAAAAGTCTTCATCATTCGTTCCAAGCCTTTTAAGGCTAAGAATTCAGTTTGGGTCGGTACAATAACCAAGGAGCTAGCTGCTAAAGCGTTGACCATCATCACCCCAAGCACCGGCGGACAATCGATAAGCACCGCATCAAAATCCTCGGCCAACAACCTTAAACTTTCATTTAAAATTAAGCCTGCACCGTTGTTTTCCGCAAAAGTCTTATCCAAAGTTGCTAAAGCAATGGAGCCTGGCATTAACGAGATATTGTCATTTGAGGTTTTTAAAATAACTTGGCGTAAATTAGCAGCTGAACTTCTAATCTCTGTGCTCGCAAATAAATCGTATAGCGTATATTCAAGTTCGTCCGAATCATACCCAAAACAACTAGTTAATGAAGCGTGCGGGTCAATGTCTAATAACAGCACTTTCATCCCTTCAGCTGCCATGAGACCGGCTAAAGTAATGACCGTAGTAGTCTTGCCAACCCCGCCTTTTTGGTTAGCGACAGTCCAAACTATCATAACGGCTCCTAATAATCCTTATTCATAATTCATTGTCTGTTTTTAATCTAAAGCTCATGCTAAGACTTTGGTCTTAGCGTTTAATAATAACTAGGAGCTTTAGTTATGAGTTTAATCATGGTGCTTTGAGTTACTTACGCTAAAGCTTGCTTTTAATTTAAGTGCTCAAGGGTATTAACCTTAGCCTTAATTTGCCACCTCATTTGAGGACGTAGAAGTAGCGGGAGAAGTAGCATTAGCTTCCGCCGAAGTAGCATCAGTTTCTGTAGATATAGCGCTTGGCTCTCTAGAAGTGGCGCTTGGCGCCTCCACTTCAGCTCCTACCTGTGGCGTAGCTTCATTAGCCTTCTTTTCCGCCTCTTTTTGTTTTAAAGCTTCTTGGCCTTCACGTGTGTAGACCACTAACCTACCATCATTGGTCCGCATCACTTCAAGGTTTTCGAGATCCTTTTTCTTAACCCCGTTAGCCCCTGAAACGTCAACCTCATCATCCGGTAAAACTAAAAGCTTCTTTGGTTTAAACGCATACTTAGAAACTGCAATTACCACGCAGCGATTACGAGACCTGCCTTTAGCCGTTGAATTAGAAACGAATGGTGCATACTGCGCATACGCTTCAATTGCCATGCGATGTGGATCAATCCCAGCTTTAGCTAAAGCGTCAATAACACTGATAGAGCGCGCCGCACTTAAATACCAATTGTTCGCATAAACTTCATCGTGCACTAGTTCATTGTCAGTATAACCACGTACTCTGATGTAATTTGATAACGGTTTTAAGATTTCTCCGATACGAGCCAAAATTGGCTGCGCCCGATTTAAAACTGACGCACTATAAGGCGCAAAAACTAAAGCATCATTAAGTTCAATGGTGATCCAATTTTCTTGCTTGGTTACCGTCACCATGCCCTTAGATTCTAAATCCTCCAACGAACGGTTAATGTCGTCACGAATGGTATCAAATGGAGCACCCATTTGATAATTTCCAGGTTCGCTTTTAATGGATTCTTCAACGTCACTACGTGATTCTTCACCGCTAACCTCCGAACTCTTAAGCCCTACTGAATTGTCTTTAGGACGCCCCATATCGAGCATCCCCCCACCACCTTTGCTTTCAGGCTGAATTAAAGATGGATTGGCCACGGTTGAAGACGCTAAGGCGGTAGTTAAAAATTCAGTCGCAATGATTTTTTTATCATCCGCAAACCCTGTGGTAGTAGAAATAAGACCCATTTGTGAAAAGCTATCCATCAGCCCTTGAACCATGGCATTAGCTTCATTTTTAGAATTCATAGCAAAGCCATAAAGCACCACAAACAGGGCAAAAAGTAGCGTCATAAAATCCGCATAGGACACCATCCAGCGTTCCATGTTTTCATGTTCGGGAATTTTAGGTTTCTTAGCCATGAGGTTATTCCGTTATTTACTAGATTCGCATCATCTTCTAATTTAAGGTCTACTTAAAGACCATTTTTAGACTTTAAATAAGCATTTTCGTAGCTTAGAGTTACTAGATGCGGTGAATAAATTTTTATTTAATCGTCTGTTAATTTGTCTGCTTTAGCAAGTAGCATATTGGCGATGATTTATTTTTGGGGACTATTTTTGTGTTAGCTAAAAGAGAGCTATGCTTACTTTTAGCCAGGCGCGCAAATTTTAAAGCTTCCCCTAAAAGCTCGTTCGCGCTTTTAGTAGCCCTACGCTTAAACTCCTCTTCCCCCAATAATTACAATTCCTGACCAGTAAAGACTGCTAAACGACGTTTAAGCTGCATGGTGTTTTCCCCATTGGCAATAGAGACTAACCCAACAATGGTCATTTCCTTAAATTGAGCAATATCGTGGTTAATAGCTTTAAAACGGTTACCCCCTGGGAGCAACACAATATTTGCCAAACCTACCCCGTAAATAGTCGCCACAAACGCCACCGCAATAGCCGGACCTAATTTTTCCGGTTGATCCAAAAGCCCCATCGCGTGAATAAGACCAAGCACCGCCCCGATAATACCCATACATGGGCAGTAGCCGCCCATCGCTTCAACCACTTTGGCGTGTTGTTCTAGTTCATATTGTTCTTTTTCAATTAAGGCTTCTAAGATTTCTTGGAGCTGTTCTTTATCCACCCCATCGACAATCATTTGAACCCCTTGGCGGGTAAAGGTATCTTCAATTTGGGATAGTTGGTTTTCAAGTGCAAGCAACCCTTGTTGTCTTGCCACTTGTAACATGTTTTCTAATAATTCAGCCTGAGAAATTAAATCGTTGCGTGGTGGTGCGATCAACCACTTCAATTTAATAAATGTTTGCAACACGATTTTAGGCGGGAACTGCACTAACCCCGAACCAGTAGCCGAACCAACTACAATAAGAAAGGCTGGCAAATCGATAAGCGCGCTCGGATGCGACCCTTCGATCATCATCCCCGCAAGGATACAGCCGACCGCCAATAAGACCCCAAGCATGTTCATAAGTATTTCCTCGCCTTTAGATTTTAGGTCACATGCGAACTAAAACCTCAATATGAATTCGGTAAGTTACGTTTGGCTTATAGCTTAGTAACTTAAATCTAGACTGTGGTGACTAGTTAACATCAAACCACCTAAACGCCTACGACTTTTGGTAAATTCTATAATTCTAAATTGAATTTTAAGGGCAATTTTTATTTTAAAATTGCTTTTGAACTTCAATTTTAAAATTATAGTTTAAATTTTTAGCTTTTGTTTTTAAGCATTTGCTCTTTTTAGCTTTTGCTCTTTTTAGCTTTTGCTCGTTTTAGCTTTCGCAAGCCATGGTTTAGTTAAACTTTTAACGTTTAAACTCGTTACCAATTATTTGTATTTGGCCCTTGAATTAACTAAGTAAATTTTTACTTAGTTAATTCAGCTACCATTTGCGGTGCAATCTCATCTATTGGTAATACATAATCTGCAAGCCCCGCTTCTACGACGGCCTTAGGCATCCCATAGATCACACAAGTTTCTTCATTTTGAGCTAAAATCGTCGCCCCTTGAGCGCGCAAAAGACTTGAACCTTTACGCCCATCAGCTCCCATCCCCGTTAAAACGCTAGCGAGAACTCTACCACGATACGCTTGCGCTGCCGACCCAAAGGTAATATCCACACAAGGTTTGTAGTTGATTCCAGCGGGACTTGGGACAATCTTTAATGTAGCTTTATTGCCGATGCTTGATTCGACAAGCATTTGCATCCCCCCAGGAGCCACATACACATGGCCAGCAACAAGTTGGTCGCCATCTTTAGCTTCTGTGACCTTTAAGGCACATAGCTCATCTAAACGTTCCGCAAATGGACCAGTAAAACTACCTGGCATATGCTGCACAACTACCACCGGGACCGGTAAATCAGCCGGAAGGGCCGTAAGCACTGTTTGTAACGCAAGTGGTCCCCCAGTCGAGCTCCCAATAAATATCGCCGCAAACTTGCGGTTATAGGCAAGACTAGTTGGCGCCTTATCATTTACTGTTTCTTTAGAACTTTCTTTAGCATTTTCTTTAAAACTTTCTTTTAGATTACTAGTAAGCGCAGAAGCTCCTCTAGCCGACGTTTTATTCGGACTATGTAACCTTGTTCTAATCGCCGCCATGCGCTCAGAGATAGACGTGGTGTCTTTAGTAGTATTAGCCAAAGCCAACCCTTCCGCGCCTAAAGTTTGACTCGTGGCGCTCGAAGTAATTCTATTTAATCTTGACGCTAATGAGCTCGTTCGACTTGTTGCCTCTAAACCATTTTTAGTAAAAGTGGTCGTTCTAGAATCGGCCCCAATTGAAGCTTTATCTCTTAATAAGGTGTTTTCTCGTAACGAGGTGGTAGTTCTTAAGCTAGCACGTGCCCCCAATCCCTGAGTAGAGCTAGGGCTAAGCCCACTAGCTAAACTTGCGCTCCGCGGTTCAGTTCTTACGCTCGAATGCCCACTAAAACTAGCATGGGCCTGAGAAGTATGAGCATGTGGCCGGAAACGATGCATTGAGCCTTTTGCCCGGCCTAGCTCCCGCATTCTACCTATAAGTGCCTCTACTGATTCTTTCTTATTTTTTAAGATATCATCAAAGCACTTAGGCATAAAATCCATGGCCCCTGCTTCGAGGGCATCAAGAGTAGCTTTAGCGCCTTGCTCAGTTAAAGAGGAGAACATTAAAACAGGAGTTGGGCAAACTTTCATGATTTCTCGAACTGCTTCAATGCCATTCATTACCGGCATTTCCACATCCATGGTCACCAGATCAGGTTTGAGTTCACGAACGCGCAGCACGGCGTCGCGGCCATTTTCCGCTTCGCCCGCGAGTTCAAGTTCGGGATCGCTAGCAATCATTTCTGCTAAACGTTTCCGAAAGAATCGTGAATCGTCAACTATTAAAACCCTAATCGTCATGCCAACTCCCCAAGACAATTACATACCTAAGAACTAAACTCTACCAATAGGACGACTACTATGTAAAGTTGAAGCGTGTTTACTTGTGTATTTCTTTGCGTAAGCGCGCAATAAGTTCGGCACGTCGAGGATTAAGGCAATCCCCCCATCTGATGTTACAGTGGCGCCTGCCATCCCTGGAGTTCCGTGCAACAAAGAATCAAGAGGCTTAATAACCACTTCTTCTTGGCCGATCAACTCTTGCACCACAAAGGCTACTTGTGAGCCATTACCTTGCTGTACTAAGACTACATGACCAACCTTAGGGTGAACACGTAATGCAGAATCGTCTTCTCCTGGTAATGATCTAGTTAACCAATCCTGCAAGAAGAATAACGGAATAGCCTTATCACGAATGATAATCGTTGATTGGCCATCAACATTTCTGATGCCATCAAGAGGTAAGTAAAAAATTTCGCTCACTGAAGTTAAAGGCAAGGCAAAGACATGGTTACTAACCTTAACCATCAAGGCAGGTAAAATAGCCAAAGTTAGAGGTACCTTGATTTCGATGGTAGTACCCACACCCTTTTCTGAATCAATTCTTAAAGAACCATTGAGTTTGGTGATGTTGGTCTTAACCACGTCCATCCCCACCCCACGGCCGGAAATATCTGAAATCTGGGTTTTAGTGGAGAAGCCTGGCGCAAAAATCAAATTGTAGGCATCAGCATCACTCATGCGCTGCGCCCCATCTTTATCCAAAATACCCTTTTTGATGGCAACATCCTTTAACTTATTAGGATCCATACCCGCCCCATCATCGATGATCTTAAGGAGAATATGATCACCTTGCTGTGAAGCACTTAAGGTAATAGTCCCGGTCTCAGGTTTTCCGGCAGCCCGTCTAACGTCAGGAGTTTCCACCCCATGGTCACATGAATTACGTACTAAGTGCACCATTGGATCGGCTAACGCATCGACTAGGTTCTTATCAAGGTCTGTATCTTCCCCGATCATTACCAATTCGATCTTTTTACCTAAGCTACGAGCTAGGTCGCGCACAACGCGAGGGAAACGCCCGAAGACCTTTTTAATCGGTTGCATACGGGTCTTCATCACTGCGCCTTGTAAATCCGCCGTAACGACATCAAGATTTGAAATTACTTTTACTAACTCTTCATCGTTTTTAACATTATTACTTATGCTCATTAAACGATTACGAACCAAAACTAATTCCCCAACCATATTCATGATAACGTCAAGTGTCTTTGTATCAACACGAACGGTAGTTTCGGCCGCAGGGGTGGCTGGAGTTGCCGGATGAGCACTCTTAATTGGGGCTGAAGCTGGAGCCGCAGCTGAAGTAGGAGCCGGTGCTTGAGCTTTGGCCACAGTTGAAGTAGAAGTTGGTTCACTTTTTACTGCTGAAGTCCCCAAAGTCGCACTTACGCTAGGCACAGAAGGTGCCACCTGTGGAGCTTGAGCCCCATGAGCTGCGTCATCATGCCCTGGAGCATGGCCTTTGCCATGTAATGAATCTAATAACGCTTCAAATTCGTCATCAGACATCGTGCCTTCAGTATCGGTAGGCTGTGCAATTTTTTGTTCTGGTTTAGCTTGAGGAGCGCTAGGCGCAACCGGGATAGTTACAGGTTTAGCCACCTTTAACATATCTTCAAATGCTGCATCAGTTGGGTCTACGGCGCTAGCCTTATTTTGGGCATCTGCTTCACTCCCTGGCGCTACGCCTTTACCGTGTAAAGAATCAAGGAGCGCTTCAAATTCATCATCAGAAATGCTATCGATCCCGTCACTTGGCATGGCGATCTTTTGTTCTTTCTTTGGCGCGCTAGCCACAGGAGCTGGGGCTGGAGTAACTGGAGCTGGTGGTGGAGTTACAGGCGCAGGTGCTGGTGCTGGAGCGGGTTCATCTGCGCTCTTAGGCTTACTTAACTCAACTAAGGCGGCAATCAGATCAGCTGGCGCTTCATCTGGTTCTTCCCCGTTTTGTACCTGCGCAAACATACTGCTAATGACGTCATGAGCCCGCAAAATGACATCCATGAGTTCAGAGTCAACTTTACGGCCCCCATTACGTAGGGTATCGAACACGTTTTCCGCTTTATGACAGGCGTTAACTAAGTTTTGTAGACCTAAAAAGCCGGCCCCACCTTTAACCGTGTGGAATCCACGGAAAATGGCGTTTAATAGCTCGTGATCCTCTGGACGTTTTTCTAGTTCTACCAATTCTTCCGATAACTGATCAATTATTTCACCAGCTTCAACGATAAAATCTTGTAGGATCTCTTGATCTGCCACTTCCAATGCCATAGCAACCACCTTTTAATAATTCATCTACCTTGATAACTTGAGCTAACCAAACCAACCAAAACTTATTACTTTCCACCTTAAAAGCATTATTTGCACTTAACATAAGTGACATCATAATCGTTATCAAACTATCAACAATTAGAACCCATTTACCATATAAGCCCAAATAACAATAACTAAGTATGGTACTAATAATATCTTACTTTAGAACCCTAAAGACGCTAACAGATCATCGACATCGTCTTGCGAACTAGCCACGTCTTCACGTTCTTCCTTGTTCATGATTGGCCCTTCTGGAGCTAGTTTTCTAGCTTCCTGTTCAGCCTTGGTTTCACGGTTTTCAAATTTAACGTTTTGTTCACTAAACTGTCGTAAAAGTTCGAGCAATTTGCTTTCGACTTCACCAACTAAGTTAATGACCTTGTTAATCATTTGCCCAGTAAGATCTTGGAAATCCTGGGCCATTAAAATTTCTGTCAGCTGAGCACATAGAGTTTCAGAGTCTCGTTTTGACTCTTCAATCAAACCATCAAGCTTATGACACAAGGACACAAAAGTCGCTTTCTCAATCTTTTTGTGCATAAGTGCATCCCACATCGGTTGGATTTCTTTGATGGAAGACTGCAAGTTTTGCGCTAACGGCATGCAATTATCCACGGCATCCATGGTTCGATTAGCAGCCTTATCAGTCATGGTAATGATGTAGCGCAGACGCTCAGTTGCATCAGGCATCTCATGTTCGGCAATGGTCTGTAGTCTAGAATCCACGCTGAAATTTAAAATTCCATCGTGTAAGCTTCTAGCCATCCGGCCAAGCTCAGCGTATAGACTCATTTCGTTACGATGCACGATCCCAAGAATAATCTTGTCGGCTTCTTCTTGGTAACCGTCTTCTAAATACTCAAGCATCTGTCTAGCTTCAGCTAGTGTTACTAATGGTTCTCTTTCTGGGGCTTCACCCTTTCCGGCATTTTCCATCTCATAAACTCCAGTTCTGTTCCATACTTCTTAAAATAACAGCTTCAAGTTTGTATGGATGCATATTTAACCTTGAGGTTGAGCCAAACTCTTCACCTAAAATGTAACGTTAAAAAAGACCAAGTTTTTAAGTTTATTTGACTTTTAAAATTGTTTAATTTATTAATATTATTTAACATATTAAACAATTTTTATATAATCTTAAAAATTGCTAACCTCAAAACATTAGGCAAACTAACTTTAAGCATTAAAATTTTTAATAAAAACAGGCTTTATCATTATTTCTTTTTTGAAGGATTAAGCACTTTACAAATACTTATATCCTTCAGACAAGCATAACGCTCAAGTCTTTACCTAAAATTAACCACTCTGGTTTTAAAGTTAATTAACGTTTCATACTTAGGCTTAAATCTAGCTCAGGCTTAAATCTAGCCTTCAAGTTTAAAAATGTTTCCCTTAAGTTTTAACTAAAAACAAACGGCCTTTTATATTTTTATAAAGTGACCTTGAGTTTAGCTATGTTGTTATGGACCATTATTAGATCATTAGTCCATGTTTACTGTGTACGTTTTAATTGGTTTATCTTTCTAATTTGGATTTTGATGCATTCCTAAAAGATAAAAAACCAAATTTGTTCTAAGTTTTTCTAGTTTTGGTTCATAGCTTTAAGTTGTATGGTTAAAAATTTTAACCTTATGTTTTAGGTTTAATTAAACCTAAAACTTAACCAATACGTTCAAAAATCTTATCGAGCTTTTCTTTTAAGGTCGCTGCGGTAAATGGCTTTACAATATAACCGTTAATACCAGCTTGAGCCGCTTCGATAATCTGTTCACGCTTAGCTTCCGCAGTTACCATAAGTACAGGTAAGCTCTTAAGCTTTTCGTCTGCACGAATAGCTTTTAATAAATCAATCCCTTGCATCCCAGGCATGTTCCAATCTGTAATCACAAACTGAAAATCACCGCCTTTTAGCATTGGCAGAGCAGTTGTGCCGTCGTCAGCTTCCTGAGTGTTGTTAAACCCAAGATCGCGCAACAAATTTTTAATAATACGGCGCATAGTTGAGAAATCATCAACGATTAGGATTTTGATGTTAGTATCCACTGTAATATCCTCCGAAAAAATCCTTATAAGTTAACCGGTATCTTCTTATAATTCCTAAGGATTTTATAAACAATTCATGTTGCCGATATTATGCACAGCTAGCGCAAAAAATACAGAGATCTATACAGCAAAATACAGTCCATAACCGCAAAATGTAAGGCCTACCTCACTTTTAGGAGTGTAAGGCGTGTAAACACTCCTAAAAAACCAACTAATTCACAGGAATTTTGGCGGGTACGTCTTCGCTTGCGACCTATTTTTTTCTTACAACATAAAACCATGCAAAAACATAGACTTAGAATTAGAGAAATATGAACCAAATATGGACCAAATATGAAAAAGAAAAAAAGGAATGTAAGGAAAAAAATGCGGGAACAAAAAACGGTAACAAGCAATAGAAAAGTAAGAAGCGATAGAAAAATAAGAAGAAAGAACAGCAAAAGTCCCAAAAGAAAAAGTAGTAAAAGCAGATTTAGAACACCTCTAGGGGTGACAAAAGCGAGAGCCCCAAACAGCCTTGACCAGTAATTAACGTGCTTGACTTTTTTATTTAACTAATTAACGTAATTAACGTACTACATCCGCATCGATTCAATCTTCGCCGGAGAGCCATTCTTTTAGCATAGACCGAATTCTAGCTAAAGCCTGGGACATTATTTGATAAGCTCGAGCTTCGCTTAGGTCTAGAATTTCCCCGACTTCTCTAAAGTTCATGCCTTCGTTATAGTAAAGACTGACCACTAAAGCTTCCCGTGGTGGTAGTTTTTTTAACGCCGTAGCAAGTTCCGTGGTAAAACGCGCTTTAAGCATTTGTTTTTCAGGAGAGGCAAAAATCCCTGTATCTTTGTTGTCATCATGCAAAAAATCATCGGCTGATTCGCCTAGATCTTCGATGCCAATAAGCTTACTATTTGCGCCATCTAGAAGCATCCGGTTATATTCATCAAGAGAGACGCCGAGCTTCCCAGCAACTTCTGTATCGGTTGGTTGACGTCCAAGTTTAGCAGCGAGTTTGGACATGGCTTCAGATACAGCTCGGCTATTTTGATTTACCGCCCGCGGCGCCCAATCATAGCGTCGAACTTCATCAATCATGGCCCCACTAATACGACGATAAGCAAAGGTCTCAAAACTAGCCCCTTTTTCATTATTAGCATCGTAGGTTTGGCTCGCTTCAAGTAGACCAATCATCCCAGCTTGAATTAAATCATCAAGCTGTACGCATTTAGGAAATCGAGCAATATGATATAGCGCCACCCTCTTCACCAAAGGGGCGTATCTCATCAGAACCTCTTCACGCGGATCCTTTTGCTTTCTGTATGCATCCAATGGATTCAAGATTGTTACCTGCTTAGCATGATTGCTGTTACTTAGCATAAGCTTTAAAAGTAATATTTTGAGCTTTTTTAGCGTAATTTTTATTAACTTGGCTTAATTTAACTTAATTTAGCTGAATTTAGCTTAAGTTTCTAAAACGCGCTTTAAGTTTCAACGCTTACTTTAAGTCTAACGTTCTGGTCTCACTTTAGCTTAAGCGTTTAAGCCTAAACCAAACACAAGTTTAGGCTTTAAAATTAAGCTTATGCACTAGCTCGGGCTTTAGAAGCACCATCATTTTCACTTTGAGTTTCTACAGAACGTTTAACCAAATTTTCAATAAAGAACTCTAGGTGACCTTCAGGGCGATAAGGAATAGCCCAAGTTAAAGCTCTTACCGCTAAAGCTCTAAAAGCTAATGCTGCTGGAGATTTTGGAAAAGCATCAACAATAACCTGCCTCTTCCGCACTGCCATTCGAATATTATTGTCCATAGGCACACAGGATACAAGTTCTAACGAAGCATCCAAAAAACGATCTGTGACCTTGGTCAGTTTCGCAAAGAGATCACGGCCCTGCTTTAAGCTCGTAACCATATTAGCGATAATCTTGAACTTATAAACTCCATATTCAGTATTTAAAATCTTCATGAGTGCATAGGCGTCAGTTACTGAAGTAGGTTCGTCACAAACCACCACTAAAACATCTTGCGCGGCTCGAGCAAAGGCTAAAACCATATCAGAAATACCAGCCGCTGTATCGACGATAAGCACGTCGATTTCAGTCTTCATTTCGCTAAATGCTCTAATTAAGCCAACATGCTGAGCTGGAGTGAGTTCAACCATGGCTTGAGTACCAGAGGTGGCCGGAATAATCTTTAAACCATGAGGGCCTTCCACGATAACTTCATCTAAAGTGCATTCCCCTGAAATCACATGGGAAAGATTGCGCGTAACGCGTAATCCTAACATCACGTCAATATTAGCCAAACCTAAGTCAGCATCTAAGAGTAAAACCTTTTTGCCTTGCTGACATAAGCTTACTGCTAAATTCAAGGAAACGTTAGATTTACCAACCCCACCTTTACCACCGGTAACGGTGATAACCTTAATTCCATGATCATTGTTGTTGCCAGAGGTCATGTTTCTTAATCCTTGTGCCTGATCCATAACAGCTTCCTTATTCTGAAACTTTTAAATTCCGAGCCCAATCGGCGCCTTCTAAGCCCGCCGCTTGTGACTTACGGTTTACGCCTGGTTCTAATTCTTCGATTTGCGCCAGGACACGTTGCACAAAGGAGGCCGGATTCGCAACTTCGATATCTTCCGGAACTCTTTGGCCTGTTGTTATATAACTAAGCTCAAGATCATGGGCAATGCATAAACTTGCAGCATCCCCAAGACTCATGCTTTCATCAAGTTTTGTGAGTACCAACCCATCAATCCCAAGATTACTAAAGCGCGCATAAGCGTCCTCAAGTACTCGTCTTTGCCCTGTTGCCGGCAGCACCAAATAATGTTGCAACCTTACCCCAGCATTACGTTCTAAATCGGTTAGTTCCTGCATTAGTCTAACATCGCGCTGGCCGAAACCCGCAGTGTCAATTAAGACTAAGCTCTTACTTCTTAGTTGATACAAAACTTCAGACAATGTCGAAACATCATCAACAATTTTAACGGTACACCCCATAATACGACCATAGGTCTGTAACTGCTCAGAAGCACCAATACGATAATGATCGGTACTAATAAGAGCTACTTGGTCTGAGCCGTACTTTAAAGCAAAGCGCGCTGCGATTTTGGCTAAAGTAGTAGTTTTACCTACCCCCGTAGGACCAACTAAAGCCACCGCCCCACCACTTTTCATGATGGTGTCATTACCGCCACGAATGTTGTTTTCCAAGATTCGTGCCAATTCCTGCCAAGCTAGATTAAAAGAGCTATCCGCATTAACTTTTTGAGATAAACGTTCCGCTATATCTTCCGCAAAACCACCAGCTGTCAAGAGTCTTGTAATCATCGCTCTTACCGGTTCATCACGCGAACGTTCGTCTTGCATAAGACCTGCTAGTTGGAACTGAAGTAAGCGTCTAATCGCCTCAACTTCTTTTGATAAGCTACTGATTTGTTCTCGTGTTTCCACATTCGAGTCAGTTTTATCAATGATTTTTGGTCTATTGCCATTAAAACCACCATCTCTCATAAAGCCTCCTCGATTATTATTCTGGTCCATTAAAGAACGTGGTCGCTCGCCCCCGTTATTGATAACGTTATTTAACCCCGACGCTCCATTGCTAGAACCAACATCGTTTGAGCCATAGCCACGTACTTTACTTCTTGATCCAGAGGTGCCACTTTCCCCTGTGGAGTTAGACATAGCTCGCGAAGAATTTTCGCCTAGACCGCCAGTTTGTTCTTGTCGCGCTAAGAGTGCTGCTAACGAATCAGCAAACTTTTCTTGCTTCTTTTTTAAGCTTTCTGCCGACATTTCGTCATTTACACGAGCACCGCGTCCGTTTTTTGACATCAGATCTGACGAAATACTGACATTATCATCCGCCAAATCGTCGTCAGATTCTTGATTTGACTTCGTCCGAAGTGAGGTGGTATTGTTTTTATTAACCGGAGCTCTTTTTAAGCCATAACCACTTTGAGCGTTCCCGCTTAAACCACTAGCTCGTTTAGTATTTACCTCGTTAGCCCGAGCCCCTGAATCTAAATTATTAGCGTTAGATGCTTTAGCATTTTCCTTAGCGTTTTTTAAGGTTTCTGAATCTTCGACTTTATAATCGAGAGCAGCTACAATTTCGATACCACCATCGACTTTTTTGCTGGACATGATAATAGCGTCGGAACCAAGCTCTTCCTTGATTGCCGCCAAAGCCGTCCGCATATCTTTAGCAAAAAAACGTTTTAAATTCATAAACTAATAAACCTCTTTACTGACCGACGGCACTAATAATTTTAATTTGTTTATCATCAGGTATTTCTTGATAAGAGAGTACCCGTAGCCCCGGTATAGTATTTTTCACAAAGCGCGCCAAGGTGGTTCTAAGTAAGCCTGAAGTAAGAAGAATAGCAGGTTGCCCTTCCATTTCTTGTCTTGCGGTCGCATCAGCCAATGACTTTTGCATTCTTTCCGCAAGTCCAGGTTCAATCCCAGCCCCATCTGCTCCGCCTGATTGTAATGACTTATGCAAAATAGATTCCAAATCACGCGAAAGCGTAATGACCGGAATAACATTGTCTCCGCCGACAATGTCCTGAATAATGAGTCTTCTTAAACCAATGCGGCACGCAGCAGTAAGCACTTCTGGATCTTGGCTCTTAGGCGCATACTCCGTCAAAGTCTGCAAAATAGTGCGCATATCTCGAATTGGCACCCCATCGTTTAATAAGTTTTGGAGGACTTTAACAATCCCCCCAAGACTAATAACTCCAGGCACCAAATTTTCCACCAATTTAGGCTGGTTGATTGATACTTTATCCAATAATTTTTGCACTTCTTCTTGGCCAACGAGCGTAGAAGCATGCTGTGAAATTATTTGACTTAAATGGGTAGCAATCACAGTCGCCGAATCAACTACCGTATAACCATAGCCTAACGCCATATCGGCATCATTCTTTTCAATCCAAACGGCGTCTAAGCCAAAGGCTGGATCTTTGGTTGGTGTACCAGCAATTTCCCCAAAAACCTGCCCAGGATTTATCGCCAAAGTTTTATCTGGATAAACTTCAGCTTCCCCAAAACTTACCCCCATCATGGTAATGCGGTAAGTGTTTGGCGAAAGATCCAAATTATCACGAATATGCACTGGTGGCACTAAGAACCCTAATTCTTGGGATAGCTTTTTACGTACCCCTTTAACTCTATTTAAAAGTTCCCCTTTTTGGTTGATATCAACTAACGGAATTAAGCGATAACCGACTTCTAGACCTAGCACGTCAACGTTAGCCACATCATCCCATGACAATTCTTTGTTTTCCGCAGCCGGTGCCGGGGTGTCATTAGGATTGCCATCTGCATTAAGTACAGGGTTGGCCACAGCCTTGGCTTCGCGTTTTTTAAGGTAATAAGCCAGTCCCCCTGAAATAGCCGCCAGAATAATAAATGCCATATGTGGCATACCAGGGGTAATCCCCATGATCCCTAGGATGGCCGCTGACACAATCAAAGAGCGCGGATCACGAAACAACTGTCCGATCACCACTTTACCCATGTCTTGTTCTGCATTTTGTCTGGTAACAATAATCGCTGTAGCAACAGACAATAGCAATGACGGGATCTGAGCCACCAGACCGTCACCTACCGTAAGCTTAGTGTAGATATCGGAAGCTTCACCTATTGGTAAATCGTGTTGCGCCACCCCAACAATCATGCCCCCAATTACGTTGATAAACATGATAAGGATACCGGCAATCGCATCCCCTTTAACAAACTTACTAGCACCGTCCATTGACCCATAAAAATCTGCTTCTTGAGTCACTTCAGCACGGCGAGCTTTAGCTTGCTCTTGCGTTATAAGGCCCGCATTCAAATCGGCGTCAATAGACATCTGTTTACCCGGCATCGCATCAAGAGTAAAACGAGCACTCACTTCAGAGATACGGCCAGCACCTTTGGTTACTACCACAAAGTTTATGATCACAAGGATCGAGAAGACAATAAGACCAACAACGAAGTTACCCCCCATAACCACGTTACCAAAAGCTTCGATTACGTGACCTGCCGCGCTCCCGCCCCCATGGCCATGTACTAAAATCACACGAGTTGACGCTACGTTTAACGAAAGACGTAAGATAGTTGCAATCAATAGCACTGACGGAAAAACAGCAAACTCCATTGGTCTTTTAGCGTAGATAGTTACCAAAAGCACAATCATGGAAAGAGTGATATTAAAGGTGAATAAAATATCCAACAAGAAAGGTGGCATCGGTAACATTACCATGCCTAAACATGCGAGCACCAATACTGGCGTCCCTAATGGGAGCGCCGGTAATGACTTTAAGCGAGATAAAATATCTTGTAAGCTCATGTGACTCATTCACCAGTTTAAAAATAAAAAGCTAACACTTACTGTTTACTAGACCTACTTTCACCTTGTTTAGGTAACTTTAGAGACTAGCTATATGCTCAAAAACAACGTTTGGGTTCCCATAAAACCATAAACATAGGATGGTTTGAATAAACTACGCCAACTTGGTTGTGTTACTGCGTTGCCATTTGGCTACTACAGAATTAACTCAGATCCTTGCTAACTTGTTACTGTCCTAGCTTATTACTACCATAGCTTGTAACAGGCCTATCTTAAACCGTCCGCACGAGGAATCATGTTCATCACCCCAACCGCTTAAGTTTAAAACACGGGGATGTTTACTTTTAACTACATAAAAGCCTAAGTTTTTACCATAGCATGAAGCGTTTATGCTTATAAAAGCATGGTTCACAGCTAGCCCCAAACACGCCATAATTATATAAAATATCAAGCCCAGGTTCTCTTTTTTCCCCAAAACCGCTATCTGAAGCATGATCTAGACTACCTAAAACTTGAAAAAATCCCCCAAACTCAAATCTAAGGCCTCAAAATAATAGCGTTTTTTTGTTTTTGAGCTCCAATTTCAATCACAATATTAAAGCCTTAACTCCGCAATTACCGCATTAGTGTAATTACAGCGTTAAGGCCCTCATATTAAAAATTGACGTCGCGCCATGGGTTTTAAACTACGCCTAAAATCAAACGCCACGCCTAAAATTTAGCATCACGATTACCCCCCCAAAACGCTATTAAAAACCTAAGTTACTAGAGTCTAAGTTGTTAAAAACCAACTTGTTTAAGGTTAGCAGCCAAAGTAGCAGCAGATTTTTTAAATTCCGCTAATTCTTCTGCAGAAAGTTCAAGCTTTACAGGATGCGAAACTCCGTTTTGTCCTACTTTAGCCGGCAAACCAATGCACACTCCTTCAATCCCTTCATAAACTCCATCAATCAAAGATGATATTGGCATGATGTAATTTTCATTATCAACAATGGAGCGACAAATTCTACTTACTGCCATACCAATAGCGTAATTAGTAACTCCCTTACGGCTTATAATCTCATAAGCGCTGTTTCTAACCGCCAAGTAAACTTCATTTTTATCTAGATTAAGACCAAATTGCTGGCAATAATCCTCAAGCTGAATACCAGAAACAAATGTTTTACTCCACACAGCAAGTTCAGAATCGCCATGTTCACCTATGATAAAGGCGTGCACATTACGACTATCAACATTTAGTTTTTCACTAAGTACATGCTTAAGACGGGCAGTATCAAGCACCGTGCCTGAACCAAACACTCTATTAGCCGGAAAACCTGACAGTTTTAAGGCGATCGTAGTCAACACATCCACCGGATTAGCCACTACTAACAAGATAGCTTCCGTATTAAATTCAGTAATCGATGGAATGATGCTTTTGAATATAGCAACATTACGCCCAATAAGGTCAAGTCGTGTTTCCCCAGGACGCTGATTAGCCCCTGCGGTAATGATAATTACTCCCGCATCTTTTAAATCGCTATAAGTTCCAGCTTTTACCGTTACCGCCCCAGCAAAAGGTGTGCCTTGAGCAATATCCATTGCTTCACCCTGCGCTTTGGCTTCATTTGAATCTATAAGCACTAATTCAGTAAAAACATTATCATTCATCAAAGTGTAAGCCACCGTAGAACCTACGCTACCGCAACCGATGACCGCACATTTTCTTAGATTTACACTCATATTAGGCCTCTCTTTTAGACTGACAAATAATTGTGAAAACAACTTTCAAATAGTTATCTACCAAACAAGCTATCTGACGATTAAAGCTATAGTACCTAACGTTGAACTTTTTGTTTGTTAAGCAGTTAGCTATTTCAACTTTTAATGTTCAAACTTACAAAATGGCAGTTTGGCAAATTTATAAGTTTGCAAACTTGCAGTCTTATAATCTTGCAAATTTACATTTTTAACCTTTAGCCTGTTTTTAATTTCTACTTTTAGAGTGTACTAGATTTTTGATCCCTTAGGTAATCAAAAATGGAAGTATGCTATGAAGTTAACAGACAAAGACAGAATTAAGATTGCATAACTTATAATTTCAAAGGGAGCTGTGGTTGCAAGCAATTTAATGTGAGTTATTACTACCCCTAGGTCTTACAACTGCTTCATCTTAAACATCTTCTTGAAGAACTAAACCAAAAGCTCTAGTTACCAAGTACCAAACTCAAACCAAGCCGGAAAGGATTTTTCCGGCTTAATTGTCTTAAAGACTGTAAACAGCAAACGAAATTACCATAACACCCCATGTTCTTGGCTTGAAATTCTCTCAATTTGTCCATTTTTATAATGTAATCCATTAAGGATTAAGGGAATTTATTATGAAGGCAAATTGGCTTCCTCTTTCAGCTGCTGTTGCTTTAGCTTTAAGCTCAGTTGCAGCTTCTGCTGTTGATTTTCATGGTTACGCCCGTGCTGGCGCTCAGGCAAGTATGGAAGGTGGTGATGTTTATTGCTCAGGCAATGGTAAGCGTGGTCACAAGGTTGGTCGTCTTGGTGACGAATGTGATACTTATGCTGAACTCATTTTTAACCAGGAAGTTTACAACAAAGCAAACAGCAAGTTTGATCTTCATACCCTTGTAATGTTTGGTACCAAAGAACAAGACTCAATGGTTGACCGCCAGGGTGGTACTTTCCAAAATATTGGTTTTGGTGATGGCGATGCTGTATCAAGCGATGGCGATGGTATTAACCATAATAGTGGCCAAAGAGCTTCTCTTCGTGAACTTTGGTCTGGCTATACCTCTGATTTAGGGTATACAATTTGGGCTGGTAGAAGATACTACCAACGTAAAGATATCCATATTTGGGATTTTTACTACCTTAACAACTCAGGTACAGGTGCTGGTATTGAAAATATCAGTTTAGGCGCTAATATGGGCAACTTAGCATTTGCCGTTATTAAGGGGCAAAATAGTGGTGTTGAGCATGCTAACAATCTAGGTGATGAATGGCGTAATCTTTACAAGCTTGATGCTCGTTGGAATGCAATTCCAGTAGGCTTTGGTACAATTGATGCGTCTGTAATTTACGCTTTGCCTTGGATCTCTGATTACCAAAAGAAGAAAGAAGGTTTTGGTACAAGACTAAAGAGTGCAAATTCAGGGGTTTTAGTAACTTTGGATCATGCTTCTAACATCAATACTGATAATGTTAGTGTAATGAATCATTTCATTGTACAGTACGGCACCAATGGCTTTGGTAACGTAGGTTATTTTGATAATCACGTAGGCGAATATTATTCACCAATGACTGGTAATGAAGGCGTACGTGTTATCGATTGGGGTACCTTAGATGCTGGTAACTTTGGTTTAGGTTACTCTTTCTTCTGGTCACACTTTGATGATGATTATTCAAGCACAGACACATGGGTATTCCCTCGTTCTGGTTGGGAATATGCAGTTACTCTTCGTCCAGAATACAAGTGGACTGAATACACCCGTACTACTTTAGAACTCGGTTACTCACAAGAAAAGTCTGTAAACAATGACCATCACGGTTGGGGTTGGAAGAAGTATGATGCAGAAGATCCTGATATCTACAAGGTAACTCTTGCTCAGCAGTTTACCCCTGGCAAAGGCTTCTGGACTCGTCCAGCAATTCGCTTCTATGTTTCTTACATTGGTGGTGATCAGTTCAGCAACGGTCGTGTAGACAAGCTTAATGACCACAATTACCAGGTTTCTATTGGTACTCAGGTTGAAGCTTGGTGGTAATAGCTTAAGCTAGTATCAAATAAGCAAACAATAGCTTATCAGTATCAGGGAGGTCTAACGACCTCCCTGTTTTGTCCTACTCTTAAAACCCAAACCAACTCTAAATTTACTCAATTTTTGTTCAAATTTATAAACTAATATGGAATCTCTTTTACTATCCTGATTCCTCTGCCTGCGAGCCTACTCGCTTGAAGTGTTTGTAGCTTTAGCATTAGCTTATTTAATGAATCACTTGGGTCAGCAAGATCCGCAAGGATGAGCAATGCCGTCTGACTGAGGAGAGCCTTACGGAAGAAGCAGTGGCTCTGAAGAAGAATCGCTACATCCTTATGTCAAACCGCAGCACTCTTTAGGCTAAGGATGCGCAGACCAGGACACGCGAAACGATCACACGTTCCGGTTCCATCTTCCCAAAAGAAGCGTATGTTCGGAAGGAGGACTACGAGGCAAAGTATGATGAACTCATCATCTAGAACAGGCTGCTGTTCACGCTTGATCTTGTAAAGGCGTGGCTGTCCCTTGCCTAGCCCCGTACCGACGAAGCCCTGATGGCGGATGATATCACCTGGATCATGATAACCTACACAGCATCCGAGAACAGTCACCTTCGGTGGTTCGGCAGGCTTCTTGGCAATCACTTTGAGGGCATCATAGCCCATGCAACTTACGAAATCTCCTCCGGCAGGATGGAGGGAATTAACAATAAGATCAAGGTCTAACGGCTGCAGGCTTACTGTCTTCCGGATGATGATTATTTCTTCCTCAGACTATTTGACGCCAGCAACAAGGACTACGCCCGTAACCCGCTATCCCATAAGATTTGTGATTGAGGCTTTTTAACCTTTAGCCTGTTTTTAATTTCCACATTTGTGAATTTTTACTTTTAACTAGTTAAATTCATGGCCTTTAAAGCATAAACCTTTAGGGGCTTAGTTTTTTTTAACTACCAAACATTTTGGTTAAAAGCCTAGTCTTCACCTTTGGCCCCACTCGACAAACTTTTAATGTCATACTGAGCTCTAACGAATAGGTCCGATAGAGTATGTAAAAATTATGAGACTTACTTGTCTTTAAAACAGGCATCTAATCGGCATATAGCTTTTAAAAGAGCCTTATGTCGTTCCATATCATCATGGTAAAACTCATAAGCGTATGGAAAAACCGCAAGTCCTTTAGGTAGAGATTCACCTTTAGAAATAAGATCGTTGAATCTAAAAATAAGCACAAACTGTAACCATTCATGTAATTCCATGGTATCCATAAAAAACGGCGTAGTACTATTAAAGGCCTCTATAGCCGGCGGATTGGAACGCCAATAATCTAAGGCTTTAAGTTCAGATTCAATAGATGCTAAAGCTTCTGCTACAGCTTGAATTTGTGCTTTATCTTCAATGTAATTCATATGCATTCTTTGGTTATGTTATTTTTTCCGGACCTTGATTAGAATACTCATACCACCACCTTGGTTCTTTTAGACTTAAAGTAAATTTATCTATGCCGATAAATTCATATAGGATATAAAGCTCTAGCTATAAATCTATAAACTCTAAAGCTTTCAGTTTAGAACCAAAGTAAATCTATAAGACTATAGGTATTTTTTACATTAAACTGCCTTTGACGCAGAGTAAAACTTTTACGCGGGGCAAAATACTCACTTAATATATGTCACCTTACCTATAGCTTTTACGAATCTTCTAATCTCGCTACGACTTCATTATATGTATTTTTACACGAGTTTGTTAAGATGCTTCTTTGAACGTGTAAAATAGCAGTCATAATCCTTAATAGTTCGTGCCTCAGCTGACTTATTATAATTGCTAGATATTGAAACCTTGATATTCAATTGGTGCTTATTAGTTATCAATTATCATGTTCATGGTTTTAAAACAATGTCACGACCTCTGAACATTTGGTAAGCTAAAAACTTACCCCTAGGAACCACACTTTATGCCACAACAAGATATCAGCCTCGTTATCGCCGCTTGCGATCAAATTTTTTCATCCGGACGAAAACCTTCAACTGCTACAATAAGACACACTCTACCGGCAGGTTTTCCATTCCCTGTTATTATCAATGGCTTAAAATTTTGGGAAACTCAACAAAAGAAAAAAGAACGACTTAATGCCAACGAAAAGCAAAATTCTAGTCATTTACCGGACCAATTAAATAACGACCACAATAACCAAGAGTCCAACCAAAACGATAACGCTTCCACTGAAAACGAAGGTTTTAAATCTTTAATGGATTCATTAAGTGCGGAAGGTGGACATACCTCTATTACAGATATTTCTTCACAATTAACCACTCAAGCATCCGATCCTCACGTAGATAATACTTTAAGCCAATCTTCCGAACTTGCTTACTCTACAGTTCCTCAAGAAACATTGACTCCTCGTAACTCAAAAAAAACTAAAAGCAAGTACCCACAAAATCACCAAGAATCTAAACTTGCTTCTCAATCCCATCTTTCAGATGAAAAGTTCTTGCAGCTACCGATCACAGAACAACTGCTTCATCTTAAACATCTTCTTGAAGAACTAAACCAAAAGCTCTAGTTACCAAGTACCAAACTCAAACCAAGCCGAAAAGGATTTTTTCGGCTTAATTGTCTTAAAGACTGTAAACAGCAAACGAAATTACCATAACGCCCCGTGCTCTTGTCTAGAAATTCTCTCAATTTGTCCATTTTTATAATGTAATCCATTAAGGATTAAGGGAA
>OIZS01000083.1_pt1 | contig 53526 bp, 47 predicted proteins | sample 1588641 | NCBI WGS metagenome assembly OIZS01 (sample SAMN03283240) | human gut metagenome | biome: human-associated habitat; material: feces | host: Homo sapiens | place: Peru | collected 2012
GCTCGAGCCGTACGGCCAATGCGATGCACATAAATATCGGCGGTACGCGGTAAATCAAAGTTAATCACATGGGTAATATCAACCACATCTATACCACGAGCCGCCACGTCGGTAGCTAGCATGATAGTTACTTCATTATTCGCAAAGCGTTGCATTGCTTGGATTCGCTTGTCTTGATCCATCTCCCCGCGCAAATAGCAAAATTTAAAGCCATCTGCATCAAGTCTCTTCACAAGTTCCGCCAAACGTTCTCTAGTTTTGACAAATACGATGCTTTTTTCTAAACGTTCATCGCTAAGAAGCGCTTCTAAAACTTTAATTTTATGCTCTAGATCATCGGCGTAATACTTGTACTGGGCAATCTTACGACGTTCTGACCGCGGAGAATCGATATGAATTTCAACTGGCTTTTCTAGGACTTCGTTGGCAAAACGTTCTAATAAAGGCCCTTCTAAGGTAGCAGAAAACAACATCGTTTGTTCACGACGCTCGGCTGCCTCTGAAATTTCTGCTACATCATCGATAAAGCCCATATCAAGCATCCGGTCAGCTTCATCTAAAACGAGAATTTCCACCCCGCGAATATCGAACGCCTTCTTGCGGAGGTACTCGATTAAACGGCCAGGAGTTGCAATCACAATATCAGTTTTTTCAGAAATAACTGGTAATTGTTCTTCATGTTGAACCCCACCGATAATGGTGCCAATTTTGATTTCAGGTATATACTTCGCTAACATTTGAGCATGTTCGCTAATTTGTAACGCGAGCTCTCTAGTTGGCGTTAAAATAAGGATTCGAGCCAACCCCTGTCTACTGCCCGGAAAATCGAGTAAATGTTGTAAACATGGAAGTAAAAAGGCTGCAGTCTTCCCAGTTCCAGTGGGAGCATCTGCTAAGATATCCATCCCATCTAAAGCTTCTGGAATCACTTCAAGCTGTACATTGGTTGGTTTTTCATAACCAGCTTCAAGGCAGGCCGCAATCAAGCGGTCATCAAGTTCCATTTCTTCAAATTTCATTCACAAATTCTCCCAGCGCATCTTTTTCGCCTTGTAAAAATGAGTGGTTTTCTCCGGCTAATAAACTTAAGTCCAAGAAAAAAAAAACATCAATATAAACAAACCAAAAGTCGTTAAAGCCCCGCAACTGCGGGGCTCTAGTTAATAAGAGCAAGCCTTCATATTAAAAACTTAAACCACTTTTATTAACGCCTACTAATCGCCTTACAAGACTTCTACTTCTAAACTAAGTCTTTTTAGTCGTTATATTCCGGCACATAGCCTGCTAATAAATCAGCATCGTGACACTTAATAATAAGGTCAACCATAGCCTTAATTTCAGGGTCTACAGGCTCCACCCGACGTAATAAATAACGCACTAATTCAAGGTCTGTTAAATTTAAAAAGTCATTATACTTCTTAAAAGTTTCTTCACCTAAAGTCGGCAAGTGGCGATCAACAAACGGCTCAAGCATCAAATCTAATTCTCGCATGCCGCGTCTAGTCTTCCACCGTAAACTATCCCATTGTTGTTCTGTGGCCATGACTTCCTTCCTTAACTACTTTAAACGGCAATTGGCGCCTTAATTACAGGGTATGGATCGTAATTTTCAATAATAAAGTCTTCAAACTTATAATCAAAAATTGAATCTGGCTTCCGCGCAAATCTTAAGGTTGGTAGTGCTCTTGGCGTTCTAGATAATTGGAGCTTAGCCTGTTCTAAGTGGTTCAAATAAAGATGCACGTCGCCCCCAGTCCACACAAAATCACCAGGTTCCAGATCGCATTGCTGCGCCATCATATGTAATAACAAAGAGTAGCTAGCAATATTAAATGGTAGACCTAAGAACGTATCACAGCTTCTTTGGTAAAGCTGGCAGCTTAATTTACCATCAGCCACATAGAACTGAAATAAAGCATGGCATGGTGGCAATTTCATGTTATCGATATCTGCCACATTCCACGCACTAACAATCATGCGACGACTGTCAGGAGTATTTTTAATTTGGTTAACAACATTGGTGATTTGGTCAATATGACGCCCGTCTGGAGCAGGCCAAGAACGCCACTGATAACCATATACTGGACCTAAGTTGCCATTTTCATCGGCCCATTCATCCCAAATGGTAACCTTATTGTCATGCAAATAACCGATATTAGTATCGCCCTTTAAAAACCAAAGTAGTTCATGAATAATAGAACGCAGATGGCATTTTTTGGTGGTAACCAACGGAAAACCATCTTTCATGGCAAAACGCATTTGGTAACCAAAAACAGATTTAGTCCCAGTGCCGGTTCTATCAGTTTTAACGGCCCCGTGGTCCATAATGTGTTGCATAAGTTCTAGATACTGCTTCATATTTTACTAGGCTTAAGCCCGGCTCCTAATTTGATTTGTTCATTTAATAAAGAGCGAAAGCTTCGCTCTTTAGATCCTTAGCTACATTAGGCTTCCTCAAGTAAGACTTGGCTCCTAGTGTATGTAGCGAGATTGAAATTTGGTTTTGGTTTACTTTGCACTTAAGTTAAGTTTTAGCTTAGGTTTTCGACCTTTTTAGCCGTGAACCCAAAGATTAAATCTTAATCGTGCTTAGCTTGGCGCAAAATACCAAGCATATTCAAAAGCCCTTTCTTTTCGGCATAGCTACGGTATAAACGTCTAATTTCATCCGCGCTAGATGACTTGATAGCCTCATTGAAGACAGCTTCAAGCTCAGCGATATTTACGTGTCTTAAAATATACTTAACTAACGGAATGCTAGTATAGTTCATACTAAGTTCACGGTAACCAATAGAAACTAACATCATAGCCCCTAATGGATCGCCAGCTAATTCACCACACACGGAAATTGGTTTATTAATTTCGTGGTTACAAATTCTAAAGAGACGAGAGAATACACGTAACATGGAAGGCTGGAAGCAATCATAAAGCTTAGCCACTTTTGGATTACCACGGTCAACAGCTAACATGTATTGAGTTAAATCGTTACTCCCGATGGAGAAGAAATCGATATGTGGCGCTAAATCTTCTAAGATAAATGTGGCCGCCGGCACTTCGATCATGGCCCCAAGTTTTGGATAGCTGATAACCGTACTAAACTCTTCACAAATTTCGTTGTATGCTTGATCAAGCAAAGCTTTAGCCTGTAAAACCTCTTCCAAGCTTGAAATCATTGGCAACATGATTTCTAGATTGTCATACTTACGCCCAGCTTTAAGCATGGCTCTAAATTGAGTTAAGAGTAGATTTGGTCTATCCAAACTAATGCGAATCCCACGCCACCCTAAAAATGGATTGAGTTCATTTACCGGTAGATATGGGAGTGGTTTATCCCCACCCACGTCCATTGTACGCATAATCACTTTGCGATCCGCAAAGTTCTTCAAGACCTCTTCATAGTGACGACATTCCTCAAGTTCGGTTGGGAAGGTCTTATGCATCATGAATTCAACTTCAGTACGATAAAGCCCGACCCCGTCGATCATTGGTAAAAGTTCCTGCACATTGTCTTCCACACTAAGACCTGCATTTAAATTTACATTTATATGCACCTGGTCTTCAGTTTCCGCTGGCAGATTACGTTCATCCATGTAGACTCGGCTGTTTTGGGCATTAGCTGTCATCATCCCGCTATATTCGGCGATTACACCTGCTGGTGGGTCGATTAAAAGCTCACGTCTAATACCATCTACAATGAACAAGTGACGGTCAAGCTTTTGTAAAGGTAAAGACACCCCCATCAAGGTTGGGATATTCATATTACGCGCTAAAATAGCCGCTAATGAATTCCCACCGCCACGCAAAGAAACAATCCCCGCAATGCGTTCGCGCGGTACTTCAGCAATTAAAGCTGCAGTTATTTCTTCAGCTAACAAAATCACCGGTTCAGAAAAATCAAAATCTTCTAAATAGCTGTGAGCTAAGCGGGACAAAATACGTTGCGCCAAATCGTTAATACTTAAGGCTTCTTCCTTTTGTCCGGCTGCTTCTTTATTTTTGATTAAATCTTCAGTTACTAGCTTAACAGCAGATGATGCACACCAAGATTCATCGTAAATCTTTTGGTCTACGGCACAAGTAAACTCACCATCTTCAAGCAACTGCTGATAAGCATCAAAAACATTAGATAAATCCTGCTTTTTAACAGTGTCGTAAATTCTAAGGGTTAAGGAATCAAGGTCTAACTGAAGCTGAAACACCGCTTGGTGAAAGAGTTCAACCTGCATTTCAGGATCGTCAGTCTTCTTAAGTAGAACCTGCTCAAGTTCCATATGAGGTTGCCATACCCAACCACGAGCAATAGCGATCCCGCCAGAACCAAAGTCACAAGCTAAAGGTTCTTCATGGGTTTCAGATTCAGATTTTTCTTTTAAGTCTGAAAGATAGAGGATAGACGCAAGTTGAGCCGCTAAAGTTACCAAAAATGATTCTTCAGTTTCAGTAAACTGTCTAGAATCCTTTTGCTGGATAATTAGAACCCCAAGGACTACACCTTCATGCTCAACCGGTACCCCTAAGAAAGAACGAAATTCTTCTTCCCCAATTTCAGGAATATATTTGAAGTTTGGATGGTTTTGCGCGTCAGCTAGATTTAATAATTCATTACGCTTCCCCACTAAACCTACAAGCCCTTCCCCAAAGCGAAGCACTACCTTACCTACAGATTCACGACTCAAGCCATCTGTAGCCACTAAACGGTAACGCTGTCTTTGCTGTTCGGCAATATAAACCGAACAACAATCTACACACAGGGCCTCACGGGTTCTATGTACTAAAAAATCTAGCGCTTTTTCAATGTTAGGCTCTTTTAATACCTGTTCAATAATCTGCCTTAATGTCGTTAACACCCTGTTACCTCCGAAATCTTCTGCGTGTTTCCCTGCGGGGTTGCCGGCTCTTTTTATCAATAACCGTGCTGGCTTGACTTAGCGGAATCGCTAAATGAGCAAATTCCTTTAGCACCCTCCGGTATACATCACGCTTAAACGGAACTACTTGCCGTACCGGATACCAATATGTCACCCATCTCCAGCCATCAAATTCTGGCACTGAATAATGGTTGAATACAATTTTTTCCTCATGCTCTTCGTTAATGAGGAGTAAAAACCATTTTTGACGCTGCCCTACGCACACTGGCTTTTCATCCCAGTGGATCAAACGTTGCGGTAAACGATAGCGGAGCCAATTGCGAGACACTGCTAAAATTGTCACATCATTTTTGGACAATCCGAGTTCTTCACCTAACTCACGATACATCGCCTGCTCAGGACTTTCCCCTGGATTTATCCCTCCTTGTGGGAACTGCCATGAATTCTGACCAATCCTGCGAGCCCACAGTACCTGACTATCACGATTGCAGATTACAATTCCTACGTTGGCTCTGTAGCCTTCAGCGTCGATCACGAACAAAATTCCTATTTACAAACAACATTAGACCGTAAGGTCTCTTCGTCAAACACCTCTAATTTTACCATATTCCTCCCCCTTGATCCGTATTTGCCTTCTAATATCGGATATAATGTCTCAAACCAAGAACACTTTAGAAGTAAAGAAGTCCAACCAACTTTCTCCGAGCCCTTATTCTCAATAAAAAGGCTGCTTTAAGTGCCTTCCTGTTTCTAAAGATTTGTCCCAATTTAAGTTACAAAACTAAAGTTACAAAGCTAAATTTACAGGATTTGCTATGAATAATCCCCCTGACAGCAGAATCACCCTTTATTGGCGCGCCCGAGCCTTAGTTGGTTTAAATGTAGCCCAGGTCGCTAAAATATTAGGCATTCCCTTGCCAACTAATCCCAAGCTTGCCAAAGGTTTCGTGGGCCAACTAGCTGAAATTGCGCTTGGCGCCACTGCAGGAGCAAACCCCATTCAAGATTTTCCTGATCTTGGAGTTGAACTTAAAACCATCCCTATTAGCCCTAACGGCCAGCCAGCAGAAAATACTCACGTCTGTATCTTGTTAGATTATTTACTGCGAGGACAACAATTTGCGACCTCAAATGTCCTAAATAAACTAAGCTGTGTGTTATGGTTACCGATAGAAGGTGATACTAATATTCCCCTAGCTATGAGAAAATTTGGCAAGTCATTTTTCTGGGTCATGAACGAGGCTGAACGCGCGCAAATTCAATGCGATTGGGAAGAAATAATGGAAGCATTAGTGCTAGAGCGTAATCCAAGAGAACTTTCAGCTTTAGGTAAATACCTTCAATTAAAGCCTGCAGGCAAAAGAAATAACGAACGCCAATATGGGTTCTATCTTCGTAAAAAATTCACCAACACCATCCTCGAAAGATTTTTAACAGGCGAGCTTGAGGCCATGCAAGAACAAATCATCACCTCTTTATCCCCAAGTTTATAATCACGCCCTCATAAAGTCATTAAATATGGCCCCATCATCATGCTTAGAATTTTCCTAAGTCGATGTTTTTAATTTAATGATTTCTCTTACGTTTAATTATATATTTTATATAATTAACTACAAAATCATAGAGATCTATTAAAATAGTGACCCCTTCTTTTATTTTCCAGATATCGACACAGATATAATTATCATTTTAAATGCTAACGTTTTCACAGAAAAAATTGTGTTCCCTTGACACAATTTTTATGTTTAGTGATAGACAGAAACCTCTCTATTGGTTAATGTGGGCATATAAGGTTCATAGTGTTGCACTATTGACCAATATTATAAAAAAACATTATATATTATTTATAACTTAAAACATTTAGGAGTGATGAATGAGCACCACAATCAAAAGCCTAAAAACCAAGATTAAGGTAACCTTCTTCATCTCAGAAGAAGCTACCAGAGGAGCCAAGGAAATCTATCTTTGGTGCGAACATAACGGTTGGAGTCCAATTCCGCTCGTTAAGAGCACCGCTAAAACCACTGCCGGTTCTTTTAGCACCAGTATCGACTTACCAAAAGAAGGTCTAAAAGATCGTTACGAATATCGTTTCCAGTATTTTATGGAAGACGGTTCTTCACTTTTTGATAACGACTGGAATGCAGATGGTTATTGCCCAACCTCTATGGGTAATGACAACTCTTACTTTAACACCCAGGTGGCCGAACCTGAAGTTGAAGCTGAACCTAAAAAAGCAGACCCTGTAAAGGCCGAAGCTAAGAGTGCTACCAAGACTACCGCTAAAACTACTAGTAAGTGTGCGTCAAAGACTTGTTGCCGTAGCCGGAGCAAGACTACCGCTACTAAGACTACTGCTAAAGCTAAAACCACAGCTAAGAAGTAACAGCTTCTGTAGTTCATTAGCCTAAGGCCTATCAAAACACTATCACATTAATCTTTAAGGGCGATTTTTTAATCGCCCTTTTTGCTATTATTGAAGTTTAGAGAGCCCTACAAAATAACTCAGCCATAAAAAACACAGGGGATCGCTGTGACCCCCTGTGTTATGACCTATTTTATACTTGGGTATGACCTCACGGCCATATTCCCACTTTCTGATATCTATCCGATAGGATATTACTTATCAGACTTTGAAGTAAGCTTTTCAGTAATACGAGCTGCTTTACCAGTAAGCTGACGCAAATAGTAGAGCTTAGCACGACGAACCTTACCACGACGGGTAACTTCGATAGAAGAGATGAGTGGGCTGTGAGTCTGGAATACACGTTCCACACCTTCGCCATTAGACATCTTTCTTACAGTGAAAGCAGAGTGCAAACCGCGGTTACGCTTTGCAATAACAACACCTTCGTAAGCCTGAAGACGTTCTTTGTCGCCTTCAACTACACGTACCTGTACACGAACGGTGTCACCAGCGCCGAATGCTGGAACATCGCTACGCATCTGTTCCTGTTCGATTTGTTCAATAATTGTCATTTTTAAATTTCCTACCTAGGATATACTGATAACTCTCTACTGTTTTTCCTTTTCGCCAGACTTTTGATCTCGTTCTCGCAGATAAAGGGCAAGAATTTTTTCTTGCTCGTCAGTCAGAGCTAGGCTTTGCAAAATATCAGGACGCCTTTCACAAGTGCGAATTAAACTTTGCTTTAGCCGCCATTTCCTTATTTCCTCATGATTGCCACTTAAGAGCACATCAGGCACGCGAAGACCGTCTATTTCCACTGGACGTGTATATTGCGGACAATCAAGCAACCCTTGGGCAAATGAATCCTCCACTGCACTTAGCTCATCACCAAGCACTCCCGGCACTAACCGGCTAATGGCATCAATCATTACCATGGATGGTAGCTCACCACCACTTAACACGTAGTCCCCAATGGACCACTCTTCGTCGATCAATGTTTCAATGATTCTTTCATCAATGCCTTCATATCGTCCCGCCACAAAGATTAACTCTTTGTTTTGTACGAGTTCAGTACAACCTTGATGATTAAATACTCGACCTTGCGGTGACATATAAATCACCTTTGCCTCCGGCAACAACTTTTTAGCATGCAAAATTGCATCGCGTAGAGGTTGCACCATCATCAGCATTCCAGGCCCGCCCCCGAAAGGACGTTCATCGACCTTCTGATGTTTGTCATAAGCAAAATCACGTGGATTTACGCAAATAACTTCTAACAGCTTGTGTTTAACTGCGCGCCCTGTGACCCCACATTCGGTCAACGCCCGGTACATTTCCGGGAATAGACTTATAACGCAGATACGCATAAGTACACCTTTTGTGGAGGACTAAAAATCCGGGTCCCAGTCAACTAGTATGATTTTTTCGTCCAAATTAACCTCATCAACCACATGAGCTAAATAAGGTATTAATCTTTCCTTAAGACCATACTGATCATCTTTTGGGGCTTTGAGCACCAATACGTCGTTAGAACCTGTTTCCATAAGTGAAGTGACGGTACCGAGTTCATAGCCTGCGCGGTTACGCACCGTAAGACCAATCAGATCTCTCCATCTGTATTCACCTTCTGGTAATTCTGGCAATGAGCTGCCAACAATCCCAATTTCCGCATTAGTAAGTCCCTGGGCAATTTCACGAACATCATAACCTTTGATCTTCGCAACAAAGCCCTCGCCATGGCGACGATAGTCCTCAAGGACGATCTCAACCCACGGCTGTCCATTGATTCGCATGAACCAAGGACTGTACGTAAATAGACTTTCTGGATTCTGAGTGAATGAATTCACCTTAAGCCAGCCTTTGATGCCGTAAACGACCCCAAAACGCCCCATTACTTCCGGTTCTTCCATTGCCATCATGAATTCCTTAAATCTCAATCCGTATTAAGCAGCAGCTACTTCAGCCTTCTTGTCTTTAACAAGCTTAGCTACGCGATCAGATAACTGAGCGCCGTTTGACTGCCAGTATTCAACACGTTCAAGATTAAGTCTTAACTTTTCTTCTTTACCAGTAGCAATCGGGTTGTAAAAACCGATGTTTTCAATAAAACGACCGCATAATGCACGACGTGAATCTGCAACTACAACCTGGTAGAAAGGACGCTTCTTTGCGCCGCCACGTTGTAAACGAATGATTACCATATCATCGTCCTCTATAAAATAAGGTTCAAAAAATTTGGGGCACAATACCCCGACTCTATATATAAAATAGGTTGCAAAATTTTAACTGTTCCACAAAATTTTGCAAGCAAAATTTACTATTTTACGAATTTTAGGATCAAATTCCCCGGACCAAAAGCTAATCAAAAATGGAGAAGGTTAAGTTTTCTGAAAAAACCTCCCCAAAAACAAAAACGAGGTCTAATGTGACCTCGTTTAATCTAGTCTAAATGGCTTGCTTCCACGTGACATCCTCCCCCACCTATAGAGGTGGGGGACTTCTTGCCGAGTTCAGTTAAAAAAAAGCCAAGCTTAAATTAACCAAAATACCCCGGTGGTACCATGCCTTTCATAGCCCCAATGAGACGACGCATGCCACCTTTAGCTTGAAGGCGCTTCATCATCTTTTGCATCTGGTCAAATTCTTTAAGGAGTTTGTTTACTTCACTAATATCAACCCCTGAACCTTCAGCAATACGCTTTTTACGGGAGCCCTTAATAATTTCAGGCTTACGTCTTTCCTTTGGAGTCATGGAATTGATGATGGCTTCTTTACGATAGATTTCTTTATCGTTCATCTTATCTTTTATTTCATCCGGAATAGAATTGATCCCAGGAAGCTTATCAAGCATGCCCATCATGCCACCCATATTACGAAGTTGCCCGATTTGTTCACGGAAGTCTTCTAAATCAAAGCCTTTGCCTTTCTTGAACTTTTCCGCCATTTTTTCGGCTTTCTTGGTGTCGACCTTACGCTGTAATTCTTCAACTAAGGTAAGTACGTCCCCCATATCAAGAATACGGCTAGCCATACGATCTGGATGGAATGGTTCTAAAGCTTCAATCTTTTCCCCAGCCCCTAAGAACTTAATTGGCTTACCAGTAATGCGACGGACAGACAATGCCGCCCCACCACGAGCATCACCGTCAATCTTAGTTAAGATAACCCCAGTCAGCGGAAGGGCTTCACTAAAAGCCTTAGCTGTATTGGCCGCGTCTTGACCAGTCATGGCATCAACCACAAAAAGAGTTTCAATTGGGTTTACCGCTGCATGAAGCTCTTTGATTTCTTTCATCATGTCTTCATCTACGTGGAGACGCCCTGCGGTATCGACAATTAAGACATCCATAAAAGAAAGCTTAGCTTGTTTTAACGCCTTGTTAGCGATATCAACAGGATTTTCTTCAGTCGATGAGGCAAAGAATTCTACCCCAACATCACGGGCTAAAGTTTTAAGCTGTTCAATAGCCGCCGGACGGTAAACGTCAGTACTTACCAACATTACCTTTTTCTTTTGACGTTCCTTTAAAAAGAGCGCCAATTTAGCGGTAGAGGTGGTTTTACCAGCCCCTTGAAGACCTGCCATCAAAATAACTGATGGTGGCTGGCTATTTAAGTCTAAAGATGAATTTTCTTCACCCATGACACTTTTTAATTCATCGAATACAATTTTAATAAATTCTTGGCCTGGGTTAAGAGCGGTACTTACCTCAGTCCCTAAAGCCTTGGTCTTGACTTCGTTAATAAAGTCTTTAATTACAGGCAAGGCTACATCAGCTTCCAGAAGCGCCATGCGTACTTCACGCAAAGTATCCTTGATGTTATCTTCTGTTAGACGGCCCTGACCGGTAATATTGCGCAGGGTTTTTGTTAGTCTATCCGTTAAATTTTCAAACATTTAATTTTCCAAAACTAAGTAGCCGGCCCGCTCGCATATTACATATCAAGCATATTACATATCAAAGAGACCGGAAAAATATAAAGTATGAATTAGTGGCCCGCTAAACCAAAGCTTTAACGAGGCCTAGTATTATCATATCTTAAAACAAATTAGTTCTAAATTATACGCAGTCGATTATCTTCACGCAACAAACACGCCTTTTGGGATGGCCCAAAAGAGAGCAGGAGAACAATTTCGTTCTCCTGCTTTAAATTATACCCAAGTTTTTAACTGTAAATGGCCTTAAAGCCCTAACGCATAACCCACACCTACTTATTTAAAGCGGTGCCGTAAAGCCCTTTCCACTACATTTTCAGGCATTCTTTCTCTTAATAGAGCCATATACTCGCGCGTGCGTATCGATTGCGCAGGACTTGCCGGCACGACGCCATGGAGCCACGAATATGCCTCCTCATAATCGCGCGGAGAACCTAAGTTGCGGGCTAACATCCCACCCCAATCAATCCGCGCTGGCACAAAGCCCATCATCGCAGCTTCATGCATCATCGATTCTGACTTTACTACATCTTGAGAAACATAACGCCCCGTTTCGTAGAAAAAGGCTAATCTTCGCATCGCAGCGGGATAACCTAAATCCACGGCTTGTTGAATGTAATAAATGCCATTGCCTATATTACGCGTAAAGCAGGCTCCATTTATTAACATTTCGCCATACAAAAACTCGTACGCTGCCGCCATACCCTTACGGGCTCTTTTTTCAATATCAGAAGCAAATTGGCATTGGTTCAACGTCTTAATTACATAAATGTGATTTCCGCGTTCAACCCATTGGTTGATTTCGTCTGGCGTATACACATGAACTAAAGGAGTTTCTTCGTCAGACGAAGTATATTTTGGTGCTATCGATTCACTAATCGCACTTTGAATCTTAGCTGGTGCTTCTCCATGATCCGGAGTCGAAGTGTCAGCTAATGCGCTTGCCTCTGGTGCCACAGGCTCTTCAGCTTGAGCCCAGGCAAAGCTTGAAGCGATGGCTAAAACCCCACCCGCTATTTGTAAAATTTTATTCATTGCCTAGCACCTCCGAAATGCGAAGTTGTTATCTTAATTGAACCTAGTGTCATTTAATATGTAACTAGGAACCTTAAGTTCAAAACCAAACCATATGATATGGTTTTGAATTTAAGGTTAAGATTTGCCCCTAAGCCTAAAGCCTATGTAAGTCAAACCTCTGTAACCCTAGTATTCTTCAATTTATAGTTTTTTAGCCTGTTACTAATTTTTAACCTTTAATTAAAGGTTAGTTTTTTAAAACCCCAAATTTAAGGCCTTTTTTCCAAAAAACTTTAAACAGTTTTTCTGCAAGCTACGATTTGAGCCATATTTTAGTGTCTATTCGCTCTACTACTGTGTTTATTATCGGCAAATTTTTAATTTTATTAAGTTAAAATTACCCAAATAGTGACCAAACTCAGTTCGGTAGTTACCAAATCCAACTCAAAAGGCCCTGAGTAAAAGCAAAAAGCGTAATCAACAATTGATTACGCTTTTAATTTTAACAACTAGCTTTTAACCGCCAAGAAGCTAAGATCTCCGATTTTAGAGTTAAGAGCTCAAGCCTTTAGCCTACAGCTAGTCATCCACATATGGTGTGTATCGACTTAATTAAGCCTGAGCCATGAAGTCAACCCCGAGCTGAATATCAGCCTTAAGGGTTGGAAGCATGTCCTTAAGGTTTTGTTCTTCGAACGCACTAAGCTTACCTACAGGGATGTAAGCATCGATACCTTCACGGCCTAAACGTACGAGCTGAGCGAAGAATGGAGCATGTTCAGAACCACCAGCAACATATGCAGCTTCAACTACGCCAGGAGCGCCCATAAGGCCCTTAACCAAGGCAATAGCAAAACGTGCACCAGCGGCAGCCATAGAAAGGGTAGCAGAACCAGCACCAGCCTTAGCATTTACAACTTCAGTACCAGCATCCTGTACACGTACAGTAAGCTTCTTGATATCTTCAGCAGAAACTGAGTCATAGCCTAAAGCCTGAGAGAAGATAGGAAGAATAGTAGCCCCACTGTGACCACCAATTACTGGAATACGAACTGAACCACGAGCAACACCGATAGTATCAGCCCAGAAAGTTTCAGTACGAAGGGTGTCAAGCATAGTTACACCGAAAAGACGCTTTTCGCTGTAGCAACCAGCCTTCTTAAATACTTCAGCAGCAATAGGTACCATGGTATTTACAGGGTTGGTAATGATAGCAACACAAGCCTTTGGTGCATTCTTAGCGATTGCTTCAGCTAAAGACTTAACGATGCCAGCATTGAACTTAAAGAGGTCACTACGATCCATACCAGGCTTACGAGCCATACCAGCAGGAATTACAACAACGTCTGCACCAACGAGAGCCTTAGCAAGACCTTCATCGCCAGTAAAACCTACAACATTTACATCAGAAGGGATATGGCTAAGATCTACAGCCACACCAGGAGTAAATGGTGCTACGTCATAGAGAGCAAGATCACAACCAGCCGGAAGCTGAGTCTTTAAAAGAAGAGATAAAGGCTGGCCAATACCACCAGCAGCACCTAAAACAGCAATTTTCATTGTGTATAACCCTCTAATTATTTTGTTATCTTTTATTTTTTTTAAGAAGTAATAAGATTTAAAAAGTTTATTCCAAAATCACAAGCATATTACCGCAAAAGCAAGTTATTAACCATATCCTAAACTCATTTTTGCCGTATACATTTGAAAGATTGATCTATGATATCCCATTTGCGGATTAATACCCACAAAGTACCACATTTTACCACTATATTCTGTGCTTAAAACGCCATTATCTACATGTTTTCATGTAAGAAAACAAACCTTGAGCTTGCACTTCAATAATTATGCACATTAACTGCATAATTATCCAAAAATTGCTATAATCTACGCGATCTTTTGGTTTCTTAACCCCAAAGGTTAAGCCCCATTTTTAAGAAAACCCATCATGTAAGTTTTTCTTACAGCGAGTCATCCTTACAACCACATAGATATAAAGAAACAATCATGGACAATAACGTATCTTCGGAAAACATCGACCAAGTATTTAAAGAATTACTCCGCGAGGAACGCTATAGCTCCCAAGCTGAGATTGCCGACGCTCTTTGCGCCAGAGGATTTACTAACATCAACCAATCCCGGGTTTCAAGAATGCTCGCTCGCTATGGAGCCATTAGAACTCGTAACACCAAAATGGACATGGTTTATTGTTTACCTCAAGAACTTGGAGTACCAACCGTTTCTAGTACCGTTAAAACCTTAGTGCATGACATCGATTTTAACGACAACATCGTAGTTATTCACACTAGCCCCGGGAGTGCGCAAATGATCGCCCGTATGCTCGATTCGATCCGTAAATCCGAAGGCATCTTAGGTACCATTGCCGGTGATGACACTATTTTTGTCACCCCTAGAACAGGTACTTTGACTTCAGAGTTAGCAGACTCAATCGTTGAACTCTTTTCCGAACGTCAAGATAGCGTAGCCACCCAAAACAACTCCTAACCTAAGCAACATAAAAGCCACTAAATTGGCTTATAGCTTCCCTTTAATGTGAGGGAGCTCTTGTCATTGTAATTTGGTTTCGTGGTGCTTGGTTGTAGCCTTTAAGACCCATAAACTAAAAAGGCCTTGGTTTACCCCAGGGCCTTTTTTTTCAGCATTTATGCTAAATAGCATCCTCGTCAGTTTCGCCAGTACGAATACGAACGATATGTTCACAGTCGTATACGAAAATCTTACCGTCACCAATCTTACCGGTACGAGCGGCTTTAATAATAGCTTCAATCACCTGATCGCAAGTTTCGTCGCCTACAACTACTTCAAGTTTAACTTTTGGTAAAAAGTCGACCTGGTATTCAGCTCCACGATAAAGTTCTGTATGCCCCTTTTGACGACCAAAACCTTTAACTTCAGTTACAGTCATACCGTCAATCCCTAAAGCAGAGATAGCTTCTCTTACATCATCAAGCTTAAAAGGCTTGATAATAGCACTAATCTGTTTCATGCAATGCTCCTGTTACAGTAAACGCAAATGTAATTTAACCTAATATTTAGTAGCAATATCCATACCAAATCACAAACGCCATATCTGCGCACTAATATCACATTTCCGCGTTCTAGATTCTTTTAACCTGCACCAAAACGGCACATAGATAGATAAATGGCGCACCAAATAGGCACACCATTTAATCACCCTGCCTAGACAGGTCTATTTTTATTTATCCTGATACTCAGGCATTTTATCAAAGCTCATGTAGCTATAAATGCTATCACGCTTTGCAGCAAGGGCCTTAACCCCTTCTTGGTATTCAGCCGGAGTTGGCAATCTACCAAGAACCGAGGTTACGGTAGCCAATTCTGCAGAAGCAAGATACACATTCGCCCCTTGACCTAAACGGTTAGGGAAGTTTCTAGTAGAGGTAGAAACTACAGTTGCATTGTCTGCTACTCGAGCCTGGTTACCCATACATAGTGAACAACCTGGGATTTCACATCTTGCCCCTACTTTCCCGAAGATACTAAAGAGACCTTCGTGGATAAGTTCAGCGCGGTCCATTCTAGTTGGCGGAGCCACCCAAAGCTTAACTGGGAGCTGACCCTTTTGGTTTTCTAAGATCGCAGCAGCTGCACGGTAGTGACCAATATTAGTCATACATGAGCCGATAAACACTTCATCAATCTTTTGCCCAGCACAAGCAGAAAGCTTACGGGCATCGTCTGGATCGTTTGGTGCACAAAGTACAGGTTCTTTGATTTCAGACATGTTGATTTCAATAACTGCTGCATATTCTGCATCTGCATCGGCCTTAAGAAGTTCAGGTTTTGCTAACCAAGCCTCCATCGCTTCAACACGAGCCGCCAAAGTCTTAGCATCACTGTAGCCTTCCTTAATCATCCACTTAAGAAGGGTGATATTAGAAGTAAGGTACTCTATAATAGGCTCCTTATTAAGAGCTACAGTACAACCAGCAGCTGAACGTTCAGCAGAAGCATCAGCAAGCTCAAAAGCCTGTTCAACCTTAAGGTTTGGCAAACCTTCGATTTCAAGAATACGGCCAGAGAAAATATTCTTCTTACCTTTCTTTTCTACGGTCAAAAGCCCAAGTTCAATCGCCTTTAATGGGATGCTATGAACTAAATCACGTAAGGTAATACCTGGTTGCATTTCCCCAGTGAAGCGAACTAATACAGATTCAGGCATATCAAGTGGCATAACCCCGGTAGCTGCTGCAAAAGCTACAAGCCCTGAGCCTGCTGGGAATGAAATACCCATAGGGAAACGAGTATGAGAATCCCCACCGGTACCTACAGTATCAGGCAATACCATGCGGTTAAGCCAGCTATGAATTACCCCATCACCTGGACGAAGTGCAACCCCACCACGACTAGAGATAAACTTAGGTAATGTTTCATGGGTGATAACGTCTACTGGCTTTGGATAAGCAGCTGTGTGACAGAAAGACTGCATTACGAGGCCGGCGCTAAATGAGAGGCAAGCCAAATCCTTTAATTCGTCACGAGTCATTGGGCCGGTGGTGTCCTGTGAGCCTACAGTAGTCATCTTAGGTTCGCAGTAAGTACCTGGGCGAATACCTTGAGTCCCACAAGCGCGACCTACGATCTTTTGCGCTAAAGTATAGCCTGTCCCTGAATCAGCAACAGCCTTAGGCTTAATAAATACTTCGCTTTCTGGTAAACCTAAATAAGCACGAGCCCGCGCCGTTAAACCACGACCGATGATAAGCGGGATACGACCACCAGCACGTACTTCATCTAAAAGTACTTCCGTCTTTAAAGAAAATTCAGCCAATAAAGCGCCCGTTTCGTGGTTAAGAACCTTACCTTCATATGGGTAGATGTCAATTACATCACCGGTATTCATGAGGGATACGTCCATTTCTACCGGGAGAGCTCCAGCGTCTTCCATGGTATTGAAGAATATTGGCGCAATCTTACCACCAAAAACAAAACCACCAGCCCGCTTGTTAGGCACGAAAGGAATATCAGCCCCCATAAACCATAGCACGCTGTTAGTAGCACTCTTACGGGAAGAACCAGTACCAACTACATCACCAACGTAAACCAATGGGAAGCCCTTAGTACGTAATGATTCAATAGTGCTAACTGGACCTACAACCCCATCTTGATCTGGAGTAATGCCAGGGCGAGCGTTCTTAAGCATAGCTTGAGCGTGCAACGGAATGTCAGGACGGCTCCAGGCATCAGGAGCTGGAGACAAATCGTCAGTATTAGTTTCGCCAGGCACCTTGAACACAGTTAAAGTGATTTTATCTGCAAGCTTTGTTCTTGACGTAAACCATTCAGCATCTGCCCAAGAAGCAATTACTGCCTGAGCGTATGCATTACCACTCTTAGCTAACGCACTAACCTTATCGAATGCATCAAATACTAACAAGGTATGAGACAAAGCCTTTGCCGCTACAGGTGCTAATTCTTGATCTGATAATAAAGCAATTAATGGTTCAACGTTAAAACCACCAAGCATAGTCCCTAAAAGCTCTACTGCATGTGCCTTAGAAACGATTGGAGATTGCTTTTCGCCACGCGCAATAGCCGCTAAGAAAGCTGCCTTAACCTCAGCCGCTTCGTCCACCCCAGGTGGAATTCTGTTTTCAAGAAGATCAAGCAATTCCTTAGATTTGTCTGCAGGAGGGGTGAGCAGGATATTAGTCAACTCCACTACTTCATCCGCGGTAAGCGGTTTTGGAACAACTCCTAATTTTTTGCGTGTTTCTACCTTCTGGTAATATGAATCTAACATGCAGTCTCCCTTTAAAGCTATGTATCTACCCAAAGCTTCCAAAAATAAGTAAGAATTAAGCAAGTTTTTGGTGCACCAAAAACCATCCCTGTATTACATGCTTAAATTATACAATTCAGTGCGCATTAAAAACAATACAGCCGGGATAGAACATGCATGTTTCTATCTCGGCTGTAGCTATAATTAGCACCTATTAACGGCGATAATGTGGCCCCCGCTCATGGCGATAAGTTCCACGTTCTGGGCCCGGCCCTCTAAAATGGTGATGTCTTGGAGGTGGTGGTGGCCCATAATGGTGCGGACGAGGTGGCCCATAAAATCTAGGCGGTGGAGGGGGCCATCCATACCCAGGAGGAGGCGGTGGAGGGGCCCACCCATACCCAGGAGGAGGTGGTGGCGGACGCCTATAAATGCGCCGTGGATAATAATAGTACCCCGGGCCATAGTCATAATAATATTCAGTAACGTATGGTTGGCTTGGACCTATGGTTACTGAAATCTCAGCCTGAGCGGCACTTGGGGCCAATCCCCCAAACGCAGATAGACTCAAGCCTAAGACCAAGAAGCCAAATAATTTTTTCATCTTGCTTTTCCTTGTAATCAATAGGTTGACTTGAATTATCCAAAGTATTTTTAAGAGGAGGTCATAGCCAATTGGGCTTCTCTTAGATTTAAGCCTAAAGCATAAACCTAGTTCTTTAAAAAATACTTTATATATATTAAAGTATGCAACCAATTTTACAATTCCTTTACCATTTAGACGGCCAAAAGATTCATTGGTTCAGTACTTAGGCTTAAAAAAACAAGTAAAGTTAACAACTCACCCCTATAAACCTTAATCTATTAACTTGTAATGATCTCCGCCTACAACGACGCCACCATATTGAGCTACTAAAGCTAGATAATAGTCCCAATTAAAAGCGATTCCCGGATCCGTTTTGCGCCCAGGCGCGATGTCACTATGCCCTGTAATATTACTGCCCAGATCGGGGTAACTACGCTGTAAAGCGACAGTAAGGCGAGCTAACGATTGATATTGTTCCTCGGTAAAAGGTATTTCATCAGCCCCTTCAAGTTCAATTCCAATCGCAAAATCATTACATTTATCACGCCCATGATATAAAGAAACCCCTGCATGCCAGGCTCGATCTAAACAAGAAACAAACTGTCTCACTTCACCAGTTCTTCTAATACAAAAATGCGCACTAACTGCAAGCGACGCAATCTTAGCAAAAAATGGATGTTCCTTTGGCGGGAGTGAATTTAAAAAAAAGCGTTCAATAAAATAGTCCCCAAAAACTTTTGGTGGCAAGGAAATATTGTGGATAACCAAAAGACTTATTTCTTGTTTTGGTCGAGGCCCAAAATTAGGGCTTCTAAAAAATGGTACATCTTGCACCATGCCGGCCATAATGTGCGGTATATTTTGTAATGGCTTGTGCATATCTTAATCCTATTTCGCCAAACTTCTACCTAGCCTGAGCTTTAAACCAATTATTTACTTATCTACAGTTTTCCAAGCAGAAAACACATCAATTTAAATATGTGGCTTTAATCTAAGTCCTAGTAGTTTTGTAAATCTTCGTTATCTAATGCTTTATCCTAAAACTCTTTTAACTACGAGATCAATACTTCGTTACTTAAATATTTTAACCGTTTTCATACTTAACAAAAATGAACCGCCAAGAGTCCACCTCTAACGCTCCCACCCCGCACTTCCCCTCAAATGTTCTGCTCAGGGCCAAATAAAAAAAGGACCCTCGTGGGTCCTTTTCGTTAGTTATTTCTATCTTGAATCCAATTAGCAACGAACTACCAAATTCTTCCGGAAATGCTTACTTAATTATGCATCAACAAAAGCGATGCCCTTAACCCCAGCTGGAGCCAAAGTGCTATCGTGAGCTTGAGCAGGAGTTGCCACCCCATCATCAACAGTAACTAATGAATAAGCGGTGCTATCAGCAAGCAAAGCACGTAACAACATATTATTCAAATGGTGACCTGTCTTATAAGCATCGAATTCACCGATGATGCTCTTACCAGCCATATACAAATCGCCGATAGCATCAAGCATCTTATGCTTTACAAATTCATCTGGGTAACGCAAGCCTTCTGGATTCATAACTTTGTAGTCATCAAGCACGATAGCATTGTCCAAGCTCCCGCCTAAAGCTAAATTATGAGCATGCATAAACTCAACATCACGCATAAAGCAGAAGGTTCTAGCTCGGCTTACTTCACGGAAAAATCTTTCCCCACTAAAATCAATGGAGTAGCGCTGCAAGGCTTTTTCCATAGCCGGATGGTTAAATGAAATTTCAAGGTTGAGTTTAAAGCCCTTAGCAGATGGTTTTAAAACCGCCCACTTGTCATCAAGCTCTGCTCTAACTTCATGTTTAATCAACATAAAAAGCTTTGGAGCATCAAGGACTTCAATCCCTGCACTTTCAAGAAGGTACATAAATGGTTGCGCGGAACCATCCATCACTGGCAATTCTGGAGCATCGACATCAATGTAGATATTATCAATACCTAAAGCGCTTAAAGCTGCAGATAAATGTTCGATCGTAGAGATTCTTTCGCCACGTTCGTTCACCAAAGCAGTACATAGCTCGGTATCACGAACCATTTCAGCAGATGCGTCAAATCTAACACCGCCCGGTAAATCAGTACGGAAATAGACAATACCAGTATTAGCCGGAGCCGGTCTAAAGGTAACACTTACCTTTTTGCCGGAATGGAGGCCAATGCCGGATGCACTGACTGATTTCTTAATTGAACGCTGTTTAATAATCATTTTACAAATCTCTGTAATTGTGTTGAAAAAGTAAAATTTCCCAAATACACCATGAAGTATATCACACAGTTACTAAGACCGGGAACAAAAATAATGGTTCAATAATTTTTTAGGTTGCAATCTCATTCCCTTAAATCTGCAATAGACCTCACGTTTACATACACATTACGGTCCATATGTATGCAATAGTTCTTATGGGGAGTTCTATAAAATATCCCTTATCGCTCCGCGATCTGCCATAAACTAAATGAACTTAACATCTGTTCATTAAGCGCCTAAGTTAGAAAATCCAATAGCCAAAATAAAAAAGAGCGCCCTAGAGCGCCCTTTATTTTCATTTAATTACCATGGCAAACACGAATATCCGCCACGAAGTAGAACCTATTTACTTCTCTTAGAAAGGAAAGAAGGTAAAGTAATCTTGCCACCTTCAAAAGCGTTTGTAGTGTTCTTTACGCTAACCTGTGGAGCAGGTTCTTCGTCTTCTTCACGCTTGAAAGAGCCAAAAATAGAATTAGTGCTTGCACTTTCAACAGAGGCTGGAGCAACTTGTTCCTGCACTTGAGGAGCTTCCTTAACCTGAGCTGGAGCTTCACTATTTTCCGATCTAGTAAGACCTGCCATCACAACAGTAATCTTAACTTCATCGTCTTTTAATTCGTTATCGTAGGTAATACCGTACTTAACATCGGCGTCGTCACCATAGTAAGCCTGAATACTATCACCCGCAGTATTTAAATCCTGCAATGGGAAAGATGGACTTACATTTAAGTTTACGATTACGCCACGCGCCTTGCAGCCAGCCACGTCTTCGAGGAGTGGGCAATTGATTGCTGCATCGAGAGCCTTAATGATAGCGCCTTCGCCACTAGCTGCGCCCATACCAATAAGAGCCGGACCAGACTTTTGTAAGAAAGTACGAATGTCGTTAAAGTCAAGATTGATAAACCCGTCCTTAAGAATCACCCCAGAAATACCTTCCACGGCTCTCATAAGCACGCGGTTACATTCCTGGAAAGCACTGATAAGAGAAATGTTCTTAGGCAAATTCTTTAACAATTTATCGTTAGGCACGATGATTAAAGCGTCAACTTCATCACGTAACTTTTCAATCCCTTCAAGAGCCTTCATCATTTGCTTCTTGCCTTCAAAGGAGAATGGAGTAGTTACAATAGCAACAGTTAAAGCTTTTAAATCTTTACGCGCTAATTGTGCGATTACAGGTGAAGCCCCAGTACCGGTACCACCGCCCATACCAGCGGTAATAAATACGATATCACTTTCACCAATGCTATTTTTAAGGTCTTCACGGCTTTCTTCCGCAGCTTGGCAACCAACAGCTGGATTAGAACCTGAACCAAGACCACGGGTGGTGTTAAGACCAATCTGAATTCTAGTTGGGGCAGAATTGTTATTCAAAGCCTGCAAGTCAGTATTAACTGCAATAAAATCAACGCCTTGAACATTTTCATCAATCATGTGCTGAACGGTACTACCACCGCCACCACCGACCCCAATAACCTTAATGATAGGAATCCCGTTATTTGCTGGAATTCTTCCATCACCACTTACTTGAACCGCATCCTGCTGTGAATCGTCTTCAACATGCAAAATTCCACTCATTATCAACCTTCTCCTGTGCAATAGTCACATTTTGGCAACTCATAAGGCACAATATATTTGTTCATTAATCCGGAAAGCTTGTGACACCCCGGCTTCCGAGTCCCGGATTTAATTAAATCCCAGACTCTGTGATTCATTCAACCGCACCAAAGCCTCCACTAGTATATAACAAAGAACTCAACAATTCATTAACAAGCCTGTAATTTAATGAATAAGTTTGAAGTGCACTAACTTTGCGCCTAGAGACTCTACATTTCCTTCTTGTACCATTCACATATTCCCCCAAAAAATCGACCAAAAACACTATCGCTAGTTACTTGGCTTTCATGAGTTTCTAGTTCACGGGAATAACGTAACATCCCAACTAAAGCTGCATCGGAATATGGATCAAGTGAGTCTTTAATCCCTGTAATGGTACTAGACAAGAAGCCTGCACGGCGCACCTTAGTGATATCAGCTCCCATCTGCTTTAAATATTCAGACAAAGCTCGATCAACGCCTTCAATCTTAGCCCCACCACCAGTTAGGACAAAACCTGCCGCCATATCGATATTCATGTTGCCGATATTAGTCCCAAGCTCTTGCATTACTTCAGTAAAAATTTCGTTGTAGGCACTTTCAATGATTTCAGCTAGGTTCTTAATCATAATGGTGGTTTCAAGACCAGTTCCAACGCAAGGAGCGGTCACCGCAAGGTCGCGATCAGTCACAAGATCGGCCCACGCGTAACCATGCATACATTTAAGCTTTTCTGCATTTTCCTCAGTTAAGGAATTAAGGACCGCAATTTGTCGTGTCACCCAAGAGCCCGCTTTACGTGATGAGCCACAATACACCAAATCACCCTTGTCATAAACGCAGATATCAACAGCCGAAGCCCCAATATTGAGCACGCAAACCCCAAGCTTCTTTTCATTTTCATCTACTACTGCATTAGCAGCGCTAAAGCCTGTGGATGCAAATTCACATTGCAAATTAGTCTGGATAAAATCAATGCATTGCTTAAGGTTACCAATGTAACTTGAATTACCATAGATTAGATATGATAGGACTTTTAATTGGCCCCCCATCATCGCTAAAGGCTCTTCCACATGTTCATTTTCGTCAACTTGATAACAGTTAACACATGAGGTAATCAACTGAAAATCTTTTTTGTTTAACGCCCGGCAGTTATTGTAAGCCACTTCCATATCACGATGCGTTACTTGGCGATGAACCTCAGTAGAGCCTTCGTTAGCGCGACCATAGATCCAACTGCCACCTATGGATACAATAATCATTGGATTATTAATATCGACTAAGCTTTTTTCCGTATAAACACGGTCTAAGGCTTTTTTAGATACGCTAAACGCTGTGGATAACGTTTCACGGAGCTTTTCAATACTGCTAATGCCTCGAGCATTAATACCACTACTTTGGCAGTGGCCATAACCTACAATATTCACATAGCCATCTTGTAGGATAATTGAATGACAAACGCGGATCTCAGCTGAACCTACGTCAATTGCTACCACATGTCTTTCTTGATTAATGTCGCTGTGCATCATTTATTCACCATTCACCATATAATCAGTTGGCCTATTCCGCCCTCTTAACGGTCGGCTGTTCATGAGAATTTCCGGCCGAAGCATCTTCTTGAGCTTCACTTTCGGCTTTCCATTTTACGGCAAAACCGGTTTGATATCTAAGATCTATGTATTGTATTGCAGTTTGGTTCTCAAGATGTGGATACGCTTCCACAAAACGACGTAATCGTTTCAATAAAACATTTTCGCCACTTAAAGAACTACTTAGTTCATCAAGGTTATCATCAATACTGCTGCCAAGGTGGAGCACAATGCCATTAGTTAGATAAACACACCATAAAAAATTGCCAGTTAACTCAACTGCCCCAATAGTAAATCCCATGCGACTTAAAAAATCATTCATTCGTTGGTATTGAGCAAAAACCTCTTCACCTCGGCCTTCTGGCCCATATAAATGAATAAAATCCTCTTTAACTAGTTTAAGTTCTGGGTAAACCACCCGCCCACTTTGCGTCAGCACCCCTTGATTGTAGTAAGCCACCGGCACATGTTCTTCAATATTGATCACCAATACATCAGGGAGCATTTTACGTAAGTACACACTCTTAACCCATGAGAGGCCTTCAATATCCGTACGGACTTCATTAAGGTCCATCGTCAATAGATTGTAGTGGTTGTAATTATTAGTAAAATAATTTTCCACATCCGTGCGATTGAGATACTGAAAATTTCCTTCTACTAGTATGTGCCGAACCTGAATGGAATCAACCGCTGTCATATTGACATAGACCCAATGCACTAGATACACCTCGAACAACACCACTAATAAAAAGCGGGTTATTCTACCTATCAGTTGTCCTCTAGTAACGCGATCACTCTCAGCACGAGTTGCGGTTTTTCCTGGCTTTACCACTTAGCTTTAGCTCCGTTCCTTCATTTTGGCAATATCAAGCTTAAGTCCAGACAAAATCTTAGCCATTTTGCCTACATTGCCCGCCCCTTGCGTCAACACAATATCACCATCGCGAATGATGTCCGCCAAAGTAGCCGGAACTTGATCTGGAGATGGAACAAAATACGGTTCTACGTGGCCACGAAGTCTAATAGAACGACACAAAGCACGCCCATCAGCGCCTACAATTGGATCTTCACCAGCCGGATAAACATCCATTAAAATCAATTCGTCCACTTGATTTAAAACTTCAATGAAGTCTTCAAAGCAATCTCTAGTTCTAGTATAGCGGTGTGGCTGGAAAATCATAACCAAACGTCTGTCAGGCCAACCAGCGCGCACTGCATTGATGGTAGCTCGCACCTCACTTGGATGATGACCATAATCATCAACTAACATGACCTTGCCGTTACCAGTTTCAAATTCACCATATTGTTCAAAGCGGCGACCAACCCCTTCAAAACTCTTAAGAGCTCTTAAGATTGATGCTTCATCAATATCATCTTCCAAAGCCACTGCAATAGCAGCAGTAGCATTCAGAGCCATATGGTAGCCAGGTAAGCTCAAAAATACAGACAACACTGAACCATCACGCTTCACCACCTTGAAAGTGGAATGGCTTTGTTCTTGCTTAAAATCTGTTACTTGAAGATCGCAATCAGGAGTACTGCCATAAGTTATAGTAGTACGCCCAATTTGTGGCAGAATCGAACGAATCACCGGATCATCGCCACAAACTACCGCCACCCCATAGAATGGGAGGTTATGTAAAAATTCTACGAAAGTCGCTTTAAGCTTATTAAAGTCGCCTTCATAGGTATCCATATGGTCAGCTTCAATATTTGTGACAACTGAACACATAGGTTGTAAATGCAAAAATGAAGCATCAGACTCGTCAGCTTCCGCAATCAAATAACGGCCACTACCTAAACGCGCATTAACCCCAGCACTATTTAAAAGGCCTCCGATTACGAAGGTAGGATCACGCCCCGCTTCAGCGTAGATACTAGAAATTAAACTAGTAGTAGTGGTTTTACCATGGGTCCCTGCTACAGCAATACCAAAGCGATAGCGCATCAATTCCGCTAACATTTCTGCGCGCCGAACTACAGGAATTCTAAGTTCTACTGCTCGTAACCATTCTGGATTATTCTTTTTAATCGCACTAGAAAGCACGACTACACTCGCCCCTTCTACATTGCTTTCCTTGTGCCCAATAAATACTTCAATCCCACGGCTACGTAGGTGGGCTGTCACCGCTGATTCTGCAATATCAGACCCTGAAATTTCATAACCTTCGTTACGCAGTACTTCGGCAATACCATTCATCCCAGCGCCACCGATCCCTACAAAATGGATCCGCTTTACCTTATGCATATGTGGAATTTCAATCACGGTCTTATGTTGTTGTTCATTACTCATTTTGTTCTATTGCCTTTTGCCAAAACCACAGTGATAAGCTTTCACTATGGGGTACTACTATATGTTAGCCTTAAACTAAAATCTTATTCACGTGAGCCTTTGGCTAAGTCACGACAAACTTTTGCCACTTCATGTGCCGCATCAAGACAAGGCATCTTGGCAATTTCGGCACTAATATTTGCTAAGAGAGTTCTGTCGGTCGCAAACTGACAAAGCTTTTGGCTTAATACTTGAGCTGTGAGCTCTTTTTGTGGCAACAAAATAGCTGCTTTTTGGTCCGCTAAAACTTTTGCATTTTTAGTTTGATGGTCATCTACTGCACTTGGAAGTGGAACAAAAATAGCAGGCACGCAAGAAGCGGTCACTTCTGCTACCGTACCAGCCCCCGCTCGGCAGATAATTATATGCGTATTTTCATATAAAGAGGCCATATCATCAATAAAATCACTGACTTTTACGTTAGTACAGCCCAAATCGGCATAAACCTGTTTTACCGCCTCACTATTACCGCGCCCAGTCTGGTGCATAATTTCTAATTTTGCCCCTTGTTTTTGCGCAAACGCTACGGCTTGAGGCACAATTTCATTTAAAACTTGAGCTCCCAAACTGCCCCCAACTACACTGATGCGTAAATTCTCCCCGTTAAAGTCATGCGGTAACTTTTGTCTTAAGGCCATAACGTCACTACGTACTGGGTTACCAACATAACTTACTTTGGCCCCACTTAACGCCCCAGGAAAACCTAATAAAACTCGAGTTGCGATTTTAGATAACACGCGATTGGTAAACCCAGGAGCCGCGTTTTGTTCATGTAGCACTAAAGGAATACCTAACATTCTAGCCGCAATACCCCCCGGGCCAGACGCATAACCACCTAAACCTAAAACGACATCAGGTTTAAATTTACGAATGATGCCCAAAGCTTCCCAGATAGCGCGCGCAATCATAAAAGGCGCCCCTAGCTTTCTTAACAGGCCGTTTCTTCTAATACCATGCACTTTGATAAACGCAATTTTAAATCCGTGCTGTGGCACTAAGCGAGCTTCCATGCGCTCCGCCGTCCCTAACCATAACACTTCAAATTCTTGCTGCGCACTTAGTTCATGAGCAACAGCTATTCCAGGAAATACGTGACCACCGGTCCCGCCTGCCATCACTAGAATCTTTTTCAATTATCTGTTCCTTTTCGTTATTCATTAGTCCAAACCAAATCCTAAGAGCTTAGTGAAAAACCTAAAATATTTTTAGCGTTTTCACCTAGAATGGCTACCGCCACCAAGAAGCAAGAATATAGCAAGGTAGGGACCTTCTGGTCTCTCCAAGCTCCTAATATTTGGTGGTTCGAGTTTGCCACCAATAGGATTTTGGTTTAGTTAAATCGTTTGTTAGATTATTAATCTATTTTTATTTCTCTTTTTATTTGTTTTTCCCAAACTTAGGCCATTATATATTACCAATTTTGGGCTAATTTTAACTTCCCATAACTAGGAACGTAAGTCTTCCTCAAACTTACTTTAAATTTTCTGTTTTATCCTAAGTAAGATCTACCTAATTATGATCTACCTTTGGATCTAGCTTTGGGGCCGACTTTGACTCCACCTTAGAATTTTAGTCTAGCTCTTTAGTTTTACCTTTAGCTTGAGTTGCATCGGGCTTAAGCTTAACAGAGCTAGTACCTTTATTAGGGTTAGTACCTTTAAATACCACGGTACTCGCATAAGGCTTAGCTTCCGCAGTTGCTGAGGCCTTTTTTTGCGCGTCGGCTTCCTTTTGGGCTAACGCCAGTGCTTCATTCATTTTATTTAAAGCCTGGCGTCGTTCCATACGGCGTACCGATTTAAGCTCAGCCAAATATTCAGTATAAAGCCCCATACGTTCTTCATAGCTAATACGTAAGTATACGGCAATAGCAGCCATCATCATGACTAGACTTGAACCACCATAACTTAATAAAGGCAAAGTTAAACCTTTAGGTGGAATTAACCCTGTAATAGAACCAACGTTGATAAAGACCTGCGCTAAGAACCACATCGAAATACCTAAGGCAATCTCCCCGGTTAGAATCTTACCAGTTTTTAAGTGTCTTAACCCGAGCCAAGACATCTTAAAAATTAAGAAAAATTCCAATCCAAGAACTAACATTGCTCCAACAAAACCAGTCTCTTCGACCCAAATAGACAGGATAAAGTCAGTATGCGGTTCCGGCAAATAAGCCAATTTAAAGAGACTTTCACCAAGGCCCTGTCCCGTAAGATCGCCACGACCAATCGCCATGAACGAATTTAATAACTGGTACGATTTGCCAAATTCATCTTTCCATGGTTCGAGGTAATTTAAAATACGTGCCACACGGTATGGGGAGGTCATAATAATATACGCGAAAAATGGGCCACCCAATAATACTGCTACCGTAAAACAAAATTTAATACTTAAACCGGAAATAAAAAACAAAACGATCGTCACAAAGGAAACAACCACCACACTCCCAAAGTCATCCTGTAAGTAAATAAACCCTAGAATCACCCCTAAGAAGAAGAGTGGACGCACCACCCCGGCCCAAGACTCCATTTTTTTAATATGGCGATAGAAGTACCCACCTAGGTACAAAATCCACACAAGTTTTAATAATTCCGTTGATTGAAGATTAAAGAACCCTAAATTCAACCAACGTTTAGCCCCATTGATTTCCGAGCCCATAAAATAAGTTGCTGCTAACAGGAGGATTGCAAACCAAATCAAATAGCGTTTACTTAAGCGGGCCCAAATTTGCATGGGCACAGTAAGCACTAGGGTCGACAAAATCCCCCCGAGCAAAATAAACATCAATTGTTTACGCACAAAAAAGAAAGTGTCCCCATCGACCTTAGCCGCTAAAACCCCAATTGACGCGGTATAAATCATCACCACACTCAAAAGCAGTAATAACACTGAAGCAACAAGTACAGATCGATCAAAAAGCGGGCGTCTACCTGCATACACCGCCCCCGCCATATAATTATCGACCTGTTTAGTTTCTTTATGCCCAAACATTGATGCTAAAAACATACTAAAGCTCCATTACCTTAGCAGCAAAGATATCCCCACGAGCTTCAAAACTCTTGAACTCATCAAGGCTTGCACAAGCTGGGGCTAATAAGACCACATCGCCAGGTTCAGCTAAATCATAAGCCCGCTTAATAGCTTCGTTCATATCTGCCACTAACTGAGCTTGAGGTCCTAAGTTGGCCAGCATTTGTCCATCACGCCCAAAGCACAACATAATACCTACTTCATGGCCTAACATATTCTTAACTGGAGTAAAATCCTGGCCCTTACCTAAGCCACCTGCTAATAAAATGATCTTGCCTTTAATGCTTTCTTTAAGGCCCGCAACAGCGGCTAAAGTTGAACCTACGTTCGTTGCTTTAGAGTCGTTATAGTAACGCACTCCATTCAATTCACGCACGAGCTGACATCTATGAGGCAAGCCCTTAAATTCACGTAACACCTTAACTTGCGCTTCACGGCTCACCCCTAAAGTGTCTGCTAACGCCATGGCCGCTAAGGCATTCATTTCATTATGGCGCCCGCTAATGCCAAGCTCGGCCGTCTTAATAATTGGATTACCATTTACTGCTAACCAGGATTGCCCATCAACATTCACGCGCCCATAGGAGAGTTCGTCTCCCCCAAAACTTGCCCAATACTTTCCATCAGGTGGTACTGTAGCAGGATCTTCACGGTTAATTAAAATCTTATCCGCATGCATAAACACGCGTTGCTTAGCCGCTAAATATAACTGCATAGAGCCAGCATAACGATCTAAGTGATCTTCACTTAAATTAAGAATTACGGCGCCAGCTAAATGCAAAGATGAAGTTGTTTCCAACTCAAAGCTAGACAATTCTAAAACATAGCAATCACGAGTGTCTGCGATAACGTCAAGAGCCGGAATCCCAATGTTGCCACCCATGCCACAGTCTTTGCCATCCGCAGTAGCCATAAGAGCGGTCAAAGTAGTTACGGTACTTTTCCCGTTTGAGCCTGTAATGCCGACTGTTGGAGCTTTGGCGTAACGAGCAAATAATTCAATATCACCAATGATTTCCACGCCCCTTGACAAAGCTTCTTTAAAAGCAGGCAAAGAAAGAGCTAGGCCTGGACCTGTGACTAAAGTTTTATAGTGACTTAAAACTTCACCATCAAGTGCCCCACATACTAGCTTTACTTGGCTTGGTAACTCATCTTTACCAGCAGGGTTATCTCTAGTATCAAATACATCTGGGGTAATCCCATGCTTTAATAAAAATTTAACGGTGGATAAACCACTGCGTCCGAGTCCGATTACGGCAACATCACCTGACTTCATAAGAACTCCTAAAAATCAGTACTCACAAATTTAAGACCAAACCAGCTCCTCAAGCTAAGGAACTGGTAATATCACGCTTAAACTAACTTTAAGTTTAACGTAATTTTAAGGTTACTAACCCTAAAAGCACTAACACTAAAGTAATAATCCAAAAACGAACGATAACTCGAGGTTCTGGCCATCCACACTTTTCAAAATGATGATGAATTGGAGCCATCCTAAAGATACGTTTGTGTCTTAACTTATAGGACCCAACCTGTAAGATTACGCTGATAGTTTCGAGCACAAAAATCCCACCCATGATAAAGAGAAGAATTTCTTCACGGCAAATAACAGCGATTACCCCTAAAAGAGCCCCTAAAGACAACGAACCAACGTCACCCATAAATACCTTGGCCGGATAGGTGTTAAACCATAAAAAGCCTAAACCTGTGCCGACCAAAGATGAACATACAACCGACAATTCACTCGCATGGGCCAAATACGGGATATTCAAATATGAAGCATAATCAATATTAGAAGTAGCCCAAGCCACAATCCCTAAGCCGGCGCCTACTAAAATGGTACACATGATAGCAAGTCCATCTAGCCCATCAGTAAGGTTTACCGCATTTGAAGAACCAACGATCACAAAATACACTAGGACGATAAAGAGCCAGCCCAAATCAGGCGTAAAGTCTTTAAAAAATGGCACTACTAAACTAGTTTCCCCTGGGGTTTTAGCTAAACAATATAAAGACACCCCAATCGCAATAGCGCATACTGATTGCCAAAAGTACTTCCATCTTGGAATTAAACCATCAGGATTTTTACGCACTACTTTTAAATAGTCATCAGCAAAACCAATGGCGGCATGGCTAACTAAAGCAAACAGCACAAGCCAAATATATATATTATCTAAACGGCACCACAACAAGGTAGTCATGACGAGCACAGCAACAATCATGAGCCCGCCCATAGTTGGAGTCCCACGCTTACTAAAATGAGATTCCGGCCCGTCGTCACGTACAACTTGCCCAAAATGCAACATTTGCAATTTTCTAATAGTCCAAGGACCGATGCATAATGACAAACCTAACGCCGTAATTAATGAAAATATAGCGCGAAACGTAAGGTAATTGCCTACGCGAAAAGCCGATACATATTCGGTCAACCAATTAAACAACCAAACTAACATACTTGTACCTGTTGATATCCTCTAAAAATTTTCTTAGGTCGTAACTAAAAGCTTATTAACCTTAACGCCACATTAAAGCCTTAACCATAGTGGCCTTAAATTTAATTTAGCGACAAAAAACCTTGATGACTGATGGTAGCTTTTATTTGTGGCCACTTTTATTGTAGCTTTTGTCTTAAATGTTGAGCCACTTCATCCATGCGCATAAAATGCGCCCCTTTAACCGCAATACAAGCATCAGGATGAGCTGTCAAAAGTTCGTCTAAGTAAGCTTCTAACGCCGCTTTATCCGCAAAACTACGCCCTAAAGCCTCTGGTGAGCACCCTGCATTAAACGCTTCAGCACTTAACTTAGCAAGAACCCCCACGGTCAAAAATTGTTGCGCCCGACCTTGGCCGTAAGCCCCTACTTCGCGATGTAAATCTTCAGCTTGCGCTCCAAGTTCCCCCATGTCTCCAAACACAAAAACATGGTAACCTGGGAGGGTAGATAAAGTATCTAAGGACGCTTTGACCGCAGTAACTGAGGCATTATAAGCATCATCAATCAAAGTAGCAGCACCGTATTTTTCCACAAAAAGACGGCCTTTAACCGGACGCACGCTGTTTAAACCGGCGACAATTTGGTCAAGGCTTGCCCCAGCTGCTAACGCTAAAGAAGCGGCCGCTAAAGCATTAGACACGTTGTGAACTCCAGGCACCCCAAGAGTAACCTTAGATGCGCCTACCTTTGTATTTAAAACAAAAGCGAAACACCCATCAGCTAATGGCTGCACTGAAGTTGCAAAAACATCAGCTTCTTTCTTACCTAAAGCAGAAAAACTCTTTACCTGTGGATATTCTTGCTGCCATCTAGTAAAAAATTCACTATCTGCATTCACAATGCCTTGGCCTTTATGCGCCTGCACAAAGTCAAGAATTTCGCTCTTGGTTTTATAAACGCCATCTAGACTGCCAAAGCCTAATAAGTGAGCCCCACCAACATTGTTGATAAGCCCTGCTACCGGACGCGCTAATTCAACGCCATATTCAATATCTTTAGGATGACTAGCTCCTAATTCCACTACGGCAAATTGAGTATCCGCCCCGATATTAAGTAAGGTCAAAGGCACCCCAATCGCATTATTTAAGTTACCAGCAGTCGCAATTGTAGGCCCGCATAGTTGTAAGATAGCCGCTGTCATTTCCTTAACAGAAGTCTTCCCACAAGTGCCGGTTACAGACACAACTGTTGCCTTTGACTTTTCACGATTTAAACGACCTAAAAGCCCTAAACCAATTTCTGTATTTTTAACTACTAACTGTGGAATTTTCACCCCACAATCATGATCAACCATCACGGCGCACGCCCCAGAGGCAGTAGCTTGGCTTACAAATTCATGAGCGTCGAAACGTTCACCCTTTAAAGCCACAAAAAGCTTCCCCTCGACCGAACGACGAGAGTCAGTTTCTACCGCGGTAATAAAATCATTTGGATTGGTGGCGCCAATAAGAGTCGCTCCTGTAGCCGTAGCGATTTCTGCCAAAGTAAGTTTAAGCATTATTTGTGTTCTCCGGTCAATTGCGCCGCTAATTCAGTGTCGCTGTAATGATGTTTGGTGTGGCCTATAATCTGATAGTCTTCATGGCCTTTGCCGGCTAAAAGTACAACATCACCAAGATGTGCGTTAGCTATGGCAAGACGTACTGCCGTTTCGCGCGGACGCACAATTTCATAATTATGCTTGTCCGGCACCCCTGCAATCATCATGTCAATAATGGCTTTAGGATCTTCAGTCCGCGGATTATCATCGGTAAAAATTACATGGTCCGCATGTTCACAAGCAATTTTAGCCATTTCCGGGCGCTTACCAGTATCGCGATCGCCCCCACAGCCACACACACAGATGGTCCGCCCAAAACGATGTTCTTTTAGCGCCTTTAACGCTTTTTCTAAACCGTCAGGAGTATGAGCATAATCAACGATTACCAAGGGTCCGTTTTCGCCCCCAAAACACTGCATCCGCCCCCCAACAGCAATAAGCTTAGCGGAGGTTTGAGCTAAATCTTCTAGTTTAAAACCGCGAACTAACATCAAACCAATAGCACATAAGGCGTTTTCAACATTAAAACCACCAATTAAGCCAAACTCAAAAGTCGCTTCCCCGTATGAACCGCCTAAACTTAAGGTAAAGCCACGCGCATGAAAATCTACCTTGCTTGCATAAATAACACGGGGTAAATCCACCTTGGTTCTACTATAAGCTAGAGCGCCTGGCAACTTATCGTAAAAAGAACGCCCTACGGAATCAGACAGATTAATCACGGCGTTTGCAGGCGCGGTAGTAGTAAAGAGTTTAAACTTAGCTGCCGCGTAATTTTCCATAGTTTTATGAAAATCTAAGTGATCACGACTTAAGTTAGTAAATGCCACATGGCTAAACTTTAAATTTCTAACTCGACCTTGAGCTAACCCGTGAGATGATACTTCCATCGCTACAGCTTGAGCTTGAGCGTCTAGCATCAGGCGTAGTTCTTTTTCTAGCGCCGGAGCTAGTAAAGTAGTATTTGGGGACGGTGTAAGGTTTGGATAAAAGCCATTACCGAGGGTTCCCATCACCCCAGTTTTAACTCCTAGCATCGAACTCCACTGGGCTACTAACTGAGTGACAGTACTTTTACCATTGGTGCCTGTCACCCCAATTAAATCGAGGTTAGCTGAAGGGCAGGCATAAAAAGCAGAAGCGATATCCGCTTGCTTTAAATCGAGATCTTTAACCGCAAGGATAGGAGTTTTACTTTGAAGGAGGGTTTCATCCAACTTAAAGTCCGGCGTATCAGCGTAAAAAACCGCCCCGACCCCCTTGGCACAAACTTCCGCTATTTTAGTGCGCGCATCAAAGTTATAACCATTTAAAGCGATAAACAAGTCCCCTGGATTGACCTTGCGACTATCACAAGTCATATCCACAAGCTTTTGTGCGGGAGCTTCCAAACCAATGGCGGCTGCCACCTCTTTTAAATTAATCATTGTTAATTTACGTCCTATCTGCCTCAAGGTAGTTGTTCCGTGAAGCTTTTTTAGTGCGCCGTAGCTCGACGCTTATACATTTCTCTTCTAGTTTGGGCCGGAGTTCTTAACGAACCATCCGCATTTAAATTATCAAATGGGATGTTATATAACTGTAAGGTTCGTTCCATAACCTGCGCAAACACAGGGCCTGCGACCGTGCCCCCATAAAACTTACCAGCATGAGGTTCATTTATGATAACCACCATCACAAACCGCGGATTACTCATAGGAGCAATCCCGGCAAAGGCCCCAACGTAATCTTTACCATACCCACCGGCAATCGCCACCTTAGCAGTCCCGGTTTTACCACCTATGCGGTAACCGGCAATCGCCGCTTGAGTCCCGGTCCCATCTTCAACCACGGCTTCTAAGGCCTCAAGCACGCGGTTAACATCTTTTTCATTAGCGACGCGTTCACCTGCAGGGATATCTTGCTGGTTGACTTTTAAAATTGATAACGGTCTTTTAATCCCATGGTTAGCTAAAATGGAATAAGCTTGGGCAATTTGTAACGGTGTTACCATGAACCCATAACCAAACCCCATAGTCGCTTTATCAATTTCACTCCAGTGCGATCTAGCTGGAATACGACCTTTGTTTTCCCCAATAAATCCAATTCCCGTAGGCGTGCCGTAACCAAAATCAGTCAAGGCAGATTTAAGCTCAGCGGGTTCCATGCGTAAAGCAATACGCGCCATCCCGGTATTAGAAGAATACTTTAGAATATTAAATAAATCCCCAGAAGCCATCTTATGGCTATCTGTAATACTCTTGCCATTGACAATAAAGCTATAAGTATTAAAAACTTCCTGCCAACTAGTTTTGCCTAAAGCTAGAGCTTTTAAGGCAATCAAAGGCTTAGTTGTAGACCCAGGTTCATAAAGGTCGGTCACCGCTCTATTTCGAGCTTTATAAGGTTCGTAACCATCTTTTTGATTTGGATTATAAGATGGGGAATTAACCATCGCTAAAATTTCCCCGGTCCATGCATCGAGAAGCACTAAAGAACCAGAAGTTGCTTGGTTAATTTCAGTTGCATATTTAAGGGCCAGATAAGCTTTTTGCTGAATGCGTTCATCAATACTTAAAACTAAGTTTCGGGCATGGCGCGCTTCGCGCACTACCCCTAGATATTCAACCACATTACCATGGCGATCTTTTAACAAACGGCTTTTTTCTGGTACAGAAAGGAGATAGTCGTTGAACTGTCGCTCCACCCCTTCAGTACCGTTACCATCCAAATCTGTACGCCCTAAAACATGGGCATTGATTTCCGCCGTAGGATAATAGCGTCTTAAGGTGTTTTCTACATAAACCCCACGTAAATGAAGGCCGGCAATAAATTCTACATATTTGGCGTCGACTCGACGTTTCACACTTAAAACACGCCCCGCCTTAGGATCTAAAATACGCCCTAAGAGCCAGTCGTAATCAATATCGAGGAGCTTAGCCATTTCTCGTAGCTCAGCTTCGTATTTAAGATGAGTTTGGTTTTCTTTAAAGTCATGACGGTCAATATAAATGTCCCCAACAGGCACACTTACCGCCAAACGTTCGCCATTACGGTCAACTATTAAACCACGCTCCATTCCACCTTTTATGGTACGAAGTAAGCGATCGTTAGCTTTTGAGACTAAGAAATCAGCATTAAAAAACTGATTGTAGACTAAACGCGCTACTAGCGCGAAAAAAAGAATAGCAATCCAACAAAGAACAAAATAGAAGCGCCAAGTGGCCATTTTATAGTCTTTGCCACCATTGCCAGACCATTTTTTTTTCCACCAATTTTTAGTGAATATGGTCCTAATCATGGTTGCCCCCTTTGATCATCCTTAGTTTCTAGATCAAGGTATGTTTCTTCTTCCACTTTAGGACTACGCATGTTAAGAGTACTTTTAGCAATACTACTAACGCGCGTCAATTCGCTTAAAGCTTCCTGCTCTAAGCGCAAGTGCTGATAATCGTTGTTAAGCTTATCTTGACGTGCAAGTTCCTTGCTCGTTTGGGTCACATTGGCTCTTGTGGCTTGAACCTGCCCAATAATCTGCATTGCCACAACCACAAGCAGAATCGCCACAATATAAAAGTAAAAATACTTTTTTATATCGCGCGCGATGCACTGAAGTAATAAGTCTTTACGTTCCTCGTGGCGAGAACCTTTAACCTCTAACATTGGTAATCTACTCTTTCTGCCACGCGAAGCACCGCACTACGAGAACGCGGATTAACTTCAATTTCTTCAGCTGATGGTTCAATAGCCTTACCTATTGCTTTAAAGGTGCGAGACTTTAAAATTTCCGCTTCAGGGATTGGCAAGCCTCGAGGAGGTTGGACCCCACGTTCTTTACGTCGAATAAAGTTTTTAACTAAGCGGTCTTCTAGGGAATGGAAGCTTATAACAGACAATCTGCCCTTAGGAGCTAATAGACTTTCAGAAGATTCAAGAATAGAAGCCACTTCGTCAAGCTCTCCGTTAATATGGATCCGAATTGCCTGAAAAGTTCTAGTCGCTGGATGCTTATTTTTTTCTTTAACGGGCACCACGCGCTTAATCATTTCGGCTAAAGCCAAAGTGCTAGTATACGGCTCGGTTTCCCGATCATGACAAATTGCAGCCGCAATTTTACGCGCAAAACGTTCTTCCCCATAATCATGAAGTACACGTACAATTTCATCGAATTCCGCATGCGCTAACCATTCAGCCGCACTTTCACCATGTTCAGGATCCATGCGCATATCAAGTGGCCCGTCACGCATAAAGCTAAAGCCTCTTTCAGGATCGTCTAATTGAGGAGAAGAAACTCCAAGATCAAGCAAGAGGCCAGATAACTGCCCTCTTGCTACATAGGGCGCAAGTAAAGAAGGAGCTTCCGCAAAGCAACCACGTAAAATTGTAAAACGTGGATCGGTAATGGTTTGCGCTTCTTCAATAGCGCGAGGATCGCGATCGATGGCATAAAGATGCCCATCCGAAGCTAATTTAGAAAGGATTAAACGAGAATGACCGCCACGGCCAAAGGTACCATCAAGATAAATGCCATGTGGATTAATATTGAGTCCATCCACAGCTTCCTGAAGAAGAACAGTTCTGTGATTAAAAACTTGCATACAGTGACTTTTCCGTTTTTTGCCGCTTTTAAACGTCCATGGTCAAAATAATAAGCAAGTTGCCCCGCCCGCATGGTTATTTAGGCTTTGGTGCCAAGCTGTGTTCTAGGTTTTTACGCCTGTAATTCAACTCTCCGCCTGTAATTTAATTCTCTGCCTGTAATTTAATTCTCTGCCTGTAATTCAACTCGCTCTTGTGAATTCATCCTAGGTGCTCTAGACTTCAGCTTGGCTTATGCGCTAAGCTCTTAGCTAGAAAAAACCTATTATATCCCCCCTAATTTACATCCACCATGATGGTTGGATGGACAGAGACCTTACCAAATATATGCAAAACGGAAAAACTGCAAGGTTATGAAATAATAGTGAGTTGGTCTATAAGCCGGGTTCTGTTCTGCTTTCGCAGTGGTAATCATTCCTCTAGATCGGAAATCGCTCTCCGATTCAAGCGACCAACCCGCCTCTTACACGGGCAGTGTCAATGAGGCCTATTAGGTCTTGCTCCGAGTGGAGTTTACCATGCCACTAACCGTTACCGGCAGCGCGGTGTGCTCTTACCACACCATTTCACCCTTACCAGCCGCATGCGGCTTCGGCGGTTTGCTTTCTGTTGCACTGGTCGTGAATTCACATTCCCTAGGCGTTACCTAGCACTCTGCCCTGCGGAGCCCGGACTTTCCTCCCCCCTATGTGTCTGCCCGAAGGCACAACCATAAGGCAGCGATTACCTGACCAACTCAAGTGCTGATTATATCACAAGAAAAACAGGATTTTAAAATTAACTCATCCTTATATCATTATTTTTAGAATGATAGCGTTTTCTCTTATTTTTCCTCATCTAACTGAGCTTCTGAGCTATCTAAAGTTGCTCGATATACATCATTTTTTCGAAGACCAAAGTATTGCGCTACGATCTGAGCTGCTTTTCGGCCCGGAAGTTCTTTCGTTAAGAGTTTTAAAAGTTGCAAGGCTTCTTGCGGTACTTCGTCTTGGGCCGCAGCATCCTTACGAAATGGCGCTACCAACACCACCATTTCCCCTTTTTCATAATTAGGATCCGCCTTTAAGGTCGCTTCCATTTCTACAGCCGGGCTCCGATAAAAAGTTTCAAAAGTTTTAGTCAACTCACGCGCAATAACCAAATCTCTCGTGCCAAGAATTTCCGCCATAATTTTCACCGTATCGATAATACGACGTGGGGCTTCATAAAAAATTACGGTCCCAGGGTTTTCGGCCACTGAAATTATTTTTTCACGCAAAGCTTTTTCTTTTACCGGTAAAAACCCTTCAAAGGAAAATCTATCCGTTGGCAAACCGGCGGCACTTAAAGCCGTAATTGCCGCGCAAGGCCCCGGCAAAGGAATAACTTTCACTCCACTTTGAGCGCAAGCCGCGGCTAAATGATACCCTGGATCCGAAATTAGCGGAGTGCCGGCGTCAGAAATCAAAGCTACACTTTGCCCAGATTCAATAAGGGACACAATACTTGCTGCTTTTTCAGCTTCATTGTGGTCATGAAAACTAATGAGCTTTGGTGCCGTAACCCCAATAGCTGTTAGAAGTGGCATTGAATGTCTGGTATCTTCCGCACAAATAACATCCGCAGCTTTTAGTACTGCCACGGCTCGCGCCGTAATATCTTGCAAATTACCAATAGGAGTTGGGACTATGTATAAGGCTTTAGCCAACAATTCTTCTGTCATTTCATTTTCCAGTTAAATAATAAACTCGCACGTGCCCTGCCTCAAAGAGTGTATAATGTTATAGATAAACTGTATCGTACTAACAAGGAAGAAGGGATCTATCACCATGCCTAAATTTCGTATGTATTTTAGCTCATATTTGAAAACCGGTGCATTTCTTATTACCGGTTTGATCACAGGCTGTAGCTTAACCTCTGGTCACGACTCATCTTTGCAGCCTGAAGCATTCGGTAGCCTTGGCCAAACCAGTAGTTGGTATGAAGACCAACTTTCCGCCTCAGATCCCGCTTACAACTACGATTGGCAAATTCTACTAGCCCGTTCTTACTGCGCTGAAGGCGATCTTGAACGAGCCCAAGAAGTATTATCTCAACTTCGTTCTCAAGCTATAACTCCATTACAGGGAAATAAAGCTGATATCGTTGAAGCTCAAATTAAATCTAGACAAGGCCGTTATAAAGAAGCCTACGCTTTACTTTCTTCAGTAAACTCCTTGTCACTCTCTAACCGTGACGCTTCATACTACTACTTGCTATTAGCTAAAACTGAAGAAAAGCTCGGTAAAAATGGTGATGCGGGTAAACACTACATCGCCCTTAGTGAACTTCAATCCCAAAACGACAGTCGAGCTGACGCTCAAAGCCGAGCTATTCTCGCCCTTTGCGCCGCTTCCGACAAAGAATTAGCAGCCGCCTTTAAAAAATCTAATTCTAAATATGAAAAGGGGTTTATTGAATACGCTCTTATTAACCACATTAAAAATCCAAAGAGTCGTGAACGCCTTTTAACTAAACTTGCGAAAAAGTACCCAGGCCACCCCGTACTAAACATTTCTTCTACCGCCAACAAGGCAACTAAACAACAACCAGTAGCTCCAGCTGCGCCAGTTGTCAATGAAGCAACCACTAATCAAATTGGTACCATTGGGGTCTTCCTCCCACTTTCTGGCAAGTATGCCGAAGTTGTAGGCAACCCAACCAAACTTGGGATTTTAAATTCTGCTCGTGACAACGGTATCGCGCAAACTATCAAGTTTTACGACACCGCCGCTAATAGCGTAGCCACTTTATATAAGCAAGCAGAAGCTGATGGCGTTTCTCTTATCATTGGCCCAATCATTAAGAGCGATACTGACAACCTCCTCGCCCAAAACCCTAAAATGCCAGTTATTGCCTTAAATGAAGGTAGTATTACCAATACTCCTAATACTTACTTCTTAAGCCTTTCCCCTGAAATCGACGTGCAAAGTGCTGCTAGCAAAATCACTGCTGATGGCTTTAAGACGCCAATGGTCATTGCCCCGGGTAACACCCGTGGCAACCGCATCACAAATAGTTTCAATACTGCTTGGTACCAAATGAACGGACGCAACGTAAACGCTTGCTACTTCTCTGACATCAATTCCTTGGAAAGCACTCTTAAGAGCTGTTTTACCGGTGCACCTGATACTGATGCCGTGTATATCTATGGTACGGCAAACGAAGCCTCAGTCATTAGAGAATATTCTAAGATCATAGCTGGCAACAACCAGGAATACTACATCAGCTCTCGCAGTAACAACGGCGTTTTAAACACTGCTGTGCTTAACAGCATCAATGGCATGCACTTAGGTGATGAACCATGGTTACTCCAAGAAAGCGCCGCTAAGACTGAAGTTTTAACCACCCTCCCTAAAGCTAGTGGGGATACTTTAAGATGCTTCGCCATTGGTTACGACTCGCTTAACGTTGCTTTGAACCTGAATAAACTTACAAGTAGTAGCAACGAAGTAGTCAACGGACTCTCAGGGAATATCTATATCTCTGAAGGCAAGATTATTCGTGAATTATCCTGGGTTACAATCGGCAAATAAAAGCAGACAGGCAGAACAGCAACATGGAAAATGCGCAGCAACATTTTGAAAACAACATGACCGCCATTACGAATCAGCAGCAGGAGGTGTTTGATAATACCGAAACTGCGGCGGCTATGCTGAGTTTAAGTCTGAACGAGCCTTGCAAGATCCTTTGTCTAGCTAGTCCTCTATGCCAACCTCTGTTACAGCTATTTAGCCAACAACTTAACTTGGCTTTAACCATGGAACAAGGTAATTCATCATTGGCCGCTATTAACATCAATACTAGTGCGGCCAAAATTGGCTATCTTTATCCCGCTTTTGGGATCGACCAAGGATTATTCTTGCAGTTTCGTACTATGTGGCATGAAGGCGACAGTATTTTGCTTGTCAGCCAAAATAGTTATGAAACAGAAAACTTTGCAAGCATTATCGATTATGCTCATGAAAACTCAATCCCGCTAGTGGCTATTGGCCATCACAAGGATGAGAAGCTTAAAGAATTACTCGGTGACGAAGACATCTCCGTCCTCCTTACAGCCGATAACGACTTTATCTTCACTGAGCTTACGTTGTGCATATTAAATAGCATTATAAACTCGCTAACCGCTGAACTTTAATTAAACTCACGAAACATTAGCTAATCGTTCTTCGCTTAAAAGTAAATGACTCGCCATAATTGATAATAAAAAAGGAAGTGCTAGACACTTCCTTTTTTTATTCTTCGCTATTTTTAAGTTTAGCTTTCGGGTTCGTACTTTAAAACGCTTGATTCTATTATCTACTACCTAATCAAGCTAATCAAAACTCCATTTATGTAAACATGCAAGCAAAGTAACGCAAATCAGCCCACCCAACCAAAGCCCTAAAAATCTAGTCTGTCTATTCGACCAATTCAAGAGATGGCTTATGGTTGCCATTTGGTTTAGTTTGTGGTTTAGCCGGAGTGGCATCAGCATGAGCTGAATCAATAACTTCTAAGGTCACTCCTGGCTTCTTCGGAGTTTCTTCTTCCTTAGCGCTAGTTACTTCAGGTGACTGTTCCTCATCATACGCACGTTCTGGGTACATGCTAACCCCTAAAGAAATATCTTCTCGTGGATAAATGGCTATTATAGACTGCATTGGCACGTACACCATATGGGGCACCCCGCCAAAACGTGCAGTAAAAGAAATAGCATCATGGTCCATCGCAAAATCACGGACAGCAATAGGACCTATATTAAGGACAATAATTCCGTTTTGTGCATACTGCAAAGGCAAATCAACGTTAGGACAATTAACATTAACAGAAATTTGAGGAGTTAGGTTGTTGTCCACAATCCAGTTATACATGGCCTGCACCATATAAGGACGAAACGGTGTAAGCTTGGCATCTACAGACATACAATACCCCTAATAAATCAATCTAAACGTTCTGTCATAATAGCACAATACACGCATAAAAAACCGCATGATTCCTTTAAATTGCGAAGTTCGTGCCCTTTCAGACCTCAATTCATGTAACAAAAAACCCCATTCCATGGGGAACGGGGTTTGAACCAAAAATACTCTGATTAACGCTTTGAGTACTGTGGACGCTTACGAGCCTTGTGGAGACCAACCTTCTTACGTTCAACACAACGAGCATCGCGGGTTACATAACCAGCCTTGCGGAGTTCTGAACGATATGATTCGTCAAAAGCCATAAGAGCACGGGTAATACCGTGACGAACAGCACCAGCCTGACCAGAAATACCACCACCAACTACAGTGATGTAAAGGTCAAACTTTTCGTTTAACTGAAGAAGTTCAAGCGGCTGACATACAACCATACGTGCAGTCGGACGAGTGAAGTAGTTTTCAAGTGAACGATTGTTGATGGTAATCTTACCAGTACCCTGCTTGATGAAAACACGGGCAGTTGAGCTCTTGCGGCGGCCAGTACCGTAGTATTGTTCTACCATTTATTTTTCCTTAAATGTCTAAAACCTGTGGCTGCTGAGCTGCATGATCATGAGTAGCACCAGCATATACCTTTAACTTACGGAACATTGCACGACCTAAAGGCCCCTTTGGCAACATACCACGAACAGCAGATTGAATTACCATTTCAGGCTTCTTAGCGATTAACTTGTCAAAAGAAATTGACTTGATACCACCTGGGAAACCAGAGTGTGCGTAATAAATCTTATCAGTGGTCTTATTACCAGTTACAACAACTTTTTCAGCGTTAACAACGATGATGTAATCACCAGTATCCATGAATGGAGTGTATTCTGGCTTGTGCTTACCGCGTAAACGTGAAGCAATTTCAGTTGCGATACGACCAAGTGTTTTACCAGTCGCGTCAACTACATACCAGTCACGCTTGATGGTGTCTGGCTTAGCTACAAAAGTTTTCATTTAATGAACCCATCTAAAATAGAATAAATACAGTGGCAAAAATTGCCATTATTTTTCGTTTCCTTACCCCCTTCGAGATAAAGAACTCGAATATGTTAGTGTCTCTGCGACATGTAACGTCTGTGGGCGGGTGCATCATACTATAAAACCACTAAAATTTCATTAATTTTTTAGGATTATTTCGCTAAATCTAATTTCATTTTTTCTATTCTTTCCACCTTCATGCTTAAAGTTCGCAAACGCCAATTGTCTATTTGCCAATTCCTTTAATCGCACTTTTAGTGGCTTTTAAGCTCCTGTGCGAGCCACTTTAATATCGCCCCCATACAAACCAACCGCAAACTTAAGGTCCATGTTTTTCGGTTAAGCTAGAGATATTTTTCATTTGTAGCGTAAAACACACACTTCTAAGAATTTTTGAATGACTTTGAGCGCACTTTTTACCGAAATAATACATTAGGTACAGTCCAATCACTTATAATACAGATAGGATCGCGGACCACTCTTGAAGCCACTCTTTAGTAACAAGTAATGATTTCTTGAACCTACTAATCCGCCCTTTATTCGCTGCTCAGAACCTGCTATTGTGATTATTGTTAAATTAAGCAGGCAAGGATTACGTCTATGTTAAGCTTTCAAATTTATCTCTATCTTGGATTAACCTTTTGCATTGGTGCCTTAATTGGCTATCTTCTATGTTTTTTTACCAATCGTAATAAAGATAAATCACGCATGGAAGATGAACTCACTAGAGCTAAACGCGAACTCTATAATCAAAAAAGAATGTTGGCCGATTTCTTCAATACCTCAAACACTTTGTTTGAACAGCTAGAAAATAGTTACCAAGCGTACAGTAGCCATATGAATGAACATGCTCGTAAAATGTTCCCACTGCTTGACAACATGTATGTCACTTCAAAACACGGTTTTTATGCTACCCCAAATACAATGCAATCCAAGGCAACTGCCCAAGCCACAAACACTTTTACAGAAGAAGTAGAAGCGCAAGAGGTTCCACCTCATGATCTTAATGACCTTTATGCAGCTCAAGGTGCAAGTGAAACAGAAAACACCAACGCGAAAGAAAATAAGCAATAATTAGCATCACAACCTATAAGTTACTTAAACTTAAAAAGTTACCCCAAAAAGCTCTCGCCTTATGGCTAGGGCTTTTTATAGCTACGCAGTCAAATATGTATTTTAACAGCTAGGTAACAGACAACTAAAATTCAAGTAATTAAAATGCATAATGAAACAATCCGAAATAAGTCTAACTAAGCTTAGAGTGGGCCAATGTGATTTCGATAGTTTAAAAGATAACAAAGTACTTAGTAGCACTTTAAAGTGCATTCACATCTACATTCACAATAATACAAACAAGCATATGAAAGAGTGGAATAATGGCAGAATCAAAAAGATTCTTTTATAAAGAAAATTTACAATCTGTTTGCTAATTACCCCCATAACATGACAGCCGAAGAAGTTAAAATTTTCGATAAAGAAAATCCGTATTGGGCAGCATTCTTTAAAGATCGAAAAAATGAATCGTAAGAGTGTGTTTTAAGGCCCAGTAAAACGCAAATATATAAAGTTCTTACCGGTTTTAATAGTGATATGCCGAAGTAATTCGCCCCACAAATACTGAACTTTACGCAGGTCACATGGTCTATATTAGAAGTGTTGGTAATAATTTGGTCCAAGCACTGTATTTATTTTGGAGAATTATTGAATATGAATTGCGCTAAAAAAATGATCTTAGCTGTAGCTATTTTAAACGCCAGTCTAGCCTCAACAGTTGTTATGGCTAGCGACTCAAACACTAGCCTTATAAGCGCAGCTGCTGCCATGCAAAGCAATGAAGACATGCCAAGCTTAGCTCCGCTTTTGGATAAAGTGATTCCAGCTGTAGTAAACATCTCTGTCCAAGGGAAAAAATCCCTAAATAGCGATATGGCCAATAATATCCCTGAGCAGTTTAGATTTTTCTTCCCTGACATGCCTAAAGAACGTGAATTTCAGGCTTTAGGTTCTGGCGTTGTAATCAATGCAGAAAAAGGCTATATCATTACAAATTACCATGTTGTTGACGGAGCTTCTGAAATCAAGATTACGTTCCAAGATGGTCGCGTGATCAAAGCAACCAAAGTTGGCGAAGATGAACAAACCGACTTTGCTTTACTTAAACTTGAAACCATTCCTAAAAATCTTACTGCTTTAAAATTTGCTGATTCTGATAAATTACGCGTGGGTGACTTTGCCATTGCCATTGGTAACCCATTTGGTTTAGGGCAAACAGTAACCTCTGGGATTATCAGCGCCCTTGGGCGTTCTGGCCTCAATATTGAAAATTACGAAAACTTTATTCAAACAGATGCTGCAATCAACTCCGGTAACTCAGGCGGGGCTCTTATTAACCTACGAGGCGAGCTTATCGGCATCAACACAGCCATTTTAGGTAAGTCCGGGGGCAATATCGGCATCGGCTTTGCCATCCCATCAAATATGGCCAATAACATTGCTCAGCAAATCATGAAGCATGGGAGCGTTAAACGTGGCATGCTTGGGATTATGGGGACTGAAGTAACAGACGAATTAGCAAAGAACTTTGAATACGAAAACACCAATGGTGCTTTCGTTAATGAAGTTATGAAAGGTTCAGCAGCTGAAAAAGCTGGTATTCGCTCTGGTGATATCTTAACCTCAATTAACGGCGTCCCTATTAAGAATTTCGGTCAATTGAGAGCTAAAATTGCAACTTATGGGGCTGGTAACAAAGTTAAACTTGGGGTTTTCCGTGATGGCGAAAACATTGAAGTTGAAGTAACACTTGCCTCTAATAACGGGACTGAAGCTGCGGTTGATGCCGTCTCAAGTAGCGTTCTTAAGGGCGCAATGCTTGCAAATGACCCTAAGGGCAATGGCGTCTTAGTAACCGAAGTTGAAAAAGGCTCTCCTGCTGAAGCCCTTAACCTTGCTAAGGGGGACATCATAGCTGAAGTTAATCGTAAGCCTACTAAATCAGTAACCGATCTTGAAAAAATCTTAAATAAAAAGAGTGGTTTTATCGCCCTTAAGATTATTCGTGGCAATGCCATCATCTACGTTACTAGAAACTACTAGTAAAGCGTAAAACTAGTAATGCTTTTTAAGAGCTTTTAAGCCCAAACATTACTCCAGTAAAACCCCAAGGGGCGTAAGTTATGCTTACGCCCCTTGGTTATTTTTGCGGTCTAATGATACCCGTTTGGCCGTCTATCTGTTTCTTTTGACTTTTAAACATCTCTTAATAAGCAGGTTGCTCCGAAACCTCGACCTCAGCCTTCAACGACTGCCCAGCTCTAATAATATCAAAAGAAATCCTAGTCCCTGGCGCGCTGTCAGCAATCAATTCCATAGCCGATTTTAAATTCATGACGCGTTGGCCGTTTATATTTATCACAATATCCCCAGCTTCTAAATGTCCGTAAGAAGGCCCTGCAGCATCAACGGCGGTAATGACGATCCCAGTTAAATCAGAATTAAGCTTACCCGTGCGACGCATAAGGTCACCAACGTCAGTGGCGGTAATCCCTAAAAACCCACGCACCACTTTCCCATTTTTTATGATATCGTTCATCACACGAAGCACGAGTTCTTTAGGAATCGCAAAACTAATCCCATAGGCAGCTTTATCTGAATTAGCTAACGTCGCTGTACTCATCCCCACAAATTCACCCAGCGTATTAACGAGGGCCCCACCTGAATTGCCAGAGTTAATTGGAGCATCCGTTTGAATTAAGTCTTGTAGACCCGCTGTTAAGTCAAGAGTACTAAAATTAGTAATACCACTCCCAGAGCGCCCAACTGCGCTAACAATACCGTGAGTTACGGTCTGACCTAAATTATACGGATTACCAATAGCTAGAACGATATCCCCTAAATGAAGGCGCCGATCTAAATTCACAATTATCGGGGTAAAGGTATCATCTGAGTCGATCTTTAAAACGGCGACGTCTGTTTTTCGGTCGTAGCCAACCACTCGGGCGTAATAAGATCGGCCATTACGAAGCTCAACTGCAATTAAGCCTTTATGCTCAAGTAAAGACATGATGACATGAAAATTCGTTATCACGTACCCATCGCTTCGCACAATGATGCCTGAACCATTATTACTTTGTTCTTCAGCCGGAGCTTCTTCATTAAGCAAGCTTACACGAATCCCGACCACAGACTCTGCGCTACGTTCTATGGCGTTAGCATAACCTTCAGGGGCTCTTGCCACACTAAAGAAGCGCGGTAGCCAATTGGATGACATATTAGGGGTCAATAAAAGGACTAAACTACCAATACCAAGACCTAAAATAATACTTTTAGTGTAATTCCAACCCATAGTGCCCCCGTTAAACTCATATACGAAATTATAACTGAATGTAAGAAGTAAATGATGAATTAGGACTAAGATGATGGTTAAATTTTTGCCAAAACTGTTTTTAAGGGAATATAAAGAACATCTGTAGCATCCATACAACTAAAGGTAACTATCAGCGAACGTAAGCGCGGAACAAGAAATTAAGACGTTTAATCTCAATAGAACCAACACGAACTAAACGCTTACAAGAAGGACGCAAAACAAATAACTTTAGCGTTTGTACAATTTCACTTAAGTACCAATTTATGTACTTTTAGCGTAATAAGATAGCTAGATACAAATGTATGGACGTTCTACGAGAAAAGTATGAAGTAAGAATACAGAGATGTAAAAATAGAGATGAAGAGAGATTGAAAGAGATGAAATAGCTCCTCCCAACATAGAATCAGTAGGAGCTATAAAGGTTATGCTTATTTAGCAGCCTTTGCAGCTTGCTGTTCAGCGATTAAATCTTCTAGATGCTCTTTTTGAGCCTGTAATTCTTCTTCAGACAAAGTTGCGTTATCAGCACCTTCTTTAGAGAATTTTTTAGTAACAGAATCGAAAGAGTTTAAGATCTGATCTTTATGATCCTGAAATAATTTGTAACCTACAGCACCTGCAGCAATACCAGCAACAAGGCCAATTAAAAAGTCGGTTTTATTAGTTAACATTGTATTCTCCATTAGTAGTTAAAACTACATACATACTCACAATGAGTATTATACGTTATTTACGTCTTGATTACGCTTGATTTTTTCAAACGTAAACTTCTTATCAAAAAGAATTCTTGCTGAGTTTATAACCACACCTATAGTTGCTGCATTGTGAATGGTTGCAGCAATAAGTGGGTTAATTTTTCCAAGTGCACCTAACATCATTGCAGCTGAATTAATTGCAATGGTAGCTGCAAAGTTTTGTCTTACAAGCCCCATAGTAGCTTTAGATAACTCAAGAACCTTTGCAAGTTTTAAAGGCTCATCTGAGGTAATTGTAATATCAGCAGACTCCATGGCAATATCTGTAGACTTACCACCTAAGGCAACCCCAATATCAGCATAGGCAAGCGCAGGTGCATCATTGATACCATCACCTACCATAAGTACTTTTGAGTAGCTTTGTTTGCTTGCCACAAACTCTGCTTTCTCATGAGGTAGGACATCTGATTTAAAGCCATCTAAATCAAGCTTTGATGCTACATACTCAGCGGTTACCTTATTATCACCGGTAAGCATTACAATCTCATCAACGCCATCACGTCTAATCCTGTTAATGGTCTTTTTAATATCATCACGAATTGGATCTGTAATGATCAATGCTCCTAGTAGATCATTGTCTCTTGCCACATAAATGACATTACTTTCTTTTGAATAGGATGAGCAATCAATCTCTTGAAGTTTATCAATATGATTTTCCATCATAAAGACTTTACTTCCCACTAAGATATGACCTCCTTTTACACCATCAAAATCATCAACACTTGCACTAATACCACGACCTACCACAGTTTCAATCTTTACTGTATCAGGAATTGACATGTGCTGTAGAGAAGCATAATTTAATACAGCCTCAGCAAGTGGATGTGAAGAGGATTTTTCAGAAGCAGCTGCTAGTAATACAACCTCTTTTGTTGAAACCGAAGGTACAGGTAAGATATCTACTAAGGTTGGATGACCATTAGTGATAGTACCGGTCTTATCTAAAATTACAGTATCAATATCAGCTAAAGTCTCAATAAAGTTACCACCCTTTACTAATACCCCCATTTGAGCAGCTTTACTAATTGAAGCTGAAATGGCAGTTGAAGTTGATAATTTTAAGCCACAACTAAAGTCAATAAAGAACATGTTTAGAACACGAGAGATATCTTTAGTTACGGCATACACAACTGCGGCTGATAAGAATGAAATTGGCACCAAGGCATTAGCCATTCTATCGGCAAAGTTTTGAATTGGGGCTCTTCTGTTTTGAGCATTCTCAACCATGTTAATGATACGAGCTAAGTTAGTCTCATCACCAACTTTAGTAACTTTAATAGTAATTTCACCATTGCAAACCACAGTACCTGCATATACATCTTGACCAACAGTCTTATAGGCAGGTATTGATTCACCGGTTAATGAGGATTGATCAATTGAGGCTTCTCCGCCACAAATCTTTCCATCAACACAAATTTTTTCACCTAAGTAAACGACCACTTCATCGCCTACTTTTACATCATCAATGCTTACTTTACTTATATGGTTAGATGAATCTTTTAACCATACAAACTTTTCTTTCATACCAAGTAAACTTGAAATATGTTGACGAGCTTTTTCAGCTGCACTTATAGTTAACATTTCAGCAAAGTTTGAAAGAACTAATAAAGATAGACTTGACTCAGGCTTTCCTGAAAGTAAGGAGGCTAGCACTGCTGTAGCAGTTAGAGTATCTGCATTTGGATGTTTATCTTTTACTAAACCTACAAAGCCTTCTTTAAAGATGTCTTTGGCTATTAGTAAAACAAAAACACTTTTTGCAATAGATAAATTTGCAAAAGAGGTTGGAGATAAACGTTTTACAGCTTCTAAAACCCCAAAACCACATAAAGAAATTAAAGCTTTGAACTTATAGCTTTTAAGTTCATCACCTACAGCTTTAATTTGTTTTTGATCTTGCTCTTTAGCTTCTTTTTTCTTTTGCTCAATTCTTTGCTTTATAGATATAAGTTTTAATTTAAATAAAGCTGCAACTAAAAGCTTTGGTGATGTGGTGTACACACTTAGAACGCCATCATGAATTAAAGCAGATTTTACCCCTGGAACTTTACGTAACTTGCATTCATAAAGAGTTCTTGTGCGAGCATCATAATCAAGATCTAAGGAGATATTTTGATGAAATAACGCTGACATTATTTGGCCCCTCCTTCTAAGATTTTATACCCCCACCACAATAATTGAGGTCCATTTGGACTTTGTTTTTGAACAAAAATCTTGTAAACCCCCCAAGCAAAGCAAGCTGCACCTACAACAATTGAAAGATCTACTGTGTTGTTTAGAGTACTTTTTACAAAATTATTTGCACTAGTTGTATAAGAATTAAGAGCACTACCAATACGAGTTCTCTTAGCATACTGATTTAAATGAGCTGCACTTTGACCTGAGGAAATAGCACTAGAGGTTGCAATAGCACCATGAGCTAACTTTGCAGAAAATGCGCCTTTATTTTGAACTTTTTTCAGTTTAGATTCATTTACTTTTTGAGTTTGTTCATTGATCTTATTGATGATTTCATCAATAACTGCCTCATCACAATCGTACTTTAAAACCATGGTTCCAGTAACTGAGTTGATTGAAACAGAATTTATCTGATTTAAAGATTCAATTTTCTCCTTTAATGCACCAGCAAAATTACCATCCTTTAAAAGGATACTCTTATAACGACGTCTTCCTTTTATAGAGTGGATGCAAGTAAAGACTGCAAGCTTAGCACTCTGCTCTAATTTTTTATGCATTAAAGTTGTAAAGTAGGACTGTAGTAGAGGCTGAGCTGCAGCAATAAATAAAGAAATAACAGTTAAATTCATTTTATATTTTACCTAAGCTTAGTGTTGTGCCTTCTGTTTTAAGCATTGCTCAATTTCGAGTAGTTCCTTGTTTAGCGCAATTTTAGCTACGTCATATACAAGCAATACAGATCCTGTAACTGTATTTATAGAGCACTCTGTCAATTCAGGAAAATTCAAGAAATATTCTTTTAAAAGAGTAGCATTTTCTTCATTTCCCTTAAGTAAGGAGCTATAACAACGGATCCGACCGGGAAGGTAACTACTAACAGTTACGGTTGATAAAAAATACTTCTTCTCATCAAAAAATTTGGTTAAAAATTCAAACATAGTACTCAAAAATAACAGATTTAAACAATATGTAACCTAAGTGTAACCTTAATTATCAACATATAACCCAGATTAGCTATATCTTATTTAGGTTAACATATTTTAACGCCGATACATATAATTACATATAATTGTAAAATTCGCTATAACGGCATGCTTTTTCGCTCAAAATGACGTGATAATTTTTCCTACTTAATTTTCAGCTTAATTCTCTAACCCAAAACACAAATTTATTTTACCTATATCTGTATTCTATGGAGTGGTCATCGTTTGCGATAAATTGACTACTTTTCTATGTCGTTATTTATGAATTGCGACTAAGGATACTTAATGAAACGAGATTACCGAACTGTAATCGGAATATTGGAAGCTCGCCTTAAAGGCGAATCATACAGCTGGATCCAACGCAAATTTGGTATTGGATCTAGTACCGTAACGAGAATTGCCAAGATCTTTCAAGGGCTTGGCATCTCTTTTGAGGAATTGTGCAGGAAGGAACCTGCTGAGGTTGTAGAACTGTTTTATACGAATCCCACTCGTAGAAAACAGGAAATACCGTTACCTGACTTTGAACCCATGTTTAAACGCATGAGTAAATCAGGCAGTAAAGTCAACAAGTCCCTTTTATGGATTGAATATAAGCAGGCCAATCATAATGGCTACGAATACACTCAATTCGTAAAACATTTTAACGAATATATTCGTAAAAGTATAGGAGATATCAAGCTTTCTATGGTGTTGAACCGCATACCTGGACAGCGTGTATTTATAGATTGGATGTGAGATCGACCAATGAACATAGGTCCTAGTATGGGTGGGTTCATTGATCAAATGCTCCAAAGGTATGATTACGAACCCCAAGCATATCGCTCATGCTCTTTGGTACTAGGAAAATATCGTAACTTTAGCTATAAACTTCTTAATGACGTAGCACAAGAATGTCTAGAGCATGGCAAAATATCGGTCTCTAGATTTGACAAGGTAATCAAGGTAATGGAGTCAAATGCTTATAAGAAGGACGCAAAACAAATAATAATTGATTGTTTAATGATTTAAAAGAAGGAATAAAAGATGGTGCTGATACCCAGAATCGAACTGGGGACCTCACCCTTACCAAGGGTGCGCTCTACCAACTGAGCCATATCAGCAATTATTTGACAGGTCAAAAGGATGGAAAAAAGTGGTGCTGATACCCAGAATCGAACTGGGGACCTCACCCTTACCAAGGGTGCGCTCTACCAACTGAGCCATATCAGCAAATTTAAGCCCGGTAATGACCTACTCTCACATAGCGAATGCTACACTACCATCGGCACGGCTC
>OIZS01000085.1_pt1 | contig 51253 bp, 44 predicted proteins | sample 1588641 | NCBI WGS metagenome assembly OIZS01 (sample SAMN03283240) | human gut metagenome | biome: human-associated habitat; material: feces | host: Homo sapiens | place: Peru | collected 2012
AGCTCCACGCAGCCGGTGTCCATGTTGAAATGGCAAGCTCTTGCATCGTACTTCACGTTCATGTCCTCCTGAAATCATGTTGTGGCTTATGTCGGTCAATCTATGATTTCGGATTTCATTTTCCACGGACACCTGCATTGAACTTTCCGAAGAAAACAAATAATCCGAACCCATCTCCTATCGGAAACAAGTTCGGATTATTTTTGTTTGGTCCACCTGACGCATCCTCACTCGAACAATTTTACTCTCTACGCCACCACCAATTCTTTCTATATGCTTCTTTCAAACCTTACTTTTTCTCGTACATAGTATCCGCTGCATTATACAGCATCTCCAAAAACTGTCCCGCCGTTGGCCGATGATCCAGCGGGTATCCCGCCAACACCTGCACTTTTTCCAGGTCAGTTTTCCATGCCAGCTTTGCCGTCCTGCGAACAGCGCTCTCCACAGCCCTCCAAGCATGACCAGAAGCTTCCGCCACAGGCAGATAAACTTCCTTCTGCAAGGCTCGCAACCGGTCAGGCCTGGTGCAAATCAGCGTCATACACCGCCGGAGAGTATAATAATCACTCTTTGTGCGAATGATACCCAAAGGGCGCAGCAAGTGGTCAAATTGTATATCAGTCATTCTAACACATCCTTTCGCCCATCATGCTACGCCTTTTGTCGAAAGAAGTCGAAAACACAAACTCAGCCCCGAGGAACCATCAGGCTCCCCGGGGCCGTTGTCAGCTGCCGTTCTTTTCTTCCGCCCGCTGCTTCAGCACGTCCACAGCACGAGTCAGCGCCGCCGGGATGGGCACACCCATCAGTCCGGCATTCTCCACGATACTGATAGTCTCATTGCATACAAACGCAATGACAACGGTGTCCCGAATAAAGTTCGACCCGATGACAGCATCCAGCCTGCAGGCCACCAGTACCACCAGCAGGCTCACACCCTTGCGGCACAGGCCCTTCCAGCCTGCCCGGCTCTCAAGGGTGCCAGTTTTGGTCTTGGGACTGGTGTGGAACACCCCCGCCACGATCAGGCCGGTGATGTAGTCGATTGCCATAAAGATGATAAGCGTCTGCAACGCCGTGTCCCAGCCGCCCAGCAGGCTGGCAATGGCCCCGCCCACAATGCCGATGGCCGCACAAATCTCATTTTTCATTGTCATTCTCCTTTCACTTTGCCCAGCCCCTTGCGCTGGATAATGGCAGCATAGCCCTTGTAAGCATGGCTCAGGTCTACCGGGCCGCTCACGCCTGGGATCTTGCCGCTGCTTGTGTACTGCCACATGCCGTGGCGGCGGGCGGGGCGCTTGCCGCGGTAGTCCGCGATCCACAGATCGTAAGCAGCGAGTGCTGCCATGTCGAGGGCGGTATCCGCGAAATTGGTGTAGGTGTACACCATTGCATACAGCCCCCACGCTTCGAGTTGGGCAGCGGCTTCGGCCACCAGGGCCGAAAGCTTTGCGGGGGCCAGGGAGCGCAGGCGTGGGTCCTCCACATCGATGGCAAGGGGCAGCTGGAACGTTTTGCCCCGGAGAGCTGTTTTGAGGGCGGCCAGCTCCTCCTCCGTCTGCCGCTGCGTGACCGCACAGGTGTAGTAATATCCGCCCACCGGGATGCCCCGCGCTGTGCACGCGGCATAGTTGCGCTCGAAGGCCTGGTCAACGTAGGGCTTGCCGCCCTTGCTGCCCAGCACCCGCAGCATCACGCCGTCGATTTTTCCGCTGCGTTTCACCGCGTCCCAGTCAATGCGGCCCTGCCAGCGGGAAACGTCAAGAATTGTTCTGGGCATTGCTCTGCGCCTCCTTACTGTGTGATTTCCTCAAAGCCGCTCTTGATAAGAATCGCCTTGACCTTCTCCTTCAGCAAGCGGGGGCAGCGCTCATACAGAGCTTTTGCCTCCTCCACGGTCTCAGCAGACATGATTTCCTGTGCCCATAACATAGCCATCATAAATACCATCCTTTCGATTTTTTGTGTGATTTTACGCATAGACAGTCTCGCTCATCTCAAGCAGACACTGTTTCAGCATCTCGTTTTCCTTTTGCAAAGCAGCCAGTGTTTCAGGCAGCTGCGCCATCTGGGTCTGTGCGCTCTCCACCGTAGCAAGTCGCTCCTCCAGTGTAGGGGTCGGCTTCGGTGCATCGGCAGGGTCAGGCTGCGTGCCTGCCTCCACCACAACGTAGGCCTCCGGCTGGTCGTCCATACTCCACAGGGCCTCGCCCACGGCAGCCGCTGCATTGTGGGCGGTGATGGCATCCACAACGGCAGAATAGGTGTCGCATTCTTCCTGCGTAATAACCGGCTTCAGGATTTTTGTTCCAGGTTTAATTTCCATTTACGTTCACCTCACCACCAGCGGCCAACAGCAATGTAATAACATGTTGCCTCATTTACTCCATTTAGTGTACATGATGTCGTTCCTCTGCTCGTACAAGCAGACATAATCGGTCTGGAAGTGCAACTAACAACAGAATAACCTGTATTAGAAAATGCCACCGGAAATGACCATGTATGAGAAGCTCCGCTTGTATGGAGGGAATACCAGCAGATCTGTGTTCCATCTGAAAAGCGCACATAATTGCTGCCGCTGGTGGCTACTGCCGAAGCACCCGCCGGGCCTTGCGGGCCTTGCGGCCCCCGTGGGCCGGTAGCGCCTGTGGCACCCTTGTCGCCCTTTGCGCCTTTCAGGCTGGCGATCCAAGCGGCTTCACTGCCGGTGTACCCCAGCTGAACAGCCAGCGCATAGGCCGACTGACCATCAAAGGTTCCGGCTTCCTTGGCCTGCTTCACGGCATTGGTGGCCGCATTGGCCGCGCTGGTGCTGGCTTTCTCTGCTCGGTCGGCATCGGCCTTTGCCGCCCCCGCGCTGGTGGATGCCTCCCCGGCCTTGGTGGCGGCGGTGGAAGCGCTCCCCGCAGCGGCGGTGGCCTGCTGGGTGGCGGTGTTTGCCGCAGTGGTGGCCGTCTTGGTGGAGTTGGCCACGTCGTTCAGGGCCGCGGTGCGGGCCTGTGCGATGTTCTGCAAGGCGGCGGTATGCTCCGTCTCCGTGTCCTGCAGGGCCCGCTTGGCGGCGGTCTCGCTGGTCTTGGCGGCGGTCTCGCTGGCGGCGGCGTTGGTCTCGCTCAGGGCTGCTGCGTCCTCGCTCTTTTTCGCCGCCTCTTCACTGTCCTTTGCCTTTTCCGCACTAGCCTTGGATGCACTCTCACTCTCGGCGCTTTTCTTAGCGCTGTTCTCAGATGCCTCTGCGCTCTTTGCTGCCGCTTCCTCACTTTTCTTTGCCGCAGCAGCACTGTTTGCAGCCTTTTTGGCATTTTCCCCGCTCACCCGCACGCTTTCTTCCATGCTGGCGGCAGAGTTCGCTGCTTCTTTAGCAGATTTGGCCGCTGCCTCCTCACTGGTCTTGGCCGCGTTCATGCTCTCCAGCGCCTGCTTGGCGTACTTCGTCACCTCGGCCACGAACTGTTCATAAATGCTCGGCGTAATGTTCTCGGTGGTCGTGTCGGTGTCGATGGTGTCATAGCAGGTGTACTTGCCGGGCTTGGTCATGGCAATGTAGCCGCTGTCGTTGATAGCCAGCAGCATCCAGGTGCCCTCTTTTTCCAGTGTCCACCGCCGGTCTACCAGTGCGCTGTTGTTCTCGTCCAGGATCTGCGGGTCCGGCTTTGTGCCGCTCAGGCGCTGCACATGCAGGGTCACGGTGCAGTTCTTCCACTCTTCCGGCAGCTCAAAGCGAAGCTCGTCCACCTTGGCGCTCCGCACACCGCCCAGATACAGCGTCTCAATGTTTGCCCGAAACGTGGAACCGTTGTCCTGCAGCTTTCTGATCTTGATATCCAGTTGGCTCACAGTTTCACTCCCTTCACCAATCGGGCGCACTCCTCGATCGATCCAGAGGTCTATTTCAGATTTGTGCGCCCTTCCTGACCCTATCCTATCACGCCCCGCCGGGTGCAACTACCCCGGACATACAAAAGGGAGGCCGTTCACCCCGAACGGTCTCCCTTTCTTCTAAGCAGGGCTCCCCCCAAAAGAGCTGCAACGTGAACTTGGCTCCCCTACTAGGGGAGCTGTCACGCAAAGCGTGACTGAGAGGTTCACCTCACCCCTGCCCACTCATCCTTGCTGTTTTTTGCCTGTTCCTCCTTTTTTGTCGCGTCCTTCACCCACTGGGCAAAGTTCTTTTCCTCATACATGGCCGTCCCGTCCTCTTTGGTCAGGCTCGTCAGCAGCTTCTCCAGCTTCTCCCGGTCGTGGTCGTTGCCTGCCAGATACTCTTCCTTCACCGCCGCCGTGATCTTTGGCTTGATGCTGTCATCGTCCTTGCCCGCCGTCCGCAGCCGGTCGATCTCGTCCTGTACGTCCTTCCGCTTTCCGGTTTCCAGTGCGTCCGTCAGGTCGGAGTAGACCGTCCGGTCCTTGTCCCCGGCCAGCAGGCTGTCGGCCTTCTGGTTGATTGCCCCGGTCACAAGGTCAATAACGGCTTCCCGTTTCTCCGCGTCAGCTTTGACCCCCTCCCGGATGCCCATGGTCTCGTACATTTCCCGCACAAGCTGCTTTGTCAGCTCCTGGCGCTGGCTGTCTTTGCCCTCGTTCCGGGCCCTGGCCGCCTGCTCTACTTCCGGGCTGTATTTCTTCAGCCGGTTCTTCAGCTTGCTGGCAATGGTCTTTTCGTCCTTGCCCATGGCTTCCAGCTTCGCCATAGCACTGCTGGCGTTGTCCGTGTCCCCCTCGGCAATGGCGTTGTACAGCCGGTCATACTGCCCGGTGGCGCTTGTCTGGGTCGAGCTGAACGAAAAGCCGCTTCCGCTTGCAATGTCTCGTGCATCTTCCACATAGGCATCAAAGGCATCCAGCATTTTCCGGGCGTTCCCCATAGGCACACCCGCAATTTCAAACCCGTACTGCATCAGGTTCACGCCTTCCCTTCGCAGTTTCTGGTGATACGCTTCCAGCTGTTCCTCCGTCATGTCACCGGTATCCTGCCGGACAAGGCTGGAAAACTTCGTTACTGCTGCAAAAAGATCATTCACAGCGCTGATGTTGGTTGCACTCACCACATCGTAATCCGTACCGTTCACTGCATTTCCCACAGCGCTGTACAGCTCGCTGCCATACAGGAAGTTGCCCGCAAAGCTTTCCGTGTACAGATTCAGGAATCGCTTGCTCACGCTGGCTGCGGTCACATCTCCGTTCTCGTCCTGCTCTCTGTCCCACCGGTGCAGCAGGAAGTCCGCACCTATCTTCATCAGTGCAAACACAGCAGTCTGGGTGATCTGGCTCACAATGGCCCGGTTCAGGTTCTTTCCGGCCCGCTTCACTTCTTCTGCTGTCTCGCTGCTGTGTGCAGCCTTGTCCCGTGCTTTCTGGGCGTTGTAGTCCATCACCGCATCGGCCAGGATGCCGTAGTTCTGGAACCTCTGGGTCGTGAACATGGTCAGAGTCTTGGTCATCTGATCCGGGTTGCGCTGGATCCCCGCCCGCTGCATGGTGGTGTAGTTTGGCTGGGTCTCCTCGATGACCCGCTGATACATCTTGTTCACGGCTTCCCAGTAGGCTTCGCTGCCTTTCGTGGCTGCACCCTCTGCAAACTCATTGGTATGGTGCTCCACATACCGCTTGGAGCCTTCCCACAGTGCCGCTACCGTGATCTCGTCCATGCTGTTGATCCAGCCGGTCACCCACTTGGGCAGCTTGTCCATGGCCTTTTCTGCCGCGCCCTGGCTCACGCCAATGCTGGCAAGCTCACCCCGCTGGCTGCCCCGCAGTCGGTATCGCAGCAGCACATCCCCGTGCTGGGCGATCTCCGCCTCCAGCGCCGCCCGCTGCTTGCCGGAGAGGTTCTTCACAAACGGCACCACCGCCGCCATGGTATCCGCACCCAGTACCGCGCCTGCCGTGGGCAGAGATGCTGCCTGGGCAATGGCCACGCCCGGGTTCAGCGTCAGGATCGCGCCCGCATAGTTGCCGCGCAACCTGTCCAGCACTTTGGTCATTGTGGTCGAGCGCTTTCTTTGCGTGGTCTGCAGGTCGGTCAGCAGGTCATCGATGTAGTTCGTCGCGCTCTGGCCCCACTGCTCTTTCAGGATACCATTTTTCAGCATCTTGATGCCGTCCTCGGTCTCAATGCCACTGTTCAGCACCTTCTGCACGTCCCGGATGGGTGCCGCCAGTCCGGCGTAGGCTGCCGTGTCCCGCAAACTCCGCTGCACCACGCTGCTGCACTCCTCCAGCAGGATGGGCATCTGGCTCTTGACACGGTTCTTCAGGAAGCCTCGGCCCTCAATGGTGGCATCCAGTTTCACGCCCTCGATCTGGGTCGCCAGCGCCGTCTTGTCCACCGCAATGGGGTAATAGTTTTTCACGGTGGCCCGCTGGTAGCCCAGCAGCTTCATGCTTGTCTCGTTGATCAGGTTCGTGGTGTAGCTGCCGAAGAAATTCTTCATGTCCTCGCACCAGGCCCGGTCGTAGTCGGTCATGGCCTTCTCCACGGCCTGGATCACGGTGTCGGCCATGGGGTTTCCCGTGCTGTCCGTCAGCATCCCGATCTTCACGGTCTGGCCCTTCTGGTAAGCCTTCTCAATGTCGCCCCTGTTGTACTCCTCCGCATCCGGGATCGTCAGGCCACCGTTCAGCAGGTGCTCCCGGCTGTCGGCGTTCTGCAGGTGCATGTACAGGCTGCACAGCTGGGCATGGGTGAGGGGTGCGGCCTTGCCCCGGTTGTCCTTCAGGCCAAGGTCTACCAGCTTTGCCCCCTTGCCTGCAAACTGTTCCATCTGTTTCAGGTTCTTTTTGCCTGTCACGTTGTCGAACAGGTGGGTTCCCTCCACAAGGATCTCCGTCTGCCGCCGCTGGCCGTCGTTCAGCATGGTGCCCAGCTTCTCCATCTGGCTGTTCTTTGCGTAGCCGCCCAGCATCCGGAACACCCGGGTACCGCCCAGCATATCCAGATTGTACCTCGTCAGCATCCGCCGGAATTTTCCGTCATTGCCCTTGCTCCGGTTCACTTCCACCGCCGCTTCTCCGGCGATCTTGTCCACCGCCTCGGCCTGCTGCAGGCTCAGGGTCTTGTTTGCCGTCCGGATCACATGCAGGGTGCTGGTCGTAATTGCTTTCAGCATCCGCATCTGGTCCACCGTCATGGGCAAATAGGTGCGGTTCTCGGTCTCCCGGATCCGCTTTCTCAGCCGGTCACGCAGCATCTCGGCCTTTTCGCTGTCCGGCAGTGCCTCGGCCTCTGTCAGCTGCTGGTTCAGCCGGTCAAGCTGGGCCTGCTTGCTGGCATTCAGGTCAGCCTTCAGGGCATCGATCAGGTTGGCAATACCGCTCTGTTCCCAGTCATTGCTCATCTCCGTCACCACCGGGTGGTCCGCATCCCCGTATTCGGCCCGGATGCTGTTTGCCAGCGCATCCAGCCGGTTCACGGCATTCTGGTTCAGCAATGTCATGTCCGCCAGCTTTGCCACTTCCAGCGCCCGCAGGATCAGCCGGGGCTGCACATATTTGTCCTTTGCAGGCCGCAGCACCATCTGGTCCAGCTGGGCAGCATTGGCCCGGATGCCCCGCCGCAGCTCGTCCTTCTGCCGGCCGTCCCGGGCTTTCTGTACTCGCTTCTCAGCCAGCTTCTTGGCAATGGCAATGTCCTCGTCCCGCTGCTGCTGGGCTGCAGTGATGGCGATTGCGTTTCGTTCCGCCTGCTTTTCCTGCCACTCCTGAGCTTTGCGCTGGTTTTCCTGCTCCCATTCCATGATCTCGTTTTCCTGATGGATCAGCTGCCACTCAGCCCGATCAGCCCGGCGCTGTTCTCCTGCCACCTGGTGAGAAAGGTTCCAGTTCTCCCGCTTCAACTGTTTGTTTTCCAGCCGGATCTCGTCCAGCATCTGCTGGCGTTCTTCCTTCAGCCGCTTCTTTTCGGCCTTCCACTCCCGTTCGTAGGCTTCCTTCAGCACGTCCAGCTTTTCGGCCATGTCGCCGTAGTTGGTGATGTCCAGCCCCAGCGTATCCAGATTCTGATCCAGCAGCTTTTCTGCTTTTTCATTCCGCTTCTGCTGTTCTGTCCACTGCCGCAGTGCTTCATCCCGGCTTCCGTTCCGGCTGTTCTCATACATCCTCCGGTTGAACTCCCGGTTCTGCTCCTTCTGCACCTTCCGCAGGTCCTTCAGCGCCTGCTCCGCGTTCTCCTCGCCCACGGCAGCAGCCACAGCCTGGCGCTGCCAGCGCTGGAACCCGTCAAAGATGGCCTGTGCATCGGTCATCTCCGGCACGTTCAGGATATCACCCAGCATCCGGTCGGCCAGCTCCACTTTGGCATCCTCGTACTCGGCAGCATCTGCAAAGCGGCTCATCATCCTGGGCTTGATGGCATCGTGCACGTTCATCAGCACATCCAGCCACTCGGTGCTCTCCATGCTAGCCGCGCCGGCCACGCCCGCCGCCTGGGCCGCGCCCCGGAACAAGGCCGCTGCCCCTTCCTTGGTGCCGCCCATGGCCCGGGTGTCGTTGACGATGGATTCATACACTTCCGCCGGGTTGCCGTCCCTCACACCTTCTGCCTGCCGCAGCTTCACACCGTGCCGCCGGGCCTCCGCCACCGCTTCGCTCCACGTCCCGTACCGCTTCACCAGCTCCGCCTTGGCCGGGCCGTCCTTGTTCACCGTGTAGCTCAGGTCGTGGTATTCCGGGTACTCGTCCCACAGCTCAGTGTTCCGGTAGGTAGCCCCGCTCAGAATCTCATCCGCAATGGTCTCAGACAGCGCGCTGGCCTTGCTCATGCTGGCCCCGTCCGCCGTCATGTACTCCACCAGCGCCCGGGTCTCTCCTGCAATCTTCGTCCGGTCGGCCCTGCTGCCGTTGGCCTTTGTCCACCGCACCGCCAGCCCGTCAATGGAATCCTGGCTGATCCGCACACCGTGGGTCACACCCATCATCTGGGCCAGCGTTTCCATCGCCGCGCTGTTGTCCGCAATGGCCCGGCTTGCCTGCCGCTGGGTGTTCTTCCGCGCGTCCCGTTCCGCCTGTTCGGCTTTGGCCGCCAGCTGGTACCGGAATCGTGCCAGGCTGCTCTCTGCGGGCAGCTCACCTGTCTTGTAATAGTCCCTGATCTCCCGCACAACACGGTCAGCATCAATGCGGCCGCTGTACTCCTTGCTGGCTGCAACCCTGCCGTCGGTGGTGGAAATATCCAGCGTGAACTTTCTCTGTTCACTGCCCAGGCTTCCCACCATCTCACGGATCTGTTCCAGCTGTGCAGCGGTCGGGGCTTTGTCTGCGGCCAGGTCAACACCCGGAGCTTCCGCCATCACCCGCACATTACCGTCTGCCAGGAACTTGTTCAGTGCGTCCGTCCCTTCCGATACTTCCGCCGGGCCGAACACACTCATAATTTCCCGGTGGTCGGTGTCACGGGTCTTATCATTCCGGGCAAAATCCAGCATCTGCCCATCCGGCAGGATGTATCCGGCCCGTTCAAATTCACTCGTCGTGCCAAACTGCTCCACGGCCAGCTGACGGCGATACTTCGCCGCACCGCCTGCTTCCTTTGCTTTGGCATCATAGACAGCCTGCTGTTTCTGCTTCTGTTCATTTCTCTGGGTTTCCAGCTTGGCATGGGCTTCCCGCAGTGCATTATTCACTTCACCGATTCGGTTTTCAAGCTCTGCACCACGCTGGTTAAAGTCCTTTCGCTTTGCAAGATACGCCTGGTATTCTTCACTGGCCTTAAACTCCTTTGCCTCGGCAGAGAACAACCCCAGAGATTTTCTCTTCGCTTCAATCTCCTGTACCTCGGCGCTGTTCAGCCAGTTTGTTCGCTCTGTTTTCAGGGCGTTTTGCTGGTGTTCCAGTTCTCTGCTTTCTTTTTGAAGTGCCGCCAATTCATCCACGTTTCCAGCAGAGCCGTCACTCAGCTGGAACCGCACTGATTTCTTCACAGGTTCGCTGTTTTCCTTGCTTTCGGCATTTTCTTGTGCTATACTGTTTTTAGCAGGAAAGCTCGGGCGTTCACCGCCCTCCTCGGTTTTGAGTACCGTGTCAGCGCTTTCCTGATAAATAGAACCCTCCGACCCTCTGCTCCCCGAATCTTCGGATTCCATGTGGGCTTTGCCGGAGGGTTCTATTTTTGTAAACGGCACACCTTCCATCTTGACGTTTTGCCCATGATAGGATATACTACCCATAGAACCATAGCGTTGCAGTTCGCTAGGCATTTGGAAGCCTAGTGTCCTAAGTAACGCTGTGGTTCTTTTTTTGTTTTCAGAGGTATACAGCACTTCGCTGTTCCGCACAAATCTCACAGGGTCGTTATCCTTGGTATAAGCACTGGTCGCCTTCTGCATATCCTGGATCACGATCCGGTTTTCTACTGGCTGAAGATCCAGCACGCACAGTACGGGTCTGCCATCCTGCGCTTTCACGCTTCCAAACAAAACCAGTCTGGTATTCTGTGAACCGGCACGCCCCTTATTCCGGCTGGAAAGCACCAGAATGGGGTCATCCAAAATTTCCGGAATGCGTTTGATCTCGTTCAACGTCATTTCCGGGTGTTGTTCCAGAATCAGGCTGATTTTATCGCCTTTCATGTAGATGTCATTTTCTCGTGCACCCAGTCCCTGCAAAGCTTCCGCCGTGCTGCCCAGCACAAAGATTTCCCGGCTGTTTCGTCCGTCACGGTTCCACTCGTCAATGTCCTGTGCATAGCTCGGGTTAATGGAATATCTCACGCCCTGTCCTTCCGCCGCGCTCTCTGTCTTGAGGGCAGCGGCGTTTTCTTTTGCACTGCGCAGGTTGTCCATCGCTTTTTCAGCGTGGGCAAAGTATTCGTCCTGCAAAATTTTGCGCTCGTTCTCGGCCAGGCGCTGGGCCTTCAGGGCCGCCCGGTTGTCGGGGTCAAGGGTCAGCACTTCCTTTGCCCGGCTCACAATGCCGTCCAGCATCTCCTTCACCCGGTTCATCACGGTGCGGATGGTTCCGGCCCTGCCGCTGTTCTTCTCGGCCTGCCCGCGCTGGAACTCTACCCAGCGCTTGAAGTCTGCCTCGGTGGAGAAGATGCCCCGCCAGGCATCGCCCACCAGCTCCTCGGCAGCTTCCTCATAGGTCAGATTCTGCTGGGCATAGTCGGTCATCTTCTCCCGGATCATCTCGTCCACGGTCTCAAGGCCGCTGCTCCTGGCCAGATACAGCAGGGCATGGTCCTGCAAAGTCTTTGCTCCCTCGCTGTCCAGAGCGTTATACCAATGGTAGTCCTCATGCAGCACCGTTCCAAACACGTCATTTGCACTGTCACCAAAGAAAATGCGTCCCGTTTCTGTGTCCACATACGCCCGCACCCGGCTGTCTGCCTGCCCCGCACCGTTCTGAAGCACATTCTTCAGCACCGCCGTGGTGCCGGTTGCCGCCGCGTTCAGCTCGATCACCTGGCTGCCAGCGTCGTTCGCGTTGCGCAGGGTTCCCTTGTAGATGGTCTCACCCCTGCCCGTCAGGCTCTGTTCCGTCAGAGTGCCGCCCAGCTGGCTCTTGGCCCACCGGGTCTCTGCCGCATCCCTGCCGTAGGTGTAGGCGATCTCCAGCGCGTTCCGGCCCTTGAGGTTGCCCAGCACATAGTTCACGTTGGCCGCCATGCCGCTGCCGGTGCCCGCCAGCTCCAGCGCCTGGTCAAAGGTCTTCACGTCCTCCATCTGGCCCAGCCGGTACAGGGTGGATGCTGCCGCCGCATAGCGGTCACTGTCCACGCCTTCCGGCTGTTTCCGGCTGATCTCCTGCGCCGCCTTTTCGCCCACCTTCCAGCTCCGCAGCACCTGCTCCGTCCGGGCCTGCTTCTGGCCCTCCGTCCTCGGTGCTTCCATGCCGTAGGTCTCCCGCATCTGGCTGTTGCTGCTGTCCATCCCGTCAAGGGTGCTTTCTTCCACAGGGACCGACTGCATCACAGCCTGCCGGTCAGCTCCATTCTGCGCAGTCAGCTCAACGTTTCCCGTCCTGTCAAGGGCCCCCATACTAGGAGGACTGTCAGCACTTATGCGCTGACTAAGGGGTTCTGCACCGTCCGCTGCTGTTTCCGTGGAGCTTTCCACACTTTCCCCAGCGTTCTCAACAGCATTCTGCTGGCTGCGCTGTGCCGCCACTTCCCGCAGCATCCGCCGGGTAGCCGCAGCCGTGCTCGGCAACTTCACCCCATAGGCTTCCTCAAAAGCCGCGCGGTTTGCCTCGTTTCCGGCCTCCGGGGTGAACAGCCTGATGGTCTTGCCTGTCAGGCTGTCACCGGCCGCCGCTTCTGCAAACGTCTGCACAGCCAAGTTGTCCGATATGGCAGCAGTTTCCACACTGTTGCCCTCAGCCGCAGGGCCCGCCGCTTTCAGGTCAGCAGAGCCTTTTTCAGTCCCATCAGACTCCACCGACATGCCAAGGGCCCCACTATTAGGGGGGCTGTCAGCGCTCACGCGCTGACTGAGGGGTTCCGGTTCCCGCGCCAGCTCCTCCCGGCGCTGGTGTTCCTTCAGCGCCTGCTCGTATTCGTCCTGAGCGGCATACCGCTCCACGTTGCCCCGCAGGCTGGAATCTCCCGCGTTCATCCTGGAAAGCCCTGTGCCCACAGCGCCGCCCAGTGCACCGGACGCGCCGCCGGTCAGCCCCGCTTCCAGCGCCTGAACCAGCGTGTCCGTGGTAAACATGGTCTGGGCAGCTTCGCTGTCTCCCAGGGCCGCATCAATGGCCTTGTCGGCGTAGGTCTCCACAAAGGCCTGCACGGCGTTGTCAATGCCGCCGGAAATGGCGTTGGCAACTGCCGGATGTGCCGCCGCAAAGGCCGAATCCCCAGCCAGCGCCCGGATCTTGTCTGCCACAGCTCCCGCCACGGAATTTCTGGCGTAGTCCGCGCCCATGGTTTGGGCCAGATTAGCCGCACCCACGCTGTTGATGGCCCATCCTGCGCCAAACTTGGCCACGCCGCCCGCCAGTGCCTTTCCTGCGCTTTCGCCCTTGGCCGCGCTCTGGCCCATGGCATCCGCAGCGCCCTGGGCACTCAGCACCGGCAGCACCGCCGCCGGGTTGATGGCAGCCACGGCAAGGTTCTCTGCCGCGCTGGTCGCCACGCCCTGCACAGTCCGCTGCACATCGGTCAGGCCGCTCTGGGCCGCGCCCGTCAGCTGCTGGCCCCGACTGTACAGCTGGTAGCCCACGCTCTTCTCCGTGTCGATGCCCTGCTTTGCAGCCTGCATCCTGGCCCGCATGGCCGCAACTTCTTCCCTGTTCCACCCTGCCTTCACAAGATCTTCATCCGTGTAAGCACCGTTGGTTCCGTCCACCCGCTGGATCGCTTCCACAAGCCGCTTGTTGTGGTCGTTGTCCTTCAGCGCCTCCAGCGCATCCGAATTCTTCTTTGCCTGCACCAGATACTCGCCCGCCATCAGCGGGGCAGCAGCCACGGTATCCGCAATACCGCCAATGGTATTTTCCGTCCGCCGGGTCGCCTGCTTCCACTCCGGGATTTCTTCCATGGTGTCCAGATACTCCCTGGCCTGCCGGATCTCCGTGTCCGTGTACCCCAGCTTTTTCAGGTCCGCCGTGCTGTAGGTGTTGCCCACCTTCCCCTTGGTTCCCGTGGTGCGGAAGGGGTCGATGCTGCCATCTCCGGCGCTTGCCCCGTTTCTGCTGGTGCCGGTCTCGGCATAGCTGGTATAATTGCTCTTCTTTTCCAGCAGCTTGTTCACAAGCTCCTGATTCCGAGGCTGGTCAAACCACTGGTTGGCCTGGTCAAAGGCCTCCGGCTGGCTGTACTCCGCATAGCTGTTCTTCAGCTTCTGGGCCTGCTGGCCGTACCACGTTCCCAGAGTATTCCCCGCCGGGCTCACTGTCACCTTCTGCCGGTTCAGCTCGTCGCTCCGGCTGTCCATGTCATCCGCAAAGCCCAGGTTGTTCCTTGTCCGGTAATCCTCCAGCGCCGTGGAATATAGGTCGGTGCCCGTCTGCTGCTTCTGGGTTTGCAGTGCCGCACGTTTTTCGGCCATTTTTTCCGCCGTCCATGTATTGCTTTTATTGTCCGACACAGAGTTTCCCGTACTGCCAAGGGCCCCACTATCAGGGGGGCTGTCAGCGCTCTTGCGCTGACTGAGGGGTTCTGCCCCGCCAGCAGCGGCATTGGTTTTTTTCTGAAGTTTGGCCCGCTTCTGGGCCATCTGTTCTGCTGTCCATGCCATTTTTGTTCTCCTTACCATCCCATCGCATTCCAGACCTTGGCCGCCACGTCATCATTTATACCCATGTTGACCAGCCGGGCATAGATCGTATCCGAATCCACCCCTTCTGCACTCCACCCCTTTGCATAGCTCAGGGCGTTGCTGTACGGCATTCCGGTACTCTTACCCGTGCTCCCTCCCGTGGTTCCCCCGGGCAGGGCCCACTTGTTCGGATTCGCCAGCGGGGCGATCAGCCCGCTGCCAGTTCCGGTCGCTGCTGTTGTGCCCGTGTCACCGTCCGGCAGCATTCCGGCGCTGGCCAGAATATTCGCATAGACGCTCTTGGTCGGGTCATCATCCTTCAGGCTCTGATACTTACCCAGCGCCGTCAGCAGTTGGCTGTTTGTCCACCCGCTTCCGCTCTTGCTGGAGCCGCCGGAACTCCGTCCGGAGCTGCCGGAACCGCCGCCGGACAGGGCCTTTGTAAAACTCTGCTTTCGTGCATAGTCATTGAATGCCCAATCTGCCACATCATCACGGGTAGCGATTGAATTCGGATCCATGCCCAGAATGTTCAGAATCGTCTGTGCACCCTTCTGGTCACCGTTTGCCGTCATGCTGGATGCGCTCTGGATCCATTTGAGTTTATCCTCCCACGTCATCTGCTTTCCGTTGTAACTGTCCAGCAGCGTCGGATCCATTCCGGCATCCTGCATCATTGCCTTTGCCAGATCAATACCCCCCGCATCAGCGAGATTCATTGCCACCTGTGCCGTTTGCTGCCGTGCCGCCTGCTTCTGCAGCGCCAGCTGCTCTTCCTGATAGGTGTACCCCTTGTACCCATCGTAGGCCGTCAGGGCCGCCGAGCCGATGTTCTTTACCGTGTTCCAGAGGTTGTTCCAGTAGTTGTCGTTCTCGTTCCGGGCCTGTTCGCTCTGGTTGGCAAGGAAATTCTGCCACGCCGTGTGGTTGGCAAAGTTGCTGCCGTAGGCACTGCGGTCCAGCGCCTCGGTGTTGGCCATGCCGGAAAGGGCACTCAGCAGGTCGTTCTGCTGGTTCTGGTATTCGCTCAGTGCCTGGCCTCTCAGGCCGGGTACCGCATTGTCAATGCCGCTCAGCGCCTGCTGCTGGCCCTGCTTTGCCACGCTGTCGGCGTAGCTGCTGCCATACCCGCCCGCCAGCATCGCCGCGTTGGCCTGGGCGTTCTCCGCACTGGCGGCAGCATTGGCCTGGGCCTGGGCGCGGTACTGCTGGTAGGCTTTGCTGCCGGTGTCCCAGTCGAACCCGCTGCCGATCTGCCCGGTCAGGCTGTCCATTGCGTCCTTGTTCCGGCTCACATAGTCCGCCGGGCGGTTGGCATTCCATTCCCGCTCTTCCTGTTCCGCCTGGTTCTTTCTCCGTAGGGTATCAAATAACATAAACTTTCCTTCTTTCTGCCCTCTGTCGCAGGGCCCGCCATTTTCCCGCAAAACAAAACTTCACTCGTCCGCTGCAAACCTCACCGCCATGCCAAGGGCCCCACACCGATCTTCAGATCGCGGCAAGCAGCCACGGCAGCAGCTGTGCACCCACCTGCAAAACGTTCCCCCAGAAGTTGGTGTTGTTCGCATCCTTCTGCTGGTTGGCCCCCACTGCATTGGCATACTCGGTCTGAGCACTGTTCAGCTGGCCATAGTAATTGTTCAGGCGGGTGTTGTAAGCATCCTGCGCCAGCTTTTCCTGCTGCTGCAAAGAGCTCAGCCGGCTGCTCAGGTCACTCTTTTTGGTGGCATATTCGTTGTAAGCCTGGCTGTACAAGCTGTCTGCCACGTCCGAAAGCCCGTTCATGGTGCTCTGGTAAGCCGTCTGCCCGCTGGAAGTGCCCCAGCTGTTGCCGTAGCCGCCGCTACGGGCCGAAGCGTTGGCGGCAGCGTTCTCGCTGGCCAGCTCCGCACCCCGGGTGTACTGGTTCTTGTACTGCTGGTAAGCTGCGTCCTTGGTGTAGTCGTAAGAAAAGCCGTCCCGGTTCATCTTGTCCAGCTGGCTCTGCGTGCCGCTGATCTGGCTGCCGTACTCGCTCTGATACTCCCCGGGCTTCTGTCCTTTGATGTAATCCAGATTGTTCTTTGCCGTGGTCACCCGGTCATTGCTCTGGGCGTACTGGTAGCTGTTGGAATCGTTCTTTCTGGTTCCAAACACGCCGGTGCCCGCATTCTTTTCGCTGTTGCCGGTAATGCTGTCATACACATCCCCTACCATCAGCCCCACATTGTGGCCCGGAATCAGGTACTCCCACCACTGTCCTCTTGCCATCTTCTCACTGTCTCCTTTCGTCTTCGCATTCCTCTAAGCAGGGCTCCACCTTCGGGGGAGCTGCAAGCAACTGCACCGCAGGTGCATTGCGCGCTGAGAGGGTTACTCCACCTTCAGCCCCATGGCCACCAGCTTGTCCCGCATGGTGTCGCTGAAGTTCGTCTCGTCCAGGTTCTGCATCATGTACATCATCTGGTCCCGCAGCTGCATCAGGTAGTTGTTGATGCTCCGCCTGTCCTCCGGGGCCATATTTTCACTCAGTTTCGGCATTGCGATCTCGCCAAGTCTCGTAATATCTGCCATATAAAATCTCCTTCCTCTAAGCAGGGCTCCCCCTTCGGGGGAGCTGCAAGCAACTGCACCGCAGGTGCATTGCGCGCTGAGAGGGTCATCGTTTCGGCTCCCCTCCGGCCACCCGGTTGCCCCGGCTCTCTGCCATGCTGAACGCAATGCTCCGCACCGCGATCTGCCCGGTGCCCTTGATCCGCAGCCGCATGGTGTCGTGCCGCTCCGGCACAAAGGGCAGGTTGACCCGGGTGTATTTGTTCAGAACGGCTGCCTGGCCCAGTGTCTCCCAGGCCCCGCCCTCATAGCTGGCCTGCAGCTCCACAACGCTGTACGTCAGGGCATCCACCCGCAGAAGCACCCGGTTGATGTACTTGTCCGCCGGGATGTTCAACCCAATGTCGCCGCTCACAGCCTCAAAACCCACCTTCTGTTCCAGATTCGCCTTTGCCGTGTCGGTGTCCCGGTCGGCCTCCCGTTCCGGTTCGGTGGCCCATAGGTTTACGCCGTCCCACTGGTAGAGCTGCCGCCCCGTGGAGCACATCGCCCAGCCGGAAGCATTCTCTTCTGCCGCCGTGTCCTCCTCGTGCCAGAGCCGCCGTTCGGTGTCGTAGACCAGCAGCCGGGTCTCGTTCCGGCCCGGCACCCGCAGATGCAGGTAATACCGGGTGTCCAGTACACCGCCCACCGCCCCGCGCACGTTCATCAGCCAGGTGTTGTCCAGTCCGCCGCTGATCTTTACCGGCAGGCTGCCGTCCCAGGCCATCACACCGTCAGGGGAAAGGTAGTACAGCACCTCTGCCAGCACACACATGCTCTTGCTGGCCTGCTTGGCCACGCCCCGGCACTGCACGCTCACCAGCTGATAGTCTGCCGGGCGGCTGCCGTAGAGCTTGTGCAGGCAGTTCTCCTTGAAGAACAGCACATAGCCCATGCAGGTGGCTGCACCAGTAAAGGGGCCGTCACTGCCCACGTTCACGGCGTAACTGTCCGAAGCAATGCCCCGGTAGCTGTACCAGTTGGTGGGGTCGCCCAGCTTGCAGCTGTAGATCACATTCTCCTCGCTGTTGCAGCCCCATACCCGGTTAGCGTTCTCGGTCACATATTCCAGCCGGGGCACCCGTCGCCGTGCGGTAATGGCTGCACCGCCCGCTGTGGCGCTCTCGCTGCCGTTCATGCTCTTCCAGGTGGTACCGCCCGCCGTCACGGTAAAGCTGCCGTAATAGCGTGCACTCTCGGTCTTTGGGCTGCCGGTCAGCACAATGCTGTCCCCGTCCATCTGCTCAATGGTCACCTCGCCGTTCACGCCCTCGGCCAGATATTCTTCCACCAGCCCGGGCACCTGCTCCACCGTGATGGTGTCCCCCTTCTTGAAGCCCGCAGCGGCCAGCCCGGGCAGGGTCATCTTCACGCTGTTCAAAAGGATCTCCGCCCACTTGCCGCTCTTGGCATCGTACTGTTCCAGCACGTTCACATAGGCCCACTTGCTGGAAGAGGAGTTCTGTTTCAGAAACAGCGTCCCGTCCGCCGGGCCAGAAGGTTCCGTGGTGCCCACGCTGCTCACGGTGTAGGTCTTGCCGCCCGCGTCGCAGGGGGCAATGGTCACCGTTCCGGTCTGGCTCCATGCGGCGCTCAGGGCTTCCAGCTTTCCGGTGGCCGTGTCAAAGCTCTTGGCATCCGGCCAGATCAGGATCTTCGTGCCCATGCCGATCATAATTTTCTCGCTGTCCGTCACGGCATTTTCCAGCACGATCTCCCCGCCCGCAGCCGCGGTGGCCACGTCGTCCTCGCTGTCCTCGGTGTAGCGCAGGGTGGTGCCCTCGCACAGCAGCAGACCGTTCAGGTGGTACATCCCGTTGCAGCGGCCCATGGCCCGCATGGTGCGCCGGGGTGTCCGGGTCTGCAGTGCGGGGTATCCCCGGCTGGAAAAGTTCTTCATCTCGGTAAATTCTGCCTCGGCGCAGGCATAGCTTTCATTCAGGCCGCCAAAGGCCGTCTGGATGCTCTTCCCCGTCGAGATGCTGTATAAACTCGGCAGTGCCATCTCAGTACCTCCACTTCGTGGCCATCCTGGGCAGGTAGGTGTGCCTGCACCAGGCTGCAAACTCCTGCTGGTTCTCGTTGGCCAGCTGCATCTCGTTGGCATAGCGGTCGGTCTCGCCCAGGGCCGCGTCCATCTGGGCCGCCAGATAGTGGGTATAGTAGCTGTCGTAGGGCTCCGGCAGCAGCAGCTCCGCGTCCTGCCGCAAAAGTTCCTGCTCCCGGTCGTATAAAATATCCGCACCCACGGCATCAAAATCGGTGGTGTCGCTCTTGTCCACCACGCTCTTTCTCAACCCCGCATCCGCCTGCCGCAGCCATAAGATCTTCAGCTCGCGGTCAAACCCGTTGTTGGGCCGCAGCTTGTCAGCGGTTTCGATTGCTTTTCCTACTGTCACGCTTATTCCATCCTTTCACATCTGCAACCCGGGTTGCGGCTCCCAGCGTCCACTTCGCACAAAGCTTTGTGCTCGTGTCCTGCTGGCCGCGGCCCCAACAACTCCTCCATGTTTCCGCCACTGGCGGCGGTTGTCGTCGTTGCAATTGCCTTTCCTACTGTCATAAAAGACCTCCAAACAAATAACCCCCGGCACAGCGTGTGCCGCCGGGCCGGGGGGATACATCTAAGCAGGGCTCCCCCTTCGGGGGAGCTGTAAGCAGCTCCGGCCATGCCGGACTGCACACTGAGAGGGTTAAACTTACGACTTATTCGCCAGCTCTTCCATGCGGGCAGCGGTCTGGTCGTCCTGTTCCTGGCTGTGGCGGATGACCTCCGCCACCTCCGGGGGCACCTCAATGTTCTTGCCGCGCTGCAACTGGTAGTTCACACCGTTCACGCTCACGAACAGGTCACCCTTGTACTTCCCGCCGTCCGAAAACAGCCGGATCGTCTCAGTCTTTTTCTTTGCTTCTGCCATATCCATCAACCTTTCCCGTAACTTATTTCAAATCGGCGTAGAGCAAAAATGCGGTTAAGAGATCTTCGCGCGTATGCGCGAATCTCCAGCATTTTTGCTTGGAGCCTTCTTCTTCGGGGTCACTAGGGGCGAGCAGCCCCTAGTTCGTGCCTCCCGCGCTTCGAAAGTAGCGGGTGCTTTTCTGGTTCTCTTTTGGCACGCAAAAGAGAACAACCCTTTTAGTTCGCCTCAGCCGTTGCGCTGTACCGTGCGCTGCAGCTCTCAATGCGCACCATGTACTGCTCCACCAGGCGCTCAGCGGTCTTGTGTGCCTTCCAGCCCACAGACGCGCGCTGGTTCAGGGGGTCGTCACCATAGCCCAGCTGCTTCACGATGTGCTCCAGGCCGCCGCCCTCGATCTCGGTGGAACCGTAGGCGTGGGCACCCAGGATCAGGGTGCTGAACACGGCCAGACCCGCCGGGCAGCCGGTGCCCTTCCAGATCTTTGCCTCGCTGGTCTCCACAAAGCGCACACCGTGCAGCGTACCGATCTCGCCGTTGTAGATCTCGTCCGGCTGGGCGTACTTGTGCACATCGATCCAGTCCGGGTCACGGCGCAGTTCATAGGCAACATAAGGGTGGATGATGCCCACAAAGCTGGTGCCGATGGGGTCAGCGTTCATGGCCTTCAGCTGGGTGGCCGCACGGGCGATCAGGTCGCTGGTCAGCTGGCAGGTCGCGTCCAGGGTGGCGCGGCTGGTCACAGCGGTCTCCACGCCGCCTTCGCCGATCTTGGGCGCATAGATCACATTGGTGCCGCCCGCCAGCACATCACGCACGATGGTGTCCAGGGTGCGGCCCGCCTGGCTGGCAATGATTTTGGTTGCCTGCAGGATGTTGTTGTCAATGGCGGTCAGCTGCAGCGTGTCGGTAATGGGCACCCATCCGCCGTACTGCCTGACTTCAGCGGTAACGGTGGAAACGTTCATGGTCTGGCCGTCCGGGGTCACACCCTCGGTCAGCGGAGTGGTGGCCTTGGGCAGGCTGTCATACTTGCGGAACTCGATGTTCTTGCCGCCGTTGGCCGGAATGGGATACGGGTCGCCGAACTGGTCATGCACCAGGGCAGGCTCTGCCTGGTCGATCAGGCGCTTCTCGTAAAAGGTCTTCATCTCGGCACTCATGCCGGATGCGCCGGTGGTATTCTGGTTCTGGGTGCTGGCCGTTGCAAACATCTGCAGATCCAGCTTCATGGTCTTGTCTTTCATAGCTTCCTCCTGTTAAAGTGTAATAACTTCACCCCGCATGACCCGCTTCTCCATCTCTTCCATTTCCTTGCGGCTCATGTGGGATACGTCGATCTTGGTCTGCACCGCGCCGCCGGGGCGGGTGCCATTCTCGCCGGGCCGGGCGTTGCGCTGCTGCATCCGGTTCACCACGCCCTGCTCCACCTGCCGGGCCGTGGCGGCCTGCTGCTGTTTCAGGATGTGATCAAAGTAGGCGCTGCGGTAGGCGTTTGTCATAGAAACGCCCGACCGCATCATCTTCTCCACCTCCGGGTTCGCCAGCACCTCAGCCATGTTGAAGTCGGGATACTGGGCTTTCAGCTGCTCCGCTTCCCGGTCCCATCCGGCCTGCAGCTCGGCAATGCGGGCCTGCTGGACACGCTGACGCTCCATCTGCTGGATCATCTGCTGCTGTTCGGTCAGGTGCTTGTTCTGGCTTTCCAGCTTGTCCAGCTCCCGGGCCGTCCTGGTGGAAACGCCCTTCTCCATGGCCAGCTTCTCGTAGTAGGCATCGTCTTTCACCGCGCCGTTCCGCACAGCCTCGGTCAGGGCCACCAGGTCGTTGGCATCCGTGCTGTACTTTTCCTGCAGCGCCTGCATCAGACCCTTCATGGCCGGGCTTGCTTCCAGCCGCCGGGTCGCTTCGGTCACGGCGTTCTGCATCAGCTCCTCGGTCAGGTCGGCATACTCTCCGCGCAGCAGCTCACCAAAGGCTTTCCGCCGCTCCTCCGGGCTCTTGGTCTTGCCTTCGCCCTTCTCCTCGCCGTCCTTGCCCTCGACTTCGTTCTGGTTCTCTGCCGCTTCCTCGTCCAGCTCAGACTTTTCCTCACTGCCAAGGGCTCCCCCCTCGGGAGAGCTGTCGCCTTCAGGCGGCTGAGAGGGCGCGTTCTTCTGATTGCCGTCCTCTTCCCGGCTGCTCCGCTTCAGCACCCCGCTCCGCCGGGCCAGCCGCTCTTCTGCCGGCCGCAGGGCAGGCAGCTCAATGGCATTGCCTTCCCCGTTCGCTGCCCCTGCCCCTGCAGATGCGTTGGCTCTTCCGTTGGGAGAGCTGTCCGCGCCAGCGGACTGAGAGGTTCCGTCCCCGCCCGCAGCACCACCGTCTGCAAACATCTGCAGATCAATGGCATCTGCCTTGTCTGCGTGCATGTTGATGTACCGCACATGCTCCGGGTAGGCATCCGCCAGCAGGATCAGACCGTCCGTCACCAGTTCAAATTTTGCCAGGCTGTCAGTGCCCTGCTTTGCCTGTACCACCATCAGGTTCCTGTCATCGGCACAGGTCACGGTCCCGCTGTCCAGACTGTATGCCAGCGTCTGCATCAGCGCGCTCACGGCAGCACATACAATGTCCTGCCCCTTGGGTGCAAACTCCGCGTGCCCCTCGGCCCGCAGGAACATCATGTCTCCCATCTCGTTGTAAGTGATCTGGATCATTCTATCGCTCCTTCCAAAATTTCCTCTAAGCAGGGCTACCGGGTTGCGGCTCCCAGCATCCACTTCGCACAAAGCTTTGTGCTCGTGTCTTGCTGGCCGCGGCCCCAACAACTCCTCCCTGTTTCCGCCACTGGCGGCGGTCGTCGCCGTTGCTCTTCGGGGGAGCTGCAAGCAACTGCGTCGTCAGACGCATTGCGCGCTGAGAGGGTCATTTATTCGGATTATTCACGTTCATGGCCCGCTTTGCCGCCTGGGTGGCCAGGCTGTTGCCTCCGCCGCCCACCACAGCCCCCAGGCCGTTGGTCGCCGTCTTTGCGGTGGTCTGTCCGCCGCTGCCGCCGCCCGTGGTTCCGGCCGCCTGTGCAGCGGCCCCGGCCATTGCGCTCATGTTGGTGCCGTTTTGCTGGTCAATGATGGCGCTCAGCTTCTGCAGCTGCTCCATGGCCTGCTGCAGCTGGGTATACAGGGTACCGTTCTGCTGCACCCGTTCCCGCACCTTTTCGATGCCCTCAAAGTCCATCATATCCAGCACCGCCAGCGCCGCGTCAGCGTTGGCCGGGGCAAACAGCCCCATCTGGTAGCACTCCTTTGCCGTCTCGTTCTGGGAAAGGCGGCTGAAGGTGCTCTTCTTGGCAGCCGATACCGTGATGTCGAACACCGGCTCGTGGCTGCCCAGCTCCACCCCGCCGATCATGCCAACCGGCTGGGGCTGCAGCATTGCCCCGGAGAACTGCACATACTCCGGCTGGCCGCTGTCGCCGGTAATGCGGTAGACCCGGCTCTCGTCGTAGAACTGCCGCATCAGGTCGATGATGAAATAGCACTCCTTTGCGAAGGCCCGGTAAGCGCTTTTCAGCATATCACGGGAGAGCTTCGAGCCAGCCTCCTGCAGCGCCGCAATGGCAGAAGCCGCAGTCAGGCCGCTGGTGGTGCCGCCCTGGGAAACATCCCGGTTGCCGCTGATCTCCTTCAGCTCCGCCACTCTCGCATCCCGGTAGGTGATCAGGTTACCCGCCAGCCCCGCTGTCTGTAAGGGCCGCAGAGTCTCGTCCGTCACCCGCCCTGCCGCGTGGACGATGTCCTTGCCAAAATCGGCCAGCTCCTTCTCGTTGATGCCCGCACCGTCCTGGATGATGTACCGCGCCTTGGCCGAAAGCTTTACGTTCTCGTCCATGGCTGCGTTCATCTCGTCAATGGCGGTCTGGGTGTCCTTCATCACATCGATGTACCCAAAGCCCGCCGGACTGTCCTCTTCCACGAACAGGGTGTCGAACACAAAGGGGTACTTGCCGTGGTCGTAGAATCCCCGGTCAGCAAGGGCCGGGTCGTTCTCGCTGGCGTAGAGCACCACGCCGTTGCAGAACTTGCAGTAGTGCAGCAGAGGCGGGCCGTCCTCCCGGGCCTTTTTGTAGTACCAGTCCACCACCACGCTCTTTTCCGAGGTGTCAATGCTCTGGTCGTGGATGTACTTTGCCACTTCCAGCGTGCTGCCGGTGTGGCCTTCCAGCTGGGGGTACTGGGCCTTCAGCTGTTCGTTGTCGGCCACCGCCAGGCTGAACAGGTGGGGGCTATCCTGGATGTCCATCACGCCGGGCTCCCAGTACATCATCAGCAGATCCATGCTCTTGATGGAGATATCTCCCACGCCGTTCCGTAACCCCGGGTCCCAGAAGATGCCCTTCACGCCGGTGCCCTGCTTGAGCTTGCGCCACCAGGTGTCGCTGTACACCTGCTCGTATTCTGCCTGTTCCAGCAGCACCGGCAGGATCTTGGAAAGCACCTTGGCGGTCTGCTCGTCGTCCGCTGCCCGGGGCAGCACGTTGGGTTCCGGGTAGTTGTCCATGGCATCCGCGTGCTTGTTGGCAATGCTGTTGAACAGCCACCCGCTGGAAGGTTTGGGCTTGCCTTCCATCATCTCGTTCTGGTAGTTGGCCCAGTGCTGCATCCGGAACCACAGCTCGTTATCCACGATCCGCTTGTCCAGCGCCGCCTTGCCGGTCTTGTATCTCTGTAACAGCGCCGTGGCCTTCGCCACCTGCTCTGTGCCGATCACGTCGGTCATACTCTAAAAAACCTCGCTTTCTTCCCCAGCTCCAGCGGGTCATCCGGCATGGGCTGCACCGGCTCTGTCCGGGGCGGGCTGAGGGGATTCTCCATCAGCACATACCGGCACTCGTCGTAGATGTGATCCTCCTGGTCGGTGTCAATGTCCTCCACGTTGCTCTCGCTGTATACCAGGTTCGGGATGGTGCGGATAAAGTGCTTGCAGGTGTTGAACACCTGCAGCATGGGCCGCCCGTCCGCCTGGAACGCCAGCCGGTAGTGGAACTGCATCTTGCCCGCCAGCCGGGTGTGGTCGCCGGGAGCCCAGTGCAGAAAGTTCGGGCTCTTTTCCTGCATGGCAGCAATGCTCTCGCCCTGGCTCTCGTTGAAGATGGCCGGGTCGGCCACGCCCAGAATGGTGCGGCCCCGGAGCATGGGGTCGTTTTCTTCGGCTTCCCGGATCATCCTCGCCTGCTTCACAGGGTCAGCCTTGATGCCCTCATTGGGGGTCCCGGTGCAGCCGTACAGCTCCCGGATGCGGTAGAGCCTGCCCTCTTCGTCCGCCGCATACCACCCCACGGAAAAGGGCTTCGAGTAGCCGAAATCGTACCCCCGCCAGATCTTCCAGTGTCCCGGGATGCGGAACGGGCGGATTACATGTGTCCACCGCTGGTCGTCGTAGTGGGCCGGGTCGTTCTTCCACTCGGTGAACACCTGCCCGGTAAAGCTGTCCCAGTCGCCGTAGAGCAGGGCTTTCTTCTCCGCTTCCGGTAAGGCTGCCAACGTGCCCAGGTATCCCGGGTCATTTTCCAGCAGGGCCGCGTTGTCAAACACGGTACTGGGGATAAAGATGCGGGTCCGCCGCTGCATGATCTCCCGTCCGTCCGGGGCCCTGGCCTTTACCATCTGCACCATCCGGGTGCCGGGCGGGGCCGGGCTGACGAACCTTGCCTTCACCCATCCGTGGCCGATGCCGCCGGGGTTGGCCGTGGCCCGGGTGTAGACCCGGGTATCGGGGCCGTTGGGTCTGTTTCGGCTCAGCAGGTAGCTGTACTCTTCCCAGGTGAAATGGGTCAGCTCGTCAAAGCCGATAAAGTCGTAGGCCTGGCCCTGATAGTTGTACCTGTCCTGGGCGTGGTTCATGCTGCCAAAATAGATCTTTGCCCCGCTGGGGAAGGTCCAGCAGTGTGTGCTGCTGTTGTACCGGGCTTTTGGGAAAACCGGCTTGTAATACCGCATGGTCTTGTCAATGAGCTCCCGTAGCTGGGGAAACGTCTTTCGGATGATGAGCCCCCGGTAGTGTGGGATCTCCACCTGCCGCAGGGCTTCGATCACCAGCGCGTCGCTCTTTCCGCCGCCTGCGGCCCCGCCATACAGCACTTCGTTCTCGGTGCGCTGCATGAACCGTGCCTGGGCGGGCTGTGGTGACCAGATCACCGGTCTGCCGTCACGCATCCTCTGTGCCGCCATCCACTTCCACCTCCTGCTGGCCGTCCGTCTCACTGGCTGCCGCGATCTCCACCATCGGCGGGCCGCTCTCGCTATCGGTGTTCTCCGCCGGGGCCATGGCAGCAGCCTTTTCGGCCACTTCCATCAGCACCTTGGCCACACCGGCCGCGTTCTTGTCGCTCATCACCCGGCCCTCGTACCGTTCCAGTTCGGCGTTCAGCCGCCTGCGTTCCGTGTCATCCAGCTGCCTGTCGTAGCTGCCCGGGCTGGCATACACCACAAGGCCGGTCTCGGTGGCATCCGCCAGCTCCTCCGGGTCATCCTTCAGCAGGGCGCCCACGGCAAAGTCCCGGGCCCGGGTGTCCTCGTCCAAACGCCGGTGCAGCCTCTCCGTGATCTGCGCCGCCCGCTGGCTCTCAGCGGCCCGGCCCTGCAAAAAGGTCACCTGTGCCCGCACGCCCAGGCTTGCCCGGATGGCGATCTCCCGCGCGGCTTCCTGCCGGGCCTTTGCAAAGGCATCACTGCGGCCTGCCTCCTCGCTCATCCAGCTGCGGATGGTCGATTCCGGCACGCCGTACTTCTTCGCCACAGCGCAGACGGAGTTGGAGCCCAGCATGGCCATCACCACCTCGGCCCGGAACGCCGCTGGGTATTTCTTTCCCCGCTGTTTTCCCTTCACGGTATTCTTGCAGTACGCCCGCTTCTTCGCCATGCTGTCACCCCCCATTGGCGCATTCCTACACTTGGCTCCCCTACTAGGGGAGCTGTCAGCGCCCCAAGCGCTGACTGAGAGGTTTGATTTTCAAATCCATGCGCCCCTTTGCAAATAGCCTATCACGTCTCGCCCGCTCAAAATACCCCGGACATTTGCCCGCCGGGCAGCAGCCCTGCATCCGCTGCACACACTGCCACGGTGCTCAGGGCTTCCAGCTCTTTGGTGTAATAGGTCGTCCGCCCCACATACAGCCGGGCGATCACCTTTTCCTCGGGCAGCCCTTGCAGGTAGCGCAGCCGCAGCAGCTGAGCGCATACCGGGTCATTGCGGTCGTACCAGGCCAGCACCGCCCCGATCACCTGCGCCCAGGCAGCACAAACAGACCCTTCGCCATATCGGCGCAGAGCCTGCCGGGTCGCTTTCTTCTGCTCTTTTGTCACCGCCCCACCTTCTTTTCGCATGGGTATAACGCGCAAAATACCGGTGTTTTATCTGTCAGGTGCGAGGTTTCGCAAGGCTCTGTCCCCTGCCTCCGCGCAGTGCGTTTCCATCGTACAGCTTCCACGTCCGTCTGCACTCACTCAGCCGGATAGTTTCCCCTGCGGGGAACGCCCGCTGCGCGGGCACAAGCATCCGGCTTCACTCGCTCCGACTGCGTATGGACCCCGCAAGCGGGGCCCGAACTTTCGCAGCCTCCCGCCGACGCAGGATCACATAACATTGCGGTTCCAGCCGTTCCCAGCCAGTGCCTTCCCGTGCCGGGCTCTCATGCAGCCCGCCGGGCTCCAGCACGATGCACTTTTCCATCTTCCAGCCGGGAAACCGCTGCTCCCACCACTGGGCATCGTTCTGCTTTTCCCCGCAGGCGGCCCGCAGCTGTTTCCGGCTCCATCTGCCATCGTTGGGGGCCTGCTCAATGGCCGGGCGCAGGTTGGCCGTTTCCACCCACAGCCGCTCCTTGTGGCCGTAGAGGTAGCCCACCGTGCCGTATTCGCCCTGCCCGCTCTTGCCCAGCAGCTTTTTCATGTCGATCCGATCCACGTTCATGGTTCCCAGCGGCTCAAACTCGTTGGAGCCGGGGATGCGCCGCCGCCACAGATCCTCCAGCATCTCCCGCCACTCCCGGCGCTGGGCCGCGGTCAGGCCTTGGCATTCCGCAAAGCCGTGCATGTGCAGCCGTCCTGCTTCTCCCTTGCGCACCGCCACCAGCATCAGGCGGATGTCCTCCCGCCGGGCTCCGAACCGCTTGCAGGTAGCCGCCATCACCCGCCGCTTGTAGTTCTCCACGTCTCTCCGGCAGGTCAGAATGTCCTCCGGCAGAAATGGATCCTCGTATGTACCGGTCAGAAACATTCCCGCCGGACTGAAATTGGTCAGCGCCTTTCTCTGGCGCTTGCGCAGGGAATCCATTTTGTTCTTCGCCTTCTGCCCCTCGCTGGATTCCTTCCGCTTCTTGCCCCGGCCCCGGTGTTCCTGGGGGATGATGGAGAACACTCCGACTGCCATGTAGTCATCCCCGCACTGGTATTTTTTCTCTCGGATGTAGTTACAGCGCATCCCGGTGCCCTCCTGCTGGCTTTCACTTTCTGCTGATATTCTCTTTCCCGTGACCCCACCGTCACAGAAATAACGGGTATACTAGCTCCCCAAGGAGGGTCCTTCCCCCTCTTTCTTTATAAAGGTATTATGAAACGTAACGGATACGGTGGCGTGTCAGGTCCATCGTATCCGTTGCTCTTCATAATAAATTAAGGTGTTTAAGGCGTGGCGGGCTTTCCTTTTTCCGCCCAGTATCCGTAGGTCAGTTCCGGCTTTCCAATTTTCCGGGCCTTCTCGTTGTAGATCATCAGGTCATGCACGTCATAGGCCAGGGCGCTGGGGTCGATCACGCCGCCAATGGGCTTGCGCTTCACCTTTGCCGGCTGATCCGGCAGCTTCATGGGGTGCCGGATCCGTTTCTGGCACAGTTCCATCTCCATCCGCGTAACGCCGCCGGGCTTGTACACGCCGCCCCGCTTGCGGTAGCACTCGTGCACCGTGCCCTCGCTGCCAAACAATCCCTTTTCCTTCAGCTCTGCCGCCGTGCCCTTGCCCAGCAGGGTGCCGTCCGCACCGTAGCAGCTGTACACCCGCACCATCCGGGTCTCGGCCCGCTCGTCCGCACTCAGGCCCTCTGCCCGGGCCCTCTCCACCCGGTCGTCCTTGGTGCTCTTCCGCTCCATCTTCCACCGGTAGTTCTTCGGGCCGGGGTTCTTGCATTTTTCCAGATTATTCCAAACGCTGCTCAGCTTGTTCACATCGGGAAAATATCCCTGCTCCACCAGCTCCACGCTGGTTCCCTTGGCCACCACCTCGCCGGTGTCCCAGTCCATCAGGGTGTATACCCATCTGCATCCACTCTGCATCTTATCGTCCTCCTTGATCCTTGGCTCCCATATCAGGGGAGCTCTGCAAGGCGCTGGCATAGCCAGACCGCAGCGGTGAGAGGTTGCTTCCGGTAGCCGCTGCCATGGCATCCGCACATTTCTGCCGGACACTCTCTTCGTTCAGCACATTCAGGCTCTGGCGGCAGGCCTTGCGGCCCGCTGCCATCATCACGGCCCGCTTCAGAAACTCCGCTTCCTGCTCCTTGTAGCTTCGGCTCAGGGTCTGCACCGTCTTTTCATCGTCCACGTTCTCCACCACGATGTCCTCAGTCTGCAAGGCATCGCAGGCGCAGCGCCGCAGCTTCTCCATAGCCACATCCAGCCCGTCCGTCTTGCCCCACTCATTCAGCTGCTCGTAGTTGTGGCGCATCTCTGCATACAACCGGTTCAGCCGGTCGGCTCCAAACCCCAACTCCTGCACACAGGCCAGCGCCATCAGCTGCCAGGCCATGGTCGCTGCCCGGTCGCCCACCATTTTCAGCTGCTGCTCCCGCCGGGTGCGGGGTGTCCGCAACGCAGGCACCCGGAATTCCGTCGGCACGCCCTTGGGGATTGCCTCCGCCCGCAGCCGCCGGGCCTTCTCCGTCTGGGGCATCCCGTTCTTGTCCGGCTGCATCACCACAGCCAGGCTCTGGCTGCCCAGCAGCTCCTTCCGTCTGGTGATCCGGTCAAGCCGGGTGCGGCCCAGCCCCCACAGCTCATGTAAGGCGATCTGCCCACACCAGCAGGTCAGCTGCACCACGCTGTCCTGGGTCAGGTCCATCTCCGCCGAAAGGCTCATCTTTGTTTTCATGGTAACTTCTCCGTTCTACAAATTCCCCGCACGCCCGGTTCCGGCCCCCACAGCTCAGGCACCGGCTCCGGGTGATCTCAAACACATGTACACACTGAGTCATATCCATCAGGGTTCCCCGGTCTCTGCCATCATGGCGGTCAGGTCTCCCAGCATCCCGCTCACCGTGCGGGAAAGAACGTTGATTGCATCCTCCTGCAGGTCGCCGGGCAGGGCCCGCACCGCAAAGCCCGCGTTCACCATCTCGTCCTTCAACCGGGTGTTGATCCGGCTCACCTCGGCCCAGAGCTTTGCCTCGTCCGGGGTCATCTTCCGCCGCCCGGGCCGCACAACGCCCTTGATCATGGCCGTCAGCTCGTGGAACTCCTCGTCGGTCAGGCTCCTGTCGTTCCCGGCCTCGGCAATGGCCCGCGCCCGGTCGCTCGGTGTCCCGGTAATCAGAATGTTCTTGTACTCTTCCAGCGTCATTTCTGCTTGGCCTCCATCGCCCGTTTCATCAGCTCTTCCATAAAAGCAGCTTCTTTATCCTCAAAACGGCCTGTCACCGGGTTACGGCTCAGTGCCAACCGCATTTCCAGTTCTGTGGCCTTTGCAAAGTTCCGAACAATCTCCTCTTTCTGGGTGTTGTTCAGGTCACTGGGCACGCTGCTGACAACAAAACTTACTGCCGACTGCATGATCACCCGTGTAACATCCGCTGCACTCTCACCATCCTCAATGCTCAGACCGCCATCGTTTCCATTTCTGTAAATCGTGATTTTCATTCTTACCCCGCCTTTCTGCCGCAGGCGGCCTTCTTCACCGTGTTCTCCGGCACCTTGTGGATTTTCTGCGGCTCCTTCCGCTGCTCCGCCACCAGGCCCAGCCCGGCCAGCGCCAGGGCTGCACACCCCAGCACGATTGCCAGCAGCGTGTAACCCAGCATTGCCCAGCCGTTGGCCGCGTTCTCAATGGCCCCGCCGCAGCCTGCGGCAGCCAGTCCCAGCACAATGGCACCGGCGCTCAGCACGCTGCCCGTGATCTTCTTTTTCATTTGCAAATCCTCCAACTCTGTGTTAAACTTCTGGTGATGTGTTGTCAAACCATCACCCTGGTTGGCTCGTCGGTGTTCCCGCACCGGCGGGCCTTTTTGCTTTTCTCGCATCTCTGGCCGCCTTCCATTCCTGAAATGCAGCCTCGTTCTCCGGTTTTGAGTAAAAATCCTGTGTGATGTGCAGCAATTCAATAATTTGCCAGTGCTCAAAGGGCAGTTTCTGCTTTCGGCCCATGGCAGCACCTCACAGCCATTCAGCACAAATGGTGTCCACCACAGGCTTTGCAAAGCCGATCAGCTCCTCGCCGCGCTTTGCAGCCACAATCGCCGGGCCCACCAGCTCTGCCGCCGTCATCTCACTGGCGCGCTGGTTCGTCAGGGGGCGCTCCTTCATCAGCCCTTCCTCGTTCACCAGCAGCAGAATGCCGTCCACGTTCTTCTCCCGCGCCCACTCGGCGCTCAGCAAGGCGGGCACCGGCTTGATCGGCCCGCTCACCAGCTTCTGCAGGGTCTCCAGCTTCATGCTGTCACCATCATCACACTTCATGTTGAACGCCCGGTTCTTCGCCGGGATCACGATCATATAACGGTCCATGGTCTTCTCCTTTCTCAGCCAGCCTGTGCCGCTTCTTCCACGCTCACCAGATCAAAACAGGATTTCAGTTCCCGCAGAACCTTCCGCTGGGTACACTCGTCTACTCCGGCGTTCTGCATTGCCATCCGGCAGTAGCCCAGGCAGGCGGCATTGCTCCACGGGCCGTTGATATCCTGAATGCACGCCATTATTTCTTCGTACTTCATAATTTCTCCTTCTGCCCCGGCTCCCCGCCGGGGCTTTTTCACGCGCTCTCCTTCGGGTCGGTGGGTCCAAAGCTTCCAAATGTGGTGTATTTGTATAATTTTCGTTCAATTTTTTTACAAATCGAACAAATCACAGCGCAACATTTGATTTTGAACTGTAAATCAAGTATTCTTATTTTTGTAATCAGCTTTTTCATATGTTCTCCCTTGAAAGGAATGGTGTTAAAATGTCCGATGATGCTTCTACTGTTAAACTTGTTCCTGATTGCATTGACAAACCTGTAAAGTCAATGCTAAATCCTTTGGCTAAAGAGATCGGTTCAACCCTCTCAGATTTACTTTTTCTTGCAACAGGTCATTTGCATTTCAAGGTTGCAAAACAGCAAGCTCAATATGACCACGATCTTGAAATATTTCGAAAGGAGCTTGATGAAAAAGTAAGCGCTAAACCAGCAGATGTTTTAAGTGAGCCAAAGCTTCAGGTAGTTGGACCCGCTGTTGAAGCTGCAAAGTACTGTTTGCAAGAACCGCAGATCAGCGAAATGTTTCAAAATCTTATTGCAAATGCTACTGATACCCGGTATCAGATGGAAGTTCATCCTTCTTTTGCCGCCATCATCTCACAGCTTTCACCTCTTGATGCAGAAAATCTTGCATTGTTCCTCAATAGTGAGCAACTCCCTATTGTCGAATATCGCTTAGTTAACTTGGATGAATCTTATAAAATTTTCTTTGCAGATTACTTTATAGCCAATCCAAACATGACAAGCATTGATGATTTGGTTCTTCAAGCCGCATCGTTAGGTTCTTTGGTTCGTCAGGGGTTGTTAGAAATCAGTTACACAACCTATATAACAGACCCTGATACTTATCTTCCGTTCTATAAAACAGGAACATACTCATCTATGGAATCTCTTATCATTCCGCCTCCTCCTGATGGCTTCCGACGTCCTGATGACGATTCCACAGTTGTAAAAGCGGATTTCGGGAAAGGCCTTGTCAAGCTTACTCCTCTTGGAAAATCCTTTCTCAAGGTCTGCTTTTCTGTGTAATTTTCTCGCTCTCCTTTCATCTCTCTGTCCCCGGCTCCCCGCCGGAGCTTTTTCATGCGCTCTTTTTCGGGTCGGTGGGCTGGGTACGGCGCTGGCAAAAGAGATATTCCATCCTCAGCCCTGGGAAAAGGACGTTCCGAACCTTTTCAGCTTCCGGATATGTAAAATCCGTCTCCCCGTTGATCTTGTTCCGGGCGGTTTTCTCTGAGCATCCAATCGTGCTCATAATGTCTTTTACCGTTAGGCCGTTCCGTTGCATCTCAGCTTTCAAATTGTCCATTGCAAATCCTCCGTTTCATTTCAATTTTACCTTTAACGGTAATTTACAGCTTGATTGTACATCCATTAAAGGTAAAAGTCAACCCTCTTTCAGAATATTTTTATCTTATTCGGTAATTTATTATTGACGGGGCAGTTTCTTTTTCTTATAATAGGGTTAAAGATTCAGAAAGGAGATTTTTACCATGTGGCTCGACAACTTAAACCGTATTAAAAAGAACAGCGGTATGACGATTGAGCAGATTTCAGAAGCATCTGGTGTGCCTAAAGGCACCTTGAACAAACTTTTTGCAGGCCAGACAAAAGACCCTCAGTTGTCCACCGTTTCCGCCGTGGTTCACTGCATGGGGTATACTCTCGATGATTTGTCTGATGATACCGTAAGCGGTAAAATCCAGCTTACCCCCGCCCAGGCTGCCCTGCTGGACAACTTCGACCAGCTGAACGAAGAGGGCCAGTCCAAAGCACTGGACTATGTAGAGGATCTGGTTCTCACCGGACGTTATAAAAAAGCTGCTGCGCATGGCGTGGCTGCAAAGGAAGCATAAAAAATAACCGCCTTGGCTACCCAAAGCGGTTAAGTTGTATAGGGAGGAAATCAGCATGACGTTAACGCCGTTTGAAATTATCTTCTCGCTCATCATATTTGTCTTTGCAGTATTTCCGGTCGGATTTTTATATTATCTGAAGAGCTACCCAGAAAAAATCAAAGAATATGCAGTTCGTCCTACTCGCCAAAAAATCGTTCACAAACTTCTCCTTTGGTTTTTGGGTTTCTCCGTCTTTTCTGTATACCTCCTCGCTTTTTCTATCGGTTTTAGTGTGGTTACCACTGATATTGCCGTGGCTTACGGTTTCGGATTTTCAACCGGGTTAATGTGTTCCATCTGGATCATGTACGCCCTAGCCAAACTTTTGCCCACCGATTCTCGCTCTTCGTTTCTGACCAGCATCATTGTTTTCTCCATTGTCTTTGCACTTTGCTTTATCGGACCTTCTGTTATGCTTTCCGAGCCGCTGCTTAACGGTAGCACGATTCATGTTCTTTCACTGATTATTCTCACCATCACCGCACTCTGGATGAACTCTCATCCATCAAAAGAAGCTGCAGTTCCTCATGTGGATGAAATTCCCGAATCCAATTCTGCTACCTCTAAAATCGACTTGGCGAAATTGGTCGATAGTGTGCCAGACATCAGCACCGCTTCCACGCAGGTTTCCGAAGACGTGCCAGCGGTGGCAGAAGCGGCAGACAAATCCGTTTCCCATGATGAAACTGTTCCAACGATCATCGTTTCAGAACCACAAGCTCAGATCTCCACTCCTCAAAAGAAACATCCGAACCTTCCCCATTGGGTAATTACAATCATTTTGATTGTCACCTGCATTCTTTGCGTTTTGATTGGTTATCTTGCCGGTGGTGGCTATTTGTCTGAAGATCTTGTTCCTAATTCACCTTATATTCAGAAACTCAAAAAAGCCGAAAGCGATGCATCTTCCAAGGGTTACAAAAAAGGCTATCACGATGGCCGGGATGATGGCTATGTTGCCGGGAAAGAATACGGTTACAGCGAAGGTTATAGCGATGGCTATGATGAGGGTGCTTCTGACGAATTAGCTCTTTTATTAGACGACTATTTAGGATGATACAAAAACAACCCCGCCAGTGGGGCAACACCAGCGGGGCAAAACAACACCCCCGCCGGGCTCAGCCGGTGGGGTATTATGAATAAAGTTTGAATTTCAGATACTTGTCAATAGGTTTTTTTAACTTTTTTTGTGATGTTCGCAACAGTTCACAAAAATTTTGTGTACAACAGGCCTCCAGAGGCGTATAATAATGGCAACGGAACCCGCTAAGCCTCTGGATGCGAAAGCATTCATGCGTATCATGGCGGGTCTTTTTTTTATACCTTTATTTCGAGGACAAACAATATGGCAGAACCAAAACCATTTTCTCCGTATGAAGAGCAGCTTTCTATCCTTCGTGGGCGAGGTCTAGCAATTCCAGATGAAGAGCTTGCCTTACAGTGGCTTCGGGAGAAAAATTATTATCGATTAAGTGCATACTCTTTAACGCTTCGCCAGCGTGACACTGCCACTGGTAATGACAAATTTTTCGATGGAGCATCTTTCTCAGACATTATAGATTTATATGAGTTCGATGATCAGTTTCGAGCTGCCATATTTCATGCTGCATCTATTGTGGAGACAAATCTTAAATCTTATGTTGCTTATTATCATGCGCGGCAGTACGGTCCTATCGGATATCTCGATGGAAATAACTTCGAAGATCCCTGGCGACATGCCAAATTCTTGAATGCTCTTTCAAAGTCTCTTAATCTGCGAAAGGATGAACCCTTTGTTCTACATCATCACAACGACCTGAACGGTATTTATCCGTTGTGGGTAGTGGTTGAAGTCCTATCATTCGATCAGATTTCTATGATGTACCGTAATCTCTCAAAATCTGACCGTGCCGCAATCGCGCGAGAGTTTTATAGCATCCCTTCCCGCGAATATATTGAGAACTGGATACATTGTTCTGTTGTTGCGCGAAATATTGCTGCACATGGAGCACGATTCTATCACAGAAAGCGCATAAACCCTCCTGCTAAGCTTCCCAAGGAGATCAACGAATATGGAACAAAGCCTTTTGGATACGTCTATGCGCTTTATCAGCTCTTGCCTCAGAACGAGAGATTCACTTTCGCCAGCTGTATTCAAGTCTGCTTTGCTGAACACCCTTCTGCCAAGCCCTCTGAACTTGGTTTTCCCTCTAACTGGCATGAGCTTATCAAATAATCATCATCTATAAAGAATCCCCGGCAGCTCTGTACGATAGAGCCGCCGGGGCCAGATGGGGAAGCTGTCTGTCGGAGAATAATCATAGGATAAGAAAACACGCCTGCTGAGCAATTTCATTGTACCATGATCCTGCTCAGCGCACAAGGAGCAATCATGGCAAGAAAAAAGAAAGTATCTCCCGGGAACCGTCTTGTTGCCTACTACCGTTACAGCGGCGGTTCCCAGCAGACCGAGCAGAGCATCGAGGGCCAGCGCCGGGACTGCGAAGCCTACGCCCGGCAGCATGGCTTGACAATCGTGCATGAATACATTGATCGGCACATTTCGGGCCGTGGTGTTGAATCCAGGCTGGCTTTTCAGCAGATGATCGCAGATAGCAGCAAACATCTGTTCGATCTCGTGATCTGCTGGAAAACTGACCGTTTTGCCCGCAATCGCTATGACAGTGCGGTCTACAAAAAGAAGCTGCGAGATAACGGAGTTCGTATTCTTTATGCAGCCGAAAGCTCTGTGGAAGGACCAGAGGGCATTATTCTGGAAGGTCTGATGGAATCCCTGGCCGAATACTATTCCGCAGAACTGGCTCAAAAGATGCGGCGTGGTATGCGGGAATCCGCATTGAAAGGAAGAGCCATCAATCCCAGCCGCCCCCTGGGGCTTACTACGGATGAACACAAGCGATTTATTATCGACGAGAAAAACGCCCCGACCATTCGATTCATCTTTGAGCACTATGCGGCCGGAGAAAGCAGCGCTTCCATCGTGGAGCAGCTGAACGCTGCCGGGCTCCGTACCAGTAAGGGCAACGCCTTCAACAAATGCAGCATTCCTCGCATCATCCAGAATGAAGCCTATCATGGTGTCTATATCTGCAAAGCCTACGATGTCCGTATTGATGGGGCAATCCCCGCCATCATCGACGATGATTTATGGAAGAGGGCGCAGAAAATGCTCACGCTCAATAAACAGCACCGTGCACCACATAGTTCCCATGCTGATTACTTGCTCTCTGGCAAGCTTTTCTGCGGTTGCTGCCACAGTCTGATGCGGGGCATCTCCGGCCACAACTGCCGCAACGATGTTTACTATTACTATGCTTGCGGGAATAAAGCTGATGGCGGTACCTGCAAAAAGAAAAACATCCCAAAAGATGTTGCCGAGAATCTTGTGGTCAATGCCATCTGTGAAAATATCCTTCGTCCAGACACTCTTGAAGATCTGGCCGACGCTATTGCCGCTGCACAGCAGGCAGATGTCAACCAGCCCGATCCAGAGCGTGCAATGTTAGAGCAAAACCTGGCTGATGTGCACCGAAAAATCAACAATATCATTGAATCCATTGAAAACGGTACTGCCAGCTCTCGTCTGTCCGCCCGCCTTGCTGACTTGGAGCAGCAGGAAAGCACCCTCAACTATCAATTAGAATCCCTGAAAGAAGTTCATCCACCCGTTCTGGATCGTGAGCGCATCCTCTTCCTATTGGAGCAGTTCCTTATCTCTCCCAATGAACGTACCGAGGATTATAACCGCAGGATCATTGATACCTTTGTAAATCGCATCGAGATCACAGACACGGAAATGCTTATTTATTTTAATCTTTCTGAAGCGTCCGCTTCCGAAAAACAAAAAAATTCCCAGCCGAACAGTTGTTCGACTGGGAATCATCTGGTCCGAGTGGCGAGAATCGAACTCACGGCCTCTTGAACCCCATTCAAGCGCGCTACCAAAACTGCGCTACACCCGGATATCGTCCTCTGCCTCCCTACCGAAGCATTGGCGACAAAAGATATTATACGCATCTTTCCGGGTTTTGTCAACACTTTTCTGCATCTTTTTCTGATTTTTTCAAGAAAAGTATGATTTCCATCGTATGAGCGCCGCTTTACTTTTTTGCTTTTGCACCAGTTTCCGCTTCCGCGGCCCGCAGCTGCCTGTCCTTTTCCAGCAGGGGCTTGAGATACTGGCCGGTAAAGCTGCCGGGCACCTCGGCCACCTGCTCGGGCGTACCCTCGGCAATCACCAGACCGCCGGCGCTGCCGCCTTCAGGGCCAAGGTCAATGATGTGGTCCGCACACTTGATGAGATCCAGATTGTGCTCGATGACAATGACCGTGTTGCCCGCATCCACCAGCTTCTGCAGCACCTCGATCAGGCGATGCACGTCCGCAATGTGCAGGCCTGTGGTGGGCTCATCGAGAATATACACCGTCTTGCCGGTGCTGCGGCGGGCCAGCTCATTGGCCAGTTTGACACGCTGGGCTTCGCCGCCGGACAGGGTGGTGGCGCTCTGACCCAGGGTCACATAGCCAAGGCCCACATCCATCAGGGTCTGCAGCTTGCGGGCGATCTTGGGCTGGTTGGCAAAGAACACCACCGCCTCCTCCACGGTCATGTTCAGCACATCGGAGATGGTCTTTTCCTTATACTTTACCTCCAGCGTCTCGCGGTTATAGCGCGCGCCCTTGCACACCTCGCAGGGCACATAGACATCCGGCAGGAAGTGCATCTCGATCTGCAAAATGCCGTTGCCCTCACAAGCCTCACAGCGGCCGCCCTTGACGTTGAAACTGAACCGGCCCGGGCCATAGCCGCGCATCTTTGCATCCTGGGTCTCGGCAAAGACGGCGCGGATATCGTTGAACACGCCGGTATAGGTGGCCGGGTTGGAGCGGGGCGTGCGGCCGATGGGCTGCTGGTCGATGCCAATGACCTTATCCACGAACTCAAGACCCTCCACCCCGTCGCACTTGCCCGCACGGCTGCGGGCACCGTTCAGCTCACAGGCCAGCGTCTTGTACAGGATCTCGTTGATCAGGCTGGACTTGCCGGAACCGGAAATGCCGGTCACACAAACGAACTCGCCCAAGGGGAACCGGACATCAATGTTGCGCAGGTTGTTTTCCCGGGCACCCTTCACGGTCAGGAAGTTTCCATTGCCGGTGCGGCGGGTCTGGGGCACTGCAATGCGCTTGCGGCCGGAAAGATAATCGCCGGTGATGCTCCGTTTGGCCTTACAGATATCCTTCACGGAGCCCGCCGCCACGATCTCGCCGCCGTGAACGCCCGCGCCGGGGCCCACATCCACGATATAGTCCGCGCTGCGCATGGTATCCTCGTCGTGCTCGACCACGATGACGGTATTACCGAGGTCCCGCAGGTTCTTCAGGGTCGCAATGAGCTTGTCGTTGTCACGCTGGTGCAGGCCAATGCTGGGCTCGTCCAGCACATAGAGCACGCCGGACAGCGCACTGCCGATCTGGGTGGTAAGGCGGATGCGCTGGCTCTCGCCGCCGGACAGGGTGCCAGCCGCACGGGCCAGGGTCAGGTAATCCAGACCCACGCTCTGCAAAAACTGCAGGCGGTTCCGGATCCTTCATGATCTGACCGCCGATCTGCCTCTGCTTCTCGGTCAGGTGCGGCTCATTTTCGGCAATAAATTTCAGCTCGTCCCGGATGGACATTTCGCAGAACTCGCTGATGTTCTTATCCCCAACGGTCACTGCCAGCACCACCGGCTTCAGGCGCTTGCCGTGGCAGTCCGGGCACTCCACGCCGGACATGAAGCTGCCGATTTCTTCCTTCATCCACTCGCTGTTGGTCTCCCGGAAGCGGCGCTCCAGGTTCTCCACGATGCCCTCAAACGTATTATAGTAGACACCGCTGCCGAACTCGTTGGTTCGGTGCATCTCGATCTTTTCGCCGTTGGTGCCGTAGAGCAGGGCGTTCACCGCCTCGGTGCTCATATCCTTGATGGGCGTGTCCAGCGTAAAGCCGTATTTTTTACCCAGACCAAGGTAGTACATTTCGCTGACAGAGCCCTCGGCGTAGTACCAGCCGCTGGCCTTGATGGCCCCCTGCCGGATGGACAGGTTCTTATTGGGCAGGATGCGCTCCTCGTCCACCCGCATGAACGTACCAAGGCCCGTGCACTTCTCACAGGCACCCTGGGGGTTGTTGAAGGAGAAGAGCCGGGGCGACAGATCCCCGATGGAGATGCCATGCTCCGGGCAGGCAAAGTTCTGGCTGAAGGTCATGCACTCCCCACCGATGACATCGATCTCAGCGATGCCGCCGGTCAGGGCCAGCGCAGTTTCCAGCGAATCCGCCAGACGGCCCCGGATGCCCTTGCGCATGGCAAGGCGGTCCACCACGATCTCCACTGTGTGCTTGATGTTCTTTTCCAGCGTGATCTCTTCGTCCAGATCATACAGATTGCCGTCGATCCTCACACGGGAGTAGCCGCCCCGCCGGGCGGCATCCAGCTCCTTCTGCTGCGTGCCCTTGCGCTGGCGTACCACAGGAGCCAGCACCTGGAATTTGGTGCCGTCCTCCAGCTTGAGCACGGCATCCACCATCTCATCCACGGTCTGCTGGCTGATGACACGGCCGCACACCGGGCAGTGGGGCACGCCCACCCGGGCATACAGCAGGCGCAGGTAATCGTAGATCTCGGTCACGGTGCCCACGGTAGAGCGGGGGTTGTGGCTGGTGGTCTTCTGGTCAATGGAAATGGCCGGCGACAGGCCGGTGATCTCATCCACATCGGGCTTGTCCATCCGGCCCAGGAACATCCGGGCGTAGCTGGAAAGGCTCTCCACATAGCGGCGCTGGCCGTCGGCATAAATGGTATCGAAGGCAAGGCTCGACTTGCCGGAACCGGACAGGCCGGTCATAACAATGAATTTTTCGCGCGGGAGGGTCAGATCAATATTCTTCAGGTTGTGCTCCCGTGCGCCTTTGATGACGATCTTATCGTTTGCCAAGGTACTTTCTCCCTCTTCTCTGTGTCTGTGCATGGTTCTGCCTGCGCTCGGTCTCGGCATCCGAGTCCACGGTGGGGTTCTCGCCCCGGCGCAGGCGGTCGATCTGGTCACGCAGGAAGGCCGCATGCTCAAATTCCAGCAGCTTGGCAGCCTCCTTCATCTCCCGGGTCAGGCGCTCGATGGCAGCTTCCCGCTCCAGTTTGCCCATGCGGCGGGTATTCCGCTTTGCGTTCTCCGCCTTATCGCTGATCTCAATGCTGTCCGCAATGGCCTTGACGATGGTCTTAGGCACGATGCCGTGTTCTTCATTGTAGGCCATCTGGATGGCACGGCGGCGCTCGGTCTCGGTGATGGCGCGTTCCATGCTGTCCGTCACCTCATCGGCGTACATAATGACCAGACCCTCGGCGTTGCGGGCCGCGCGGCCGATGGTCTGGATGAGGCTGGTCTCACTGCGCAGGAAGCCTTCCTTGTCGGCATCCAGGATCGCCACAAGGCTGACCTCGGGCAGATCCAGGCCCTCACGCAGGAGGTTGATGCCCACCACCACATCGATGGAGCCCAGGCGCAGATCTTTGATGATCTCCATCCGTTCAAAGGTATCTACCTCGTGGTGCATATATTTGACCTTGATGCCCTGCTCGGTCAAGAAGTCGGTCAGGTCCTCAGCCATCTTTTTGGTCAGGGTGGTCACAAGAACACGCTCGTTCTTCGCCGTGCGGGCGTTGATCTCGCCCAGCAGGTCAGTCACCTGCCCCTCCACAGGCCGCACCGAGATCAGCGGGTCCAGCAGGCCGGTGGGCCGGATGACCTGCTGCGCGATCCGGGTGCTGTTCCGGCGCTCGTACTCGCCCGGCGTGGCCGAGACGAACACCATCTGGTTCAGTTTGCTTTCCACCTCCTCAAACTTGAGGGGGCGGTTGTCAAAAGACGACGGCAGACGGAAGCCGTATTCCACCAGCGTCTTTTTGCGGGCGTAGTCGCCGCCGTACATAGCACGCACCTGCGGCAGGGTCACATGGCTCTCATCCACAAAAAGCAGAAAATCCTCCGGGAAATAATCCAGCAGGGTGGTGGGCATACTGCCCGGCGCACGGCCCGACAGCACCGCCGAGTAGTTCTCGATGCCCTTGCAGATCCCCACTTCGGTCAGCATCTCGATGTCGTAATTCGTTCGCTGCTGGATGCGCTGGGCCTCAATGAGCTTGCCCTCTGCGGTAAACTTCTTCACCTGCTCGTCACACTCGGCGCGGATCTTTTCAATGGCCGCTGCCTTTTTATCGGCGCTGACGATGTAGTGGCTGGCCGGGAAGATGGCCACATGCTTCACCACGTTCTGCCGGGTGCCGGTAACGGGGTTGAACTCCGTGATGCGGTCGATCTCATCCCCGAAGAACTCCACCCGGATGGCAAGGTCGCTCATGTAGGCCAGATAGATATCCACCGTGTCGCCGTGAACACGGAACTTATTGCGGATAAAATTGATGTCGTTCCGCTCATATTGCAGGGTGACCAGCTTTTTGCACAGGTCGTCACGCTCCATCTGCATCCCGGGCCGCAGGCTGATGACCATGCTGCGGTAATCGATGGGGTCGCCCAGAGAGTAGATACAGGACACCGATGCCACAATGATGACATCCCGCCGCTCCGAAAGCGCCGCCGTGGCTGAGTGGCGCAGGCGGTCGATCTCATCGTTAATGGCGCTGTCCTTTTCAATGTAGGTATCGGTGCTGGGGATGTAGGCTTCGGGCTGGTAGTAATCATAGTAGGAAACAAAATACTCCACCGCATTGTCCGGGAAGAACGAGCGGAACTCGGTGCAGAGCTGGGCCGCCAGCGTCTTATTATGGGCCAGCACCAGCGTGGGGCGGTTGCACCGGGCGATCACGTTGGCCATGGTAAAGGTCTTGCCGCTGCCGGTCACACCCAGCAGGGTCTGGCAGCGGTCGCCCCGCTCAACGCCCTCTACCAGCTGCTCAATGGCCTGGGGCTGGTCACCCGTGGGGGCATAGTTGGAGACGAGATGGAACTGTTCATCGGCCATGTCTCGGTTCTCCTTTCTGTTCTCAGATAGAACTACAAATAGTTGTGCTTTTCATGTTGATTATAACACAATTATTTTATAATATCAATACGGCCTGAGCATCTCCCCGGTCTGGAAATCGTAGAACGGCAGGCGGTTGGCCTCCCGCATGGAGAAATATTCGCTCTCGGTCAGGATGATGTGATCCCGCAGATGCACCTTGACCAGCCCCAGCGCCCGGACGATATTCTCGGTGGCCATCAGATCCTCCCGTGAGGGCAGGGCCACGCCGTTGGGGTGGTTATGGCAGAGCACCACACTGTCGGTACCGCCCTTGAGGGCTGCCGCCACCACATCCTTGATCTCCAGACTCACCCGGTCGCTGGTGCCGTCCCGCAGCCAGAACAGCCCCTTGATGCGGCTGCGGCCATCCAGCGCAGCCAGCAGGGCGCGTTCCTGCACAGTCCCGGCAAACTGTGCCATCAGGTATTCGACCAGCTGGTCGGTGGTCTTCATGCACTTTTTGCCGTTGACCGCACACTGGGTATAGTATCTGCCGACCTGCGGCAAAAGATGCAGCATCCGGGCGGTAGAGGGGCCTACCCCCTCCACCGTCAGCAGATCCTCCTCGGAAGCATCCAGCACCCCGGCAAAGTCTCCGAACCGGTCTATGAGGACATGGGCAAGGCCGTTGGTGTCCTTGCGGGTGTTGGTGATATAAAGGACATATTCCAGCGCTTCGTGGGGTTCCAGACTTTCCAGTCCATACTGCTCTACCCGGGCGCGCATCCGCTGGCGGTGCCCCTTATGCTGGCTGCTTTCCTTCGCCATGGTCGTTCTCCTTTTGCGTTATTACTCTAATAGTACCGTTTTTTCAGCAAAACACAAGGGGGCACAGGAAATATTCTGCGTTGACTTCAAAGAAAGGGTGGTTTATTATAGAGAAAAGGCTTTTTTATGAATCAATATGCCCTCTCAGTCAAAGCCTGCGGCTTTGCCAGCTCTCCCAAAGGGAGAGCCCCTTGTGGCTCTCGGTCAGCATGTACTGAACCCGGGAGATGCATTGCCTCTCCCTTTGGGAGAGGTGGATTTGCGAAGCAAAGACGGAGAGGGCTTGTCTTTCATCCAACAAAAGGAACGATTTTATGAAACAATTTACTGCCACCGTAAACGACGAGGGCGTGCGGCTTTCCCGCTTTGTCCAGAGCGTGACGCGCGATCTCCCCACCAGCCTGCTGTACAAGAGCTTCCGCAACAAGCGGGTCAAGGTCAACGGCAAAAAGGGAGCCCCCGAGGATCGGCTCAAGGCGGGCGATCTCATTGAGCTGTACATCAACGATGAATTCTTCCCGCCCGAGGGCGCAAAGCCTGCAGCCCGCAAACCTGCCCCCAAAAAGCAGCAGAACCAGCCCAAGGTGACCGTCATCTACGAGGACGAGAACATTGCCGTGCTGTACAAGCCCACCCACCTGCTCTGCCACAGCGACCGCACCGGCGATGCCAACCTTGTGGACGCATTCACCCAGTATCTGGCCCAGAAGGGCGAGTATGACGCAGGCGGCGAGAATCGCTTCAAGCCCGGCATCTGCAACCGGCTGGACCGCGGCACCGAGGGCCTTGTCATCGCTGCCAAGAGCTACGCCGCCCTGCGGGACATGAACGAGATCATCCGCACCGACCTGCTCAAAAAGGAATACTACACCATCACCGTGGGCATCCCCCAGAGCGGGCGGTTCACGGCCTGGTGGGAGCACGACGAAAAGAACAACAAGGTCAGCATCCACGCCCACCAGGCGCAGGACGAGCACCGCAAGCAGATCATCACCGATGTGGACGTGCTGCGCACCGCCGGGCCCTTTGCGCTGTGCAAGATCGGCCTCATCACGGGCCGCACCCACCAGATCCGCGCGCATCTGGCCTATCTGGGCAAGCCGGTGCTGGGAGATATCAAATACGGCAACCGAAAGATGAACGAGCGCACCGGCACCCGGACGCAGGCTCTCTGCGCTGTCCGCATCAGCTTCCTGGATATCCCGGAGGAGAACACCCTGCACTACCTTACCGGCAAGGTCATCAAGCTGAAGGACCCGCAGATCCTCAAGCAGTTCGACGCACTGGACAAGAGCAAGGAACCCCATGAATAATATCTTTCTGGAAACTGATCGGCTGATTTTGCGCAGATTGGAAGAATCCGATTTTCCCGATTACGCCGCCTACGCCGTAGATGATGAAATGTCCCGGATGATGGGTCGGCCCATCCTGAAAACAGAAGCAGACATCCGCATCAATTTCAATTGGCTCAAGGATATGGAGCCCCGCTGTTATGGCATTGTAAAAAAAGCCGGTGGGCATCTGATCGGCAACCTGAGCGTCTGCGCTGTTCCTGCACAACTCACTGGTCTGGAACAATTACAGGGCAGGCAGGGCCGCACCCTCTCCTACTGCATCTGCCGCACCGCCCAGCGTAAGGGCTATGCCGCCGAAGCAGTCCGTGCTGTCATTGCGGAGCTGTTCAACACTGAGCAGATGGATTTCGTCCAGTGCGGCTGCTTTGCCTTCAACAAACCATCCCAGCAGCTGCTGAACAAGCTGGACTTTACGGAGCTGACACGCCTGCACATCCCCATGCCGGAGGGCGAAGTCGAAACGATTGAATCAATTTTATGGAATCCCGGGAGGACACCTAAAATGAACCTGAATCCTTATTTCAAGAGCATCATCGACCAGGACCGCGAATCGGTGGTCATCTGCGATTTGAACCACATCATCATTTACATGAATCCTGCCGCCGTGGTGGATTACAAAAAATACGGCGGCGCTTCCCTGCTGGGCAAAAGCCTGCTGAACTGCCACAACCCGCATTCAGCGGAAGTCATCGGGAAGGTGGTGGACTGGTTTGCCGCTGATGCAGACCATAACATCGTCTATACCTACTACAATCCAAAGCATGTCCGTGATGTCTACATGGTTGCCCTGCGGGACGAGGACGGTGCCCTGATCGGCTACTACGAGAAGCATGATTCCCGAAAAGCTGAAACTATGAAGCAGTACGATTTGTTCTGACGAAGAAAGGCGAACCCCACACAAAAAGGACTTTGTGCAAAAGGCCACGGCTTGCATCCAAAAGAAAACCTGCTATACTGGAAGCGAATGAACCGCACTTTGTGCAGGAAAAGGAGAAATCAAGCTATGAAAACGAAACTGGGCATCGTGGGCTGCGGCTTTCTGGGCAATATTGTGGCCGACGCATGGAAGAACGGCCTGCTGCCGGAGTACGAGCTGGTGGGTGTGACCAGCCGCACCCGTGCCTCCGCTGAAGCAACTGCCGCCAAAACTGGCTGCGCCGTCTGCGATACCGTGGATGCGCTGCTGGCACTGGAGCCCGAATACATCGTGGAGGCCGCCTCTGTTGAGGCAGTGCGTGCCATGGCGCTGCCGGTCCTGCGCCGGGGCGTGAATCTGGTCATCCTGTCCATCGGTGCCTTTGCCGACCTCGCGTTTTACGAGCAGGTGCAGCAGGCCGCCCGGGAGGGCAGCGCCAAGGTGCATCTGGCAAGTGGTGCCATCGGCGGCTTTGACGTGCTGCAGACCGTGACCCTGATGGCACAGGCACAACAGCTGGAGGAGACCGCAGGCATCGAGACCCACACCGGTGCCCGGGGCTTCCGCAACACCCCTGTCTGGGCTGAGCATCTGCTGACCGACACGGAAAAGACCACCGTGTTCACCGGCAACGCCAAGGAAGCCATTGCCACCTTCCCCCACCGGGTCAATGTGGCGGTGGCCACCTCTCTGGCCACCACCGGCCCCGAGATCACCGGTGTGACCATGCACTCGGTGCCCAACTGGGTGGGTGACGATCATCGCATCACTGCCGAGATCGAGGGCGTAAAGGCTGTGGTAGATATCTGTTCCTCCACCAGCGCCATCGCGGGCTGGAGCGCGGTCTCCCTGCTGCGCAACCTGTCCTCCCCCGTCTGCTTCTATTAAAGGAGGTTCTCCATGTTCCAGAAACTTGTTGCCATTGAGCCGGTCAGCCTGATCCCCAGCGCGGAGCAGGAGCTTTCCCGCTATGCAAAAGAGGTCCGGCTGTTTGAGGATATCCCCGCTGACAACGATGAGATCGTGCGCCGCATCGGAGATGCGGATGCCGCCCTGCTCAGCTATACATCCCGCATCGACCGGGATGTGGTCGAGCGATGCCCCAACCTGCGCTACATCGGCATGTGCTGCAGCCTGTATTCCGAAGCAAGTGCCAATGTGGACATCGCCTTTGCCCGCAGCCGGGGCATCCGGGTATTGGGCATCCGGGACTACGGCGACCGGGGCGTGGTGGAGTATGTGCTCCATGAGCTCACCGGCATCCTGCATGGTTTTGGGATGCCCATGCTCCACGATGAGCCTGTGGAGATCTACGGCCTGAAGGTCGGCATCGTCGGGCTGGGCGTTTCCGGCCGGATGATCGCCAACGCCCTACAGTTCCTGGGGGCAGAAGTCAGCTATTACAGCCGCAGCCACAAGCCGGACGCAGAAGCCGCAGGCATGGCCTACAAGCCCCTGCCTCAGCTGCTGGCCGAAAGCGAAGTGGTGTTCACCTGCCTGAACAAAAATGTTCTGCTGCTGGGCAGCGAGGAATTTGCCCAGCTGGGCACCGGCAAGGTGCTGTTCAACACCTCCATCGGCCCCGGCTTTGATTCCGCTGCACTGGAGCAGTGGCTCACCCTGCCCGGCAACCACTTCTTCTGCGACACCCGTGCCGCTGCCGGCCCGGTGAGTGAGGATTTCTTTGCCCGGGAGAACGTCCACTGCGCCAACGTCTCGGCAGGCCGCACAAAGCAGGCCTTTGTTCTGCTGAGCCAGAAGGTACTGGCCAACCTCCGCACGGCACTGGCCGATCTGAACGCGGAGTAATCATCCTTTTCCCCGCATAACCGCATAAGCAAAACGAACGCCTGCCGGGCTTTTCTCACTCGGCAGGCGTTCGTTCTTTTTATGGGGTCGATTCGTTACTTTGCCAGCAGCTCGTCAGCCAGCACATCCATCTGTGCCTCAGCGGCGGCATTGGCGGCAGAGCGGATGGTCACAACGGCATCACAGACGGTGATGTTCTTCATGCCGTCCAGCTCGGCACGCATCAGCTTTGCAGCCATGGGGGCCCAGGTGCCGTTCTCCATCAGGCCAACGGTGCGGCCCTGGAAGTTCTTGGTCTTGAGGTGGGTCAGCAGATTCTCCATCGGCGGGAAGAGGAAGCCATCGTAGGTGGCACAGGCCAGCACGATCCGGCCGCAGCGGAAGGCCTCAGTAACGGCATAGGAGACATCGGTGCGGGTCAGATCCATCTCCACCACCTTGGCTCCCTTGGCACGCAGCTTCTCGGCCATGGTGTGGGCGGCAGCCTTGGTGTGGCCGTGGATGGAAGCACTGGCCACCAGGATCTTCTCCGGCTCCTCGGCCTTGTAGCTGGACCACAGGTCATAGTAGTTCAGGTACTTGCTCAGATCGCCGGTCAGCACAGGGCCGTGCAGGGGGCAAATGGTGGCAATATCCAGCGCGGCGGCCTTTTTCAGCAGAGCCTGCACCTGCGGGCCGTACTTGCCCACGATGTTCAGGTAGTAGCGGCGGGCCTCGCTGGCCCAGTCGGCGTTTTCGTCAAACCTGGCCACTGCACCAAAGCGGCCAAAGCCGTCTGCAGAGAAGAGCACCTTTTCACTGCTCTCATAGCTCACCATGACCTCAGGCCAATGCACCATGGGGGCAAGCACAAAGGTCAGGGTGTGGGTGCCCAAGCTCAGGCTCTCGCCGTCCTTCACCACCACGCGGCGCTCCTTGGCAACGGCATCCGCCCCAAAGAACTGATCCATATACAGGAAAGTCTTGGCGTTGCCCACCACCTGCATTTCCGGGTAGAGGGCGGCCAGTCTGGCGATATTGGCACCGTGGTCAGGCTCCATGTGGCTGACCACCAGGTAATCTGGCTTGCGTCCGGCCAGTGCCTCGGTCAGGTTGGCAAGCCAGGGCTCCGTGGCACGGTTGTCCACCGTATCCAGAATGGCGGTCTTTTCGTCCAGAATGACATAGGAATTGTAACTCACGCCGGTGGGCACCGGGTACTGGCTCTCGAACAGGTCAATGGTGGTATCGTCCACACCCACGCCCAGAATGGCTTCGCTGATCTTTTTCACGCTCATAGCAGACATCCTCTCTATCCATATTGCTGTGCCGGAAAAGCGGCAGTATAATACTAAGAACGGTTCCTAGTATAGCACATTGTTAAGAATTATTCAAGCTCCTCCGGCAGTCTTGCTGCCACCGGCCGGCCGGGCTCGTTGTCCAGCTCCAGCAGGGCTGCTGCGCTGGCATCATCCAGGCTCTGGACACTGCGGAGCTTGCGGCTGATGGCCCGGCTGCGGACACCAATGAGGTTGTCCAGCTCTTCATCGGTCTGGCGCAGGCGCTGCTGCATCTTGGAGAGCCCCTGCCCGAACTTGTCGAACTCCGTCTTAACGGCACCCAGCAGCTGCCAGACCTCGCCGGAGCGCTTCTGGATGGCAAGGGTCTTGAAGCCCATCTGCAGGCTGTTGAGCAGAGCCGCCATGGTGCTGGGGCCCGCAATGTTCACCTGATAATCCCGCTGCAGCACCTCCAGCAGACCGGCGTTCACCACCTCGGCGTACAGCCCCTCAAAAGGCAGGAAGAGGATGCCAAAGGTAGTGGTGTAGGGCGGCTCCACATACTTTTCCCGGATGTCCTTTGCCTCGCTCCGCAGCACCAGCTCCAGCGCATGGCGGGCATTCTCCACCGCCTGTGCATCGCCGGAGGCCTGGGCATCCTGCAAGTGCGCGTAGGTGTCGCCGGGGAATTTAGAGTCGATGGGCAGCCAGACCGTGCCGCCGTCCGCGCCCGGCATCTTGATGGCGTATTCCACCCGCTGGGTGCTGCCCGGGATGGTGGCCACATTGGTCTCGTACTGCTCCGGGGCCAGGATCTCTTCCAGAATGGCCCCCAGCTGGATCTCACCCAGAATGCCGCGGGTCTTAACGCCCGAGAGCACCTGCTTCAGCCCGCCCACATCGGCGGCAAGGTTCTGCATCTCGCCCAGCCCCTTGTACACCTGTTCCAGCTGGTCGTTCACAGCCTTGAAGCTCTCGGTCACCCGCTTCTGCAGGGCATCCTGCAGTTGCTCGTCCACGGTGTGGCGGATCTCATCCAGCTTTTTGGCGTTCTCGGCCTGCAGGGCGGTCATGTTTTCCGCAAGGGTCTTGCGCAGCTCTTCCAGCTTCTGGGTGTTGGCGGCCTCCAGACTCTGGAGCCGCTGGGTCAGGATCTGCTGCTGGCCGCTCTGGCCCTGTGCCAGCGTGGTGCTCATGCTCTGCACTGAGGTCTGCAGCGTCTCACTGACGCTGCGGATGGCGGTGTAATTCTGCTCCGCCATTGCCGCCTGTCTGGCCGCAAAGTCTTTTGCCTGTGCATCGAGCTGCTGCTGCATCCAGCGCTTGAGTTCCTCGTAGTCTCCCCCGTTCTGGGGCTTGTTCAGTTTCCAGAGCACCACCGCCAGCAGCAGGCAGATGGTGACCAGCAGCAGGGTGTACAATCCAGCTAAAAATTCCATTGATTATAAGTCCTCGAAATCGACCAATTCTTTCCGGGTATCCAGCGCATCGCCATAAAGGCCCACGCCGTCCACCTCGCACTCGCCCGACTGGTTATCATAGGGGTCGGAGCGGAACCCGTACATCGGCGGGTCAAAGGGTGCCTCAAAGGCGCGGTTTGCCACCATGCGCCCGGTGTCCAGGCTGCCGAAGTAGTGGCGGCGCAGCTCTTCCTCGCCCTGCCGTGCCATGGAGGCACCAAACGAGCAGTCGGCATACATCCAGCCCTTGGGGGCAATGTAGAACATAGCCCAGTCGTGGCAGCCCACGCCGGTGGGCGACACCGACAGGCCGCTCTGCCAGCGGGCCGGAATGCCCACCAGACGGCAGAGGGTGATGAAGGTCAGGGCCATAATGCCGCAGTCACCGCGCCGGTTCCGCGCGCAGCGGTCGGGCAGGCATTCCTGGACAAAGTAGGCGGGCTGATAGTGATACCGCACGTTCAGGGTAACGTAATCATAGATGCGCTTTGCCTTTTCCGCCGGGTCGGTGATTCCTTCGGTCAGCTGTGCAGCCAGCGCCCGCAGGTAAGGCGTGAACACGATATGCGGGGCCTGCTCCTCGGTATCAAAGGTCGGCTGTTCCGGTGCAGGCACAAAGTCCAGCGGGTCAGCATAGACTGCCGTTGTCTTGTAACGGTACTGCACCCCGAAGCGGCGGTTTTCGGTCAGGTCAGCCTCCCAGCAGACGGTGCGCTGGGGAGCGTTTGCATCGGCGATGCGGCCCGGCTGCTCGGTAAAGCTCTGCAGCTCGATCTCGCTCTGGGCCAGGCATTCCGCCGGGATGGGCAGCCAGGCGCGGACGTGCACGCTCTCCCGGCCCTCTGCCTTTGCCTTGGCCAGAGCGGCGGCAAAGGCCTCATCCGACATTCCAACGCTGGTCTTCAGCGTGATGCGGGCACTGGCCTGCCCTTCCCGCTCCATCTGGTCATGGATGCGGCGACGGCGCTCCCGTGCCAGCGTAGCCGGGGCGGGCGGGTCGAGCTGACGGGCGGCAAGGTCGGCGTGGGTGGCGATCAGCGTCTCGG
>OIZS01000086.1_pt1 | contig 50781 bp, 48 predicted proteins | sample 1588641 | NCBI WGS metagenome assembly OIZS01 (sample SAMN03283240) | human gut metagenome | biome: human-associated habitat; material: feces | host: Homo sapiens | place: Peru | collected 2012
GACATACGGATTAACAGTCCGTTGTTCTACCGACTGAACTATGCCCGAATAGCCCGCATATCTTATAATTTTTTTTTATGCATTTCAAGTGTTTTTTTCATTTGTTACCAATTTGGTGGAATTATTATGGTGGGCGGGGAAATATCAGGCGTTTGTCCTGATAAAATTGTTGATATTTGGCGGGCAGGTGTATAGCATTAATGTCACAAGGATTCAGAAACGCCGGGGGCAGCATGATAAAAGATATCAGTTATTCTGCATATATTATTCCGGTGCGCACCGGGCGCATTGCGGTGTTGAAATATGGTGAAAATGGATACGGACCAATCGGTGGTCGCCTGGATGGTGGTGAAGATTTTAAGACTGCGCTAAGGCGTGAACTGACTGAAGAATTGGGCGAATCTACATCTGCGCTGGCAGATAGTGCGGTTGAAATTCCGGTGCCATATGCATTTCGTCACCCAACCCCCGAACGTGCACAAAAACGTGGTGCATGGGCCGAAGAACATCACTTTTTCATCGTTCATGTCCCAGATGATATGGAATTGAATTTCTGTGAAAATCGCCCCGAAGAAATATCGGTTGCATGGGTTGACCACAACGATTTATTAAACCCCAAAATCACACCATTCGATGATATGCGCGATTTTTATGCAACGCATGTGTTGCCAAACCTGGTGTGTAGGTTTTCAATGAACCTGTGTCATACGTACTATGAAATGGTAAAGTCTGGCCAGAAAGACATAGAACTGCGTCTGTATGATGAAAAGCGTCGCCAGATGTGCGCTGGTGATATTGTTTTAATCTATGATGCGGAAAATCCATCTGATTATATCCGGCGCGAAATTGTGCATATGCACATTGCCCAGAGTTTTGCGAACCTGGCCACACAAATAAATGTTCGGCGCACAGGCTTTGATAGCCTGGAACAGTTTAGCGCTGCGGTATCAAAGTTCTATACCCCGGCCCAAGAGTCCAGGTACGGTGTCGTTGGAATTGAACTGATGGTGGCGCAACCAAATAAAAATTGACATTTTTGGGGTGTGTGCTAGAATTAGCACAAATCAAAAGGATAAAAACCAGTGCGTATGTAATATTGTAATTCTTTATAAAACAAACCGTGTGTCATTATGTTCGCGCGGGCGGTGACTTTACAATATTCAAGGGTTTTTATCATGTCCACAATTTCGTTATCAAATGTGTCTTTTTCATATGATGCGTCCAATATTATTTTGGACGATGTATCAGTCGTGTTCACTGATTCTGAACGTGTTGCCATTGTCGGTGATAACGGGGCAGGCAAAACAACCGTGCTGAAATTATTGGCCGGGGATATCGTGCCAGACAGTGGCCAGGTTTCCCGCGGGGTCAGTGTGTATATGACGCGTCAAATAAACGCGGCGACATCAAAAAGTGGTGGCGAACAGCAGAGTGCCGAACTGGCACGCGCGTTTGACAGCGGCGCGGCAATATTGCTGTTGGATGAGCCAACAAACAATCTGGACGCGGAAGCGCGACGCAGATTTTTTTATAATTTGGCATCGTATCCGTTCGGGGCGGTAATTGTTTCGCACGACCGTGAATTGTTGCGCCAGGTGGACAGAATTATCGAAATCAGACAGGGCAGAATACGTGTGTGGGGCGGAAATTATGATTTTTGGATTGCCGGGCGCTGCGCCGAACAGGAAAACATTTTTGCCAAATACACTGCCGCCCAGAAAGAAATTAGTCGCCTGGGGGCGACAATGAATATTGCGCAAAATACCCGTCAACATCACGAGGTCAAGCAGCGCAAAGAAATTGTCAACACACGGCGCAGTCGCATTGCGGCAAACGCCTTAAAAGGCAAGAGTCAGGAAACCGAGGCCAAGCGGCGTGCGATTATTCAACAAAAATTAAATACTCAAATGGAATTACGTCAGGCATTGTCCACACAAATGCAAGATGATAAAATCAAAATTCCATTGCCCAGCAAACCATTTTACAGCAAGGAGTTGGTGCATATATCTGGCTTGGTATTTGGGTATGATGCGGCGACGGTGCTGAATAATTTTAACCTGGTCATGTATGGCGGACAGCGTATTCGCATTACGGGCCGAAATGGGGCGGGAAAGTCCACATTGCTGAAAATAATCTGTGGAAATTTAACGCCACGCGCGGGCAGGGTCAAAACATTTGGCAAAATTGCATACCTGGACCAGGATTTGTCGTTGTTGGACAAAAACAAAAGTGTTGTTGATAACATAGTGGATATTGCCAGCGTCCGTTCACACGATGCACACGTAATCGCGGCGAATTTTGGTTTCCGTGGTGACAGTTCAAAGAAACAGGTGGGAATATTATCCGGCGGCGAATTGTTAAAGGCGACATTGGCGGCCATATTGGGGGGTGAAAATCAACCCGATTTACTGATTCTGGACGAGCCGACAAACAACCTGGAAATCAAGAGTATTGCGATTCTGGAAGATGCCCTGAATCAATATTGTGGTGCCATATTACTGGTGTCACACGATGAAATGTTTGTGAAAAATATAAAAATAGATTATGAAATACAAATTTAATTTCATACTAGAATTATTAAAACAGGGGTGCTATATTGGTCGTGTCCAATATCAATAACAAAAGGGAAGATTATGTTATTAAAAGGAAAAAAGATTCTGATTACTGGCGTTGCAAACGATTGGTCTATGGCGTGGGCAATTGCACGGCGTGCGCATGAAATGGGCGCGGAAATCGCGATGCCTTACGCGATGCCGGCACTGGAACGTCGCGTGCGTCCGTTGGCCGAATCGATTGGGGCTAAATTTGTCCAGGAATGTAATGTCCAAAATGATGAACAGATGGATTCGTTGTTTGCGAACATTGAACGCGAGTGGGGGCATTTGGACGGCATGTTGCACGCGATTGCGTTTTCTGACAAAAATGAATTGACTGGTCGCTATGTCGATACAACTCGCGCGAACTTCAAGAATACAATGGATATTTCTGTGTATTCGTTGGTTGACTTAACTCGTCGTGCGTCAAAATTGATGACCGATGGGGGCAGTATTGTTGCCCTGACGTATTTTGGTGGGGAAAAATCCGTGCCGAATTATAATGTTATGGGCGTGGCAAAGTCTGCCTTGGACAGCAGTGTTCGTTATCTGGCGTCCGACCTTGGGCGTGACAATATTCGTGTTAATGCAATTTCGGCAGGGCCAATTATGACGCTGGCGTCGTCGGGCGTTGGCGGTTTCAAGGCGATGTTGCGCTTGAATGCGGAACAGACACCATTGCGTCGCAACATGACGCTGGACGATGTGTCTGGTGCAGCGGTGTATTTGTTCAGCAACCTGTCATCAGCTGTCACGGGCGAGATTCATCATGTTGACTGCGGATATTCTACAACAGGTATGATGCCAAACGAATTAAAAGATATTTTGTTAAAAGGACTGGACGATAAATAGTTTTTATTTGTCTGGTTGCGCCCACAATTTTGTGGGCGTTTTTCTTTTTTATAATTTTGTAAAAAAATAATTGATTTTTATCTTGAATTCAATCATAATTAGAATACGTAATAATAAAAGCAACGCGTATAACAAATTAGTTGTAATGGAGAGAATATGATAGACAATGCAATGTTCTGGTCGGCAATTGATAATTTGGCGGCATCGCGTCGTATTTCGTGTTCACACATGGCGCGTATCAGCGGGATAGATATAACCGCACTGAACAAGAGCAAGCGCACCGGTCCAAATGGTCGACAATATTGGATGTCTGTTGGGACACTGGTAAAAATATTGAATGCAACGCACACAGATTGGACTGATTTTGCAAAATTCTTTCCGCAAAAAACGAAATAATCCGCCACAGACTATGGCGGATTTTGCGTTAAAGGTTTAAATTTCCGTTGCACGAAATTGGCGATTTTTCTATAATCAGAGTATGAGTAAGATACCTGATTTGTTTACATTGGCCGAGCATGCCGATTTATTACAAAAACTGAACGAGTGGGACATCGCGTATCACCAAAATGATGCGCCGGTGGTAGATGATGCCACATACGATGCGGCAAAATCGCGTGCGCTGGCGATTGAGTCTGAATACCCAGAATTGGCGAAAAACGGGGCGTCCACGCATGTTGGGGCGGTCGTGTCGTCAAAGTTTAAATCGTTTCCGCATGTGGTGCCGATGTTGTCGATTTCTGATGTATTTAATGCGGGCGATGTTGCCGATTGGTTCGACAAATTGGCGGATAAAAACCTGTTTATTGAATTAAAGGTTGATGGTGTGTCGTTTGCAGCACGGTATGAAAATGGCCGATTGGTTCGTGGTTTGACGCGGGGCAGTGGGGTGCTGGGCGAAGATATTACAGAAAACTTGCGCACAATTCCCGATATTCCACAGACTCTGTCAGGCGACTATCCCGAAGTTATCGAGATTCGTGGCGAAGTTTATATGCGTCGTGCAGATTTTATTGCGCTGAATGTGGCAGCGACTGAATCTGGGGACAAGGTTTTTGCCAATCCGCGTAATGCGGCGGCAGGGTCATTGCGTCAACTGAATCCTGCGGTGACGGCGTCGCGGCGTCTGTCGGCGTTTGGATATACGTATGGCGATCTGTCGGGCCGTACATGGCAAACCCAGAGTGAATATTTTGATAAATTGGAATCGTGGGGATTCAAAACAACACGGGCGTGGGCGCATCATGCGCATACCCTAGATGAAATCCAAGATGTGTATAACCGAACCATGTTGATACGCGATGAAATTCCATTTGATATTGATGGCCTGGTAATAAAGGTAAATGATATCGCTTTGCAAGAAAAAATGGGCGCCCGTGCTAACAGTCCGCGGTGGGAAGTAGCCTATAAATTCCCTGCCGCGCGTGCGATAACGACACTGCGCGACATCACGGTTCAGGTGGGGCGAACGGGCGTCTTGACCCCGGTGGCAGAATTGGAGCCTATCAATATCGGTGGCGTTCTGGTGTCGCGGGCAACATTGCATAATGCAGATGAAATCGCGCGACTGGGCGTGAAAATTGGGGACAAGATTATCGTCCAACGTGCTGGCGATGTTATACCGCAAATCGTTGGTGTTGCGGAAACATTCCCCGCATCGCGCGAGTTTGAATTTCCTGCGGTGTGTCCTGTCTGTGGCGCGGCGGTGGTTCAAGAGTCGGGCCAGGTTGCGCGTCGCTGTGTAAATGCGCTGGGGTGTCCGGCGCAGCGTATTGGCGAACTGGAACACTTTGTTTCGCGCAAAGGGTTTGATATTGACGGTTTGGGGACGCGCCAGTTGGAATTGTTTATTTCGCGTGGTTGGATTACAACGCCAGCGGACATATTTACGCTGGTTTCGCGACACGGCGACGCGATAAAGAATCTGGACGGGTTCGGCGATAAATCGGTTGCGAATTTGTCGGCGGCGATTGAACGGGCGCGTGACATTGATTTGCACCGCTTTCTGTTCGCCATCGGCGTGCCTGATGTAGGCGAGGTCACATCTAAAATCCTGGCGCGTGCCTTTGGTAATCTAGACGCAATTCGTAATGCGCCGGCGTGGAAATTAAAACAGATTGATGGCATTGGCGACGTGATGGCGGATGAAATCGCATCATTTTTTGCAGATTCCCATAACGCACGTGTGTTAAACGAATTACTGACGCATGTTCATGTGCGCGAAGCGGTTGTTGTAGATACCGCACCAGTGGACAGCCCTGTCGCTGGCAAGAAAATTGTTCTGACGGGGACGTTGGCGAATTATACGCGTGACACGGCGCGCGAAATTTTGGAACGCATGGGGGCGCGGGTCCAAGGTAGTGTGTCCGCCAAAACGGATATCGTCCTAGCTGGGGCGGACGCTGGGTCTAAATTGACGCGTGCAAATGAATTGGGTATCACCATTTGGAGTGAGGCTGATTTGGCTAATCTGATAAATTCGGCGCAATAAAAAATGCCCAAACGGGCATTTTTATTTTACATCAAACTTATACGCCACACCGATAAAGAATTCTGTTGCATCAATTCGTGTGTTTGCGTATTCGCCGTTGTTATGTTCAAATTCAATGCGGCCATATCGAATATACTTTGCCCCCAGGTTCAAATCAATCCGGTCATTTAATGCAAAGTTCACGCCAAACAATCCCTGAACCGATAAATCCAATGTTGATGCGGTAATGTGTGGTGTTGCCCTGGATATTTCGCCCCAGATACCAGTCAGACCGACGCCTAATCCTGCATACGGTTCTACTGCGCCACCAAAGTTTTTATATATGTACACATTCAGCATATTAGACCACAAATCATAATCGTGATGTGCGTCGCGTTTGGTAAATTTTGCGCCAGTGTATCCTGTTTCAAACTCGATTTTAACGTATTCAGTCAGGCGGTTGCCAACATTCAGACTCAGTCCTGCATTCTTTTTTGTTTTGTGTGTGGTGTACCCGTGATTTACATCATATTTCATAGCCAAGTGTGCATTTTTATGCACCCGCAATCCGATATAATTATCACGCGTGCCACGTGATGGTGATATTGTTGTGTTATATGTTGGGTTGGGTGTATCAATATTCACAGGCGCGATTTCTTCGTCCATATAATCGTATTCGTTGGATATACCATACATTGGCTCGGCCATCGCGGGCACAGCGCACATTGCAGTTAAAAACAAAACAGATAGATTTTTCATATTTCTTTTTCCTCTGGGGTTGCATTCGTGCTAAATTATAGTTTTAAAATCTAGCATAACGCAAGTTGTTTGTGATATAATTCCATCATAAGGACATAAGGATTACCATTGCCACGTGCAAAAAATACAGATTTAACGCTGGAAAAGCCCCGCCCCAGTTGGCGTTGGCGTTTTTTTGTTTGGCTGATAAATCTAGGGTTGTTGTGCATGGTAGCGGTTGCGACGTATGTTGCAGTCATTTTTTTGCAGATGCCGTCGTTAGATGCAATCCTGCACGAAACGCGTCCAGCGGCAGTCATATTCTTGGATAAAAATGGCAACGAGATACGCAGTGCTGGTCGCATTATGGGCACGCCTGTTTCAGTTGACACATTGCCACCACATGTATGGCAGGCAATCGTCGCTATTGAAGATAAACGTTTCTTCGAGCATGGGCCAATTGATGTTCGTGGAATTACGCGTGCGATGTTTTCAAATGCAATTCATGGCCGATTGGCGGCGGGCGGGTCGTCTATTACACAGCAGACCGCAAAAAACATATTCTTGTCCCGTGAAAAGAAAATCTCACGCAAGGTGCAAGAATTAATACTGTCATACTGGCTGGAAAATCGCTTTGATAAAAATCAGGTCTTGGATTTGTATATGAACCGTGTGTCTTTGGTTGGTGGTATGCGTGGTATTGATGCGGCAGCGCGTGTTATGTTCCAAACGCCGGCAGATAAAATGACGTTGGCGCAGTCTGCGCAGATTGCTGCGATGTTAAAGGCACCGACATCATATAGTCCATTAAAGAATCCAGAACGTAATATAAAACGCGCCCGCGTTGTGTTGCAGGAAATGGTGCGCCAGGGATATATCACGCTAGATGATGCGCGGGCTGCGGCGCGTGAAATGGGGCCGGCGATATCAGCGCCCGATACAAATATATATCGTTATTGGACAGATTATGTTCTGGACGAAGTGCACTCGCGTATTGGTATTACGGATTCTGATTTGATTGTGCATACGACATTGGATAGGAATTTGCAGGAACGTATTGCCGCAATTTTACCATCACATGTTGATGGATACCAGGGGGCTGTTGTTGCAATGGCGGCGTCTGGGGCGTTGCGTGCGATGGTTGGTGGTGCTGATTATCAGGCAAGTCAATTTAACCGCGTGACAACAATGCGCCAACCCGGCAGTGCGTTCAAGCCCGTTGTGTATCTGGTTGCGCTGGAACACGATATGACACCAGAAACATACGTTAATGATTCACCGTTTGCAATCGGCGATTATAACCCGAAAAATTACAATGCGCGTTATTATGGTGACATAACATTGGCAACCGCATTTGCCAAGAGTGTGAATTCTGTGCCACTTAAATTGACAGAAACATACGGAATTGATTCTGTATTAGACATGGCGTCACGGCTGGGGGTGGGAACTAAATTACGTCGCGAATATTCGACTGTATTGGGGGCATCTGAGATGTCGTTGATAGATTTAACCACGATTTACGCGGTTATTTGGAATGATGGTTTGTCGGTGCGCCCATATTCTATTACAAAAATAACAGACCCACATGGCAATGCGCTGTATGAACGTAACCCGTCCGACGCATTACAGGTTTTGCAGCCACAGACAGTTGAATATATGACAGAATTGTTGTCCGATGTCGTTGTACGCGGCACGGGGCGACGTGCAAATGCAGATAACGTCTTGGGGGGCAAAACCGGGACCAGTAATGACAATCGTGATGCGTGGTTTGTGGGCGCAACATCTGATTGGGTAATAGGCGTTTGGGTTGGAAATGATGATTTTACCCCTATGTCGTCCAAGGTTACAGGTGGCACAATTCCAGCAGAAATATTTCACGATATTGTAAAATAATTTGATTTTGTGCACGCTGGGCTGTTGTAACGTAATGGCGTGCCTGCTGTATGTGAAAAAATGCAGTCGGGCGGATTTATTTCTAAATAATAAAATCTGTTTTTATCATATGCGTTTTGTGGTATAATATTTGACATGAGAAAAAGATTTTTATTTTTGTTACCTGTTTTCGTCGCATTATTTGGAAGTGCGGCCCATGCAAATTGGCAATATGATGGCGAATATATCGGCGATGGCTGGTTCAGTGATGATGGCTCGCGCTTTGTTATTTCAGTGCGTGGCGGCATGTCGTTTGGCACGGCAAAAATTCAAAATGACGTAGATGATTTGACACCGGCATACTATATGGAATCGGGCGGTGTGCCATTTCCTGAATTTATATGTGTTCGCGCCGGCGGGTGCAGTGGTTATACCTTTGCGGGGTATGTAAATCTGGGCGAGTTGCCTGTTCGTGACGATAAATTGGACGCGTTTGCATTTGCAGCCGGGGCATCGGTTGGTTGGACGTTGCCAAATCGTCCACAGTGGCGACTAGAAGTGGGTTGGGACCACATCAATAAAAGTGAATATAATCAATCTCCGTTACTAGAAGGAAAAACAACACTGTTTGATGGTGCGTATACTGATGCCGTTATTGTCCCAAGTGGTGCGGTTCAGTCGGACATGACAACCGATGTCATCAGTGCGATGGCGTTCTATGATTTCTTTGACGGGTTGCAGAAACCGTTGCAAACAGTAATTCCATATGTTGGTTTTGGTATTGGTTATGCAGATGTTCAGACGATTTTGAATTTGTCGGATCCGTATGGTGACTTGTCAGGGGTCTATGCATTAAAAGAATTCAGCGCTACTGATGAAAATGGATTGTTCCAGTTCTATCGTGCCGAAAAAAGCAATTCTACGGTTGCGGCATTGGCTGCGGTTGGCATGTCATATGGATTGGCAGAAAATACATTCTTGGATTTTGGTGTTCGTGCCATGTATATCCCCAAGGTTAAATGGCAACTGACAAATTCTGATAATACCAAGCATCGTGATTGGTTCAGTGCCAAGAATTTGATATATACCAACGTAATGCTGGGGCTGCGATTCGAATTTTAAAAAATGGGGCATCGCCCCATTTTTTAGTGATAAAGTGATACAGTGATTTAGTGATAAAGTTATTTGTCTGATAATATTGATGCCTTGGTCGTGCGCGTTGTGGCCATCAGCAAACGTCCCAGTTCTAGACAATCATTATGTATTGATGTAAATTGTTCGTCTGACAAATAATGTGCATTTTTTAACCTTTGCAGCCAGAAAATAGTTTCGTTGTATTCTTTGGTTGCAATAATCATTTTTGCTAAAAAATCTTTTTTTGATGCGGCAAAAGCAGCCTCTGATACATTGGCGCCTATGCTGGTCCCAGAACGTTAACACAAATTCGGAATGCGTTGTTTGCAGATATTTGAATAACCTGATAATTCTGTCTGCAAACAATTCGGATTTAATTTTCAGAACGCTTTCTTTCACTTTGTCACTCTATCACTTTGTCACTCTATCACTACTCACTTGATGTTTGCACCATATTTTCCGCGATTGATGGGGCGGTATGATAACGCCTCGGCAATGTCACCCATTTCAATTTCGTTGCGTCCGGCCAAATCAGCAATTGTGCGTGCAATGCGACGAACGCGGTTATATCCGCGTGCCGACATTCCCATCTTTTCTGCGGCAGTGTTTAAAAAGTTTTGCAGTTCTGGTGCCAGTGTCGCCGCCGCGTCCAATGCCGTGCCGTCCAGATGCGCATTCTGGCAACCCTGGCGCACAATCTGGCGTTTATATGCGGCGACAACACGTGTGCGGATTTGCGCACTGTTTTCGCGTGGTGTGTTGTCAGTATTATTCATTTCCCAGGGATTTACTGGGTCAACATCAACATGCAGGTCAATTCTGTCCAACAGTGGCCCTGATATTTTATTCTGATACGCTTCTGCGCAGCGGGGCGCACGCGAGCAAGACAGGGCAGCATTGCCCAGATGTCCGCATGGACACGGATTCATCGCTGCAATCAGCTGGAATCGTGCTGGATATGTTGCGGTATTTTTCGCACGCGAAATCATAATTTTTCCAGACTCCATCGGCTGTCGCAGGATTTCTAGCGTCGCGCGATTAAATTCTGGCAATTCGTCCAAAAACAGCACGCCATTATGCGCCAGTGATATTTCGCCAGGACGTGCGTTTGCGCCGCCACCTGCCAGTGCAACCTGGGACGCAGTGTGGTGGACGCTGCGAAATGGGCGCGTAGTAATCAGCCCGCGTGTCCCCAACAGTCCAGCAATAGAATATATTATTGATGTTTCCAGAATTTCATCGGCGGTCATTTCCGGCATAATTCCTGGCAATCGTGACGCCAGCATTGTTTTTCCCGACCCCGGTGGCCCAACCATCAGCATTGCGTGACCACCAGCCGCGGCGATTTCCAGCGCACGTTTTGCGGCGGCTTGGCCGTGTACCTCGGACATGTCGCCATATGTGGTGGTGTGCGCATAATTGGGTGCGGCGTCGGGCACAGACAGGACATTTGTCCCATTAAAGTGATTTATCAATTCCAACACGTGCCCCGGTGCCAAAATATCGGCATGCCCGGACAGGCGTGCTTCCGAGCCTTGGTGGGCAGGACAAATTACCCCCAGGTCATTTCGTCGTGCCCACACGCTGGCGGGTAAAACGCCATCGGTGCGAACGATTGTGCCGTTCAGGCCAACTTCGCCCAATATTAGATAATGGGACAGTTTATCTTCGGGCAAAATACCTAGTGCACACAATATGCCACACAGTATCGGCAGGTCAAAATGTGCACCAGTCTTTTCCACGTCTGCTGGCGACAGGTTTACAGTCAATCTTTTCGGTGGCATTGTTATGTTCAGTGCCCCCAATACGCTTTTTATACGTTCTGCTGATTCCTTGACCGCGCGGTCAGCCAGGCCAATGATGTTAAATTCCGGACTGGACAGGCCAGATGCCAATTGAACCTGGACATCAATGCGCGTCGCGTCCATTCCATTAAATATAATTGAATTCAGTGAAATCATATGTGCATATTAAAACTTGCGCTAAATCAATTCAAGTTATAAAATACTCCGTGTTACAAAGGGGAATACAGAAATGCCACTGAAAAATACTAATGTTGCACGTGAATGGTTTAATACGATATTTTATGGTGCTTTGATTGCGATTGCTTTTCGCAGTTTGCTGCTGGAACCATTTAATATTCCGTCAGGCTCGATGATACCGACATTGCATGTGGGGGATCATATCTTTGTGCAAAAATGGTCATATGGTTATTCACGCTATTCGTTCCCGTTTGGTTCGTGGAAAATTTGGAACGGTCGGTTTTGGGGACACAATCCGTCTGTCGGCGACGTGGTGGTATTTCGCAATCCCGTCAACGAATCCCAGGATTATATTAAACGTCTGATTGCCGTGCCGGGCGATACGGTGCAAATGATTGATGGGCGACTTTACATAAACGGCACAATTGTCCCGCGCGAGAAAAAAGGCGAATATATAGTTGCTAATTTGCCAAAATCATTGCGCAGCGTCGGTTATTACCAGGATAATATGTCAATAAAAGGCAACAAGATTTGGATTGACAATGCGCCTGCGCCTTTTAATTATACAATTGAATACAAGGATGACCGTCTGTGCCGTATTTATGACGGGGCGTGTGGCGTATTCCATATGACCGAATATACTGAAACATTGCCAAATGGTGTCCAGCACAGTATTATCGAGGCGTCTGATGATGCACCACTGGATAACACGCCGTTGTTCACCGTGCCGGAAAACCACTATTTCTTTATGGGCGATAATCGCGATAACAGTCTGGACAGTCGTGCTGACGTTGGTTTTGTTCCACGTGACAACGTGCTGGGGCCGGCGTGGTTTATATGGTATTCGCACAACTATTATTCGCCAATGATTGCGGCATGGAATTGGAACAGCAAAATGCGCTGGGACAGATTTGGTATGGGGGTAAACTAAATTGGAAAAACTGAATTACATATTTAAGAATCCGAAATTGTTAGAATTGGCCTTGACTCAGTCAGGTGTTGATGGTGCGCATAATAATGAACGACTGGAATTCATCGGGGACCGTGTGCTGGGGTTGACGGTGGCAGCGTTGCTGTATGAGATGTACCCAGACGAAACCGAAGGCGAACTGGCTCGTCGTCATGCAATGCTGGTATCAACAGAAACCCTGGCGTCAGTTGCAGATAAATTGAAATTGGCATCGCACATCCGACACGGACATATGACTGGCGGTCGCATTCGTCATATCATGGCTAACGCGATGGAGGCGATTTTTGGTGCAATCTTTATAGATGGCGGTTTTGATGCGGCGTGCGCGGTAATAACATCGTTCTGGCGCGAATTGGCGTCGGCTGATGCCACCGCGCCCAAGGATGCGAAAACCGCATTACAGGAATTGGTTCAAAAACGGGACGATGGTGCATTACCGGTATATGAATTCTTGGAACAGACCGGTGCATCACACAGCCCGATTTTTCGCGTGCGGGTAACTGCGTTGGGTCACGCCGCGGACGCCACCGGTTCATCTAAAAAGGCGGCCAGTATAAATGCCGCAGATGCGTTGCTGAAAATCCTTGCAATTTAGATATCTGGTGTCTAGAATCAAGTAAAATTAAATATAACCCAGGGGATAAATAATGTTTTCTATTTTGTTGGTGTTGTTGATAATTGTCGCAGTGTTTATGATTGGCGTCATTTTGTTACAGAAATCCGAGGGCAGCGGTATGTCCGGTTCGGCGGCGGCATCAATGTTTGGTGGCGCGTTGACGGGTGCGGCGGCTGGTAATTTTTTGACCAAATTGACGGCGTGGTTGGCAACGATTTTCTTTATTTTGTGCGCAGCATTGGCGTTAGTCGCATCAAAATCTGATGTTGCGTCACGTCAGTCCGAATTACGCCAAGAAATTTTACAGCAAGATGGTGCGCCTGTCGCACCGGCAGAATTATCGGACGCAGCACCAGAAAAATAATAAAAAAAGTCACAACGAAAAAATCGCCCAGGTTTGGGCGATTTTTTCATTCAGGTTTTGGGTTCCTTACTTTCGCTTTTTCGAAACCGGTTTCTTTTGCGCTGTGGTTTTCACAGGCTTTTTTGCCGATTCTTTTGCGAACTCTTTGTATAACATAACGACGCATGTGTATCCGATAACCGCGGACAGGGCCGTTATGACGCCATCAATCAGGCCATCGGAAAAGATTGCAAACAATATAATCGCCGCAACCAATACAACCGTATAACCCAAATTCTTGGCTAATACATTTAAAACTTTTTCTGCTGTTTTCATGATATAATTCCTTTCGTTTGGACACAGTCATTATATCACAAAAAAATGCAATTTCAAAAATATCTGTGATAAAAACCGCGAGATGTCTCGCGGTTATGTTCAAGGGAGATATGAACAATTTCTGATTACAAAATCACCTGGCCGCCCAAACGTGCCGTGCGTGGCAGTGGGCCAAATGATGATTTCGGACTGACATAAATATTACCCGTAACAGTGAATGCGCCACAGAATTGCACCATGTTCACATTGCGCAAGAACAGGTTACCTTGGATGCGGACACCGCAGGGCAGTGTGTATTTGCGCATATTTTGCAGATACAGGTTGCCGCGGATGGTGTCGCCGTTGCGCAAAATTGTTGCACTGTCGCGATGGTCGATAATGATGTCGCCATACAGGTCACGCCCCATACGCGCAGTCTGACGGATGGTGGCCTGGCACGGTTTTGTGTTTGTAACGCTGACCGGGGTGGCGACGTATTCGCGGTTTGCGGTGCGTTTAATCGGTAATGTTGGGTTTGTGACGGTCTGCACTGAATGACGCGGCGTTGGTTTTACAACTGTGGCAGCAACAGGCTGTTCAATCATAACGACGCTTGGGGTGCGACGAGCACGCATAATGTCTAAAATCAGCATCGTAAACAGAACAATAATCGCCACTAATAATGTCAAATTTACCAATCCAATTAAATCAATACTGCAAATCCATGCCCATATGCGACGAACAAGACGCATGATAAATTTAAATGGTGCGCATGCGATTTCGCGACTGCGTCCCCAGAACGTTTTCTTTTGTGATTTGCGTGCGGTGTTGCGTTTTGCAGACGGACGGGCCTTTTTGCGTTCTACGCGCCGGGCGGCGATTTTCATTTTTAATTTGTTGAACATGGATTCACCTTTATTGGTTCGTTTTATTTATTGAAATAATAGTCAAAAAATACAATTTGTCAAGTATTTTGTCAATTGTTTTTGTCAAATTTCTGGTTGTGCATATGGTTTGACGCGGGGGCGTGTTTCAGGCTATGATATATTAATAATGATAGGTCGTCTGTATTTTTTATGTATATGTATCTTGTGCGGTTGTGCGTATGTGCCCCGTGGCGAATTGTTGGGATTCGCGCCGATAACAGTTGATGCAGGTAAATACCAAATTGCCACATGGCAAAAAATTACAGCCCCTCAGGCACCAATACATGTTTATATAGAGGGGGACGGTCACGCGTTTAATTCCAGTGGACGCCCAACGTCAGATCCGACACCGCACAGCACATTTGTGCGCGATTTGGTGGCGCAAGACAGGGCGGCAAACGTCGTGTATATCGCGCGTCCGTGTCAATTCATTATGTCGGATACGTGTTCTCGTCATGATTGGACCGACGGGCGTTTTTCGGCTGATGTTATTGATTCTGTGGCAGCGGCAATAAAATCTGTGGTCGGTGCGCGTCCTGTTGTGTTGGTTGGATATTCGGGCGGTGCGATGGTGTCGGGTCTGATTATAACGCGACACCCAGAAATAAATGTCACGCGATGGATTACTATTGCTGGGGTTTTGAATCACAGCACGTGGACTGCGCACTTTGGTGATACACCACTGACGCGTTCACTGGATATGGATACGTTGCCCGATGTGCCCCAGGTGCACTATGTCGGCACACGCGACCGCATTGTTCCAATGCAGTTGACGACCCATATTGTGCATGGTTCGGATATAGTGATTGTTCCAGGTGCCACGCACGATGATTTTAAAAATCTTGAAATCAAATATTGACAAAATAATAATTGTGTATTATCGTCGCTGGTATGAGTGAAATAAAAATCTTTCCGATATTTAATCAAGACGCACCCAAAATTTGGGACGACTTTATTCGTATCCGTGCCGCGGCATTGGAACAGAAATACAATTTCCCGGTGACAAAGGATGAAAATAACCAGGTCAGACAAGACTTGGAATGTTATTGGCGCACGAGAGAGTTTAATTTTGCCTTTGGGGCATATGATGCCGATAATATGGTTGGGTTTACGCGTGGCAATTGCTGGTATCATACCACCACTGTGCACAGCCTGTATATTTTGCCGGAATACCAAGGTACAGGAATTGGTCGTAAATTATTGACTCAGGTTGAAAATATCAGTGGATTTGAAACGATTACAATAGATTTGATTTCATTGACATATGCCGTCAACTTTTATCGAAAAATGGGATACCGTCCGGTATATCGAAACGGGCTGGATGCATCAAACGAAATGTTCAAGCGTACGCCCAGTTTACCAAAGTGCACAGTATTGCCGATATTTTATGCGTCGCCAATGATTCGTTCCGAATGTGACAAAATTGCGGCGGCGAATCATGTGACGTTTAAGTCTAAATTAATTAATCGTGGACATGTGCGCGGACTGGTCTATGTCAACGATAAATCAGAAATCATCGGATACGGGCTTCAGACCGCAGACGCGTTACCTGATATTCACGTTGCACCACAAAGTTGCGTTCCGTATATAAAGGGACGCCTGGAACGGGAATTTGCACGCCTGGCTATGATGCCCCAGAAAACAAAATAGGTGATAAAACAAAAACGGGGCGACGCCCCGTTTTTTATAATTGAATATATAAATTCGGATTATTCCCCAGGCGTTCCATCGCCGTATCCAGGGTTTTACGATATTCCAAGAATTTCTTTTTATTTGCCGAATCCAGATTACTGATTGCGGGCAATTTCACCGTCATTGGATTGACATGCTTGCCGTTCTTGATAATTTCATAGTGCAAATGTGGACCCGTGGACAGGCCGGTTGACCCAACATAGCCAACGGTTTGCCCCTGGCGCACAGCGGTTCCAACAACAACACCCTTGGCAAAGCGTGACATGTGTGCATATAATGTTTCATACGAACCATTGTGACGCAGTTTTATAAAGTTTCCGTGCCCCCGGTTGTATCCACGTGCAACAACGCGACCGGCACCCGCAGCAGGAATTGGCGTCCCAGTCGATGCGCGGAAATCCACGCCCTTGTGTGCACGGGTAAAGCCCAGCACTGGGTGTTTGCGTCGACCAGAAAAACTGCTGGTGATTTTAGCATTGTTTATTGGCGTGCGTTTCAGTGATTTTATTGCACCATTACCGTCTTCGTCATAATAGCCCGATGTGCCGTCTGATTTGCGGAAACGATACATTTTGACATCGCCACGCAGTGCCTGGAATTGGACTGCCAGGACACGACCGTTGTCAATTTTCTGACCGCTGGAAAAATTTTCTTCATATAAAACCGAGAATTTTTGGCCCGCGCGAACATCACGTTCAAAGTCCATTTCAAATGCCAGCAAATCGTATACGTCGGCTAAAATGCCTGCCGGAATTCCTGCACGCATGCCAGCCAAGTAAAAACTGTCCCCGTCCAGGATTTCGCCCGATTTATATACTACGCGAACATCACGTTCAATATCAACTGTTTTGCTTTCCCAGTTGCCGCCATCACCGCATGTCAATTCCACCTGACGCCAGGGGGACGGGATAATAACAATCTTGGACACCGGGGCATCGTTGTCATCGCGAACAAATTCAATTTTATCGTTGTTTGCGCGCAATGTTGTTATTGACGCATCTGATTTCAGAACACGTGCAATCGCATCAACGTCATTGTGGGTCAAACCCTGTTCAATCAACAGTTTTGACAACGTGTCGCCCGATGTAACCATCACGACGTTTTTACATTCATTGTGATTCCCCAGGCCAGAAATCGTCCCGGGTGTATGAAATAATACGACGACAAGAACCGCCAACACGACCGCAACCGCCGCCAGTGCAATGACAATTTTTGACAGATTGTTTGGGTTTATAATATCTTTTGCTTTTTTCATGTGTCCGATTATAATGGACTTATGGAAATAAATCAAGCGTTCACAATTCTAAATCGTGCTGGTGGAATTCGGGCAGCACGGATTATTACTGAAAATACTAAAAAGTTATCATATTTTAATGTATGGCGCATGGCGCACCAGTTGCGTCGCGGTGTGCCGGTAGCAAAAATTATCGGTCAGAAATGGTTTTATGGCCTGAAATTTCGGACAAATCGACATACATTAGACCCGCGCCCAGATACAGAAACACTGGTTGCGGCGGTAATTGCTGATTGTGGGGCAAATAATGCGCCGCATATTCTGGACCTGGGGACGGGAACAGGGTGCATAATTGGTGCGCTGGTAAAAAATATTCACGATGCCACAGGTGTGGCGGTTGATTGGTCGTATGGTGCGGTACGGACGGCGCGTGCAAATATGCGTGACCTGGGACTGGCTGGTCGCGTGCGCGTAATTCGCAATCGGTTTGATAACCCACGCATGGCCCAGCCCCAGGCGTTTGATATAATCGTATCCAATCCTCCATACATTGCGCGTGATGACACGCGTGTTGATGCGGGTGCGATGCACGACCCAAAAATGGCACTGTATGCGGAAAATAATGGTTTGGCGGCATACGAATCAATTGCGCCAAACGCGTGGCGTTGGGTGCGACCGGGCGGCAAGATATATTTGGAAATCGGTGCTGGACAATCTGTGGCGGTGCGTGACATTTTTACGCGTGCGGGGTGGCAATTTTTACGTTCTGAACGTGACTTGGCTGGAATTGAACGAGTTTTGGTATTCCAAGTGACTCAATAATTATTTGCAATTGCAACCACAATCACAATGATGACAATGGTGGCAACCACCAAAAAATGGATTGTGCTGTTTCAGCATTTTAATGGTTGAATCAACCCCGTGTCCATGAACAACATATGTTTCATCAGGTAAATTCATATTGTACAACGCGGCAACAGACAGCCGTAAATTGTCGATGTCGCCCGTGGGCAGGTCGGTTCGTCCGACACCATCGCGAAACAGTGTGTCGCCAGATAGTAAAATCCCATATTCAGGAAAATAGAACATCATACCGCCCGCCGAATGCCCAGGGGTGGCAATTACGTCCATATGCACGCCGGGTAAAATTTCGCGTGGGCCAGCGGTTAAATTTTCAGGGCGGCGAAAATCAGACGGAATTTTGGGCATATTGAAATATTCTAGTAACATATTACCCCACGTAATCAATTCTAAATCGTGGTGATTCATATACCATGGCGTGTCATAGTGCGCCGCCAACCCGGGCGCGGCGGAAATATGGTCACTGTGCCCATGCGTTGCGTAAATTGCCTGCAAATGTAATCTGCGTCCATCCAGCAATTTTATCCAATCATCCGCGCACCCCCATGGGTCAAAAATCACGGCGTCCGTGCCACGCGTCACCAGGACAGAATTCGTGTTTTCTGGTGGCATGTGGATAATTTCAAATTGGACGTCGTTATTATTTTGCATTTTTCTTTGCGCGTGTTTTTGGGGCGGTTTTCTTGGTAGTTGCTCCAGAAATGATTTCTTTGATTTCGGCACCGGTCAATGTTTCGCGTTTCAGCAATTCATTAGCCAGACGTTCAACCGTTGCTCGGTTTTTAGTCAATAATTTTTTCGCATCTGTGTGTGCTGCGTCCAGCCAGGCCTTGATTTCATTGTCAACCAATTCGGCGGTCTTTTCAGACGCGTTTTCCAACGCAGTGCGATTGCCAAAGTTTGTTACCTGGCTGATTGCGGCCAGACCGACGCGTGGCGACAGGCCTGCTGTCGTGATAGAATACCGGGCCAGGCGTGTTGCCATGGCAATATCACTTTCCGCGCCAGTCGTAATTTTGTCAGGACCAAAGAACACTTCTTCGGCACTGCGCCCCGCCAGGGCAATGGCCAGGTTGGCGCGAACCTCGGCAATGGTCATAGAAACCTTGTCATCAATCGGCAGGTGTTGCACCATTCCCAATGCACGACCGCGCGGGATAATCGTTGCCTTGTGAATTGGGTCAGTAATGTCGGCATACATCTGACTGACAAATGCGTGCCCAGCCTCGTGATAGGCGGTCAGTTTTATATCTTCGGGGCGGATTTTGCGTGCCTTGCGTGGGCCCATCAATATTTTGTCGCGTGCTTCGTCCAGGTCGATTGGGCTAATTTCTTTACGTCCGTTGCGAACCGCGTGCAGGGCGGATTCATTTAACAGATTTTCCAAATCGGCCCCCGAAAATCCAGTCGTTCCACGTGCCACATCTTGCAGATTGACATCTGTGCCAACTTTTATCTTTTTTGCGTACAAATCCAGTATCGCACGACGTCCCGACATATCGGGTAATTCAATATACACCTGGCGGTCAAAGCGCCCCGGACGCAACAACGCCGCGTCCAGCATATCTGGTCGATTTGTTGCGCCGATTACGATAATGCCAGTGTCATTTGCAAAGCCGTCCATTTCAATCAGCAACTGGTTTAACGTCTGTTCGCGATCTTGGTCGTTAAATGACCCCGTGCTGCGTCTTTGGCCAATGGCGTCGATTTCATCGATGAACAAAATGCACGGTGCGTTCCGCTTCGCCATTTCAAAGATTTCTTTGATTTTCGCAACGCCCAGTCCAACAATGATGCCAGAAAAATCGCTGCCCGATGCGGCAAAGAATGGGACGTTTGCCTCGCCTGCGATGGCGCGTGCCAGCAATGTTTTACCAGTTCCAGGTTCCCCAGCCAGCAATACGCCACGTGGCACACGAGCACCAACGGCAGTAAATTTGTCTTTATCTTTCAGGAAATCTACGACCTCCATCAGTTCTTGCTTTTCAGAATCAATACCGGCGACATCTGCAAATGTTGTTTTAGGTTTGCCAGTTGTGATTTTTGTCGGATTCTGCTGCGCCAGGCCACGTGTAATGCCACCCGCGCCGCCGCGCACGCCACGGAAAATCCACCACATAAAGAACAACCCCAGTATAATCGGGAACCACATTCCCAGGTATTCCATTGTGCTTTTTGATGAATCAATGGATATAGATGCGCCATTCGCCGATATTTTGGCTAGTAATTCCGGGTCATATGTAATCGTCGCGTTAAAAGGCGTTCCGTCGCGCAGTGTCCCAGTAGCGTCTGACCCGCGGATTTTCATGGTTTTGATTTCGCCCTCGCGACGCAGGACGTCTGAAAATGATAATTCTATGGGCTTTGTTGTCGCAGTGCCCGAATTTGCCATGATGCCGCCCGGCATGCCACCTGACATAAAACCGCGCAACCCCAATGCGACAAACAATACCGCGAACACCGCGACAAATATCATTGAACTGTCGCGGCGTGTTGATTTTTTACTGTTTTTTAACGTTTGCTTTTCCATGTCTTGTCCTAAAACTTGTTTTTGCCCCCTCGGGAACGATTAAAATCCGACCATTCAACCGACGCACAGTGCAATGCCCCAATGTGAATTTACAATCAGACTGCAAATTACTTAGTGCACGGCGTAACGAATTCAAGCGTGGCTGATAATTATCCCCCCCAATTTGCTGAATCAACGTCCCGATAAACTTTAACCTAATATTGTCGTCCTGGTCAAATAGAAAAGAATCTGTGAACATTGCGCGTCGTCCATCAGACACAGAAGCCACTAAATCCGCGACATCTGCTTCAATTGCGTCGCGCACCCGTCCCAGGTTTTGTATCGCTAACAAGATACGTTCGTCTGAAATACCTAGTTTATCTGCCACCAGATGGCGATTTTTGCGAATACGAACACGGGTGTATTTTTCGTCATTATTCATTTCATCTGTAAAATATTTAATGCCGTGTTCATCGCAATACTGTTTTAATTCGTGTCGCCATACACCCAACAGAGGACGGACAATCTTCACCCCATCGCGCATTGATATATCGCGCATCGCCGCCAGTCCGGACAGCCCACTGCCACGTCCCAGGTTCATTAAAAATGTTTCAATTTGGTCATCGGCCTGGTGCGCAACCAGTAACGCGTCAATGTTATTCTCGCGACACCAGTCGGTCATAAATTTATACCGTGCAGTGCGTGCAGCAGCCTCCAGTCCTGTGGTGGGCTTTTCGCCAGTCCATTGGAAAATATGACACTCAATCCCACGCGCCATACACAGGTTTCGAACATACGCGGCTTCGGTATCAGCACAGGTGCGTAATTTATGATTTACATGCAATGCGATGGGGTGTGCCCTAATTTCATCTAGCCAGCACAACAGACACACCGAATCAACACCCCCACTGACCGCAACAGCCAAGCGACGCCCAATAAATTCATTCATAAATTTAATAAATTTCTGATTCATTTCGAGTTATTTTATGCTATAATTCGCAAAAATAAAGCGAAAAAGAAAGGAAAAGAGAAATGGTAAAATTAAAATCTATGGCGGTATATTGCGGACATGAGTTTGGTTCAGAAACTGCGTTCGCACGCGACGCGGCACTGGTCGGGGAAATGTTGGCGCGTAATGGCATTCGTATGGTATTCGGTGGTGGCGATGTTGGCCTGATGGGGACGGTTGCAAATGGGGCATTGAACGCCGGCGGCGAGGTTGTTGGTGTTTCTACCCACAATGTTGTTGCTAAACAAGAGCCTGTGCACGCTGGTGTGCATGTCCAGGTGGTTGATGGTGTCAATGAACGTAAGCAACGGATGTATGAATTGTCTGATGCGTTTATCATTTTACCGGGCGGAATTGGCACGCTGAACGAATTGACCGATATTATGACGATGCAGCAAATTGGTGAAACGAAAAAGCCACTGTTTTTTCTGAATACGGACAATTTTTGGGCGCCGTTCGCGCGCCTGTTTGTTCACATGCATAATTGTGGTTTTATCGAAGATATCAAGGATTACGATATACGTATTGCGGCAACGCCAGCGGATTTGGAACGTGAAATCAAGAGTTTCTAAATCTGGATAATTTTGTTCCTGGCGGTTTCTCCACGGATGATTTTAATGCTGGTTTTCGGCACGTCAAAATGTCGAGCCAGCATTTTTATTACGGCGGCATTTGCTGCGCCATCGGTGGGCGCAGCGGTCGTATGCACGCGAATTGTGCCATCAGGCGCAACATCAACACTGTTTTGTCGTGCCCGTGGCATAACGCGAACATTAAAAATCTGTTTTGAATCGTTCATCACTCATGATATGCAAATGAAAATGGAATACCGATTGGCCAGCACCTGCGCCCGTGTTGGCGACTGCGCGGAAATTCTTATTTAATCCCAATGTATCCGCGGTTTTGCGTACTGCCGCCCAAAAACCGCGCTGTAATTCCGCCGGCGCATTTGCAGTAAAATCATAAATATCGGTATATTCGCCACGTGGCACAACCAGGACGTGCGTTTTGGCACGCGGGTTTACATCAAAAAAAGCCAGTGCATATTCGTCACTGTAAACCTGTTTACACGGGATTTGCCCCGCGATAATTTTCGCAAAAACATTGTCAGAATCATACATATTTGCCCCCTGGTATTTTGTTTGCTCAGGATATTATACACAAAACGTAAAATCAAGTATTGAAATTCATCAGCCGCGCATTATATATACGGGGAACAAGGAGATTTTAACATGATGAAACCTTTACATAATTATGTTTTACTGACGCGGTTGAACGAAGAATCTAAAACCGCTGGCGGAATAATTATCCCTGATAATGCCAAGGAAAAACCATCACGCGGTTGCGTTGTTGCTGTGGGTGATGGTGTATACGAACACGGTGCGCGTGTGCCGATGACCGTTAAAGTTGGCGATACCGTCCTGTTTGCAAAATGGGCGTCGTCCGCGAACGAGGTTAAAATTGACGGCACTGACTATGTGTTAATCAAAGAATCTGACATTTTAGGAATTTTGGAATAACCAAAGGACAAAATTATGGCAAAAAATATTGTTTTCGATACAGATAAACTGGCGGCGGGCGTCGATAAATTGGCCGATGCCGTTAAAATCACCATGGGGCCCAAGGGGCGCACTGTAATTATTGAAAAATCATATGGTGCACCCGTTGCGACCAAGGACGGTGTTACCGTGGCCAAGGCCGTATCATTGAAGGATCCTGCGGAAAACGTTGGTGCTCGTATGGTTCAAGAGGTGGCGAAAAAGGCCGGTGATGACGCGGGTGACGGCACAACAACTGCGACTGTTCTGGCACAAAAGATTATACGCGAGGGTCGCCGTGTTATCGCCGCTGGTATGAACCCAATGGATGTAAAGCGCGGTATTGATATTGCTGTATCGGCGGTCGTTGCCGATATTGACGCACATGCCCGCCCGGTCAAAGACAGTGCAGAAATCGCACAGGTCGCGACAATTTCTGCGAATTCTGACCGTGATATTGGCGAGAAAATCGCTGGTGCAATGGAAAAGGTCGGGCGTGAAGGTGTAATCACGGTGGAAGAAGCCAAAGGCTTGGAAACAGAAATCGACGTCGTAGAAGGTATGCAGTTTGACCAGGGATTTATGTCGCCATACTTTGTCACCAACAGTGAAAAAATGTTGGCAGAATTGGACGGCGCACAAATTTTGGTTTCTGAAAAGAAAATCACGGGATTACAGGCACTGTTGCCGATTCTGGAACCAATTGCACAATCAGGACGCCCGTTGCTGATTATCGCCGAAGACGTTGAATCCGAAGCGTTGGCGACATTGGTGTTGAACCGTCTGCGCGGTGGTCTGAAAGTTTGCGCGGTCAAGGCCCCAGGCTTTGGCGATCGCCGCAAAGAAATGTTGAAAGATATTGCCGCAGTGACAGGCGCAACGGTTATTTCCGATGATATGGGTATGACATTTGAAAATATTACCACGGCAGTGCTGGGCAGTGCGAAAAAGGTCGTCGTCAGCAAGGATTCAACCCTGATTGCCCAGGGCGCGGGCGACAAATCGGCCATTGACGCGCGTGCGGACGAAATCCGCAAACTGTTGTCCACAACGACATCAGAATATGACCGCGAAAAATTGTCCGAACGTCTGGCGAAATTGGTCGGTGGCGTTGCCGTTATCAAGGTTGGCGGCATGACCGAGGTCGAGGTTAAAGAAAAGAAAGACCGTGTTGATGACGCGTTGGCGGCGACACGTGCGGCGGTTGCCGATGGTATTGTGGCCGGCGGTGGTATTGCGCTGGTTCGTGCGGCGACGGCATTGGAAAAAGTTCATGGCGCGAACACCGACCAGAACGTCGGTATTGATATCGTTCGCCGTGCAATCGTTGCCCCATGTGCCCAGATTGCCGAAAACGCCGGCGTGTCTGGTGAAATCGTTGTAGGCAAGGTTTCGGAATCGTCCGATTATAACTTTGGTTACAATGCCCAGACCGGTGAATATGTCGATATGATGGCGGCGGGCATTATTGACCCGGCCAAGGTTGTAAAAACTGCAATCCAGGCCGCAGCGTCAACCGCGGGTGCAATTCTGACCACAGGTTGCGTAATGTCTGAAATTCCCGAAGAAAAGCCAGCAGCCCCCGCAATGGGTGGTGGCATGCCAGGCATGATGTAAAAAAACGCCCCATCCGGGGCGTTTTTTATTAGAGAGCAGAGTGCAGAGAGCAGAGAGCAATGTTGCGCGCCATCCGGCGCGCTTGTTTTTCCGTTGCGGTCTAACTTCCCCTCCGGGAACCACCCACGGAATTTAACAATTCCGCGGGGCCCGGGTTGGGGTGGTGCGAAGCACCGGGTTGGTCTTGAGAGTTCGCGATGATGTGCATAAAATAAAAGACCACCTCCCCGCTACGCGGGACTCCTCCACAGGAGGAGAACTTGCACCGCGACAGAAACAAAATAAAGTTCCCCTCTGGGAAGCCGGGGTGCCCGCAGGCCGGGGTGTCGGTTACCTATGGATTGCTTCACTACGCTCGCAATGACAAGTGTTTAGCTCTATCATTACGGTGTGAAAATCCCCTTCGCTGGCGAAGGGGTGTCCACGCAGTGGACGGGGTAGTGGTTTTATCAGTCCCTGCGGGGCAATGGATACCGACCTTCGTCGGTATGACGACTTAAAAAATAGTAAATAACATAAACCTGAACAATGTTCGTAAAATAAAAACAAATAAACCGTCCTTGTCATTCCTGCGCAGGCAGGAATAGGGTCTTTAAAATTACTCCCGCCCATTGTTGCACAATATGCGTAAAATATGCTTCCCCAACCACACACAACACCGTCATACCGGCGCAGGCCGGTATCCACTGTGTTCCCTTGGCACGTCACAATTGGGCGATTAGTCCCCATAAAATAAAATCCGCAATTGTTTGGGCATGGCTCGCGTTCGCTCGCACTGCACGGTCCCTATTCCTGCCTGCGCAGGAATGAATCCAAGCGAAGCGCAGGATGCGGCAAGGACGCAGTCCGCAGGCGACACATGAATAGTTTTCTATTCTAAAACTATATCACTTTATCACTTACTCACTTTTAAAGTGCCAGGCTGTGGTGTGTGGCGGCGATAAAACTAATCAACTGAAATGTATTTAAAGAATACCGCCCGATGGCCAGGCGTTCGTATTCGCCAGGCGTCAAATCCATGGCGTTGCACATAAATACAACAGATAATCCCATTTCTTGCCGAATTTGCTCAATTTGAACACCGATTTTCATATGCGCCCCCAAAAATAAAACCACCAGAAAATCAGGTGGTTGGAGTTTCATAGCTATAATAGAGTATAGTGCGCTTATTCAATATATTCACGCCCTCCAACCAAAACGGTTGGAGATGTATCGTCATCTCGGACGCTCTATTTAGGGCTATGAAACCCACAATGGCAACGCGCCACCGCGTTTGAAATTATATAACAGTTTTACCGAAAACACAAGCAGACATTATTCGTGCAACTTGGCCCTTGCCATTGATGGCGACGGCGTGCTATTGTGGGGATATAAACACTGGGGCTGGACATTATGAAACGATTTTTATTTATTGCCGCAATCATCACTATCGTGCCAGTTACGGCGCATGCAGGAATTTATACCACGGGCACATGGACGCCATATCTGACGTCTGATTTTGGTATGACATATTCAGATGTCCGTATTCACGGATATGATTTAAGTGGCTTTACTGGCGTCTTTAACGTTGGGGCAGGGGTGCGTAATAATCGCACCAGAATTCAGTTGACGTATCAAAAGCGCGACACTGTCAGCGAAATATTCTCGTCTTGGATTAGTCAGACGAACGCATCATTGGACCAGCAATCACTGATGGCCAGTGTTTATTATGATCTGATTCAGGCGGGTTGGTTCACAACGTATGTTGGTGTCAGCGCGGGTGCGAACTATTATGATTTTTTGCTGGACTATAACGATGGACGTCCGTCTGAATCTGAAACAGGTTATGGTTTTATCGGGGGGGTGTCGGCCGGTATTGCGTTTCGCATTTCACACGTGTCGCTCACGTTGGGTGCTGATTACAATTACATCGCGCGACCACACGCAACCAGCATAACGCCACGCGTCGGATTATCTCTGGCGTTTTAACGGTGGGGATTTTTCTTGGGGCGTAACAAGCACAGGCAATGCGTCCGGAATCACAACATTATTGTAAATTAGAAATATGGGTTTTTCGCACGAATACAACATATAATTTCTGAATGTTTTGCGATACCGAATGTCCGGCGTCGCATTATGCGCCATATCAGAAACAAAAAACGCCGACACTTGTCGGCGGTATGTTTACTGTTTTACATTGCACTTGCGTAGCACCTCTTGGGGTTTGGACGCAAAGACCTCTTTGATTTTTCCTGCGTTCAGTGTTCCCAGTTTGGACGTGTCAATGGTCTTAGATGGGATTTTTGACGCGGTTGATATCATGACATTAGTTACACCCGTTGTGGTGCCACCCAGTATACTGACGCATTGCCGGAACAGGTCATCATTTGGGCACATAAAACACCGGCGTAAAATATCAGATGAGTATCCGTGCATTTCTGATTTTCCGATGCAACGGGCAGTGGTGTTATCCCATAATTGTGCGCCATTGCATCGTATACATACACCGTTTGCATCAATTCCCTGGGCAGCGTCAGCAGGGCACGCGACGCACTTGTTTGACGTCGCACTGGCAAAGCCATAATCTGGTTCACATGATTCTGTACATTCGTTATTACGCAGAAAACGGGTCCCTGTGCAAGAATCTGGCACGGTGCAAGGCACATCAGATATCACATTGCCACACGCGTTTAATTTTCTTTCATATTTGCATGTTCCATCATTCAATTGAACTGTCACGATTTCTGTTTTTATCCAGTTGTCGCTTCGGACAAACTTGCCTTCGCGACTGCCACTGCCGTTGCAACAGTAATACTTTCGACCCCAGTGTGTGAACGTGTGTCCGTGATACAGCCAGTGTTTGGTATTTCTTTTTGCAGCCCCATTGCCACGGCAAGACGCCTTTTGCTGGCCGCAGAACCAATATTCGTCGTTCCCGGCATCGTCAACCCAGCATTCGTCGTTATATCCGGCGTAAAAATCCGCCATCGCATCGTGGGCCGGACACATAATTACAGACATAATAAAAACAATGGAAATTATTTTTGGGGTACACATAAATCTCTCCGTTATTACGATACTGCTTTTTGTGATCTCTTGACAGATATGCTATCTTATTTCGCCCAATCGTGTCAAACAAAAAAACACCGCGCAAGGCGGTGTTATTTATTAAACTGGCGCGCCCAGAAGATACACTCGGTATCGCGCATACGCGCAATACCTGCGTGGCATTCGTGACGGCTCGTCTGCGTTATCACTTGGCTCGCCTACTCATTGTCGAACCCTCTGGTCGGGTTCAAATCCTGGGGCGTGCAACACTTTAACAAAAAACACCGCGCAAGGCGGTGTTATTTATTAAACTGGCGCGCCCAGAAGGATTCGAACCCTCAACCTTCTGATCCGTAGTCAGATGCTCTATCCAATTGAGCCATGGGCGCAACGTTGTTATATTTTATACATTTTTATTCGGATTGCAAGAAAAATAATCTTTTTTTATCTGGTTCCGCGCTAGTCCGCGCCAGCAGCGTGATACAGCGCGTTAAAATGCTGGCGACAGACGGATTTATGATTGCTGTCTCCAACCGCGATTTGCTCGCCCGCCCGAACGATGTTGCCATTTGCATCAAATCGCAAATGATGTGTCGCCAGGCGCATGCAACCCGGAATCTGGCATGTAGATTCCATACGGTGCAGTTTTGCACCAACCTCTATCAATCGTTGTGACGCCGGGAACAAGTGTTCATTGCTGTCCACCATCAGGCCATAACACATGATGATAATTGGTCTGCTGTCTGCGATTTTGACCAGGCGGTCAATATCGGCAGGGGCAAAAAATTGAACTTCGTCCACCAGAACCATTTTCGTATTCGCGTCTGGCGCATAGTCTGCCAGGTTTTCCCGAACAATCGCGTCAACTGATATTCCAATGCGCGAATCAACGCGATTTGCACTGAAACGATTGTCTGTCTTAGGTTTAACAACTTCGGTTTGGTTGCCGTTTTTATTCTGGTTATACGCATTGATAATCAGTTGTGCCGATTTAGAACTCCCCATTGTTCCATAATGAAAGTGCAGGTTTGCCATCATATACTCCTATTATTATGCCATTGATTCCAGTCTTTCAATACGTTTTTCCACTGGCGGGTGTGTTGACATCAGGCTGGACGCGAATTCACGCAGTCCTTGCGGGTTGGCGATACACACGGCCGCCATTGATGCTGTCTTGTCCAGACATTCAACGCGTGCGTCGGTTGTAATTTTGCGCAGTGCCGACGCCAGTGCGCGTGGATTGCGGGTTATTTGGGCCCCGGTGGCGTCAGCAGTATATTCGCGATTGCGTGATACTGCCATTCGCAACAGTGGCGTGATAATCAAATTAAATACCATAAACGCCAGCCACACCATCAGCAGCACGGCAGCACCGCCGTTTTTATTATCATCGTTACTGCGTGCGCCGCCATACATGATTGTGCGGCCGATAACATCGGCGGCAAATACGGTGACACCAACGCCTGTAATCAGCAACATATCCAACCGAATATCGCGGTTGCCAATGTGCGCCATTTCGTGGGCAATTACACCTTCCAGTTCCAGGCGGTCCAACCGCTTTACAATTCCACGTGTCAATGCGACCGACGCGTCGCGCGGACTACGTCCAGTGGCAAACGCGTTCATAGAATCGTCATCAATTATATATACACGGGGACGGGGCAGTCCAGCCGCCAGTGCGACATTTTCAACCGCACGGAAAATTTCACGGTTCTGTTTATCGTCATCGTGAATTTCGGTGGCGTGCGCCGCGTTCAGCATCATCGAATCGCCAAATGCCCACGATATCATCATCCATATGCCGCACGCAATAAATGTGGGAATTGCCACATTGGTAGTGGTGCGCATGGCTGTGTCAATCGGTGCCACGCACCATACAAACAAAAATACCAATGCGATAAAAACCAGTGGAAATGCCGCGACCAGAACAGCGGTCTTGATATTATTACGGCGGATATGATCATATACTGTCATTTATTATGCCTTTGGCTGGGATTATACACAAAAAAGCCACCACGTCAGTAAAAAAATGTGTTATAATACCTGGGACAATGAACATGCGGAATATATTTATTTGTGGTGGTCTGATACTGGCAGCGTCGACGGCAACGGCGGCCAGTCTGTTACAATCGCAATCATTTCCAAAAACATTTAAAGATATCCCATTTAGCCAGCGGATGGCGGTTCTGACCGACGGATATACACCATTTGAGTCAGAATATGATGAAAATGGCCATTGCATTTCTGGGTGCCCATACGCTGGCATTACAATGGAAGAAGAACAGGCCGAAATCAATCGTCTGACCCGGGCGGCAATGGCCGACCTGGCTGCGGCGGGATATACGCCGCCGCCGGCTGAGCCAACGGTATCAATGCCACCTGCTGTTCCGACGCCGGTTACAGCCCCGCCACCGACCACACTGCAACCACAACCCGTTGCGCCCGCACCAATGCCAGATAATCCAATTATTCCAACGCCCGCGCCGACATCGTCGCCTGTTACTGCAATGCCGATTACCAGTGCGCGAACATGTCGTCCAGTTGTTGAAAAAACGCCGGTGGGAAATCGCCTGCCCACGGGGTGTCCGCTGATGTCAGACCCGTTGATTATAACGTCACCATTTGGGCGGCGAATGCATCCTGTGCGTAAAACGTGGCGTATGCATTATGGCATTGATATTTCGGCGACCACGGGGACTGATGTATTTGCCACCGCTGATGGTGTTGTAACGACTGTTGTGACCAACCCCAACGCTGACGCCTGCGGAATCTATATTAAAATCACGCACGATAATAATTATGTCAGCACGTATTGTCATCTCAGCCAGGCATTAGTAAAGCAGGGCGAACGTGTTTCTGCGGGCTGTCGTATTGGTCGGGTGGGCAGCACAGGTGTCAGCACGGGGCCCCATCTGCACTATGCCATTACGCCAGACGCGGCCCGGGGCAATAAATACGCGATTGACCCGACAACGATGATACAACATTGCGGATATAAATAATCGGTAACAGATTACGCGTCGTGCGCCTTGCGACAGAAACGGACGTCAAAACTGCCATTATTGATTGGTGCAAATTCCATTATATATGGGCTCAAGATACTTTCGCGTGCCCATTGTGGAAATTTCTGGTGTAAAATACCCGATGCCCCAGTGATGATTTGTGCACGCCGCACGCCCGACGTGGCCAGGTTCATTATCGCGTTCCACGCCTGGTCTTCGGTCATCTGGTGCAGGTCCAGACGCGCATATTTTGGTGCGGCCATTGGCGCATTGGGAATCAGCGTCCCCAGTCGTAATTTTGCACGCACAGATTTATTGACGGCGCGTGCATCTGGGACAAAATTACCGTCCGCCATTTTCAAGATGTCATCATCACTCAGTTTTTTCATGTTCCAATTATACCCCATTGCCGCACAATTAAAAGCGAATTGTTATTACAAACGAGTATGTGATTTCTCTGTAGCGTTTCGGCAGGCCTGGTAAAAATAAAAAATCTGGTGAAAATATCACAATGGGCGTTATTGTGCGCAGAATAAAATACCCCACCGTTCCTTTCTGTATCACATACCAGCGATACATCCGGCGGGGTGTTTTTTATAGAAAGCATCCGTCTCCGCTATGCTCTGTCGCAATAAAGAGAGCAATGATTGTGCTCGCGTTCGTTCGCAACATTTATATGACCACAGGATCCAGGTGAATAAAAAAAGTGCGCCATCGGCGCACAGCATTGCTCTATAATAAAAAACGCCCCGACGGGGCGTTTTCTAAATGCTGTCGGCGTTTATCCAACGACCATTTTTTAACAGGCCTGGGGCCATTCCTTCGTTATTACGCAGGGCGTCAATAACCGCACGTGCCTTTGGCGCATCCAGATTCACAATACGAACCTTGTACATGTCGCCTTCTTTGACAACGGTGGCATCACCGTATGTGCGCATACGTGCCGCCAGGTTTTCTGCACTGTCTTCGGCATAGAACGCCGCAACTTGGACGCTGTATTCACCGGATGTTGCAGTTTGCGCCGGCTGGACAACCGTTTCAGTCACAGTCGTTGTTTCAACAATTGCTGGCTGTGCTGGTGTATTCGCGCCAATCGTTGCATTTTTAACCGCGGTGGATTCCTGGGCCATAACCTGAACCTGGACCTTGGACTGGCCATTCATACCGATACGTGCGGCAGCGGCCGGCGACAAGTCCATAATACGTGTGTTCACAAATGGGCCGCGGTTGTTCACGCGAACGACGACCGATTGACCGTTGTCCAAGTTGGTTACACGTGCAATTGTAGGCAGTGGTAACGTCTTGCTGGTTGCGACCATCTGGTTCGCATCAAATGTTTCGCCGTTGCTGGTTTTTGTGCCGTTCAGTTCGGTTGGGATAATACCCGCAATACCAGTTTGGTTATAGTTTAAATCTTCGGCTGGGATATACTGAACGTCTTCGACCTTGTATGCGCTGCCGACATAGTATTTAGGTGCTGGTGCCATCAGATATGCGGCATTCAGGCTTTTGTCGTTGCTGGTGGTAACCAGGGTTTCTTCGCCAAAGCCATCAGAACCATAGCCCGCCGGTGCATTAGTTGCGTTGTTGCCCGCGCAACCCGCCAAGATAGCAGTCAAAGCTGCCAATGAAACGATTTTTTTCATAGTTGGGACTCCTTACATTCTCTTATGACTTCAATTCTATCATATAAAAGTCCCAGTTTCAACTTTATTATTTGGGCTATATTTTTCGGTCAATTATGTATGCCAATGGCAAATAAATCGCCCCATACACCACGATTGATACAAACAGCATCCAAATACTGGTAACCGGCACGAACCACAGGCCCACACCCAACAACGCGGACAAAATCCCAAAAACAGCAATTGCACGTATTGTGCGGCCATCATGGTGCACCAATTCACGTCGACGACACGCCCGTCCCAACAGATAGTTTTTCAAGTATCCACTGGTCACAATTCCGATTGGTATTGCCAAATATCCCGCTATCGGGAACAGTGCCAAATAGATTACCGCCGCCACCCCCAGTGAAATCATACTGGTGCGAACAGGCGTCTTGACATCTTGGGACGCATACAGGGTCTTGCTGTAAATCTGGCTGGCCATCATCGCGGGCAGGGCGAAAACCTGAATCATAATCGCCAATGCAACCGCGTGTGTTGATTCTGCCGTCCACGCGCCATACTGGAACAAGTACCTGATAATTGGGTGTGCCAACACAAACAGTCCTGCCACGCACGGCATAATCAACATCATTGACCGACGTAGTGATGAATTTTGTTGGATATATACGCTGCGCATATTCTGGTTTGCCAGCGCGTTTGATATTGATGACATCAGCACTGTTCCCACCGCTAATCCAATCATTGCAAAAGGCAACTGGACAATTCGGTCAGAATAATACAGCCATGACACCGCACCAGACTGGAAACTGGCGACCAATGTGCCGACGATAATCGTAATCTGGTAAAAACCATTGCCGATAATACTAATACCCAGGCGACTGAACATATGCTTTATGCCCGGGGTCCATTTTGGCCGCACCAGTCGCAGTCCAAAATGCTTGCGTCGTATGCGATGCCACAGGATTCCAAACTGAATCACGCCAGAGGCGACAACCGTGCCCGCCATCAGATACAGCACGCCATCGGTGATATTAAAGTATGCAGCCGCCAACAACGCGCAAATCAGCATAATGTTTAACAACACTGGCATAAATGCCGCCAGCAAGAAGCGCGAGCACGCGTTCAATATCGCCGACAAAAATGCCGACGCGCACACAAATATCACATAAAAGAACATAATGCGCGAAATGACGATGGTCAATTCCATCTTGCCCGGAACGCCGGCAAAGCCAGGGGCCAGTCCCCACACAACAAATGGCATAAATATTTCAAACAGTATCGTTATTCCCAGCAATACGACCATCAGCCACGAAAATACGTTTTTGGCGAACGCATCATCTTTTTTTGAATCGGTATACATTGGGATAAATATCGCCGACAGGGCCCCTTCGCCCAACAGGTCGCGGAATAAATTCGGCAACTTGAACGCTGCCAGAAACACGTCAGACAGGCGTCCTGCGCCCAATACACGCGCAATCAGCATGTCGCGCACAAAACCAAATATGCGGCTGATGCCGGTCATGGCACCAACCCCGAAAATATGTTTGCCTAGATTCATAGTTTAGATTATACTCACCTTTGTAATGTAAAATCAAGGCAGGAAATAAATGAAAAAAATAATTGCGTTATGTGGTGCGATTTTTGTGCTGGCATCGTGCGGGGGCGGCGAAAAGATTGAGCCACAACAGCCACTGACACAAATATATGCAACGGCATATGATGAATTTAATGACAAGAATTATGACGCCGCTGCAACCGAATTCTTAAAGGCAGAATCACAATACCCGTCCAGTCCATGGGCCGCAGATGCACTGGTAATGGCGGCGTATTCGCATTATCTGGACGATGACTTTGCAGGAGCGATTTTGGCGATTGACCGTTTTATGCGTTTTCATCCGGGACATGCCGATGTGCCATATATGATGTATTTGCGTGGTATGTGCTATTATCGCCAGGTCAGTGACGTTCGTCGCGAGCCCGGTATGTCAGCATATGCCATGCAACAATTCCAACAACTGGTTGCGCGTTTCCCGAATTCGCCATATGCGAAAAATGCAGAAAACAAGATTTTAATATTAAAGAATTATCTGGCTGGCAAGGTTATGTATTCTGCGCGTCATGATATGGTGCAACAAAATTGGACCAGTGCGATTTCAAATCTGCAATCTGTGATTGATGGTGCCCAGGAAACCGCCATGACGCCCGAGGCATTATTCCGTCTGACGGAATGTTATACCGCAATCGGTTTGCCGTCCCAGGCCGCCGGATATGCCGAAATGCTGCGGACTAATTTCCCAGATAACGAATGGACGAAAAAGTTAAAGTAAAATAAAAACCGCCAGTTGGCGGTTTTTATCAGCGTGTTTTGATATTATCAATCGGGATAATCGCCGCAGCGGTCGGACCGCGCTGGCTATTATAATGGCTGGCAGGGTTTTTATCGTATGGATTACGTGCACCGCTGAATTCTTCGTAATAAATCTGGCCTATGCGCATATTCGGGAATACAACCGTTGGATACAGAACGCGGATTTCCAATGTCCATTGGCCACAAAAACCGTCGTCACCGCGCCCTGCCGTGTGGTGGTTTAATATAAAGTTGCGCCCCACCGATGATTTGCCATCAATATACGGAAACAGGTTGCGCGTTTCGGTGTATTCAACCGTCGCGCCCAGGTAACCAATACTTGGTGATAAAATCAGACCCGAATCCGGAATTTCAATATCGGTTGTTCGGTGCGATTTTTCATCACATGGGTTTAGCAAATATACTGGATTGCGAAAATCATATTTTTCAGGGTGTGCTAAATAATCTTGGTATTTTGGCGCGTCATAGAACCAATCGCGCATTGACCAATCGTGGCGCATAGGGTCGTATTTAATCGCAGGCCGCATACCTGCTGGAATTGTCTGGGTATATACGCGTAACAAATTCCCCAGGTGCAGGTCATAACTGTTGCTGCCCAGGCATGTGCTGTTAAACGGTTCAATTACAATGTCGGGACGCGCGTCAGGGTTGTTTGGATTTTTTATTTGCATACGGCGCAGAATTTCGGGGCCAGTCAGTTGCATGGTGTTTTGCCTTTTTTGTTGCACCCTCTCTCTGGTGATGAATTTTACAATCTGTATATTGATTTGCAAGATTTTTATTCACTTTTAGTTTTGCTGTGGTATTCTGCGCGGTATGAATACGAAAAATGAAAAAACATATTCGGGCTTTGTTGCCATTGTTGGGCCAACAAATGCCGGGAAAAGCACATTATTAAATCGCATTATGGGGCGCAAGGTGTCCATCGTTTCGCACAAGGTGCAAACCACGCGCACTAATTTGCGGGCGGTGAAAATGGTCGGCAATCGCCAGGTGATACTGGTGGATACGCCGGGCGTGTTTGTGCCGAAGCGTCGCCTGGACCGGGCGATGGTTGGTGCGGCGATGTCAGCAATTTCAGACGCGGATGCGGTGCTGTTGATTATGGACGCACAAAAGGGTGTGACGGCGACAATTCGTAGTCTGATTCAGAAAATCAGTGAACATAAAAATCTGTTTGTTGCACTGAACAAGGTTGATTCCGTGCGCAAGCAAGACCTGTTGCCGATTGTTGATGAATTGTCCAAAATGGCTCCCTGGCGCGAAATATTTATGATTTCTGCGCTGAAAAACGACGGGATTGATGGAATGTTGGAATCGTTGGCGATGGTAATGCCAGCGTCTCCGTATTTGTTTGATGCATCTGATGCAGTTGATGTGCCTGATAACCTGTATTTATCTGAATTGACCCGGGAAAAGATTTACAAATATATTCACCAAGAACTGCCGTATCATATCAATGTTTTGACTGAACGCGTTGATGTTGACCCAGATGGGGTTCTGGATATATATCAAAAGATTGCCGTGCGAAATGATGCACATAAAAAGATTGTAATTGGCCGTGGTGGCGCCCAGTTAAAACAGATTGGAACCGCGGCGCGTCACGATATCCAGGACCAGTGGGGCGTGAACGCGCGTCTGCATTTATTCGTGCGTGTTGAACCAGACTGGGAAGACAAAGCAGAAAACTATGCTGACCAAGGATTAGATTTCAAGAAATAATATGTTACACACATCGGATTTTGATTTTGAGTTGCCGTCTGAATTGATTGCGTCGCACCCACTGGCGCGTCGCGACGCCTCGCGTATGCTGGTGGTCGATGACAAAGAATTATCTAATCGGCATATTCGGGATTTTTTGGATTATATTCGTCCAGGCGACGTGGTGGTGTTTAATAATTCGCGTGTTATTCCGGCGCGATTTGACGCGACCGACGCGGCCGGACACACGTATGAAATCACGTTACATACCGCGGCGGGCGGAAATATGTGGTGGGGCCTGTGCAAGAAATTTACACGTATTGCGGTGGGCGACATGCTGACAATGACCGACGGCACGCAAATCCGCGTTGTGGATTCTGATACCGACAGTGGTCTGAAATTGGATTTTTTATGCGATGATGTTTTTGCTGTTCTGAATAAAATCGGCAAAATGCCATTGCCGCCATATATGCACCGCGACCAGGAAGATTCTGATCGTGAACGCTATCAAACGGTATATGCCGACCCAATCGGGTCAATGGCCGCACCGACCGCAGGATTACATTTTACACCTGAATTGATGGACGAAATCACGCGCCGTGGCGCAACGATTGTCAAGGTCACTTTGCACGTTGGGGCCGGCACATGGATGCCGGTTAAAACCGAAGATTTATCCCAACATAAAATGCACAGCGAGTGGTGCCAAATCACACCCACTCAGGCAGATATTATAAACAACGCAAATCGTGTCATTGCGGTTGGAACGACGTCAATGCGGACATTGGAAAGTGCGGCAATGCGTAATCGTAAATTGCCAGTGTCGCAACGCAGTCGCCGTGTTGTGCCGTTTTGTGATACGACGGATATATTCATTACGCCGGGATATAAATTCGGCGCGGTTGACATATTGCTGACGAATTTTCATTTGCCAAAATCAACGTTATTTATGTTGGTTTCTGCGTTCGCAGGGCTGGACAAAATGAAGTCTGCATACGCGCACGCCGTTGCCGAAAAATACAGATTTTTTTCATACGGCGATTGTTGTTTGTTATTCAAAAAGGATGGGGAATAAATGTCATTGAAATTCAATTTAATTGCAACAGATGGCATGGCGCGTCGTGGTTCGGTTGAAACTGCGCACGGGACATTTCAGACGCCGGCATTTATGGCGGTGGGAACGGCGGCCACTGTCAAGGCACTGACAATGGACCAGGTTGCCGCCACCGGCACCCAGGTTATTTTGGGTAACACATATCACCTGATGATGCGCCCGGGTGGTGATTTGGTTGAAAAAATGGGTGGCCTGCATAAATTCGGCGGTTGGCATGGGCCGATTTTAACTGACAGTGGTGGGTTTCAGGTTATGTCGTTGTCCAATCTGGTTAAAATGACCGAAGAAGGCGTCCAGTTCACATCGCACATTGACGGTGGCATTAAACACTTTTTACGGCCCGAAGATTCTGTTCATATCCAGCACCAGTTGGATTCTAATATTACGATGGCGTTGGACGAATGTCTGCATTTGCCGGCCCCACGTGAACGCGTTGAAAAGAACGTTGAAATGGTGACGCGCTGGGCGCGGCGCAGTCGCGACGCATTTATTGACCGCCCAGGATATGGTATTTTCGGCATTGTCCAGGGCGCAGATTTCCCAGATTTGCGTAAAAAATCGGCCAAGCAACTGACAGACATTGGCTTTGACGGCTATGCGGTGGGCGGTCTGGCGGTGGGCGAACCCCAGGATGTCATGTTTAATATGATTGCTACGACGACGCCGTTGTTGCCGTCGGACAAGCCACGTTATCTGATGGGGGTGGGCACGCCACTGGACATTTTGGGGGCGGTTGAACGTGGAATTGATATGTTTGACTGTGTTATGCCAACACGCGCTGGCCGCACGGCCCAGGCATTTACGCGCCACGGCACAATGAATATGAAGAACGCGCGTTTCCGCGATGATGCTGCACCACTGGACGATAAATGTGGCTGTCCGGCGTGCAAATTATCGCGGGCATATATTCATCATCTGGTAAAGTGCAATGAAATTCTGGGGGCAACATTATTGACCCAGCATAACTTGTGGTTTTATCAGGATTTAATGCGCGATATTCGCGAGTCCATAGAACAGGGACGTTTCGCCCAGTTCAAGGCAGAGTTTATTGAAACATATATAGGAGATAAATAAAATGATAGAAAAAAGTGTTCCATTACCAAACGTCGTCATTAACGATGTCGATAAATTATATCTGGCGGCAGCGTTAAAATCTGTTGGAAATTTGTCATACGTTTTTACGCTGGTGTGTGCATCGGCTGGCAATCGCAAATATGAAATGATTCCGCATACAGAAATTGCGACATTTACCGACGCGTCTGCGGCAAATACATACTATCGCGCGGTTCGTGAGATGATGGCATACCAGTCGCGTGCGCGTGGCGTTGCCGAATTGCATAAAATTTTAGAATCATACAAGTTGACATTTAACGAACGTATCAGATAGAATGTTTGTGGTCAATGCAAGGAATTTGTAAATGGAAAAAAACTGCTGCGTTCAACAATGCTGTTCTGGAATTGAACGAACGTATTCGTATCATCACAGCAATTGCACCTGCGTTTAAATCACCAAACGCCATAGAAGAAATAATCAAAACTAAATTCAACGAACAAAAGGGGCTGTGACTATGAAAAAGAAAGAAATAGAAGTCATTGATATGCACGGTGCAAAAACCGTTGCGAAAAAGACGTCTTATATCACGTGGACCAAGCGCGTATTTGCGATTGTGTCTGTTTTGTGGCTGACGTTTGCGTTCTGGGCGCCGTTGCACGTTAAAAACACGTATGCGGCCCCGATAAAGAAATCAATTGTTGTGTCAATGTTCTTTGACCTGCAACGCAACATTGTGGAACAGTATGAAAAATTGCTGGACGGGATAAAAAAGTCTATTGATTTAGAAAAGCCTGTATCAATGGCCATTGACCAGGTCAAGGTTGCAGAAAAGGCCGTAGGCAAGGTGACAGACGCCACCGCCGCGGCGAAAAAGACCACAGGCCAGGCATCACGTGCGACCGGCGACGCTAAAAAGGTCAGTGGCCTGATGGGACGGTTTGGTGTTAAAACCGACGGCATTGACCGCGCAATCGCATCGGCCGACCAGGGTATCCAGGGCGCGAACAAAGGCATCGCCCAGGTTGACCAGACGGCGGCATTGGTAAATAAAAAACTGGACCAGGTGGAACAGAATCTGAACAAGGTTTTACAGGTTCAAATTGACCAAATGATTGACCAGGCGGTAAAACAACAACTGGATAAAAATTCAGGTGGACTTGGCACAACGCTGTTGACCAATTACGGTATCAAACACGTGTATCCGTGGCGTCCGTCAACGTGGCCAGTTGCGACCAAGATTTACAACGATTTATCAAAATCTGATGTCGCAGTGATTCAAATCATCACCCGAACAGTTGATAAATATTTCGGCTATGTCGCGTGGGGCCTGGTGATTGCAGCGTGGGCAGTGGGCGCGTTTGTATGGCTGATGTTATTTAAAAAGGTCAAGGCAATGATTTCGCCGTTCATTGTATGCCCACGTTGTGGTCATACGTTTGCGGACAAGCGCACGGCATACGGGTTGTTAAAGGCCCTGCAACCGTGGAAATGGTTGTAATATAACCCAACGCCCCATCTGGGGCGTTTTTTTGAAAATAATACTTGCAATCGTATAAAGTTTATGTCAGAATATGCCACGCAGTGCGAGCGTAGCTCAGTTGGCTAGAGCGCAACCTTGCCAAGGTTGAGGTCGAGGGTTCGAGCCCCTTTGCTCGCACCAGAGTTTTGTAAAAACCGCGGATTTCTGATGACTTGGGAACAGGTCGGATGAAAAAAGCGGTTTTTTCTTTGCATTTTGATACCAATTTGATGCCAGTTGAACGCAATCTGTGTTTGCGTAATGGTATTTACTATTTTAGGCGAATGGTTGGGGGGCGACGCATCTTTTTGTCGTTGCGCACGTCCAACCCGTATGTTGCACATTATCTATTAAATGTCGTTTTTAGGGGTAAAAATGCCCCGCAACATACTGTTTTATCTGAAAAAATACAATCCAAAATTAATGTGAAAGTTTTGGACATTAAACTAATGCAAATGAATAAAAAACAAGTGATAATGAGGCCATCAAAAAAACAATACAAGCGTAAAGGATTTGAAATGACAGAAGACGGCCTAAATAACGTCATGCTAAAAGATATTTGGAACAACTATGTGGAACATGAATTTAACGAAAGGGATAAAAGGACAGCAGATAATCGTGTTGATGTCATGTTATCTTTTTTACCAGATAATATCACAATAGGCGAATTGGCCGCAAACCCAAAACTGACCACAAATGTTGTAAATGGGTTGCTAGGCTATGTTCAGCCCCAAGGTAAGAACAAAGGGCAAAAATACTCACGAAAAACTATCAGAGAGTGCCTGCGTCTGTTTAGACAGATTATAAACGCGGCCGAAAGTGCAGGTATGATAACAAATGCTAGTGTTTTGTTGAGTGGACTAAAATATAAAATCAAAAAGGCCGATAAATCACACACTTCTGTGAAGCGGTTGCCACTTGATGATGCGGATTATGAAAAACTTTTCGGATTTATGGCCAAACTCAAAAAGCATGATTTTACAGAGCTGGATGCGTTGATTGCCCAGCATGCCGATAAAAAATCAGAATTAAATCGTATCCGCAATTTCCCAGAACATTTTTATTATGCGATTCTGATAGCCTTGTTTACTGGTTCGCGTGCGAATGCGGTGATAACATTGCGACATTCGGATATTGAAACAATTAATGAGACTCCAGTCATGCATTTTCATAAAAATGAAAATTTGGTTAATGCAAATGATGAACGCGAAAAGCAAAAACACTTGAAAACAGAAGAATCTGCAAGACAAGTACCAATTGCAACTACCTTGATTCAACTGGGGTTTGATAAGTGGCTTGTCGCACAAAAGGCAAAGGATGGCCCGACCAGTTTTGTTTTTGAACGCGTCATAGAAACCAGACAAGGGTATAAGCCGGGGTATATGAATGAATCTGTGAACGCATTGTTGTTTGCGCTGGGTATCAAGCCACCCAAAAATTCAAAATGTTGCAAAGATTTCCATTCATTTCGTACCAGCATATATTCAATTAATATAGTTCGCATAGACAGAAATATGTTGAACGCAATTGTTGGACATAAATCAAATACTGGTAACATTGGCGCAGATACTTATATCAAGGTCAATATGTACTCAAATAGTCTTGGGATGATTGTCGCGGTAAACACAATAACATATCCGCATATAGAATTGTTATTTGATGGGAAACAGCAAAATGGTAGCACGCCCAGCACCACTAATATTCTGAATACGGCCCATCCCGTAACAACATCGCCAAAGATGTGCATGGTGAATAGTTCGCCGTCGGACAGAATACTGTTGGATACCGTTTCTCGTATGACAGGACAAAAAATAAAAGCCATGGCAGTGTTTACTTATTGCACCCAACCACCGTATTAATAGAAACAGATACCTATCTGTAAATTTGAACCCCGCCAAGTGTCTCGCTATCAATATCCGATACGTTGATGATACGCTGGCGGGTTATTTTATCTATTGTTCGAAACCCCTGTTTATATTCTTTGCTGGCTGGATTTACGGGGGCTGGAATTTGGCATAATACCACTGTGCGGTGACCGTTGTCGCGTTTATTCATTTCAATCACGGCCTGATATGTTGTACCCGAGCCGGCAAATATATCCAGAACACGCGCATCTTTATTATTAATCCACACAAGTAAATCGCGTATCAGTCTAACGGGTTTCTTGCCAGATGAAAAGTTTACGCCGCCCTCGGATTGGATTCTGGATTTTTCTGTGTCAAATCCCTTCCAAATGTCACCGCGAATTAGACTGTTTTGATATTCACCAGAAAAATCGGTGGCTTGTATGCGATTGGCAAAGGGTTTATATTGGTGTACCTTGTTATCAGTCGTTTTTTCTAATAATTTATCGCCTGTACAGAAAATGGTGTTTGTGGGGTGGTTCTGTACGCTTTCTGTCGGGACGGCTTTGGGCAGTGTTGTCTTGTATAGATATGGAATAACTTTTTCGTGCATAAAGGCCTCAAACTCGCGGGAAATGTGCATCAGACGGTCAATATTTTTCAGGGATGGTTTCAGATTGTTGGCATTGAATTGTGCACATATCCACTTGTCATCGGCAATAAAATTAATCAGCGGTTGTTTTGTCATGTCGGGACGAATTATGGTTGAATACTCGGTGGCGAATTTCTTGTCTATCGGGTCATACAGGCGGTTCAGAAAGTTTATGTTTTTCTTGTCCCTTGCATAGACCAACAGATACGATTTTATGTTCGGTAATCTGTATTTGGTATATCCAGTATAGATGCCTGCGGCTGTTCCTGATTCTATTACGATGGTATTGATGTAGTTTTCGGGGCCAAATATCTCGTCCATTATGATTTTAAGCTGTGCAAATTCGTAATCATTTATTGAAATCGCCACCAATCCCGTATCTGATAATAACCGCCGGCATAACATCAAACGTGGATACAACATGCTCAGAAATTCGCAATGACCATCAAATTTATCTGCGTATGCCCGATTATTGTATGTGTTCGGTTGGTTGTATGGCGTATCAACGTATATCAGGTCAAATTGTTGTGCGTATTCCGGCATTATTGCTTTCATTATATCCAGATTGTCGCCGATATAGAGTCTGTGTGCGGCTTTTGTATGCTTTTTAATTGTTGGATTAAACTTGGCCTTGGACGGTGTGTTGGCCTGTCTAATTGCAAAATCGCGCCCAGAAAAGTGCAAATAGCACCCATCTTTGGTTTGTGCACATGTGTTTCCATTGCTTAAATCTGCAACTTGGCCAATTATGGCGTCATAAGAGTATATTTGTCCCCATTTTTTATCATTGTTCATGGGGCGTAATATTCCAATATCTACCAATTTTCTGATGGAATTTGTGACGGTTGGCCGTGGGTATCCAGTTGCCGTCACTATATCCGTGATTGATGATTGTGGGTGGGTGCAGAAAACACGAAAAATTGCCAGCGCAGATTCTCGGGCACGGCCTATCTTTTCAACGCGCTTTATATCTGCTGACATAATATTCTTGTTGGCCAGCGCAATAGATTTCCTAACAAGTGATTTTGTGGATGTGTTCATGTGCCAGATGATGTGATTTATTCGTTATTTATTCAAGTAAAAAATAATGTTTTATTTGTGTTTTTAGGGATGCGCTCCTGTTTGTTGTTGATTTATGATTTTATTTGTTTTACCATTCAAAATGAACTCAGTGGGAATTGGGTTCGGGGCTGTCACAGGCTCAGTGTCTCCGGTGTAAGATAGAGGAACATCGTTATTCCGATATTCCTGTGGTTTTGCATCGTTATGTATCCCTGACCAGAGGTCGGGGAGCTGTCTATGTATAAAACAGGGGTAACCCGAAGATAGACAGAATCAATGAGATACTGATTTGTGAACTCCCTGGCCGCCAGATTTCCATGGCGGTTTTTTATTTGCACAAGGGGTGTTTATATGGCTGTCAGATTTGAATGGTCTGGAAATAATGTGATTGTCAGAACGGTGTTCGGCAATTATTGTGGCACAGTTGTTCAAGCGCGTGACGCGTATCACGACGGCGACAGTGTTGTGGTTATCAACAATGTCGGACAGCAAGTCGTGTTTTCCCCTAATGGTATTCGCAGAACTAGATAGACATGGGCGGGGAACACACAATGGTTCATATTCAATACCCTGTTGGTCAAGGCGGTTTACATTTGGGAATTATTGGCAACGTCGCATATATCTATGACTGTGGCGGTAAGGGTAAAAATGTAGACTGGCAAGGTATCTTTGATGACGTTTACAAGAGAATAAAACAGGCTAGGGTGTATGTTGTGCATATATACATATCACATTGGCATCAAGACCATTGTAATCAGTTGAATAATTTTAGTAACTATCTGAATGCACATGGTTTTTTTGATAAAACAACTCCACGAAAAAAAAACATATTTGAACAGATTTCATATTTGTGTGAATATGATGGAGATAACGATGATTACAAGCATTATTATGACGTTATAACAGGAAAAAACTTTCAGCAACATATGGTATTTATTGACAAAGAGCACAGTAATGAAATTTTGTATGCCGAGTGGAACAATCCAGAATTTTTACGTACTTTTGCGCTGTCGTATTCCGAAAAAACTTTTACTAGGATTGAACAACAGCTAATGGGGTTTTGCTCCAAGTTATGTGATGGTAGCACGACAGATTTATTAAGACAAATGCAACATATTGTTGTCCACGACATAGTCAAGACACATTACTTTTATATCAAGCATATAAATCGCTATACAAATCACAAAAATATGCTGTGTTTGTATTGTAATACCGGCTGTCATAGCGACCAAAACTGTCTGCATACGGGCGACGCTACGATGAGGAATAAAGCATACATAAATCAAATGAAACTATTCTACGGTAATAAGTTAAAGGATGTCAATTTTGTACAAATCCCGCACCATGCATCCAGATATAATCACCACAAAGATTTTATACATATTTTTCATTCACGAAATTTGCGCGCCTTGTATTACACAATTGGCGGTGGAACTGCAAAGCCACACACCATAGACATAGGATTGCCAGCAAGCCAGATAAAAATAGTGTCTGATAACCCAACCAGTAAATTTATATGTTGACCCTAATAACAAACCAAAAGGAACAATGATATGAAAAAGATTTTGATTTTTTTACCTTTAGCATTAATTGCATGCACTGATTATCATAACAGCAAACTTGGCATGTCTTTTGATGAACGTGTAAATACCAATGTATCAGCACAAATTGCGGCTGATAATACCAAGATCAGTGGCAGTGCGGAATGTTGGGAATTTCTATTCTTTTTGCACGCTGATCCCGAAAAACAGACATATATTCCAGAAATGATGAACAAAGCCGGTAATTTGGCAAACAATGCATGTACAGCTGGTGCGGTGTACGATGCTGTATCAAAAAACAATTCGGATTTGTTAATTTCACCACAATATACAACTGTTAAAAATGGTTTGTTATGTACACCTATTGGATGTCTGTTTGGTCACACCAAAGCTATTGTGTCTGGATATTCTGCAAAAATAACTGCTATAAAATAAGGTTTTTAGATGAGATATATGCACTACGTTTTTCTTGGGTTGATAATAGCTTTGCCGTTGTCGGTTCATTCCCAAACGTGCACGAAGTTTGACAACGATTATAACATCATAGAGTATGAGTGTGGCACAGATGTTGGGGCGGAACGCATTGATGCGATTGATAAAGATGGAAATACGGCTCTGTGCCGCGCAATATTGAATAATGATACGGAAACGTATTTGATACTAGAAAAACAGGGTGCAAACACAAACCATAAATGCGTTGGTAAAATTCCGTCAGAAAAATATGCTGCTTTTATGAAAGAACTAGAAAATGTACACACATCGTGGGGCTTTTCTAGTCTAGGTAATATCAAGGGCGGGGTCATTGGACTCGGTGCCGTCGGTGTGGCAGCGACTGTTGCTCTAGCCAGTGGTATTGGCGGTGGTGCCGGTTCATCCAACAACAATACAATTAGCTCCTCAGATCAGCTATGTAATGACCAAGGGTATACATACAGGCTTAACGATTCTTGCCCGGACGGTTGGGTAAAAAATAATAATGATCACTGCACAAATGATGATGCGACAGCAGTATGGTATAAGTGTAATGTCCCAGCAACATGCAGTTCAGATTACAAGCAAAACTGCCCAAATGGTTATGAAGAGGTTGTTGGCGACATTTGTCAAAGTGGCACAACGGTATACAAAAGGTGTAAAGCTGCCACCTGTGAAGGTTTTGATTATACCAATGAATCACAATGCAAAAAGGGTTGGAAACTTGGTGCTTCTTGTCTATCGGGTGTTACAACTAAATACAAATGTGAATTAATCCAATGTGGATACACTACAACTAAATGCACTGGTGGATACGTTGAAACAGGAAATACCTGTCAGTCTGGTGAAACTTTGTATAAAGAATGCATGCCAAAAACCTGTGACTACAGCACAACCGAATGTAGTGGTGGATATCAATATACAGGAAATACGTGCAAATCGGGTGAAGTTTTGTATAAAGAATGCACACAAGTTCAATGTGGGGCAAATGCTATTTGGTCTGAATCTGGTTGTTCTTGTGAAGAGGGGTATGAAAATTGGAAGCCAGGTGTTGGTTGTTCTCAAATACTGTTGGAGTGCGGTGAAAACGCACATCCGAAAACCGGAACCGTATGTCAATGTGAAGCAGGTTATGAAAATTGGGTAGATGGGGTTGGTTGTTCGCTGACGCCACTACAATGTGGGGTAAATGCTCACCAAAGCGGCACCCAGTGTCAATGTAATGACGGGTATGAGAATTGGGTTGAAGGTACGGGGTGCTCTTTGATACCACGTGCATGTGGTGCAAACGCGCATCAAGAAGAAACGGAGTGCAAATGTGATAATGGATATACAAGTTGGACTTCTGACGTAGGTTGTTATCCTGTTTCGTGTGGGGCAAATGCATCGCAAGTTGGAACTATGTGTGTATGCAATCCGGGATATTCTAATTTTATGATTGGCGTCGGGTGTTCTGCAAATAAGGTCTGTGCAGAAAACCAATACTATAAAAATGGCGAATGCGTATGCAAAAGCGGTTATCAACTGAACAATGGCGTTTGTGAGCCTGTTCAATTAAATTGTGGTGCTAATGCTACACAACAAGGGGAATATTGTCAATGTGATCTGGGATATACAAGTTGGACCGAAGGAATAGGTTGTTTTATTGTGCTTGATTGTGGTTTGCACGCATACCAAGATGCTGCGACTTGCAAATGTGAACTGGGGTATGATAATTGGGTGTCTGGCCTTGGGTGTTCTGCTTATGGGATATTAAATACAACAAATCAGTATAATTCTTATTTGTCAGACAACACCAATGATGATTTTTATGCATTGGTACACGATGAGAGTATGACCTCACTGAATAATGTAACAAATGAACGTACAGGGTTGTATGTAACAAAAAACGGCAATGGTAATACCTTTGGATTGTTTAGTACAAGTTCTTCTGGTATTTATAATTCGACCAGTTCGTATACTAATGGGCCTGGTGTCATAAGTATGAAAAAAGACGGATTGGGTGATTTATATGCCATGTTTAGACAGAATACAACATCATGTGGCGATAGTGGCTGCATCATGGCCAATTCTTTATCAGAACACTTCGCTTCGCTAGACGACTCAGATACCGTTAAAGAGGCTACAGGATACATAATTGTAGAAAACAATGGCGCTGGCAAAATATACGGTTTAGCGCAAATGTCTAACGTTGAAAGCCAAGTTATAAATGCATATGTTAGAAGCGATCATCGTCTACCAGCGAAAGCTACAGGGGTAATAACTATAAATAACAAAAATAATGATAAAGATGTGTATGGAATCTATGCTGCCAATACTTATGGCAAGGTTTCTAATGCTTATGCTGATTACCCTGTTCGCGATATAAAAGACGCTTACGGTGTTATACAGATAACAAATTATGGTGCTGGTAATGTATATGGGATAATGAGTAAGGCCGTTGATACTGACAATGCTTTTGCGGGAACCGGAATAATAAATATAACAAATTATGGTGACGGCAATGTGTACGGGATAACAAGTACAACTAGGTCTGCCTTTAATGCCAGTGATGGCGGCACGGGGATAATAAACATCATTAATTATGGCACAGGAACATCATATGGTATATATGATGGGGTCAACGTAGTGCACCCTAATACCACAGGCATAATATCTATTCGAAATAAAGGAATAGGAAATGCAATAGGTGTAGTAAAAAATAATGGCGCCTCTTATAGTTATAATGGGGCTATAGATAAAAAAAATATTGTTAATTACTCCAGTGGTAAAGTGTTTGGAATGTACGGGGGCGTTGTAGAACACGTCAAAGGTTCTGTTGACAGTCAAGTGGAAATAAATTTGCGGAATTTAGCAGATGGTGAAGCAACTGGCATTTATGCAAAAACTGACGGCAAGGCGGATAATTCTGGTACAATAAACATAAATAATGTCGGTTCAGGAACAGCAATCGGAATATTTGGGGATAGTGGATCAAAAATTACTAATTCTGGTGTGATAAATATTACTCGCGACAGTTATTTTGATGAAGACAGCGTTTTATATACACCAAATGGAAGCGCGGGTGATGTATTCGGAATATATGCCAAATCTGGTTCAACGGTAAAAAACACTGGAACAATAAATATAACGTCAAATGGTAACATGTACGGTATTTATGCGGAATCGGGTTCAACGGTCACGAATACAGGAACTATTTCTTTGAATGGCGTGTCTTGTTCGGGGGCGGATTGTGACACCGGCAATTACATAGTCCTGAATGGGTCAACGCTTTATAATTCTGGTATTATGTCTGCATCGCAAATGAATCTGAATTCTATGGGTGGTGATGTTGTTGCTGGAATTGGTTCGCGATTTGTCATTGATAACGATTTTTCTGGCAATTTGAACATATCCAGCGAATGGGTTCAAGATGGCAATCAAACGACATATATTGCAGAAAACACGATTGAAGCCGGAGATATATCAGGATTGAACGTACGGTCTGCATCGGCTATGTTTGATGCGTCAATTGCGGATAATGGTCACGATGTGATTATGCAAATGAAAGATTTTGACAGTCTGACCGACAATAAGTCTTTGGCGGCGTTCTTGGCCAACAATTATGCAAAAGGCAACGGAAATGACTTATTTAATGCATTGAAGTCTATTGGTGATACGGCTACTTTTAATGGGGCTTTGTCTGGTCTGACGGGTGTGGATGCTTTTACGCAGTTCGCACATGAAGATTTGTCAGCTATGCGTGAAATCAGTTTCTCTATGAATAACAAGCTGTTTGAGAATTCTGGGCGAGACAACTTTGATGTTTCGGACAATATGGCGTATTTCTCGTTCAGTAATAGTCGCAATGGGGGCTCTGGCCAATATGGCATATCCAGCGCAAAGATAGGCGAAAATCTGAAGCTTGGATATGGTATGGCAATGGCGAATATTAATACTGGTGATGATAGTGGCATGCACCGGCAAAACAAATTGTGGTTATTTTATATGCCAGCAACCTATACAGCAGATGGTTACGAGCTGGTCGTTGCGCCCAAGGCAGGTTTTGCACACAGTGAATATAATCGCCGTGGGTATAACAATATAAATTATGACGGCCAAATTGAGAAACGGATATTCGGATTGATGAACGATTTGCGGTATCCGTTGTCGGTTGGAAATTGGACGGTTGCACCGGATTTAGCATTTAATACGATTGTTTATACCCAAAGCGGTCATGAAGATGCGCAAGCATTCGGGCTGATTATACCAGACGACCGAACTGTGTCGGTTGAAACAGGACTGGGATTCTATACAAAATACGAAAAGAATTTGACAGATGGCGGACGTTTGAAATTGAATTCGGGTCTGATGGCGTATCGTGAATTTGGTAACGCGTATGACATAAAACTGGGAATTCGTGGTTTAGATGGAACATTCAGTCTGTACAATAATGATTATGAATACCGTGGTGCGGCTAGTATGGGATTTGATTATGTGTCCGGCCGTTTGCATTTGTACGGTGATGCCCAGTATTTTATGGATAATAACAG